>JAABUO010009459.1_pt1 | contig 10901 bp, 12 predicted proteins | sample 5559291 | NCBI WGS metagenome assembly JAABUO01 (sample SAMN10711878, study PRJNA513372) | rock metagenome | isolation source: Antarctica rocks | place: Antarctica: Victoria Land, Finger Mt sud
CAACAGCAGTGACCAGCAAGGGCATGAAGGGTCGGCCATTGCAAGGCCAGAGGCCCTGCTGGTCCATGTAAGAGGCCAGGGCTTGTGCAAGCTCACCAGCCATTGCTGCCTGCCTTGCCACCATGTACCTGCATGGCAACACATTCCTTGAGGTGCTGTTGTGTGCGCATGTACTGATGTGACATTCTGCATACAGCTGCTGTTGTGAGAAAAGTGGCTCTCGCTTTGGGTTCTTGACAGCACTGGCTGCTTTTCGGACACTTCACACCTGTCAGCTTTCTGTGTCTACTTTGCGCTGGACAGTGTGCTGCGGGAGTAAAGGTTGATAGAGCTGTGCATTTGCACTGTACTCTGCATTCACAGCTGGGAAAGCATCAGGCATGCAGCTGTACCCCATATTGCAGCCGTATCTGAAAGGACATCAGGCATCCAGCTGTTCCCAGCAGAACTGATCACCATAAAACCTGAGCAAAGGTGGTGCAGAGTGGCTGCCGCCCTTGCATGCCAACAGGCATCAAGGCTAAAATTTTGCACACGCAGCGTGAAATGCTAATCTGAACATGCTAGTTGGCGTGCTCGTTGTGACACTGCTTGTGTGCTACACAAATGGCCATGCAGTCAGTCATCAGCACGTTCATTTATAAGCACACAAACCTGTATCTTGTGACGGTGATGGCACCCAATACTGCTATTTACTAATCTGAAACATTCTACCCATTACTAGGAGCTTACCTGTTGAGAAGAGCTTGTTCAGCCGCTGATAGACTGGCCATTGCCTCCTGATCATCCCTGCTGAGCATCATGCCCACATACAGCTGCTGTCCTGCACTGCTGGCTGACCTTGATGCTGCAATCTGCCTGCACCTCCGTGTCTCTCGCTCATGCAGCTGGGCTGACACTGTTTCCCCTGCCTACTAGTGCAGAGTGAAAAGTGATTCTTCTTCCACAAACAAGCACAAGCACACATGCATTTGACGCTTTGTTTGCGATTTTGGCTCCAAGACTGCTGCAGCAAAGAATGCTTTCCCAGAATGTATGCTTGCATTTTTCACCAGCGATCACCGTCAGCATCCAGTTAGTAGGCATTGTATCTGCAGAATATGATAAACATACAACCCATAGGGGCACCGACCCTACAAATTTGCAGTGTCCTGAAAGGCATTGTCAGCTCTCATAGTATGCTGAATGCTTGAGCCATTCTTGCCAGAACATGAGTCCGGCAACATCTGTGAACCATGACCATACCAAGCAGTGAAGGTGTTAGCCATGTGATGTGCTTTCAAGCCGGGATGTCCAATGATAATAACAATTTTAACGCTTTCCAGCTCGTGATGAGCTAGGTACGTGCAGGACAAGCCTTGTCTCTCCAGAGCAGCCTGTCTTGTGCATCCCTGTAAGGCCCACTAATACAACAGAGCCTGGATGTCTAATGAGTCACAACTGGCTCCACTGTGCAGTCAGTGTAGTATAACAACTGAGATGTCAAGGTGCCAAGAGGGCTTACATTGGCTGCTTGGACCTCAAACTGGTTCTGCGCTGTTTGGTAGGCCTGCTGCGAGCGTGTGATGGGAACTCCACTGGGCAGCTGCTCATGCATCATGACAGGATACTTGCGCTGAACTACCAGCAAGGTGCAAGGGACGTTGCCGCCTTCTGGGTAAACGCAGTGCAAGGGGACATAGGCACGCTGTGAGTCCTGCCACCCCATCCTTGCCATGAGGCTCACCCTACCATCAGCACCATGGCTTTGTCATTGTGTTTTGTCTGACACGTGCATTTGCTGTAAGAGGGGCTTGTTGAATGGGTAGGTCTGGACAGTGTCATACGAAGATTTCTGAGGAGAAGAACATGGCGGTGTAGCAAGCAAGAATCTGAATGTGACATGAACTTGTCTCAAATGACTGCATTGATTACCTTGTGCAGTGAAGGGTCAACTGGCATCACTAAGTCTGGAGGTGCTTGCTGTACACAGTCATGCTGTGTATGTGTAACTGCATGTTCAAGTGCCTATGTCAATGCATCACAATAGTGACCAATCCATCCAATTCAAATCCACTTTGCACCAAAGGAATGGACAAATTTTGTGGACATCTCATACATGTATGCCTCAGAGAAGCATGAAGCATGAAGCTCGAAAGCATCTGTTGCCACCTCGGCATGCTCAAACGGTATAAACGTCTGGCATTGCCAGACGCACACATTCATGCTTCTTGTGTGCAGCTGCCTGTCAAAAAGAGGTGTGACAGTGCAACACATCAAGCTGCATGCGCAAGTGTTCAGCCAACCTGTGGACTCCATTGCTGTGCAGTTTGAGGTAGGAAGTCTTGGCCGATTCCAGAGCCTCAGCTTGCTGATTGGCCACCAGCTCAGCACCACACACTCGCAACTTGTCTCCTACAATGCAGGTCAGCTTTTCGCACACCACATACACCTGTGCTTTCAAGCCAGGATGTCTGATGAGTCACAACTGGCTCCACACCCCAGACTGTAAGGTAGTAAATAAACTGAGGGGAAAAAATGAAAGCTTGGTCTCAGGAGGCAGTCTGGTGATACACAGCACAGACAGGTCAGGCTGAAGGCCTCTGCACAGAGGCTGCTGTTGTGCAAGGAGCAACAATTACTTCATGTGCCTTCCTGCTACACCGCCGAGTTATCAAGCAGCTCTTCAAACAGCACAGCACAGCACAGCACAGCACAGCACAGCACAGCACAGCACAGCACAGCTTATCACACAACATCCCAGCCAGCCCAGAACAGCAGAACTCAACAATCCCTACAACAGTGTTATGTGCATTCTGCAGCGCATCATGACTTGATGAGCATGTGCGGCAGGACAGCATACCCAGCTTCAGGTTGCCTGCTTGCACAAGCCTGGTGAGGTCCTGATCCAGCACTGCTTTCACGCCATACCAGCCGTCTGTCAGCTGCACCTGAGCCTGCTTGCCAGCACTCTGAACGGCCTGCTGCTGCTGCGCTTGCTGCTGCTGGTCGCCTGGCTGGTGGTGAAGTACCTTGCCATCGCCCTTGTAAGCTATGGCGCTGACGCACAGGACCATGGGCCTGTTGGCGGGCTGGTCCTGCTCTAGGACTGCCTTCAACATTGGGCGGTGGCCCTGGCCCTGTTCACGCTCATACCTGCATGAATCACGTTCAGCTGTGACTTCAGCATAGCAGCTGAAATCATGTTACAGGCCCGTTTCCTGATCCTAGATTTTTTTGGTGAGAGGCGTCTCTTTGCTGAATTGCTTGCATGCCTGCAGTCTGAGTTTGCAAGGCGCATGGAGAAGGGTGAGCACGACTTCAAGTATGAGCGGGCATGTGACGCAATGGGTTAGGCATGGGGCGTAGTGAGAGAAGGGTCTTTTTGAGTGACAAAGTATCAAAGTGCTTCAGAAATTTTGAAAAACACCTCTGGCCTGGTGGTAGCAAAGCTAGCGTGAAAAGGTGTGCTGGTGGCATGAGGCTAGATAAGTGCAGGCCAGCAAGCAAGCAAGCAAGCAAGCAAGCAAGCAAGCAAGCAAGCAAGCAAGCAAGCAAGCAGGGACACAACTGGGCTCTGCAAAGGAAGCAAGATCTGCTTGATCGACTTAAGTTGTGTTTAGGAAGGCAAAGCATAGCACTTCAAAATAGATGCATAGCAGCAAAGGACCCGCTTCTGAGCTTGCTGGTATGCAGACCACCAAGCCAGCACGTGAATGCTACTACAGCCATTTCTCAGGTACATCCGCAAGCTTGGTAGCCCAAACCAATAGGCTAGAATTAGCATATAGGCCACATCTGTCCAGCTCAGTCTGCTGATGTTCACAACATCTCATGCCATGCACTGGTGGCAGCTGCTGACCTGTACTTGAGCTGGTCAAGCACAACGTCCTTGGTCAGCAGCTTGCCCTGCAGCTGCCCAGGGTATGTCTGCTCATATGCTGCCAGCTTCCATAGTGTCCAGCAATAGCAGTTGCTCAGCCATGCCTCTGTGGCCAGGCGCTGATTGGCACCTGCCTTATGCAGCATGTTCACAAAGTCTTCTGGACCCAAATGCTGCTCCTGACCATCCCGAAGGGAGTGCACAGTAATAACAAGGTTCCAATTGAGAATAGATTCAGTGTCTTGAATAAGTGTTGACATGAATGCATTGAACACCTGATGTTGCGAGGGTAGTCAAGCAGGAGACACAGTTGCAGGAGGCACAGCTGCAGAAGGCAGGGGCCAAGGGGCAGCTGTGTGCAGAGTGCAGGCACAGCTGCAATCCGTGTGGCACATTGCTGGCAATCAGATCTTGCAGCAAACTTTGCAGTGAATGGCTACAGTGCCACCAGAGCATGTCGACCAAAGCATGCACTGGAGCATATACCCTGCACTCACACCAGCGTCAACAGCTGGGTTGCTGTGAATAGCTATCTGACTGCACACAGGGTGGTAGACAATGAGCACACAGTTTGGTAGACAGTAAGCACTTTAGCATCAGCCGATGTCCAAGGCCATAACGAAATCCTACCATACTCAAGGCATGCTGAGTCAGTGCATTGACAGAGGCAAATGAAAGTCTGTCAAACACTGCAAGATCAGTATTCTGGTCAGTAGCACTCACATGCACCCAGGCTATCCTCATTTGCTGCGCTGTGACTGTGTCTATGCTGTGCTGACAAGGTATACAACCAGCTGGGGCTTCCATAGACAGCTGCTGTGCAATGATGTCCTGGCTTAGGGTGCTTTTCAAGCTGTGCAGTGCCTTCCTGGGCCTGCCTGCAGTAACACAGAACAGAAATCAGACATATGCATCTTGGAATGATGGGTGTCCAACAAGCTTCCCTATGCAGCTTCATCTGATGATGCAGTGTGTTGCAGAACCGCATTCTGTTTGTCACAGCTTTGCAATGTTTGTGGAAAGCCCCTGTGGCCAGATTGTCCTGTGCAGAAGCTGTGCAACCCATAAAAGCGAAGAAAGTTGATGGTATAAGGCGTGTGTGAGGTGGATGAAAGGCAAAGATACAAGGCAGGGGCGGGTCAGGGCCAGGCAGTTCACCTGCTGTTTTGCCCTCCTGGGCTGTAGCTCCAGGGGCAGGGCTCATGTCTCTCATACCCTGCAACCCGTCCAAACACAATGGCCACAGTACATTCTGTGCATGTCCTGTCATGTTGCCAATCACCTGTCTTGTCACATACACCAAACAAACATGCAAAGCTCTCGAATGCATGTTCTTGAGCTTCAGCCATGCTATGATGTGCAGCCTGAGCAGCTTGAGCAAGTTGCTCACACCAGTGCAGCCTCAGAACTGTGCATTCTGGTGCGCCAAATCATGCACACACTACACAGACATGCAAATGCCGATGCATGCAGGGCTGCTAGTCCATGTCAGCGCATTGGCAGTGTAAAGGCTGTACCCTGTTTGGAGTGAGGCCGAATGCACGAGGTGTGTGAAGCCTGCTCATCCTTGGCTTCTTGAACAGCAGGCCGCCAGCAGAGCTCCCCACTGTTGTTGTGCCACGCTTCAACACCGGCTTGGCACCAGTCGGTGCTGTCTTAGGTGTTGTTGACACGCCTTTGCCAGCTGCGAGCTTGACACTGGGCGTGTTTACCACTGCCAGTGTCTTGGCTGTTGCTGCTCCAACAGGTGCTGGGATGTTGTTCTCATCCTGGAAGAGGTTTCTGGCATTGGACTGAGCCTTTGCTGAGACCTGCACTACCTTGCCGTTGCCACGAGTAAAGCCAGAAGCTACAGGGGCAGCTGCAGGAGCTTGGGCATGACTCCCCTCAGGGCTGTTGCCCTTGGAGCCAGTGGCTTGCTCTTCTTCGTCTGTGGCATGGACCCCTGTGTCTGTCTGTGCTGCTGTGCCTTCATCCAGAAACAAGCTCGCAGCGTGAGCTTTACCCTTGGCTGTCAGCACCACCGGTTCGCCCATTCCAACCGTAAAGCCAGTACATGGTGGTGGCTGCTGCAACTGTGCGTTTTTGTGCCTGTTGTTATCATCCATCAGCCTCTGCTGAGGCTGAATGGAGGGGTCAGCTGCCTCATTGCAGCTCTGGAACATCTGCTGAGCCCTTGCCTGACCCCTGGCAGTCAAATTGAATGGCTTCCCCTGACCGTATGTGAAACCTGAGGCTGCCGGTGATGATTTGCGCGCAACTGCTTGGACAGCTTCTGAGCTGTTGGCTGAAGCTGATGCAGCAGCTGCCGCAGGTCCATCATCTTCATCTTCATCTTGAAGTATGCTCTGCCCATGAGCCTGACTCTTGGCTGAAAGCTGTATACGCACTCCATGACCAGACATGAACAAAGAAACAGGCGGTTTTGTTGAACATTTCAAGACGGTCTCAAGGCCAGGGGCAGCTTTGGTGTCTGCAGTCGCTGGCATCAAAGCCTCAGGAACCTTTGCAGCCTGATCAGGCACTAAGGGCTGTGGTAAGTGCTGACTTGGGCCGAGGTTATCAGCATATACTGCAGACTTGGTATCTGGCTGTGTTGGCTTGATGCCCTCAATGGCATCTGGCAACAGCACAAGCTGTGTCAGTGCTGATGCAATGGCAAAAACCCTGGCAAATATGGGAAGGTCATACTTCACACGTGGTAAGTCATGCGCGGCATGAAAGATGGAACTGCTGCAGCTGTCACCAAGCATGCTGGACTAGTCAGTGCTGAAGCTTGTGACAGATGCAGCTGTGCACATGCAGGAGGACACTTCCTGGCATTACAGCATGATCCAAGCAAGCTAGCGTTGTGGTGACTGGGATTGCATTTGGGGACAGGTTAGGTGCATGCCACCTCACAAGTTTCATGTTACAAAGGCCAGTTGCGTGCTGACCTACCAGGCTCAGCCAAAGAAGCTGCTGCTGCTGCTGTAAGCCGTGATACAGGCTCCTGCAGATTTACACTGCCTGCTGCTTGCATTTGGACATGCTGCATGTCCTCTGGTGGCAGCTGTTTGGCTAAGCAAGCCTCCTGTTGTTGAGGCTGTGTACACTGTTCTTCACAGCTTTGGTGCTTGGCAACATCCGGACTGTCAGCTAGCCCATTGGCATCGGTATGTTCTTCTGCCACCTGCACACCAATTGCTGCTGCTGCTGGCACTGCAGGACTATGTTTTACCTGCTGGGCTGAAAGACGCTGTGGCAGTGTGACGCCTGAGGAGCTCCTAGCAAGCTTGGAAAGCCTGCTGAGGGCTGTTGGGGGTCGCCGCCACTTGGAACCTGAGTGCCTGGCTTGTGGCTCTGCACTGCTTACTGCTGGTGATGCTTCTGCTGCTGCTGCTACAGGAGGCATTGCATTGTCAGCAGAGGAAGCATCTTGCAGTGTGCCTACACTCGCAGCATGTGGGGCATGAGCTTGTGCACTAAGCTGAGCTTGTGCCAGTCCAGCTGTGTCAGCTGCAGCTGACCCATGTGGGTCTGGGAGCTGTGCCGCTTGCTGTGCTGCTTCTGTCTCCTGCTGATTGACGCTGTCTGCTGCAGCTGGCACCTGTGGCTCAATGCCCTTGTGAGGAACCTGCTCTTGCTCAAGACAGGGAGGCTGAACATGGGGACTACTAGGCTGCTGTCGGCTGCTGGGCTGCAGCTGGTCTGTCAGCCGAGTTGCATCTGTGTCCATTTTTAAACCACTCTCCATGCCTCCATTCTCAGGCGCTGTTGCATGCTCAGGGTGGAAGTCCCTGGCCCTTTGCTGAGCTGCAGCTGACAGAGTTCTTGGTGCAGCAAAGCTGCCACCAGTTCTCAAGTTGGTGAAGACACCAAACTCGACCTGAGGACACAAACCAACAGCAGCTGTGCTGCTTGCTTTGCTGCTAGCAGCTGTGGTGTGCTCTGATGCCACTCCAGCTGGCGGCTGAATCTGTGGCTGAGCATTGCTTGTTCGAGGATCAGGCGGTACTGTTGCTTCATCGACGCTGGTGTCGCTGAACCTTTGCTGTGCAGCAGCTGACAGCTGGCTTGATGGAGCAAAGCTTCCACCAGTCTTCAGGTTGGTGGAGACACCAAACTGAACCTGAGGGCACAAACCCTCAGGCGACGTGCTGGCTGGTTTGCTGACATCAGCATCTGTTTGCTCTGGCGGTCCAGTAGGCTGCTGCTGAGGGTGCTGCAGGGAGTCACGCTGAGCAGGAAGCTGTGACTTTAAAGTGTCCTCATGCAAGATGGCTTTCTGTTGGGCTGCAGCTGACAGCTTGCTAGGGTCGGCAAAATTGCCACCAGTCTTGAGGTTAGTGAACACACCAAATTGGACCTGTGGGCAGGCACCTGCAGATTCCTGCCTTGCTTGATTGACAAGGTCAGCTGCTACAAGCTCCGCTGATTCTCTGGGCTGCTGCTGCTGCTGAGGCTGCAGCAGAGGGGTGTCCCGAGCCAAGTTTTCTAAGTCTGACGGCCCATCTCGAAAAATCTCCTTCACCCTCTCAGCCGATTGCTTGCTGGGCGCGGCAAAGCTGACACCAGTCTTCAGGTTGGTGAAGACACCAAACTTGACCTGAGGGCATGATCCTTCTGGCTGGGCTGGGCCAGTGATATCATGTGTAGTCTCTTCTGTGCATCTGCCCATTGACTGATCTACGGGTCTGCCCATTGGCTGCCGTAGCTGTCTGCCCAACAGCTGCCCACAGGATGTGCCCATTGGCTGCTTTGTCTGTCTGCTTAATACCTGCTGATCAGCTGGCTGACTAATGTTGGCATCATCAGCAAGCACCGATGGCGCTTCCTCACTGGCAAAGCTCCTCATTTTCTGCTGAGCTGCAGCTGACAGCTTGCTCGGGGCTGCAAACTTGCTGCCAGACACCAAGTTGGTAAAGACACCAAATGGGATGGGAGGACAATTGCCAGCAGAAGCATCAGGCTCAGACGACAGATGCAGCTGATCTGGCCTGCTGTCCTTGAGTAGCTGATTCTGATTGGTGCTGTCCTCATGCATCACAGAACCCGCCCTGCCCTTGGTGCTGGTGTCTGTCGATCCCCCAAGCATCAAGGTCCTGGCATGTAGCTCTGGCTGTGGGGTGTGGAGAGGGTGCACATGCCTGTCTGGGAGGAGGTGGCTGTGAGCTGCTGTAGGTATGTTTGTTGGACTATGCCTGCTTGAATCAGCTATGGCAGGCCTGTGTAAAGGCAGCACATCAAAGCCACCCCATAGACCAACACCTGCAACCACAAGGAATAGATGCAGGAGCTGTCGGCAAGCACAGAGATGTGTTGTGCAAGAGAGCGTACCGTGCGGTGTAGGCTGTGCTTGAGAGGGGCTCTGGGAAAGCAAGTAGTCAAAGCCAGCAGCGTGATTGGACACAGGCGTTGCTGCCCCTGGCATGTTGTCCACACCTGGCAAAGCCCACAATGGACGTCAGCACCAGCACACTTGGTATGTAACAGTGCTACGGCTATTTGTGACGTTATGAGGACTTTGGCCTACTTGGGTCAGGTGCGTCCACAATAATGTCAAATTCAGCTGGCCTCATGCTGCAGTCCTGTGTCGGTGCACTTGCCAGCTCTGCATGTGCCAAGGCACCAGGCAGTTGCTCCAAGGCAGCATCTGGTAGGGTTGGTGGTTGCAACAGCCCTGTTAGCTGGATATCTGCGGACAAGCTGGATGGCACCTGGTGATCTGCTTGGTCATGGGTGTCATGTGGAGGACAAACCGTAGGCTGTGAGGGTTGATATGTGGGTGCTGAACCTTGCGGCCTGGGTTGAACTCGAGACAAAGATGTGTGGACCTGCTGTAACTCAGCATGCTCTGCGTTGCTGCTAAGCACAGCTGCAACTTGTATGAATGGTGCAGAACTGCCTTGGCTGTTTTGTTTTGGGGAGTCTGGCACTACGTATGGCTCAGACCAAGTACGCTCGGTTGAGCAAACCGGGTCATGGGAATCTTTACCTACGCATAATGCAGTTTCTTCAGCCTCGTCTCGCTGCTATGACCTGCGAGCCGCATCAACGGGGCGCAAGTGGATCTGATCACTTGACCTAATCGGCCTGCAACATACCGGCCAGCAAGCACTTACCTGCAAGCAACTTTTGCAGATGCGAGTCTTGAGCTATGGCACTGGCTAAACTTGCTTGAAACGAGACAGCACCGGTTCCTGAGAACGCAGACGCAAGGGCTGGCGATGGCATGTCCACCAAGCGCCCTAGCTGCTGCATGCGCCATTCTTCGCCGGCCTGAACCAGCGAGTACGACTGCATTCGCATCCTTTCCGCCATTGCACAGCGTCGACGTCTGAGCAGCACGACAACCCAAATAACTTATGTTCAGGTCAACAACAGCAGTTTGACTTTCAAGTCAAGCTAAGTGTTACACGGAAATTCGGGATTCCCTGAAATCCGGAATTCCAGTACCCTTTTCACCAGAATCCGGAATTTAGGTGAGGCCCCACAGATATTCCGGTATAAATCTCTTCTCAGCCGCTTTCCGAATTATCCAGAATGTACAACCAGCCGCTTTTCGTAATTAGCTACGTCAGGCTTCCGCAGCTCACACGGAGCAAACCGCCGAATACGGAGCACCCCGCGTAACGTGTCCGGCAAAATCAGCATGATCAAATCCAGCATGAATGGTTGGCGCCTTGTCTACTAAGCTTCTGCGCCCGAAACTTCGCGCAGTTTTGTAATGCATGTCGATTGAGCATGCTGCGGCGACAAAGCTTTGAGACCAAAAAACGCTGCAAACTTAGCTGTTTCGATACCTGACTGTTGTTGGAACTTTTGAACATGAAGCGCAGCCAGGCCAAACCAAGAGATGATATCATGGCGTTGATGCATGTAACTTATAGTGGAGATGACGCTTTGCCTCTGCAACAAGACACTCAACTGTGAATATGGAACGGGACATAAGCGTTGCCAGGCTCACAATTGCTGTATGTATACTTACATACAGCTCAATCAAGCTTTTATGCTTCAGGATGAGTGCTCAGGACATCTGGCTACGTAAGTATCAGGA
>JAABUO010009463.1_pt1 | contig 10899 bp, 12 predicted proteins | sample 5559291 | NCBI WGS metagenome assembly JAABUO01 (sample SAMN10711878, study PRJNA513372) | rock metagenome | isolation source: Antarctica rocks | place: Antarctica: Victoria Land, Finger Mt sud
GTAGCCCTGCTCCTTGAGGGCAGGGCTTGCATGTAGATGTGCTTGAGTCAGCAAAGCAGACCAGCCAGGAAAACATGCTGGCAACCCATACTGCAGAAGGATTTCACACGACTGCACTTGTTGCAGCAGATGTAAAAGCCTTTGCGCTAATACTCCCAAGCTGGCAAAAGTGGCAGGCTTTGTGCACGCCAGGCTGAGCATCAGTCTAACTGACATTTTTGTGGAAGATGTCATTCACAGTGATAGGCCTCACCAGTAAAACCAGAATAGACACCAGTTGCGTTTGCACGCCAGATGGAGATGAAGGCATCCACCACAGGGTTACAGTCAGTGTCCAGAAGATACACGTTAAGCATGACGGGGATGCCAGTTTCTGTCTCCTTGATATCTGAGCGGAACAAGATGTCATCAAGGTAGTATGGACCCTGTGTCAGCTCAGCTGTGAGCGTGCTGGAGCAGGTTGTGGCCAGTGCTGGAGCCTACAGACACAGACCAAGCTAACTGATGTACTGTATGCGTAACTGTTGAGCGTGCATCATGCCCCTACGATTGTTTCCACAGCGTCGTAAAGAGTAGAGGCCAACAGACAAAAAGGCGATGTCAGGCAGACCTACCGAATTCAAACCACTTGCAGCTACGTCTGCCTGAACATCCTCACAAAGAAGATACAGTGTGAGAACAACCACTATGACCTTCATGGCGGCGACCATTACTGGAGTCGAAACACGGCGATTGTATAGGTCAACAGTGAGCGTCGCTATCCTTTTTGGTCACGATGACTAATTGTGGATTCCACTCCGGCGGCACCTGTCTGAGCAGCGCAGTAGTCATTGCCGTCCTGTGCAGCCTGAGTGCACACTGACAGCTTAGAGTCAGTACCCAGCAAGGCATCAACATATACTGTGTGTGATGACCCTGTTGTTGAAAGACCAGCTGTACACATGCTCGTCCGTCTTCCGCCACTTAGGTACCAGTATCGATACTAGTATGGTTGCCTAGGTGAGATTCACTGGCTGTTGCATGGTGGCTGACAAAAGCATTGCACACTCTCTCAGATGAACCTGGCAGATGTTTGCCCAAAAAGTGTAAGTCATGTCAGCATGTACGAATATGATTTGTCTATGCGGACTGCATGCCTGTCCTGCATTGTAAAGTCATACATGACATCGCATGGCATAGCTGTAGCTTGAAACAGTGTCTGTGTCCATGCCCTAAGATTTGGGCTGGCTTGGGCTCATACGTAGACAGGTACTGGGTATTGACACAACCAGGTGAGCTGCAACAGCAGCCCACCATGCAACCACGCAGCCTGAAAAATTTGAAGCAAATGTGGCACCCCATCAAGAGGTAGAGTAACAAATGCTTAGACAGCTGATCAACTGCGCAGTGATGCTTCATGAAATGTTTTAACGTTGTTGCACGCCAAGGTCCAAAATTGGACGTCAACTTCTGCCAACCTAAGTGTATTGGCGGCATTTCAACGCATCGCGCAGCCTACACAACCTTTGCTTGACTGCAAACTGTATCTGACATAATCTCTCCGTGATCCAGGCATGTTACCAAGCTCTGCAAATTAGTGTATCCTTGGCAACATCTTTCTGAGATGCAAACTACCAAGGAGACCTATGTGCAAGGTCCTGGACACCAACTTGGCACACACACCTCACAAGCTTGCTAACAAATGAAAACTGACAAAACAGCCAGACAAGCTGAATACACTGCCGTAACAACTTACATCATGAAAACAGCGCAACTCTTCTTCCTTGACTTGCTTAGTCGCCACCTAACTCCACCACTTTGCCAATGCACAAGTCGATCTTCTTCCATGGTCGGCCTGTCCAGATATTACGCACCAGCAGCACCGGCACTTGCATGTAATGCAACCCCAAAAATGGCATTGGGTCTGAAGGATCAAAGGTAGCGTCAACTCCCTGAGTTACTGTTTCCCACCATGTTCTGAAGTCCCCTGTGGTCAGCAGCGTCGCTATCTCATTCCAGAACCAATACACCGGCGGGCTGTTCTTCAGAGGCTTCATCACGCTTTGCACGCTTTCTGGATCAGTGAAAGCCTGGGCTAGCCCCGGATGATCATGGAATTCAGTGATCACGGTGCTGGTGCGTGGATTGCATTCAATCGAGTACAGCTGGCCGTCCGAGCTGTTGCGCATGTAGTCAAAGCACAGCTGCCCGCTGCAGCCAGTCTCCTTGCAGAACCTTTGAACCCAAGACCAGATTTCTTTGGACTCTATGTGACCATAGCTAAGACATGAAATGGATGCTTCATTGTCGGCGTAAGCCAGAACCTTGCCCTTGTAGGCAATGGCATATGTTGACAGCTCCTCGCCATCCATGTACTCTTGCACAATCCAGGGTCTGACTTTGGAAATCTCTATTCTGCCCAGATATCTGCCAAGATACAAACCAGAATGTTACCATGTGGTGCACACCTGACGCAAGGTAGTCATGCTTTGTCATGCTTTGCCATGGTTTGCCATGCTTTGTCATGCTGTACACACTCTGGCATGCCTGGAAGCTAAACATGAGTAACACTGACAATCGCGACAGGTGCTGTTGCCAACTCAGCCAGCTTAGTCATGACAGCTGACATGACATGCTGTAAACCTTCCAAAATCTGCAGTCTTGCAAGACTCTGCCTAGGCTGCTGCAGTGCCACATACTCTTGCACAGAGCCCCTAATGTAAGTTGTCACTGCAGGCTGTTCAATGCATGATGACTACATCACTTGAATGCTACCTGTACATTGCGATATGACTACGTTACTTGTATGTTACCTGTCCAGGGGACCAGCTTGGCTGGGAAGGGTGAAGAGGTCTGCTCTGTGGGCGGGGTCATAGACAATGCTCTTCAGCAGGTACTTCTTGTGTCCCAGCTTGTCTGGGCTGTCGTTCAGCTCACGCACCTGCTGGGCAGACTCTACCCTGAAGCACTTGGGTACTTGCACCCCAACCTGTACATGTGGCACACCACATTTCAGGGAGAAAAGAATGAAAGAAAAGAAAAGACTACACCTTTCGGCCTCAATTTAATGAGAAGCCAAGTATTATACCGGGCTTCCCAGGCACAGTTCAGAGACGTTGTACACATGCCAGGAACAATGTGCGTGTCTCCTATCACACATCAGGGACAAAACACACAGGGAGTTCCTTAGGGCTGATCATACCTGGTGGGGGGGGAGGGGGGCAAACTATTGTTGGAAAACTGGAAACCAAAGATTTGAATCCGGAGGCATCACCAAATTGAGTCAAGCCACATGCACTTTACCAGCAGAATTTGAAGCCGGTGCAGATGTGCACAAGTCAGTAGACTGTTTAATCTGCCAGTGAAGCCACACGCACAGCATCTGTAGACTGCATTGACAGGAAATAGAATCAAAGGACAGCCCAGCCTGCCTTGAAACACTGGGTCTTCCCACAAAAGGTGCAAGTTTAGTCTGATAGACGGTGCATCTGTCGCTCTTAGCCCACATGGCAGCATGCAAAGCACTACGCAGTGCTGTGAATAGCTGTGGTTGCTGTCATACCTGGTTGTAGCGGCCAACAAGAGAAGCTTTGTCAACAGGGATGCATTTGCTGACGCTGCATTCTCAGGACAGCGCATAAATGTGTCTCTGCTGCTTGTTATTTGTGGGTATCATTTCACACAGTGAAAAAGAAATTGTGAAAGAACTACCAAAAACTCTTCAACCAAAAAACTAGGACAAACAAAACGGCAGTCTTCTCACCTTGTTGCACAGGTCTGTAAAGGCAGTCTTGTCATCAAGGCGGCCAGTCAGGTAAGGCGGCAGTGTCCAGCAGATACAGTCCTTGGGCAGCACGTCCTGAGTCAGAGAGTCATAGATTGCTGTGGTCGGCGCCGAGACAGGAATGTACAGCTTTGCTCTCTCCCTAGCAGCAATGCCTGCAATGGCCTTGAAGTAGCCTGGCAACCACAGACAGCTGTCAGGACACACAGCAACAGTCAGCAGATACTGCCGTTACTTGCAGGCACGCTTTTCTTGCTCAGCATGCTCAGCATGTACTGCACAAGCCCATCTTTGAAGACGTGCTGGCTCTCATGACATTGATGCAGCTTCAATCTGACAAATTGCATAAAATCCTTTATATGCGTGACAAGATTGAGATGCACCGCCTCTGCAGGTGCGAACCAGGATTGATGCTGAACAGCAAATCATAACCACAGCGTCACAATGGCCAATTCTCCATTAATAATTGTCTCAGCTGTTAATTGTCAACCTGCAGGAGAAAAGTTGGGGCCACCTCACCGACAGGATCTTGCTCTGGATCAGGCACAGTAAAGAATGCAGCACAGCATGCAGACAGGCGACTGCCTTGCATCCACCATCTGTCGTAGTCCACCAGCACAACCCTCCAGCCAGCCTTATGCAGATGGCGGCAGATGTGCAGTCCCTTTGTCATGCGAGCGCCTGTGCAGATGCACCAATACAGCTTGTCAGCAGATGCAGTGAGTGCAGCAGAGCTGTTGTCTCCCAGCAAAGCTTTGTGCATGGCTTGTGCAAAGATCACGAGCAGTGGCAAATGTACACCACATGCTCTTGATGCTCTCAGAGGTGGAACATGCTCAGATCCTGTGAGGGGCGTCGCCAACAGATACACATTTGCAGGTTGAGAGATGGCAAGAGCCCGGATGTTCCAAAGTGTGGTGATGACCAGTGGATGACTGCCCAGCACATCAACTGAGTTGTACGCTGGCAATAGATTGGGCCATGCACAAAAATCCATGCGGGGCATAAGGCAGTTGCTTGCTGGAGTGGGATATTGGCAGAATAAGATAGTTTGACCAAAGACCTTCTGCGGGCTTTGCCATGCTTGGTGCACAGCATGCAAGACAAATTTTGACGTCAACGAGACAGGTGCAACAAGCAGTGCTGCATTGCTATGCAGCGACTGCATAGCAAATTGGTATGGCAATGCACACCTGTGACAATGGCAGTGGGTTGGTACCCCTTGCGTGTCTTGCTGGTAGGGTGTGGGCTCCATGCTAACAGACGACCCCCCCTCAAGATGTGAAGCACAACCAGAGCGACACAGCCCAAAATAGAGATGGGCAGGGTCAAGGCTACAATGTAGAGAGTGGCCACGCTCCTGAGCCTTGGCCACGTTCTTTGCAGAAGAGAAGTCCTTGAGAATTCAATTGCAGCATTGTCCTTGCCCATCCTGTTCTGGGCTAAGGTCTGCAGAACCTCCTGTGCATGCAAACAGGCTTCAGTCAGCCCACCACTGAGACGAACTCCGCCTGCTGACATTTACCGACATGAATGCGGTGCATACAAGGCTAAGGTGCGCGCAGTATTTGTGGCATTGAGCTTACCGAATCGTTGGCTGAAGGTATCAGCTCAAACAGCCTTTGTGTCACCCCGGGCGGCGCTTTTGCCACGCCATTCTCGGGTTTGCTTTTGTGAAAAAAGTCTTTGCCCTGCGCATGCATACGTGCATGTCAGCATCAATGCTCCTTGCCGGATACAGTTAGCATGCATCAAAACGGCATGTTCACCTCCATAGCGCTCTTTTTCGTCGTCACGTCTGAGCCAGCTGATTGCAGTATATCTGTGGCAGAGTCACGATCGAATGCAAAGAATGGCGGATCGTTGACGGCGTCTCGCTTCGACATACCGCACTTTTTGTTGAGGATCTTCCCACGTCGCTCTATTGACATGCAAACTTCACGTGAAACATAAATCAAAACATAATCGAGGATAGTCAAGACGGTTGTCTGCCATTATTTGCAAACAAGGGGGCTTCACAGGCCTTTATAGCTACAACTTTGGGGGGGTTTGCGTGTTGATCAGGCTTGACTGAAGTGGCCCTCATATTCTGTGCCTAATCACCATCGGGTTCTTCCTTGTGTTTGAGAACATCTACACTGCTTGTACCACTCTGGCCAAAGTCCTGCAGCGCTCATCAAGGCCAGTATCAATCTGCTCTTTGAGCATGTAGCATCAAAGCTTTGTGCATACGCTTGCAGCAAGCACTTATGTTCAGACACAAATGTGCACCAAAATCATCATGCAAGTTGCGCTCAGTAGATGGCTGTGTGCACTCACATCAGCGCTGCTAGCAGACTCAGGTTCCACCAATGAACAAACCCTCCAGTAAACCTGGGATCAACCATTGCACCTGCTCCCCGCATTCAAAGTTATTCCAAGCATGCATATCTACGTAGACGCCCTAGACTGCTCACAATGTCGCAGTATACAGTATCACAATCTACCCTTTGCTTTGTCACAGCTGTACATGCAAACAGAGCTCAACGCAGGCAAGAAGAGCAACAAGATGCAGAAGACCCAACACTAATGACAACTGTCAACACTACTATGCCATGTGTCTGTATACCATGTGTAATGTAGGAGATTCATGTAACATCAAATAAATTGGCCAACATGGTGTTGAGGCATTGTTTACAGCTGCAACACACCTTGCCTATGACCTAGTGCCTCTTGGAGATGCAGAATATGCAATTGGGAGTCAGGGGTAAGCGCTTGGGTCCCATCCTGACAAAAGTATAGCGTGGTCAAGAAAGGCCAATGTGCAAGCTGTATGATGGCTGGTGGGATCATCATGGGAGACTGAAGAAGTGACAGGTTAAGCTGTTCCAGCTGAGACAAGTGAAATATGCAAATGGGGAACTCTTCCAAAACAGAGTTGTCCAGCTTCAAAAATTTGAGCCTATTTAGCTATGCAAACCAGTCAGGAAGTGATGTGCCATGCAAGTCTGTAAGCTCCAACTTCACAAGAGCAGAGTAATTCTGCCACTCCCTGGGAGGTCCAACTGGCATGCTCGACACTGCCAAACTTGTCAAGCTGGGCATTGCCTGTGGCCAACCTGCCTCGTGCAAGCTGTGCGGATAGAAGCTGACAAACTCTAGAGTTTGTAACCCTGTGGCTGCCTCCAAGTTGAGAAGCTCATGCAGTTGCTGCTCTTCTGGTGCGTCCTGACCGTGGAACAAAAGAGACAAGCTCTGCAGTTGAACAGCATTGTCACTTGGCAATATCAACCTTCTGAGCGTAGATGGCTCCTCCATCTGAAAAACATCTAGCGCTGTAAGCTGTGTTGCACCACTGAGGTCATAGGTGTCCACTTGACCATCTTTCAATATTAGGACTTGAAGCTTTGGCAGATTATAACACAGCAGGTTATCTGGCAAAGTAAGGAAATTCTCCAAATGCATCACTTGCAGGTTTACTAGCTGCTGTATGTTGTGCAGATTCTGTGTAAGGTGCACTGATTCAGCTGCACCTGATAAGTGCAAGGATGTCAGCCTTGCGCAGGTGGCAATGTTCTGCAGACCCAAGTCTACCGCATTGGCACTGCATTTTAGCTGGGTAAGTATGCCTGTTATGAGCTGACAGGTGGCAGGTGCCTCCAGCAAGAAACAGCTTCCTGCATGAAAGCAAAGAGCAGTATTTGTGCTCTGGCATATACTGCAAGGTGTGACTTGATGATAAGCAAGCCTGATGGGGTAGTGCAGTTGCCTGTGTTCAAAGACAGCTCTGGTCCAAAGCTGTTGCTTCTGTCACTGTTGTACAGTGCCAGCAGAAGAGAGACAGTCCGGTAACCCTTGTCGCCAGTGCTGATTAAGCACACTTTGCGGAAGCCAGCAGCTCGCTTCGCAAGCCATTCAACGAACGACTTCTGTTCGCCTGACAGATAGTTTTTTTGGCGAAGACAACAATTTCTTACGCAAGTGCGGCGCGATGTTGACGTGAATACCATCGTGCAATACGTGAACCACCAAGCGTACGCCCCAAACGCTACGGGAGCTTTGAGAACTCGAGCCACTCAAATAGGCCCTCCACGCTGTGCATACTTGCTCACTCCGGACTTTGTCGACGAACGAAACAGAAGTACACGAAAATATTCGGTGCAGCAAAGTATGATGCAGCTGTGCAAAACTAGACTTTGTCATATCTCGGTTTCAAGGCGTTGCGCGCTGCCTAAATGCAATTTGCAGCAGTCCCTCCAATTGGAGGGCAGGGCAGGGCCTTGCAAGGCCGCCTTTAGTAGCAGGCAAGGCAGGGCTGACGATTCATCTGCACACTAGCACTTAAAAACTAACGGGGCGACCGCTGCCCGCCGTGCACCACGTATCGTGTTCGCTACCATACAGCTGCTGTGGGTTGCCAGAAGACAAGTGCAGCGTCTCTCCAGGCTTTCGGACATTAGTAGGTGGTGAAAGCAGACACCGGATTTTATGTTCAGAGAGTGCGTGCCGGGCCGAGGTGGCAATGTCGGGGGAGCCTGTGGCAAGGCGACGATGTTACTCTCCGTTTGAGGTCACCTCAGGGCATCTCACCCAAGCAGGACGTTTTCTCTATCACCCTTTGCAGACAGCATGGTCTGTCTGCAGGTATCTCAGCGTAACGCACCACAGGACTGATGGGTGACAATATTGGGCGAAGTTTTTGACATCACCCCTCTTGTTAGGGTGCATGACAGCAGCTCCGGCCATTCTGTGCGCAAGCTGCACAGGGCGGGATACTGAACCCTACTTCCTCAGCTTGCAGGCTCAGCAGGGCATCGCTGCAGCACCTACGGTAGCAGCTGCAGCCACAGACACTCACACTGGTACATGCTATGCTATGCTATGCTGTTCAATGTGCTTTCTAGCAGCGTACAGATGCCTGCGCTATTGACATGGTGTACACTCTCAGACTTGATGCCAATACCAGTGACATCAAGCTGTTTGTGAACCCACTGACAAATGTTCAGAGTGCATACTGCCCTCAGGTATGCACCACTTGCACATGTGTAGCGTATCCAATGCAATCAAAAGGCACCTGAGCATGGACACCCTGTTCCTAGATTGTTGCTCTGCACTGCCTGAATGCATGTGACTTCACATGCTGCCTGCTGCCAAGTTACACTAAAGGTGCCAAATTTATGTGCACTAAGAAAGTGTGGCGCCATGTCTCATGTTAACTCTGCTGAGAGAGCTTCCTGCTGGAGAGCACGTGTAACAATGTAAGCATTACAGTCCTCAACAAGAGTGCTCAAGATGCACTGTGGTCAGCAAGACTCAGTGTCATCAACACGCCAACAAAACACAACACCGCATGCCTCAATGATAAAGAGCATACAAGCTTTGTTGAGTTCAGGGGGAAGTTCATCCATGTGGCACCCACACAGCCTTGATCTGACTGGGATTGTGGACTTGAATTGCCAGGGTGAAAGAATGCTGATGACTACCAGATTGGCCGTCTAACAGGCTCTACCTGCCTCATTCGTGCCATGAGCATGTTGACTGGCTCTGAAGATTTTTTTGAGGTGCGCTGAGCATGACCAATGTGTTACCCGCCACAACAAGTCACAAACAACTGGTAGACTTCTCACTTCTGCTGAATTGCATGACATCAAAAAGGTGCTGCTGTGAGCTTGCTGTCGTGCCACAAGGCTGCTTGCTCATGGATTGTCACCTTGTTTGTTGCCCAGCAGTGCATGACAAGTTAGTGCTGCAGAAGAGTTGCCAGACACAAAGTACAGTCTCCTGCATTCTATTCAGGTTCCAGAAGAAGAGTCTGTTGCTGAGATCAGGGATAGGTACTTGGACATCCACAGTCATGCTGTCAGCTACAACTGGAAGGCCCTGAAGACCAGTTCAATCACCAGTGAGGTATGCTGCCTTGCATTTACAAAGGCTTTCTGTTGCCAAGGCTCACAATTACCAGCTTTGTGCTATGACATGCACAGCTGACAATCTTCTCCTGACATGTGCTAATGAATTTTGTGACCTGCCCAATACCACCAAGCCATTTGTTAGCAGGTGTCGTGGGGCTGTTTTGAGTGAATGCTTTTGCATCGAGCTTGCCAGCTGTGCTTGTCCTGTCATATTTACAGACTGCTGTTTTCAGATTACTTTAGAGGAGGTCAACATGAATCTGACTCTTGAGGAGAGCAGCATTGTAGATGGCATGAGCAACAATCCTGCTATGCCTATCCAGGCAACATTGCATGTTCTGAAGACACAGAGTTCAGCCACTACACTTTTCTACATGAATCATCAGATAATTGTCAGGTCATCACACCAGGACAGACAAAGCAATGGCGAGTATGCCAATGACAGCCCCATTTGTCTGCACACGAAAGGTGTCGACGTGACAAGTAGCTTGCAGACATGTGTGGTGTTTCAGGTCTAACGCGGAGTGTTGCATGACAGAACACACGTTACGGCATGTTACCAGTTACCCTCTTGCAGCGGTAATACTCGCTGATGGAGTATTCCTAATGTGTGATAATCAGCAACACAGCAGATGGACAGTCTGCATGCTCAGCAACACACACCTGGGAGGCTTTCCATCAACACCAACCAAATTCAGGACAGTCATACTTGGCCATTGTGGCATGTTGTACAAATGACTGCATCAAGAACCCAGACACTGCTCAGGAAATCGAAGACAAGACGCAACTGCACCAGACTTTTCTTACTGAGTAATACATCGAGTGGGCCAGACGTTCTGCTCAGATACAAAAGTGCATCAAAATTATCATGCAAGCTGCGCCTCAGTAGATGGCTGTGTGCAAGAAGATAACTCACATCAACGCTGCAAGCAGATTTCAAGATGAGCTTGAGAGGTGATCACGAATTCACGAGTCGCAATTGTGCAAAAGCACAAAACAAATCGCAGGCATTTGAGAGGCTGTGGTGTCTTACAGTGAGCAAGGCACAGTCACCAAAGGCGCCTGCGTGTACCTGGTGTGACGTCAAGACTCAGCAACAATGATATGTTCTACCACTGTCAGGTCTTGCAAAAAAGTTGCTCAGGTTCCACCAATGGGCAAAGCCTGTACATGTAGGAATTTGGGATCAATAGAGTTGAACCTGGCAGCAGTGCTCCTCGCACCCAAAGACATTCCAAATTTGCA
>JAABUO010009465.1_pt1 | contig 10897 bp, 18 predicted proteins | sample 5559291 | NCBI WGS metagenome assembly JAABUO01 (sample SAMN10711878, study PRJNA513372) | rock metagenome | isolation source: Antarctica rocks | place: Antarctica: Victoria Land, Finger Mt sud
ATGCTCGAAAGAATGTTGCTAGACATTACTGCCATGCCTGTGTTTCAAAGGGTGCAACACAAAGCGTTGTAAACATGTTTGTGCAGTGGTCTGATGCCACTGGCACCAACATGCTGACAGCTTCTCATGCGTGCTTGCTGCATGCATCCACATGCACACTTTGCTGACGCAAAAGCTGCTGATCACTTGGTCTACGCATCATACTTATCATGCGGGTTGGACAGCATTGGCTTGTGTGATGCTGCAGGCAGAACATCTGTCACATTGGGGCATCAACATGATGGCCATGCAAAAGACTGAGAAGACAATGGCAGAGGCAGAAATTGAGGCCAACAAGGACTTTGAGTGGAGCCACATCACAGAGTCTGGCAAACAGCTCATGCCCATGTCTGGCCCTGGGTGAGCTCTGCTGCATTGGTACTAGTGGAGGTGGGGTGGATTGACAGTGCCATGTAGGAGGAATGTGGGGACAACATTGCGGTTCGATCACATCTGTAAACGCATGAGCCCGCCTGCCGTGTGATTGCTATGAGGAGGGGCAGGACAGCTTCACGTGTCACACAGCACAATCTGCTGGCGCCTCTCTGGCACTCTGGATGATGGTGTCAAAGCAACTCTGGACTTGGTTGCAGGTACGTTGGTCTGAAGAACCTGGGCAACAGCTGCTACATGAACAGTATCTTGCAGGCTCTTTGGACGCTGCCTCAGCTGCAGAGGCGGTACGTTGATGCTGCCAAGCACATATATGAGACTGCACAGGACCCTGCTAATGATTTCCCGACTCAGGTGTGCCAGCTACAGCAAACAAATGTATTGGGCTCCTCCAAATGCATGCTGCAACGCTTTTGCATCTTTATTTTCATTGCTGTCACTAACAGGTGCAAGTTGAAACATGTTTGTGGGGTGGCAGCTCACCTTACAAAACTACGCTTGGTGTCTTTGTGCCACTTGCTTCTGCAGGTCATTGCCAAGCTTGACGTGAAGCATGAACACAATCTTCATCATTATGCACATCAACTTCGCAATCTGAATATGGAAAAGCTGTGCAGATGGCAAAGGTAGGTGTGGCCCTTTCAAAGGGCCAGACTGGCGCTCCTCCTCCCTCAACCGCTACTCCTATGGAGGAAGACATAGCCACAAGCGCCATTGCCTCCAAGGATGCGGCAGGGCAAGTGTCCGGGGCAGGTACTACCGTCAAGCCCAGTGACTCTGGTGAGGAAGAGCACAACTGGGTGGAGCCTCAGGCCTTCAAGAGCCTGGTGGGCAGGGGCCATGCTGACTTCTCCTCTGGTCATCAGCAGGTGGGACTGCAATACCAGCTGGCAGCATCGACTGTGGTCAGTCAACTTTTGCTGCTGGAACGCCAACATCTGGCGTCTCAGACCAGACAGCACCTTTGTGCTTCATTGAACCGATACCAAACTGAGTGACAGTCAGGCGAGTACGAGCTGAGTTAGTGCACATTGCCGCAAATTCAGCAATGTTGATCAGTGGTCTTTGAAAGTTGATATTGTGATGCCTCATGTCCTTCAGTCAAATGTGAGAAAACTGAAGTGCATACTCAAGGCACAGGTACTGATTTCATAGGCCCGCCTGGCAGGTTGGTGGCTGCAAGCAGTGACTAAGATGGGAAAATTCTCAGCACGGCTGGCACTTCACCACAATGCATGACCATGATTTGTGTCACTCCTAAAAGTTGTGCTCAAGGGCAGGCGTCCATTGTGTGCAGGATGCCAGGGAGTATTTTCAGCACCTGCTAGAGGTGATGACAAGGGCAGAGCGCACGTCGATGCAGCGCTTGGGCCAGCCCGACCAGCCTCCCACTGCTGACGTCTTCAGATTTGAGCTGGAGGACCGCATTCAATGCATGGAGTCGAGCAGGCTGAGCTACAAGCGTAGCCTGACTAATGTGCTGGCCATGGATATCCCTGTTGATGCTGCTACCAACAAGGATGAGCTGGAGGACTTTCAGGTACAGTCATGACAGGGCATGCAACCGTGTCATGGGCAGTAACAGCCACCATCAACATGGTTCTTACCTTCAGGTCGTAAGTACTGGGTGCAGCAACCGCTCTGCGCATCATGCATATCATTAACGGTTCATGTAATGCTTGGTGGTATTGTGTTTGGCTCCGCGGCCCATCAAGTCTTTGCTGTACTTGATTTTATGCTGTGAGATCTGCTGGTGTATATGCCAGGTTGCAGGACAGCACGGTGACAAACGTGGTTCATCTTGCCATCTTCCTGCTGCAAGCCAAGCATAACTGCATCACAACACCTCTCAACTTGACATTTTGGCAGATTTGTATGTTGCTGACTTACCATTGAGACACAATGTCTACACAGGAGCGGGAAGCCAAGCGTGCCAAGCTGAAATTTGAGAACGCACATGCTTACATCCAAGAGGACACATCAGCGAGCTCTCCAGGCCAGGCCAAGCACATCACAGCTGTGAGTTCCATCAGCTAGGCTGCCTGTACGACGTCTCTCTGTGCATGTCGTTTGTCTGCCAGGCTGTTGCCAGATGATCATGTGCCTGCACAGGGGACTTCAGGGTTCAGGTCAAGACGTATGGCATAATTTGCTGCGCTGCATCCCTTCTGTCCCATCTGGCGCTGCCCTAGTACTGCATCCGTGGCCTGTCACACCAATCAACACCATGCAAGTTAGTACAAGGTTGCGTGATGTGCAGGACAATGCAGACAGTGAGACAGTGCTGCCCAGGGTGCCTTTCAGTGCTTGCCTAGCCAAGTGGGCTGGGGAGGAGGTCATGGCAGACTACTTCAGTGCTGCTGTGGGTCACAAAACCCAGGCTAAGCGCTTCAGTAGGATAGCCAACTTCCTCCCTTACCTCATGCTGCAAATGAACAGGCAAACCTCTGATGGAAGCTTTTCCTGAGCGATTGTGTGGTCACTGGCATGACTAGTCAAACAAACGCCACATTGTTTCAACTTCTGATGTGCAATGCAGTGGCCAAGAATGCACATAGTCTGTTCACAAAAGCTATTGCTGGGCCTACGCAGCAAGGCTGGTTGATGCATGCCCCTAAGTGTGCACATCAGATCATGGTGTGCACATCACATCATCCTGACACAATGTGCAGGAAAGAGTGCTGACTATGCTACACTGAGACTTTTTTAATCAGTCATTCTTGTCAACCAGCTGTATTGTTGAGACTGTTCCACTCTGCTGCCTGCAGATATTTTGTGACAGAGCAGTGGGTGGCAAAGAAGCTGGAAGTGTTGGTGGATGTGCCTGAGCAGGTGGATCTGGAGTGGCTCAGGGGCTCAGGCCCTCAGCCACATGAGCAGCTGCAGCCTGAGGAGCCTGCCACTTCCTCTCAGGCTGGAGGTTTGGGTGCATTAGCGGCTGCAGCAGGTACAACTGTTCTTGACTTGATCCTGCAGTATGTGCATGGCAGTCTTTAAACAAAATCAGTTGCTGCATGCTGGCATTGGTGGCTGGCAACCAAGCACTAGATGTAGCATCTCCAATGTGGATCTGGATATGCAGTTCAGTATGTCAGCATATAGTATAATTTCAAAGCAGCTACCTTCACAGCACAGTCTGTGTCTTACAGTGCGTGCAGTGTCACTGTTTGCATGACATGCTATCTGTGTGATCTGGTACCAAGCAACTCAGGCTGTCAAACTGCATGTACCTCAACCTGTTTGTGTGTTGTGAAGCTGAGCAACAGCAGGCCAGTGTACAGCCAGACCCTGAGATTGTGAACCAACTGGTGGGCATGGGCTTTTCTGAGAATGGCAGCAAGAGAGCAGCTGTTGCCACTCAGGTACAACCAGTCAAACCTGCAACCTGGCTCTGCAGCAGTGTTTGCCTTCCCTACTGTCATATCTGTCGGTATCATTGCCATCTGAGCTATAGTGCATTTTGCATGCTGTGGGTACACTAAGCTAACCATGTAAGCCCCACATTGCTACTGAGCATGCTACCCAAACAGCACGTACATTGCAGAAGGAAGCTGAGCCCCGCTGGATACTTGCAGCAAATTCAAAAGCATTCTTGTGACAAATACGAAAAACGGATCAAGGGGCAGCTTTGTACTGCTTTGACTGATTGTTACGCTCACCTGCCTAGCAGAGAACTATGTATATCTACAAGCATGCTAAGCGAATTAGTATGGTTTGGAGTAAACATGACTGGGCATGTGATGCAGAACATGGGCACTGAGGGCGCAATGGAGTGGGTGCTGGGCCACATGGAAGACGCCAACTTCAATGAGCCTATGTCACAGCCATCTGCGACAGCTGCACCCAGCCAAACATCAGCCGCAGGCTCAGCATCAGCAGCGCCAGCAGCAGACCCAGAGACTGTGATGATGCTTGTCAGCATGGGCTTCACAGATGCTCAGGCAGCTGCTGCTTTGAAGGTCAGCATGCTGTGCTGTCTTCTAGGCACTTTGCTTTAGTTGCGCCTTGGCTTTTTGCACGTCAGCACATGTCTGTCCTCTGTGCTTGTCACAAATCATTGACGCTGCAGTGTTTATGCACGGTGCATGCATTTACCCAAAAAATAAACTTGTATATGTGTGAATGTCTGTGTCGCCAAGGTGGCAGCAGCAACATGCAGATCACAACATTCCACAGTTGATGTGGCTTTTACAGGCATGCCATGGAAGCCTTGAGCGTGCTGCTGACTGGCTGTTCAGCCACGCTGATGACCTTGACTCTGCAGTTGCTGCTGTCAGTGGTGCTGCTGCCCCAGAAGCAGCCGCCTCCACTCAAGGTGAGTTGTGATTTGTAAATCACCTTGTGAATCTTGTGTAAATCATGTTGTGTGAATATCACCAAAATCAAGATATGCAAGGCTACATATTGTACAGAAAGCAGACATGCACCTTTGTTCCAGACCTGCATGCTTCATAAGCGTTCACTGTCAGCTTTGTACGGTTTGCTCTGTCATAGTTCATAGCCTGTTTGTCTTGTTCAATGTTCATTCACATCATTGACAAATGCTTGGGATATATGACCAGTATGCCTGGCTGCTTTGAGATTGCAAGTGAGCTGCGCTTGGTGATTAAATAAAGCCTGTGACGCAGATGCTGCACCATCCAAGCTGGATGATGGTCCTGGGCAGTATGAACTGGTGGGCATGGTGAGTCACATGGGCAGGAACACAGCGTGCGGGCACTATGTCTGCCACCTGAAGAAGCAGGGCAAGTGGGTGATCTACAATGATGAGAAGGTTGCCATCTCAGAGAACCCGCCCCGGGATCTGGCTTACATGTACCTCTTCAGACGAAAAGATGTGCCTGAGCAGTAGACATATCACAGCTACTAGATGCCTGCTGTACAAAGTCAACATTGCAATCAAAAGCAGAAGGGTCCAATGATGACAGTATTGTGGTGTAAAATCACTCAGACCTACTAGATCTTGCAGCTGAGGCTGCATTTAAGTCAAGCAACATGCCCTATATGAGCAGTGATTGTAGCTCACATTGCTGAACAATGCAAATAAGGCATGTTGACTGGCAACAGTCATCATTACAGTGTTAACAGTTCCCAAAGCACGAATGATACAATTGTACAAGAGGCATTACTATACACAGCATGATCAAGCAGACCCTATACCATGGTGAGCGGCTGATTCAAATCAGTACCATTGGCAGTCTGCAGCATGCCACCATGCTGCAGTGTGACGAAGGCATGCTTTGACAAGCCCGCTGCGCGTGCTTCCTGTTCAAGTAATTGAGGAGGCTCATCAAGGGGCTCGTCAGTCAAGTTGAAGGTACAGCAATGAATGCCAAAGCTTCTTTGTGACTTGACGTCCTGCAGACAACCAGTACCTTCATCAACATGAGCAGCAACTCATGAGATGAAGCTAACCTGCATTGTCTCTGTAGAGCAGCAGATCATCAAGGAGCAGACCAATCACACAAATGTCACACATTTGCATCACCCACTGATGCTTGGTATTAGCATACTGCCCAGGCGCAAATTCGTGATTGCAGATACATGCTCTTCTTGCCCACCTGATGAATTTGCACTGCTTCTGCGGGGTTGACATGCTGAGCCTTCAGCATCCACTGAGGAGTGTAGGCGCCAATAGGGATAGCAGACAAGTCAAACGGTCCATACTTCTGTCCAATCTCCTTGAATACACCACAGTAGCCAGTATCACCAGCAAACCAGAAGCGCTGTGCAGCGCCCATGACTGCCCAGCCACACCAAAGACTCTTGCATTTGTCACTGTTCCCTTTCCTGGAGCTCCAATGCTGCAAAACGAATGTTCTTGTGCTCACTCATTTCGTCTGTGAACAGTGCTTTTGCAACATTGGTTGCCATGTGCCGTACATGTGCATCAGTGTCTTGTATGGTACCTGGCCAGTATGCTCACAGAACCCATGTCCATGTGCATCTTGAAGCATCCATTCCATGCGCTAACGACAAGCTTGCCATGCAGTATGCTGATCATATTGGGTACTCAATCATGGACACAATTACAAAGCTACACCAGTCAGAGCCAGGGAAGGGTTTGCTGTTGTCAGCAAGCTCAAGCAGTTGATGAGCACAACATGACACCTGAGCTGGTACACAGGCCAGGGTGAGGGCGGAGCCAGGGTGCTGCACTTCCTGCCACCACCCCAGCTCATGCACATTCTGCACACCGCACCCCTTGAACCATTCGGACAGCCCCAGAGGCACATACCTGCATTACATCTGTGCAGTCAGAACTGTATTCATGACTTGTCACTGAAGTCCAGCATTGCCGCTGCCTGCCATCTTTGCCAGACAGACAGCTGCAACATGCTGACACATGTGGAAAGTTTGCAGAGGACACAGGTCTTAAAACTTTTTGATGAGTTCCAACAGCCCTAACACAGCACTTGACCAACAAATCCGCTGCTTCAGCATTTGCGGGGGAAAAAAGCTGGTACAGGCACGAGCATGTTCTCACCAGGCAAGGTCCTTCCCAAAGCGCTTGTGCAGTTGCATGACGCTATTGTAGTCCAAATGGTCATAGTGGTTGTGGCTGATGACCACAAAGTGGATGTGGGGAAGCTTGGGATCATCCAGCTGCAGAGCTGGCTGAACCACTCGCCTGCACGATGCATACTAGAGTGAATAGTCTCAAACTTCAAGTCCATCAGCAGCCATCACCCTTGCTTGACTGTGTCAGCACTATCCAGCATGCAGCTTTGAGAAGACCAAAGCATTGGAGCCCGTACCTCACAAATCATGCTAGTGCAGATGCAGAGCAAAACCCACATGCATCAATACAGACTCTGTGCCTTCTTCGCATATGACATAAATACTTCAGCTTGCTGCAATGTGCATAAGGGAGATGCCTATGGAGAGGGAAAGCATACTTTACTCCGCCCATCCACTGTACAGGGCTGCAGCGCTGGGAGAAGATAGGGTCGGTGAGGAAATTCATTCCCTCCATCTGTACTAAGCAGCTCGCATGTCCCAGCCACGTTGCCTGTACAGCATTACCTGCATGCACGTTTTGGGTTGCAGCGAGAATGTGCAAATCACCAGGAATTGCTTTGAGGTGCTTTGTTTGCTGTGCCCTAGAGTGTCATTTGAGCAAGCAGATCATGCGCTATATCGTCAATGCGTTTTGGCATAATACTGTGCTCTCTGTACTGTAGCTCACTCACTGAATGTGCACCTGGAGGGCTTGCCATTGCAGTATAGTTAGCAGGGGCTATTGGAAAGGCACGCGCAAAGTCTGCCAGAGAGGGCCTTGGATGGTTTATAAGACCGCCAGTTGAAGGACTGCCACGCCGCGCCCAGGCCCATTTAAGAAGGTCAGGTAGGCCTTTTTCCTGTCGAGAAAAGCATGTACTATTTTCTAAAAGCAAAACGCCAGCTGGTACACCTGACTTTGGTGAGTACCTGCCACTCTGGCCATGGATTGCTAAACCTTCGACTGGAACCCGAGCCGGTGACTCGTGGCTGTGACAGGGTCCCTTCGGCTAACATCCCAGCAGTCTCTTTTAGGGTGCTTGCCGCCCTCTTTACTGGAGCCATCGCCCACCTCCTATTTTGTTATAAGTGATTTGATCACTAGGTCTGCGCGGGAGATCTGTAATTGCCGAGGCGCGGACGACGTCAACTTACCTGAGTGCTTCTACAACCAAAATGGCTAGAAGCTGCAGTGTCTCCACGCCGCTTTGACCGGTTTCCGGGCTGGTCGAGCTCAAGGAGCTGCTATGCGTTACAATGATCACGTTATCGTTACGTTACATCGTTACTTAGTAGTACTCAGTAGTACTTAGTAGTACTTAGTAGTACTCAGCAGCAGAAGACGCTGTAGGTGTCATCAAGTCTACAGCAAACCACATGGTATTAGCTGAGTTCAACTTGGGTCGCTTCCCATTGCAAGTTGATTTCTGGCAGCAGAATCTGCTTTATCATCTGATTCATTGGAGGATCATTGTATTGTGTGGAGGACGAGCAGCAATTTGTTTTTGATTGCTCAGCGTACAGCCATATCAGATCACAGCATTTGGCCCTCCTGCAACACTGTTGTACTATGGCAGACTTTATGACTTTGTGTGAACCAAATACATGTGGTGGTTTCCTTAGGAATGCTTTGCATGTAGGAAGCAAATTTAAATCCTGTCTGTATGAATTCACTGAACTGAACTTCTTGTCTGTTGGGTCCCAGTTGCCGCCCAGGACATCAACTATATATATTGATTAATTGATTGATCACGTCAGGTCACATCTAGCCTAGGCTAGGTTCAGTGGCAGAGATGGCCGTCATCAAATTGAAATTTTAGGGCAAAATCCCACATTGCGCATTAGATGCCCCTTAGCTCATTGTACCCTGCTACAATTGAGAGGTATCAGTGCCCTATTGTATTAGCTTGGGCATTGACAGCTCACAAGGTACAAGGTCTCAGCCTGGGCAAGGCTATCATTAATATGAAGAGTCATAGTTGGGATCATGGTCAGGCCTATGTTGCTTTGAGCAGAGTCAAACTCTGCCCGAAGTCCGGTTGGTGGGCTTGACTAGAGGTTCTGTTGACAAGAATAAATGCTGTGTGCATGATGAGATGCACGTTTGGCAGGTTGCCCCAGTTTGACTTGTGTGCTAGGCCATAGTCCATTGTACATGTACATCAATTGTTTGTTGTGTGTTGTGCATGAACATACACAGCTGTGTGTGACCTGCAGGTCATATGCAAACGAACATTCATGCACACGAAACAGATTTGGCTTGACACATTCAGACCTGATGTTAGCAAGATGGCTATGCCCTGAGTAGTGCTATCTGCTGCTGTGCTTGAAACAGGATACGTCCTCCAAGTGAGTCACAACTGACATGAACCAGCCCTCTGAAATAGCGAGCTTGCCGACGTTTCGCTGGCCTATGGGCCAGCTCCTTGTGCTCAGTGATGGCTCTGCAGTGCGACGATCGCTCTGTCTCTCTCTGCCTGTTGCCTTGCTGATACACATCTTTTCTTGTAACTGTCTGTTCATGCCAAGTCATGCAGCAGCCACATACATGCTTGAGGCAGAAGCACTATGAACCAGATTTACAAGGCGCCGCAGCTGCCTCACTTGCTCATGTGAACTGTGGCACAATCCAAAATACTGACTTGCCTGGAGTGCTGCCGTATCTTACAGGTGCGCACAAGACTTCACAGATACCTGTAGTTGCAGAGCAAACAGCTCAGTATATTCACCTCACACTGCGCTGTGACAAAATCATGCATATCAGTTGCATTGCCTCTTTTGTCATTGACTAGCCTAACCAATCTTTGCTTGCTTAGTCATGATATGACCGGTGGTCTGTGAAGTCTTCCACGTCAGTTCGGAGGACATGCACATTCATGCCAGCCCTGGTGGCAGATGTAGGGGCACCATCTGCACTGGCCTTCCTTGCAGGAATGCTGTCTTCACGACCCCTGCAAGCATTCATGCTGTCACGACACTTGTGGCACTAGAGACTTGAAGCTTTATGCTGACAACTGTGCCAGTCTGCATCCCTTAACTACAAACATGCAATCATGCAACACAAGTTCCAGCTCTGGAATTCTGACAGAAAGTCTAGAAGGTTTGATGCTGTTGGGCTGTTGCACTGCAAGCCCAGTGAAGACAAAAGCGCATGCTGTGGGTGATGGTGGTCAGCCAACCTATTTGGGCGGTCCTTCATCTGCAAGGCGACAGCTTTCTGGCTGGTCTTGTGGTCATAGGGGGACCTGTGGCTGAGGGGGGCAGACTCACTGCGAGCTCGGTCTGAGAAGCCCAACTCAGGATCCTCAAAGTCATTCCTGCACATAGTTGTACCAATGAAGCAGGGTTGTTGTTGCATTCCTCATCTGCAAATGGCGAGCATGGCCATGACTGGCCTACTGCTCTTGGACAATGCTCTTGACATACATGCAGTTGCCATGAAACCCATCTTCCAGCAATTGAATTGGCTACTAAGCATGATGCAGGCGGTGCATAAGTTGCTGCCTTGCGTGGCAATGCATCACAAGGTTCAGTATACCTGTAAGGATTGTCACTCATGTTCCTCATCGTCATTGCCAATGCCAGACCAACAAAGTCAATGATGACCACCACGAAAAAGACCCATCTGCCCACATCAAGCCGTTCAGCAATCTTGTCCCTGCAAACGTGCCCGTCTTTGGAAACTGACGCTGGCAAGAACCCCAATTTGCAAGAAGGCACCTGAGTGCACCAAAACAACAAAGCAAAAGCGGCAGGAGCAATCACTTGGTCATCCAGACTTCGCCATCTTTCAGGTCGTAGGCCTCAATTCTGTCCACAATGCTACCAGCATCCACAAACATGACCAAGACCAGGATCAGCTGTATGGTTGCTACAATTGTGCCCATGAACACATAGGACGACAGGAAGAAGCGCTTGAAGTGGGAACCAATGAAGCCCAGTGCACTTGCAATGATAGCAAACA
>JAABUO010009469.1_pt1 | contig 10893 bp, 6 predicted proteins | sample 5559291 | NCBI WGS metagenome assembly JAABUO01 (sample SAMN10711878, study PRJNA513372) | rock metagenome | isolation source: Antarctica rocks | place: Antarctica: Victoria Land, Finger Mt sud
CTTTTTTTACCGGTCGAGCCGTGTGGAGGAAGAAGTCTTTCCCCGGCAGGGTTTGTCCAGCAGGCTTTCACCTGCGCTACCCTTTTTCAAAAGGGTCTGAAAAAATATTAACATATAAGGAGGAAACCTATACACTGAAAGACTTTGGATATCTGAGGTGACTTGCTGTTTTACTCTTTCAGGAAAGGCAGCTTTATATAAGGAGCCCGCTCGAAAAATCGGCCAAGTCAGTTCTCCAAGTATACGTCCAGACATCGTTGGCGTTTGCGCTTGTCCACCATATTTAGTAGCTGCATCTTTCACATTCTTTGTAACCCAACTCAACAGCTTATATATGTCGATTTTTCCAGCTTCTCTTACTTCCTCTGCGCCTTGTAGTGCTTGGAGCAGATAGTATGTGAGGAGACCATGACCAAGCTGTTGGTTCTCCAACGCTTTTTCTGTGCTGAGCGATGCAGTAAATATGAGACGAGTTTCTCCTGAAAGTTCTTTGATAAGATCGTCTGTGGAACGGAGGTCCTTAGTTTTTGTTTCTACATGCAGCACTCTCGCGCCCATTCCTCCAGAAAAACAACAATCAAGAATGAATACCAAGCGTTTGGCGGGGATATGGGAGAACCAATCGGTAAGAGTTGTTAACGGAATACCAGTGTTTTTTAAGTTGCTTGTATCAGTATCATACGTTACGATCTCATGAGTTTCACTTCCATGTCCAGAAAAACATATCACAACGACATCATCAGGGCTGCATGTCGTCAATTCGTTGCACTGCGTTTCAATTGCTGAGCGTGTTGCATCCCGGTCAGAGAGGAGCACAGACTGTCCGCCAAGCGTATCAGTAAATAAACTATATAAGGCTATAGCATCACGTTTTGCACAACTCAACCAAGGGATATTTCTTGATTGATATCGATCAATACCGATGAAAATACCTCTAAACATATTGCTCCAATTATAAGGGTTACCTATAGTATATCAAGAGTACAAAGAGAGCTTTGGTTATACTCTCACATTATGATTATGACCGAGTTTGCATCGTTAAATGCGCTCCTCTTTTTGCCCTGCTATTAGTGTCCATTGGCTACGCTATTTTGCACCAAGTTTCTTGTAGAAGACTTACTAATCTTTGCAGTATTGCTGTTAGATCAATATATGTAACGCTTATGCAGTAGTGTGAACAACGAATTTCTCGCCTCTAAGACAAGGTTGATAGTTCACTAAGCATCCAACATATTATAACGGATAGCTCGGCATTAGGAAACTGGGTAAATTGTGTATGGTGACATATACTTGTTATTAACTGTGTAAGTCATGGTAAAGCATGAGAAGAGTTGTTTTATGTGCTAGAATAGGATTATTAGCCCTACGAAAGCACGCACAAATCTCTGTTCTTAGAAATAGAGACGATTGTGCTACCTGGTACAGCCACGTTAACTAAAGAAAGGGTGAAAAAGCTTGAAAATGTGGGCGGTTCCAAGCATGATGTGTATGCAAAAACCCATATTAGAACTGTTAGAACCCTCTGAACATTTTTGCCAGAACGTAGCATGTTATGTAAAAGGCCAAATCGAATAGGCAACATCCAGGTACATGATCGCAAACAAGAACGCTATCGCTGTAAGATATGCAAACAGACCTTCAGTGCTCGCCTGGGCACCATGTTTGAAGGATCACTTACCTCAAACGAATACCTTGGTTATTGTCGTTATCCTGCTACTATTTGGCTTGCTGTGCAGGCGCATGGACTGGATGAAAGCCACGCACAATAGCTTCTTTGCGTGACTGGACTGACAAGAGGTGTCAGAGAGTGTATCAGGCCATCATTGAGCAAGGAGTGCTCGATTTGATCCACATGCAAGCCTACGAGATACAAGTGAAAGCACATAGCCTGGGAGCATGTATGATATTGGCGATGACTTCGACACCTTGAGTTGAGTGGTATGATGAGTCACACTTATAATATGAATGGCGAATCTGCTGCAAATGAGAATCCGCGTGCTGCTTGTTTGCATATATAGTTGGGTGACGGAACCCCACCAGCTCAAGAAGGCATGTGTCTGATACCATCAAACAAAAGGTGGTGGTGATCATGCCTTATTACAGGTCTGTTCAAGCTTGCACCGTATCCAAATGAGCCCAAGCACTTACAAAGACGGCCTCAGAAAATTCCTTTGAGTACGTTCACCGTTTAATGAGGATGTACTTCTTTCGCAGCAAGTAATAGCATTATATATTTCTCAATATATACGGCAGCTAAAGATTAATGTTACCTTTTTCGATGAGCGTACCATCGTTAAACTTTGTATTCTCAAATTCTAAAGGTATTTCAGGTATTTGAGCATTTAATGGTACGCTTGCGAGAAGATTACTGAAAGCAACACGAGCAAAATATTTGATGATAGGTCGTATCGATATTACGTAGCAAATATGAGCACGCCTTAAAAAGGCAGGGTACGAAGGGGTGTATTGTTCATCAAGATAGCTTTGTACTGTCCATCTCAACTTTCGCCATGTAAATGCCAGGAAGGTTTCAGCCATTTCATCAAGAGCACAGGATGTTAGTGGTAGCCTATTGAAAGCATCTTCCGTTTTATTCGTTAAATGCTCAGAGTTTCTCAATTCGACAGAATGACTTAGTTGAGCAACTAGACTTTGCCGAGTTATGCGAACAGGAAAGTTTTCCTTCGATAAAAGCTTTTCTGCACTAAGTCTAACAATCTCTGCCCAATCAGCATCAACACTTGTGTAACGCTCATGCATTAATTGGGTTCTGAATAGAAATAGTCGCTTACCTTTTGAAGCAGTATCACCAGTAGCCATATGGTTTTTGAGCCACTCAGGATCATGTCTGCGCAACCAAGAATAACCTTTCATGTGCGTTGCGTCGTTAATTTTCATAGTTGAGTACCTTTTGATTTCCTCTTCCCATGTCGTTCGATATAAATCACGTTTCTCTTCAATGAAATCTTGATAAATTTTGGGTCGTTCGCCACGGAAAGAAATATGCGGTGCAAATGGCAAATTTAATCGAGAAGCTTGACGACGTATTGTCTCTCTGTCTACTTGCATCAATTGGGCTATCTTGGGAATAGAAATATTTTTATTCATCCAATAGTTAGTAAGTTGACTCTCCCAAACGTCACCATAATGGGAGACCTTGCCAACACGGAAACGGGCATTGTCACCTGTGTCTGGCCCACTACGACTATATGCGAAACCACAAAGAGGGCAAGAAAATGTTGCAATAGGGCGAGCAGGTGAGGCATCTCTTGTCATATGATAAGATGCGATGACATCTTGTTTATAAGAAGAACACAATGGATTTAAGCAAGGCCAAGGTTTATCACCGAACGGATTGAATGAGTACAGTGGTTGAGTAAAAAGTTCTTGAATGCTTCCACAGATAAATTGGATAAGTAGAAGATGATGTAGAGGATGACTAATCCGTTTCCCTCTCTTCAGCCAAGTTGCTTTCTGCACAATATCACATCCTAGATTCTCTAATAGAGGAGCACCATAATAATCTAACATGGCTTCTTTGAGTTGTTCATATCGTATTTTGCCAGTAATAGTGACAAAGCCACGATTTGTAAGTAGTTCACTATAGTGTCTTTGAATATTAGTATATTCTTCTAAGGTCGGTTGCTCTAGCAGCCATTTTACATTATTTGCCAGTTGTATTAAGTTTGCACGGATACCCTCAGGTATCTCGCGATGAGATAGTTCGTTTATAGAACTTTCAGCAGAACGAAATTTAGCAAAAGTGTTTCCATGCATTGCATTAACCAGACTGTTCTCCAACAAAACTTCATGAATGGGGCATATCAAAACCCCGGAAATTTGATGTAAACGATGCCAATAACATTCACCATATGTTAAACGATCATCGACAACACACTTTGGACAATACCTCAACCAGCGTGGTAATAGTGCTCCATTTTTTTGCAAGCCAGTAGTTATATATCGAGAGGTTCCATTGACCTTCATGTTTTGTCGTAGAGCAACTGAGCGTTCAAAAGATAGGAATGATGAGTAAAAGGGAAAGTGAGTATGTTTGTCAATGATATTATCTGCGGTATACACATGATTAGGAGGCAACGACTGGACCAAATGATCCAGATTTGAGGGTAAATCTCTCACTCCACCTCGGGTAGATGCGCCAAAAAAATGTTTGCTAACAGTTAAATACGAGCCGAATTGCATTCTGTCTAAATATCGACTAGCAACGCTAAATACCGTTTCATCAAGCAAGAAGTCTGGAAAGTGGCTAATTTGCATGTATCCTCCAACTATTCAATTAACGGTTTCATTTTATTGATGGCTAAATTAAGAGCATCCTGAATATCTACATTGGACAGAAGCTTTCCTACCCCTGATTGTCGAATAAGCTCCCAGTGCTTAATTTGGCCTCGTTTCTGCAAGCATGCTGAGGTCCAGTAAATACGGCGAATAGCAAATGTTATTTGAGACTCTTCCACCTCCTTTAATGCTGCTTCAGTAAGGGGAAGAAGATCAAGATGTTGCTGTATCATCGCCAAGCAGCCAATGGTACGACCAACCACAGCAATAGTGACACGACGTGGCGGTCCAGGTTGCATTCGTAAACCTTGAACAGCTTCAGGAATTAACTGAGAAATTTCCGTATCACGTCTTGCCCAATCTATGCGTTGTAGTGGTCTCGGCCTTTTTCTAGGTGGTAAATGTTGTTCAAGCCAATTACGGTTATGCCGATAGAGCCAAGTATATATTCGTGTTACCTGCTGGCGTACAGCTTTCCTACCCTGATGACCATGAGTACGACATGCCTCTAGCCAAGCGGATTGCATGATAAGTTGCAATTCTTGTTCTGCTTCTACATGTTGATCTACATCTAACGTTTTCCAAGGAGTAACTTTTAGTGCTTTCTTCTTTTGCATTCGCGCCATGTTCAACCCTAAGCGTTGTGCATGGCGTTTTGCAGTTAGAGGATCAACTCCTAGCCGTTTGGCAATTACATTGACACTGAGTGAAGGATCAACCCAGTATTGTTGTAGTGCGCTCTCCCAGACCTCACCTAGAGCAATAATTTTACCTCGTCGAAAGGTGTCCTCATTTCCTGTATCAGGACCAACACGCCCATAGGTAAAGCCGCATATACACGGAAAGGAACCACTCGGTCTTCCGTTTAATCCTGGCGGATACGTTACTGAACAGGTTTTGATGACGTTTGTGTTGTAGTGAATGCATACTGAATTTAGACAAGGCCAAGGACCATTACCGAAAGGTCCGTATGATTCTTTATGATCTAGCAAGTAGTCTGCAACACTTCCACCAAGAAAATGCATAAGTAAAAGGTGGTGAATAGGGTGGAGAGCACTGTCAGGCTTACGTACAAGCCGTGACAGCCAGTTATCCTGACTTTGCATATTGAGGGTGCAGTGCAGAAAAGTAAGGGTTTCTTCAGAGTAAAAAGCTGTAAATGCTTCTAGCACTTCGCTTATACGTACACGACCAGAAAACGTTGCTAAATCGTTTTTAACTAATGCACGAACATATTGCTTCTGCAACTGTTCCAAACCTAAAGGAATGGGATTCTGTTCAAAAATCCATTGCACAGCTTGCGCTAATGCTAAGAACACATCTTCGCGTGAAGCCTTCGTCACTGCGCGTGGAAGAGGTACATGTGTCATTCCGCTCTCAGCAGTGATATAGGTATGACGCGTCTGCCGATTAGCTATATGTACTGAGCTGACTTCTAGCCATACTTGATGCTTAGAACAGACATACACTCCTGGAACCTGATGTTGTCGATGCCAAAAACATTCACCATACTGTTTTTTGTCCTCCTCAGCACATATGGGACATAGGCGAAGAGCACTTGGCATTGGTACAGTGCTCGCCATAACACCTGCCCGCATGTGTACCCCCATTCCACGAGTGCCACGCATATCATCACGCAACATTGTGTTACGCATCGGTGGTAAAAATGGAGTGAAGAACGGTAACAAAGTGTGTTCATCAATGAATGTGTCCACGGTATGTACCGAACCTGGAGGTAAATGTGTTACCAAATACTCCATTCGACAGGGCAGTGCAACTGTTGCGATAACCTGCGGGTCACCGAAATACGTTACTCCTACTGATCGCAGGTTTGGGTAGTTCAACGCCGCTGCATTACGAGCAATAGTGCTGTATATAATCTCCCCAGGATACGGATCGAGAAAGATTCCTATCACGCTTAATCCTCGACATAGCCTGAAGTTGAGATAATAGATCCGCTTTCAGTGAATGCTACATATGGAGCCTTCTTGTTTTTCTCTCCCTGCTTTAGCACATTCACAACATCCTTCTGATCAATCGGCACCTCACTCTCAGCAGGTTTGCGACGTTGACGTTTCGGTTCTGATGGCTGCGACTCCTTTGTATCTTGTACCTTCTCGGTCTCACCAATAGATACTGATTGCAACACTGCAGGTGTTTTCGGTGTTATCTCGTCGTCGTCATCTGCGAGAGCAACTTTCGTCAAGTTTTTCCTGATTTCTTGTATCGCATCTGCTAACAACACAGGCTCTATGTCCTCAATCGTCTTGAGCTTGTCCATATGATTGCCGCGTAGTGCTTTCAAAAATGGTTGTAGTAACCTTAAGCTTTCCTGAGAAGCTTTGCGAAAGAGTTCTACTGTGAGAGTTTCCTGTGTAGATGTATGCTCTTTAGGTTGATTGTCTGGTTCCTCTTTCTCATTTAGCTTTTCGTCTCCAGACATAGACATTGCATAAATTTGGGCGAGCAAAAATACCTTTACTGCCACATCCGTAATACCTTGTGACTCATAATAAAGAGCATGAATCAATTCATTAGGTTCGCACTCCTTCGTCCAAGGTACTGGGTTACGCACGAATTGGTATTTCCACAACCTCTTGGCGAATTTACGCCATACGGCGTCTTCCTTCATACGTTCCCACACACAATCACCTTGACCAGCCGCTCGACGTGCTCTACGAAACTCTTCTCCACACAAGATTGGTTCTGCTTTGAATGTTCCCACCAGTACTATCGGCACTCCAACTTCGTTGTCCATCTCGACCAGAAAATTCAGCATTTCATCAGCACTTGTACCAGGAGCATTCACTAAGTTTTGAATCTCGTCAATCACGAGCACACCTAAACTATGTTTTAATGCGAGATTCTTCATGTCAGGAATGAACTCTTCAACACGTTTACGGCTATTTTCGACAAAATCACGATAGTACGTTGTTCCAAGCAACGCATCTAAGGCTTGGAAAAAACTCTTCACGAGAATAGACAGGTTTCCTTTACGTGGACATTGCAAATGTAACCACACAATTTGGACATGAGTGAACGGTTTTTCATTGTAGAGCGAGTGATAAATTACTTGGTCATACATTGCGAGAAGTCTTTTTATAGTTGTTGTCTTCCCAATTCCACTGACACCAATAAAGCTAAAGCCACGAGGAGCTGACGCATGCGGAACATTCGGCCTCACCTTGCTATTTTTATATCGCTCACGCATTTCAGCAATTGCTCTATTTGTGCTAGGCCAGTATCCTGGTACGAGCGGATTTCGATTGGTATATCCGCTTCTGATAACGCGGTCAAGCTGCTGCTGAAGAGCAAGATGGCTAGGAAGAGGGGTAAAGAAATCTGCGGCGTTCACTACCGCATGCATACGTATATGAGAAGGTTTGGCACGTATTGTTGGGTCAACCACAGGGTAATATTTCAATAACTCTAGAGCTTCGATCTCTGAGTATATGGGAGGCAGTGCCTCTATCAAAGGGTTACCACGATATTCTGGCAACTCACCTTCACGGTAGGTTGTTACTGATTCCCCTGAAAACTCGTTCGACAACACATTATTCATCTTCGTGTCCTTTCTTACTCGTCATCGTCTTCAAGAAGCTTAAGCCGCCGCTGCGTTATCTCATCACCTGTCGGCTGAGAAGTAGATTGCGCATGTTGATTTGCATCGCTGTTATCAGCCTTGCCTAATACCCATATACCTTTATCACGCTCATCCGCTGCTACCCGTCCCTTTTCCTCACGGCCGTCGCGTAACTGTGCTGCTTTGCTAGGATTAGTTAACGCAAGTTCTGCTTGGGTCTCCTCCTCCGCGTTGGCAACGACACGTTCGCGATATGCTTCATCATTAACGCGTTGTTGTCTTACATATGTTCGTCGATCACGCTTAGCGTCTGCCTCACGCGCATAGCGGTCCTCTGCCTCATACCAATCCAAGTTGGCAAACTGAGCATCGTCTGGATGCAAGGTACACTGCTCTATAGTCACACCATCATCCAGCAAGACATAAATATGCTTCTGTGTGCGACGGTCGAAATAAATCTTTTTCTCTAGAGTCTTATTCTTCAACTGCGCTTTCACGTACCAGCGTTCCTTGTCAGCTGTAGATGACAGATACCGCAAACGATTGAAATGCAAGCCATCCCGAGCCACTCTTGCCACATCATCCTCAAGCAAGCATTTGCGAACCTCATCAAGCGGTAAAGTATTCAAATCTCCCATACGATTTTCCAGCCCCCATTGCCAGATGGCACTGGGATAAGGTTCAACTCGCGCAGCAATCATGTCTGGTGTAAAATGCTTAGTGCTGACTTCATGGGAACGATTGTACCTTACGATGCAGCTGATCAGAATTTGGCGGAATTCCTCTATGGTTAGCTGTGCTTCATAACGATAATCTGGCTCTCCACGCTCACGTTGATGTACATACCCTGGTAGAAACTGAATAGTTATGTCCTTGATTGTGCGAAAAGTGCGCTCAACCTCAGCCTTCCAAGTAGGTCGATACGGTGGGGTTGCTGAAACTTGCATCTTTAAGACACGACAGAGGTCCAATGCACGCTGGGAGTACAGTTCACCACGATCACTTGTAACTGCACGTGGGAGATGGTGACAAGGCCAGTCCTCCTTCGAGACATCAAAAAAATTATGCTCTGCACAATACTCTACCTTGTCGCGGACCATGTTCTCAAATGCGAGCATAGCACCAAGCCAGCTTGGACCTTCCATAAGCACAGCGAACCCAACAATCAATCCGGAGAAGAGATCAACGATGACATGCACTACTGGTCGCCCAATGATGATTGTACGGTCAAATTGACTGCGTAAATAAGTATCAGCTACCGTAGCATCGTAGTAGAACATACTACCTGGTCCATACACAGCACCACGCACGGTATCTACTAGTGGGCGCATTGCCTCTTGAAATTTTCTGCGCCCAAGACGAGCTGTGAGTACACGCTCTAAGTCGTCGTTCTTGTAAAACCAATATCGGTACTGATTCATCTGTGGCGTTTCTTCTGCTGGCTTCAAAATCGCTGTGGGGATACTGTGGCGTATTTCATCACCAACAGTAAAGTATGTCTTACAGAAGTTATGATAAGTGTCTGCAAACGACATTCCCTTTTGCTCATAGAAGAGGCGCTTACTACGTCGGATGTCTTCGAGAATCTTCTGTGTAATATTAATACCCTCAGGTTCACCATGCCTTTTAGTCCAATTGGTTGGTCTTCCTCGCTTGGCGTGTTCTACTACATCACCCTCTACGTCCACCTCGTCATTAATAATTCGTTCTTTGCCTTTGCCGCCAGAGCGATGCCAAAGTGGCAACAGGGCATTCTCCGTTTGACCGCCTTGCCAGTAGCGACGCAGGTAAATGTAGTATTTCTTCTTGTCTTTGTCCTCTTCCTTAGCCACTTCACTTATTAAAGGCCCTAGTACATTGGAATCCAGAAGCTCCATGCTGTGGTTCTTGACAATACTGCAAATGGAACTCATTGCACTATCACGCCGTTTGCGATGTTCTTCTGGAATATCTTTATCCAAACGGTAAAGACGGAAAAAAGGGTCCTGCGTAGTGACTCGTACCTTGCCTTCTTCAAAGCTGCGTTCAAGCTCCATTCTTCTTCTGATACGCGGCCAAGCTACAGTATTGGCAGGATTGATATCGATGGTAGCTAAGTGAGTGACAGAATTATTGACCCATAGTACCCGCTCAATGAGCGTTTTACCAGATGGGTCTTCCCACTCGCCACTGTCGTTCCGCCATTGTATAAGCATATTGACGCTATAATCCACTGTAAACAACCCTCTAAATAGCTCGCAATACGACATTTAAGATAGATACTGGCACAGCTGGATTCAGAGGCTGCCGTATATCTATTTGCCACTGGCGTGTGGCGATAAGATAATAGGCGACTGCTAGACTAGAACCACGTTTGACACCAAGCCGATAATCACAGGATCTAGCCACGTCCGCAAGTGATACTGTAGTCTTTTCAAGTACCATTTCAGTTAAAACTTGAGTAGTGTCGTTCAGAGCATTACGATCAATGAATTGGGGCAAAAAGTATGATTGATGCAGAATGTCAATGTTATGGACAACTGTGGCAGGCATATCACGTTCCGTAACTATTCCCCAATCCACGTTACGCGCTAGCCAGTAACGGCGCTCGATTTCAAACTTTTCTATAACACGCCTATTAGCAAGGTCTTGCACTCTTTTGATGGTACGCGCGTGATAAATTTTTTTGCCATCAATTTCAAGAGTGAGCAAAAAATCTGTAGTCATGACGATAGGATGTTTTGTTTCATTATCCTGAGGGTGCCGTATCTTCCGCTCTGCGGCAATAGCAAGTGTTTCTTCCAAAGGTGCATGCTTGCGGTCAGCCGAAAGTAAAGGAAACTGTTCCCGAATATCGACGATTTTGCGAGACCAATCACTAAGCAGGAAGAAGCCCAGTTCTGTATTACTTAAACGTTTGGTGTGAAATACTGGCCGAAGCTACCAATCAATTAAGTCAGCAAAGGCTAAAGGAGCCCGGCTCAGATGCAGGTTGAACCAGATACAGAAATTGTGCAAGCTGACTTTGGCTG
>JAABUO010009470.1_pt1 | contig 10891 bp, 2 predicted proteins | sample 5559291 | NCBI WGS metagenome assembly JAABUO01 (sample SAMN10711878, study PRJNA513372) | rock metagenome | isolation source: Antarctica rocks | place: Antarctica: Victoria Land, Finger Mt sud
TACTATTGAATCTAGACATTCTCGGTGCCATCAACGCTTTCGCTTTAGAAAAATAAATCAAACAAGTAAATATGAAGCTATTCAGATCTAGTACACTGCTGACATCCTTTTAGCCCCCCTCACTCCCGAAGTCATCATGCCGTCGTCACGCCGAAGTCAGAACCTACCTCTAGAAGATTCACTCATCCTCTTAAATATTTCATCAAGATTAAAGAAACCTTCTGACAAAGCCAAAGCAGCCAAAGCAGACGCTGCTCGCAAAGCCAACGCTGACGTCGCTGCTAGAATCATTGTAGAGACTGCTGTCAAAGCAAACACTGCAGGCGCTGCTGTTAAAGTCAATTGCCTCCGCAATTTCAAGGAACATATCATTAATAATTTTAAAGCAACGAAGAAAGCACGCGAAGAATCTTTTACATATAGAACAAGCTTAGATCTAAATAGAATCGAAATCTATGCTATCCGTTTTTAATTCTCTTTTTAACGCTTTAATATCAGCCTCAAATATATAATCACCGACGCTGTGCTTGAAATGCTGCTTTAAAAATCGATCACAGTAACTTCTAGCTACTGCATAGTGCAGGAACTCATCGAAGAAGTTCTCGAAGCTGAGTCATATTTCATAAAAGTATCTTCTGACTCAGGCCTTTAAAATACTGAAAATAAGCTCGATGAGATTAAAATTCGACGAATATGAAAGCAAATATCGTACATTACATTCGTATTATACGATATTTAACACATTCGTGTAAGATAATGAGTTTCTCGATACGAGCGTTACAGTATATGTTAACGTTATTCATGATGATTACATTTTAAGCTACTGAAAAAACGTTATAATGAGATAAAAGCTTATTTAATATTCATTAAAAAAAGACTTCGTTATTAAATCAGTTTTCACGAATATTAATATAAAGTAAATAATCATTAATTATATACGTTAAAAGAACGCTTTAAAATTATTCTTTCTTTTTAAAAACTTAATAACGAGCTAATTTATTAACTAATGCATAAACTTAATAACGTTAATTTATAATCTTATTAAATAAAGATTCATTTACGAACACGAGCTATTTAATCATTAAACGAAGCATGTTTACTACTTAATTTAAACGAAGCTTATTATTTTATTTAACTTTTACACGCTGTTTCTTTTTATTACTTCAGCGTTTTCTTTTTAAAATTCTCGATATTGTAAATTAATGCACATTTAATTCTTACTTTTCTTATAAAAATCATATTATCTCTTTTTGCATGACTTATAATTATTGCTTTAAATATGTAATAAGAAAGTTTTTAGCAGCTAAAAAGATCTTACGAAAGACTTTCTTAAGTTAAAATTAAAATCTGTAAGACGAATAATATATAAATAAATTCTTTTATATATTATAAACGATGTTAAAGTAATAATAAATCTTTTTAACAATAATTAAAAAACGTTAATATAATAATAAAAAACGTATTATTTTAAAGCGAATGAATAAATTCAGTAAGCGAAATATAGCTATTTAATAAATTAGTACAAAGTAAACAAGTACTTTTAAATAGCTTTATATTTATTTATTTAATTTATTTTTCTAAAGCGAATGCGTTAATAACATTAAGAATGTCTGAATTTAATAGTAAATTTAAGAGAGAGGCGCGATAATTACGATGTTAAGAATTTAACACCTTTTTACATACGCTAATATATAAATTCGTTAAGAATTAATATCTTATTACGCGAAACGTAAAACTATTAAAACACTTTAATTTTCTTTTATTAAAAACATCGCATTTTTTCTAATTAACATTATCATTATATAACGCTTTTAAACCTTTTTAAATAAGTTTTACGAAGTTAAACAAAAGCATTTTACATTTAATAAAGCTGTTATAAAAGTAATTTATAAATTTAATAATGCGTACGACGTTTAATATTATAAATTAAACGTGTTTTAACATTATAACGTGTTACGTATAACAGAATATTAAATTCTTTAAACTGAATTCTTATGTTATCATGAATCTTTTAATGAAAAGAAGTTTATTAAACGATCGCATAAGATATTAAAGAAACAGATACGCGAATGTAAAAAAATATTAAAAAGAAACGGCTTTAAGAAACACGCTTTAACATGAGATTAGCTAGCTTTTAAAACTAAACTTAACGTTCATGTTAATATTATAATGATAGCAAGCGCTAGCTTCACGACAGCGCTCGCTAAAGACAAGATTAAATGACTTGTTAAATAATTTAAGATCGCTTAATAAGCTAACGTCTTTTATAACGTATTAAGAATGATTTATTACGATTAAATAGCGAAATGTTAATAATAAAGTCATTAAGAGTATTTAATAAGCTAAAGCTCATTTTCTTAATATTCTTCAGCGATTAATTTTATATACGAGTATTATAATAATGAATTATAATTATAATAAATTTATTATATCTTACGTCTTTTATATTTAAACGCGCTAGCGAGAAACTAACGAAGTCGATTTTATAATTTTAATCGCTTTTCTTTTAAAAAAAGACTCGAGACATAATATAGTTATAATAATCTTTAAATTATATATTAATTATAATAATAATAACGACTTTAAAAAGCTTAGTACTAAAGCTTAAAATATCTTAAAATCATTAAAACGGCCTTAAGCAAACTTATTATTAGCTCGTATAGTTAATAATAATAAAGAATAAAATTCGAAAAATACTTTACGTAATGAATTCGTGAATTAAATATTAATTAAGACATAAGCGAAAATTAATCGTTTACGTACTTTGCGACGAATCATAAAATTAAAGATTAAAGCTCATAAATTACGACTAACATTATTTATTATATACGCTAATAAAACACGAACGAAATCTCGAAATTAATTAATTTCGTCTTTAAACGATGATTTAACGATTAAATAATTATTTATTAACTTTAATGTATCTGTCGTATTAAAAATAATAATGCTCGAGTTATTATAATTAATTTAAGCTTAAGTAAAAGCGTAAGTATTAATTAAGTTAACGTAATAATCGCGCATTACGAAAATCATTAAGTTAAAAATAATGCGTCTTTATAAAGATTACAGTGAAAACGAGTACGAAAATGATTTCGAGAAATAAAAATTAAGTTTTAATTAAGCTCGAATTACTTTTTTAATGATGTAATAAAAATTCTTTAATGCATATAATTTATAATGAAAGATTTCATGAATTAATGATTTTACGAAACAAACATAAACGTTAAGACGACGAATTATATCTTTACGAAATTTCGTTAATTCTTATTTAATTTAATAATTAATTTAGTTAATTTAAAGCTTAAAGTTTGTTAAAGATTTAAGAAAATAAAATAAAAATTAAAGCAAAGTATAATTAGCTTTAAGTCGTATCTGAAAGATATTAAAGCTTATTTATTTAAAGTAATATTAACGCAGAGAACTAATAGTTTCTTTACTAAACTTCTTTCGAAACTGCGTTAAAAGATTCTTATTATAAACGATATAATGTTAAAAAATTAAGAAAAACTTTTAATAAAAGTAATAATGCTGAAAAGTATTAAATCGCGTAAGCGTAACGACGACGTTTCGAATTTTATTAATTAAAGTAATTAACGTAAGTTAAAGAATTAAAAATTCTTTTTTAATAAAGAAAATTAAAACTCACGAAGAAATGATTAATTCGATGAAAATTTAAAGTCGCGAGCGAGTAATAAACGTTTGTTTAAATTAATTAATTTAAATAATAAAGCTAATTACTATTAGAACTGCGATGAAAAGAAGCATTAAAAAAAGAATTATTTTAGAAAGAATAAGTAAAACACAGTTACAACGATGACTGATGTTTTTAACAAGAATTTAAAAAATGATTAAGCTTCGCTAACGCGTAAGCGAAGTAAGAAAGATTAATAAAGACGCGTGACTTAATTATTATTAAGAATTAAGTTAAACTTTTAAGCGAAAAGCGTTTATTATTCGAGCTCGTTAACTCGAAAGCAAAGTTAAATTTAATTAATTAAACTTACGTGATATAATGAAAGTTATAATTAATAAAACGCGCTGTTTTATCGTTATTAAGATTTCTTAATAATTAAGATCGTTATTATTACGACGTTTATAAGCTTATATATAATATAATTAACTTTTAAAAGCAACATTAAGAATGTATTACTCTTTTTTACGCTGTAAATTACGTTAAACTTAATGCTATTTTTAATATATTAATATTAATTAATTAAAGAATTTTTATAAACTCGCAGACGATAAGTTAACGCTTTAAGATAAAATTCGAAAATCTTAAAATATTAACATTTCAGAAGTTTTTAAAAAGTCTTTTCGAGCAAAGCGAAATCTTTATAATTATTTGCGTTAACGTCGCAGAGACGTTAAGTAAACAGATTATAATATTTAAAGTTTTAAAAAAATTAATAAATTTTAAGAATGTCTGCGATGTAAAAAAGACTAATATTTTATCGAAGTAAAACAGAAAAAATCATGTCATTAATTTAATAAAAAGCGCGAAGTCGTTATTTATGTCTTTATATAATTTATTACAAATAAAGTTAACGAAGCTTTAACGCTATCTCGAAAATGCTTTAATTAAAGATTAAATTAAGCATTTCGTCTCGTTAACAGAGATCTTTATACTTTTTATGTTTAAAAAGAATAATGAGTTACGTTTATGTATTAATTATTAAAACTTAAATGCGATTACGATTAAGAATCGTTATTTATTATTTTTAATTATTAAAACGTTAAATTAATTAAACGAATTTAAATGTTTTACTAAGCTGAATCTTAAAAACGTTTATTATCGCATACGAATTAAGCAAGATAATGAATAAAAGACGACGTTTCGCACGCGCTATGAGCATTTCGAATATTAAGTTATGTCATTTAAGTTAATTAACGCTTTAATTACTTTTTAAGCTTATATTAATAAAGCGTTAAGAAACTTAATTAATGTTATTTATATCGTATATTTAAATAATATTTTAATTTTTAATAATGATTCAGCGTAACATTAAAGTCATGTAAGAGAAATGTTTTAACGTTTAAAAGATTATTAGCTATATGTTAATCTTAAGAAATGTTAATTCGTTATTAATAAGATTAAATTTTTAAGCTTTATAATATTTACAGACGAAGTAAAAATGAACTCAGATAAAATTAAGATAATTAAAGAATGATATAAATTAAAAACTTATCGCGAAGTTTAAATGTTTCTGAGCTTCGTTAACTTTTATAAACGCTTTATTTATCGCTATTTTAAGATCGCAGCGTCTTTTATTAATTTATTAAAATATAATAAAGACGATAAGAAATTAAAATCTTTTAAATAATTTAATGCAGCGAAGTAAACTTTTCGTTAGCTGCGCGATATTTTCATGTTAACTTTATTTCTTATTCATTATAACTTAAATAAAAGAATTAAAATAAAGATTAATGCTTTTAATTTTGTAATCGTAAATATTCTTAATTAATAAAATGTTAATAATTATTAACGATTAATAACGTTTTAATCGCGTAAGATAATATTAATGAAGTAAAAATACGAAACTTATAATTAAAAGCTCTTAATTATTATAATCGCTTTTAAGTAATGAAAACATTATTTAAAAGACAGTTTATATTTTATTAAGATTTAATTAAATTATAATAATCTTAAAAAGTTTATGAAATAAAAAAAGCTAAACTTTAAACAAGTTCGCTGAGCGCTGAAGTTAATTACTTATAACTTTAAAATTTTTCATCGTTTAAGTAAACAAAACTTAGCGAATAAGTTTTTTAAACGTTTAAATTATAAGAAAGCATCGCTCTTTAATATTAAATTATTATTAACGTTATAAAATAAGCTAGCGCTGTCGTTAAACGAAAAGACGTTAACGTAAAGCGAGCGAAACGAAATAAATGAGTAAGATTTCGTATCTTAATTAACAGAAGTTTAACTTAATAACACAAATAAATTAAAGTCGCTGTCATAAAGAAAGCGAAAGATATTAAATAATTTAATCTCTGTATTTTAATTAATTAATATTTAAATTCTTATATCGAGAAAGAAGATTAAAAACGTATTTAAAAGTTTTTATAAGAAATCGTAAAGATTTATAAAGTTCTTAATAAAGAAACTTTAGATAAAAAACGATTAAGCGAATAAAGTTCGTGTTAAACTCGTTAAGTCTTTTTATTATTTACGTAAGCGAAATAAAATTTAAGCTTTAAATTTTAAAAATCTCGTTAAACGTAACGAACGTTTTTATATTCTTAATAATGTAATAATTAAAAAGAAGCTTATTAATGAAAATTATAAAAATTTTTTAACTGAACACTTTAAAATTAATAAGACTTTAAAACTTTTAAGAAAAAAGTATTATTAATTTATTTATTTAAAGTAAATAACTTCGTATATTAAAATTTATAACGTTTATTAACGAATTAAAATGTTTAAGCATAAGTTATATAATAAGCTTAAGTTCTTGTTTATATTTACGAAATTATGAAATGAAATTATCATGAACTTCGTTACGAATTTATTATTAAATAAGCGTTAAGAAATCGTTTATAACTTAATATTCGTAATTATAAATTAATGTATTAAAATAATTAAATACATATTAATAATAATACGAATTAATGTTACAGAATTAACGAAAGTGGTTTTTAAAAAAATCTTTTTACGCTTTAACATGTTAATTAACATAATAAGTAACAGAGACTCTGTTTTTATTAACGCGTTTTAATTAATTATATATTATTATGCACGCATAAAATAACGATTAAGCATCGCATTTTATTCATAAACGAATAACTTAATTAAGTAATAAAATTAAATCTTAAAGCATTATTTACGTACTTTCGCTAACGTAAAATAAACGAATTAAGTTAATTCATTATTAATGACTGAATATGTTTATAATAATAATTATTACGTTTTTATTAAAGTCTCGTCGTTCTTTTTAATATATAATTATAATTTAAAAATACATTACGAGATTAAAAATAATCTCGTTAAAAAAGAAATATCATTTATAAAAGATTAAGTTTAGCGATTTTAAAATTTAAGAAACGAGTTAACGAAGCGTCTTATTAACGCTGTCGCTTAGTAAACGAAGTATTATAATCGTAGTTATAAAGTTAAAACTTATATTATTAATAATTTAATTATACTCTTAACTAGAAATTTAAAATAAAAGAAAATTAATAAGAAATTATCGCATAAATTTATTAATTCGTTTAAAGTAAAGAATAAAATTAAGACTTAAGCTTATTAATTAATGTTATTTAATATTTATTATATTCATAATATTTTTTATGTTTCGTTACTAAAGTTATATTAAAATAAAGTAAGCGATTAAAAAACGAAAGCTTTTATGCAAGCTTTAAAGCTTATTAATGATAAAAAGTAATGAGAAATTAAGAAAATTATAAATAAGAATAAAGATAAGAAAAAGCTATAATATAAGATAAAATGATTAAATTAAGATTATATATATGATTAATGATTATTTAAAAAAGAGTTAAAGCTTGTTAAAGAGTTAAAAGAAAAATTAAATAATTAAATAACGTTACGTAAATAATATTAAAGAAATAAATAAGCGAGTATTATAATACATCGGCAGTTTGTAAAGAGTAACAGAGACAGATTTTAACGCTTTATGCGATTAATATCTTAAATATTCGTTAAATCTCATGTCTCAGATTTTCGTCGCATTAAGTTAAGACATATTTATAAATGCGTTAATATTCATAACATTCATAAAAGCGTTAACATTCATCGAAGCGTTAACATTTCTAAAATGTTTATGAGCGCAGTATTTACTTCTGTTTATTAATTTAATAAACTTAAGTTTAATACTTATAACATTAATAATCGCAATGTCGAATATTATTATTAAAGCACGTAATTCATTTTCATCTTTGCATGTTCTTTTTTCGTTAAATTCATTAAATACGATCTTGTTATTAATAGTACGATCATTATTTACGACGAACATAACTTTAAAGTCACGTAAATTAACTTAAATGCTCATTATACTTTCTTCTCTCTGAGAATTAATGTCATTATACGCGCCTTCGTGATTCTTCTTAACATTATTATTTCTTTTTTCTTGTGCACTCGCGTTACTTTTAACATTATGTTCACTCGTGTTAACACATGCGACATTAATGCTTTCGCATTCTCATGCAGAATATGCGTTATGTTTAATTAATGCGCTCGCATCATTATTAATATTATGTTTTCTCATGTCAGCATATTTAATACGAGCGCTTTCGCAGCATGAAGCAAAATATGCGCTATGTTCGAAACATCTGATTATCGTAATTATTATGCTTAAATTTTATTATTTTATAATTTCTTTCTTTTCGCGAGTTACGTTCATAATGCTTTTCTTTCTCATTTTGCGCACGAAACTTTCATATTTCGTCTCATCGCTTAGAATCTTCTTCATTTTATTTACTTTATATTATAAACGTTCGTCTTTCTTCATGTTTAATTCATTTCATAAGTTATTAAATTTTCATTTTTAGTTAATCTTAATCATTATCGACTCGTTATCTTTTTATCGCGTTATTACGAGCTCATATTCGTCGCTTCGTAATGTGATACGTGATTAATCTTTAATCTGTAATGTTAAGTAAGATTCTTAATTAATAATTTATTTTTTATTAACTCGAGCGTTATTAATTAATGATTCGCTCTCTGTGTTCGATTCGATTAATCTTTTTTACATAACGTTAATAATAAAAGATTTAGTTACGAGTTATAATATTTATAGCTTTATTTAATAACACTACGTTCGAGACGAGCGACGATAATTTTAAAGATTAAGATATAAAAATGCTTTCTGAGTGCGAGAATGTTTTCTTATAACTTGCGTTTAAATCGAGTTACATGTCATTTTTTAACTCGTATAATGAGAGATCGTTAATGTTATCGACGTATATATTAAATATAGCTTAAGTATTAATAATCGTCTTAATATCGTTATTATTAATCTGTTACTTAATACGATATAACAGAATCTTTAATATTACTTTTTTACGATCGCGAGCTTGTTAATTTCATGTCGCGTTAACGCGCATTCATGTCGCTACGTGTTATAAATTTTAATTTCGCTTTAATCACTTTAGTTATTAATATATGCAAATGTTTATTTATTCTTCACGTTTAATTTCTTAAACTTGTTTAATCTGTGCTTTTCTGATTTAAATTCTCGTATATAATAAGCGATCATTATCACTGCGATAAGAATAACGTTAGTAGAAAACGAATTAAAGAATATCTTCGTATATGCTTAATATGCTATTTTATTTCTGACTTTGCAATAAAACTTCTGAATCAGTACGTTCGTTATGATTCTCGCGCAGAATTTATTTTAAGAAATCTTTTCATGTTAATCGATGTTGTAATATTTAATTAATATATATTTAATTATACGTAAAATCGTCATTATTTAGCAAACTTTAAGTTAACTTCTTTCGCATTTTTCTCGTAAGTTATTTTTATTAATCGTATTCGCTTTTAATTATAATTCGTACTCGACTTAATATACTAAATCGTCACGTTTTAAAGATGTCGTACATTTATTTATTATAAGTTTTATTCGTAACGAAAGATCTGAGCGTATTATCTTTTAAGTCTCTGTCTTCGTTGAAATGTTCTTTACTTCAGAACGTTTATAACTTAACTTTTTATTTAAGCGATTTACGATCTTCTTTCACGTCTCTTTCATTTTCTTATTAAGTTATTCTTTTTTAACGTCTGATCATGAACTGCTGTTGTTATTAACATAATCGTTTAATATTTACGCAAGTAAATAACGAGTGTAAATCTTAATAATCGACTCATAATTTACGATGAATTAACATTTAATTCGACGTAATATCTTTTCTTATAAATATAATGTTTTTAATTCTTAGTTCGCTTTCTTAACATCATCATCATTAAAATTAATTCTAGTATGTCTGTTATTAATGAATTATAAAGAATCAGATTATTTGATGTTATATACATCGAGTTTTTAAAATGTCGTAATAACTTCGTGAAGATATTTTCATTAAATGCTTTAATAATATTCGATTCTTTCTATTTTCGAATTAATCATTTATTCTTTTAAATCTTTAAGCGAGTTCTTATTTTAAGAGTGACACGTCTGTCTTCGTTAAAGACTTTTCTCACAGAATCGCTGTCGCTTAAGTTTATTACGATCTCGTCGTTATCGTAAGTCTTTATATGTTTAACTGCGCTGCGCTTTAACGATAATAATGTTTTAAAGTTACTTATGTAACGACGTCTTTTCTGTAATGTTATTTAATATCTTAATAAACTTATCATTATTAAGATTAACGTATTCTCATGTTACATTCGAGATAAGAATCATTTAATGTAACTCGATAATGTATGATCGTTAAGAAAATTTATGTAATAAACGATTAAGAAGAAGAACAAAAAAGAATGTCAGATTGCGAATGATTTTTTCTCAGATAAAAAAAAGATTTACTTTATTTCGAGCATTAATGATGATTCATTTAACATTAATAAGAGTTCATTAAATCTCTGTCGAAATTAAACGAATCATAAGTCTTATTATCGAGTCTTAAGATTTCTTAATTATGACATGATCTCGTCATGTCATCTTATATTAAGAATTTTAAGCGTGAACATGTTCTTTACGAGCATTTTATATAATTTCTTTAGTGATTAGTTACTTAAATCGAATATTATAAGAAATCTGAAATTTATAATCGTTGTTTACAGCAGACTTAATTATAAAAAGAAAGCGAATAAACTTTTTCGCATGCATTTCTTTCAGTGCTATTTTTCATTCGCGCTCGTTATTAATATATATTTTCGCGAATTTAGTTTAATCGTATATTATTATATTTATAACATAATCGTAATTCAGCTCGT
>JAABUO010009472.1_pt1 | contig 10889 bp, 13 predicted proteins | sample 5559291 | NCBI WGS metagenome assembly JAABUO01 (sample SAMN10711878, study PRJNA513372) | rock metagenome | isolation source: Antarctica rocks | place: Antarctica: Victoria Land, Finger Mt sud
GCCTATGGCTTAATGCATTGGCTCTGCCTGTGCTGCATATGCAGCAGCTCCTGGTGCCTAATTGCAACAAAACACATTCATGATGATGCTTGCAAAGCGTGCATTGTTTCAGGCTCTCAGAGAACCTGCAGGTAACAACAAAACTTCCACCACATGAGCAGCAAGCAAGGATGAGTTGGTCAGCATTGGCACAGAATGTCACAGGACTCAAGAAATTCCTTGCCGTGGAAATGCCTTGCACAGAGTCAGCAAGTGCCTTGCCAAGTGTCAAATTGCTTCCTAGGCCAAGCGTGACAACAGGATTTCACCTTTTCATTTAGAAAATCAGATAGAGAACAAAACTTTGTATGAGCAACAAAAGCAGATGCCAAAAAAAAGACGAAAACCAGTTCATACAGCGGCCACAGGCAGCCTACCAGTCTGACTTTCTCCCTCTGTGCATCAACAGCATCTTCCAGCTCTGGGGGGCCGGCCAGGGGGCTGATGGCTGCAGCAGAGGGCACCCGAGCTGCCACTGCAGTAGTCAACACACTGCCTGTGCACACACAAACACACACTCACCCATACATAAACACATCTCACTTATCAGGTTGTATGTATGACTACCATGTAGCACCACCATGTATGCCAATACAGGATGTCACACAGGGAGTCACTCAGAACTACAATTGCTGAAGCCTTGAGGAAAACACATGTCAAGAAATGAAGGATCCTTCCATCACAGAACTCCATGTTTCTTCCCTACTCTTCATGGGCTGCACAAACTCAATACTTGAGTTGTCAACGCAATCTGCTGGCTGACTGGATGAATGAATTGGGCTGTGCTGTGAGCTTGACAGATGCAGACTCCTTCCCTACTCTTCATGGGCTGCACAAAGTCAATACTTGAGTTGTCAGCGCAGTCTGCTGGCTGACTGGATGAATGAATTGGGCTGTGCTGTGAGCTTAAGAGATGCAGACCTTGGGCAAACTGTGCTCCGCCTTCTAGGGGAACCCAGTCTTCCCATGCAATGCCTTGCGCTGCCCTCTCCACACACTGCCGCCCAAGCCCATCATTCACCGCTGCTGCGCCCTCCATCACCCCCCCTATATGTTTGCTGGTTGCCAGCACCAGCCTACGTACACGGACAATGCAATAGTTGAATTTGCTAGCTGATGCTATCAGCAGTCGATTACAGGTGTCATGGACATAACTCACAGGCAGTGAAGTACACTGCAACACCTGTCACCATTCGGATTGGATTGCCTGGCTGGTGCCCTGAGCAGGCTTGTCGGGCATTCTCCTCTGCTGTGTTGCTGTCAATTGTGAAATGTCCATACTACTCTGTGACTGGAAGGCTTGCACACAGCATTGCCTGAAAGATATCTTATGAAACGTTCCCTTGAACACCTCAGGCCTTTTCAAATGGGTGACCCACCAAACATCACAATGGACTGGCATAGCTGCAAGAGAGTGATGTTGCAGTGCATGCCATGGTTGCCGCCTGTCTGCAGCTCACCTATTGTCTGACAGCAGGCAGAGGTAGAAGCTAGGGGGTGCAGCTTGGGGGTCAGCTGGGTCCTGTGTATCCTCAGGGGGGTCCAGCCGCTTGACTACAAGAGCAGGTGCTAGGTTCAGCATGTCTGTGTCGGTGCTTGTCAGGTCCAGACCAATCACCCAAGGAAGCCCACACTTCTCCTACATACATGCATTCACTCCTCCATGCATTCAACAATTCGTCAATCCGTGCATTCATGCATACGTTCATCGATTTGATCATTCATCTATTCATGCATGCATGCAAAAGATGTCTTCTGCTAGGGTCAAGTAAGTACAAACCTGAGTTGCTCCATGTATGGCGGGCTGCTTGGGCAGTCAGCATATCGCCAGCAGGGTGTGTTACTCTAAACAAGATGCACAACAGGGAAGGATCCTCAGACACTGACAGCATGAGCCAGAGAGCACTGGCTGCAAGCATGCTGTGCCTGCTGTGGACTGCTTGATGTGGGTTCCCAACTCCAGGTGGGCACAGGACTTGCTGACGTCCAAGATGCAGAGGTTTGTCAATGTCAGAAACCCCAAACAGCAGCGTGCTTTTGTATCTGAGAATAGGCAGTCACATGGGGCCAGATGCAGTGTGCTTGCCCACAGCTGAGTGATGCTGTGATGTTGGACGCGAAGCGTTGCATGACTTGACACATACCAGGGTGTCAGCTGCAGTCTGTGCCCGGTGGTCAATGAAGGCTTCTGTCAGGACCTTCATATCACGTTTATCTTGCTCCAGCTGCTCCTGCAGCTTCTTGAAATCCCGCCAGCCTGCCTCATCCACCTGCATCAACAAACCATAGATCATGCTGGTTTGTTTATATAGACTTGTTCTGCTAGAACTAGAACTTTTTGGACGTTTGTCTATCTGTGTGATATGGAAATGACCCTCAGGCTTTTGCATGGGTGGGCAGGCCTAGGGCTGTCAGCAGGCTGGCTTGAGTGGCTGATGCATAAAAAGCTGTCAGCTGCATATGTATTGCAATCTGACCACAACAGGGTGTCTCCTGCAAGCGAGGAGCAGCAGTGGCCCTACTAGTCCTGATGTCATATGAAGGTGATGTCAGTCTGTCTGTTGCATATCAGCTGAAGCAGGTGACACAGGTCTCATGCACAAGCCAAAAGAGGGTCAAGTTCAAGAACACGCTGCCATGCATAGCGATTTCATGGGCCAAGCATTGACAGCAACATGAACAGCAAAGCTCGTGAAAGGTACACAGAACTGGTGAGCTGCTAATCATTGACAGCAGTCTTGTGTGAGTCTCAGCAGCGCTGCGTACCAATGTGAGAGGGACAGCAGTGGCTTGCTGCATGAGATCCTGCACTCCTCTTTCGCACTTCTCAATATCTGCCAATCGCTTCTCCCGCCCCTCCCCAGCTGCAGAAAAGAAAAGACTACACCTTTTGGCGTCAATTCAATGAGAAGCCAAGTATCATCCCGGGCTGCCCAGATTCCCCAGCTGCACATCACTCTTGCACTCGTTCACCATACTGTCTTTATTCAGGGTCAGGTAGGTAAAGGCCTCAGCAGCCTCCAGTGACAATCCCGGAATTTGGCATGCTCAAGACGTGATGGCAATGCTAAGACACAGTCGGAAGCTCTGTAATGCAACTGAGCTAATTAACACCTAGCTAATTAACCCAAAGTAGGGTAGGCATGATGATGATAAAATTGTACAAAAACCATGCAATGATCAGGAAGGCTGAGAAGAAGTTTGGCATGTACAAGTGTATGAAAGTTGAACCTGACTTAGGTACGAGTTGGCATGTACAACTGTATGAAAGTTGAACCTGACTTAGGTACAAGTTGGCATGTAAAATTGTGTGGAAGTTGAACCTGACTTAAGTACCAGTTGGCATGTATAAGTGTATGCAAGTCAATCTTACTTAGGTATGAGTTGAAGCTACGGTCAATGAAGGCCTTGGCCTTGTCTAGGCTGCGGCTGTACAGCAGGTTGAGCACAATGCCATAGCCAGCAGCAAACTGGGACTGCAGCCTCTCTGGACCCTTCTTGATAATGTCCCAAGCCACATCACCCTCCTCGTATCTGTTCTGTAGAATAACACAGTGGCCTGCAATACAGTACAGTGTCAGGTACAGCTGCTTGATAGACCTGCATGAACGCGTTACATACGTAATACAAAATATAATTAACACAGTATAATATAGTATAATATAATGTGATATAACATAACATAATAAAATGTAATGCAACATAGTAACATAACATAATGCTTCATATGCATGTCTCCACGGACTCTTGTTGGTGGTGCCCCAAAGCATGAATTGCTCCTCATGCCGTTTGTTCACCTTCATTGTCTGCTGACTTGCCTCATGAGACAGAAAGTTCACTTTATTTGACTGATTGATCGATCAAGCAATCAATTGCTCGCTTGTTTGCATGCTTGCTTGCCTGATTGATTGCTTAGTTGGCTGACTGATTGGTTGACTGATTGACTGACTGACTGACTGACTAATTGAACTGATTGGTTGGTTGATTGACTGGCTGATGGAATGATTGACTGATCAATGGATTGAGTGTGAGCATGGCAGTACCTGCTGTGTCAAAGCCTCTGCGGCCGGCGCGGCCAGCCATCTGAAGCAGCTCGTTATGCAGCAGGGCACTGTGGCCAGTGTCCCGGCGGCGAGACAGGGTGGAGATGACAGTGGTGCGAGCCGGCATGTTGATCCCTGCAGCCAGGGTCTCCGTTGCAAACACCACCTTCAACAAGCCCTGTTGGAAACAGCGCTCCACCAAGGCCTTCCAGGCTGGCAGGCAGCCAGCGTGATGGGATGCCAGGCCTGCTAAGAGGGGAGCTACCAGGGCTTCCTTGACTGCCTCCGGCTGCTCAGCCCTGCAGAAGCAACAACACAACGGTGGTTAGCCCTGCAGAAACAGCAACACAACGGTGGTCAGCCCTGTAGAAAAAACAACACAACGGTGGTCAGCCCTGCAGAAACAAGAACACACTGGTGGTCAGCCCTGCAGAAGCAACAACACGCCGGTGGTCAGCCCTGCAGAAGCAACAACACGCCGGTGGTCAGCCCTGCAGAAACAACAACATGACAGTGGTCAGCCCTGCAGAAGCAACAACACGCCGGTGGTCAGCCCTGCAGAAACAGCAACACACCGGTGGTCAGCCCTGCAGAAACAACAACACAACAGTGGTCAGCCCTGCAGAAACAACAACACAACATGGTGGTCAGCCAGGGACCTGTAACATATGCCTGCTTGGCAACACCAGCAGCCCAGCTACACGTACCTCATTGTCAAAGCAAACAGCTGGCAAACGCACAGGCAAGACCATTGTAAGGCTACATGGTGCTTCATTGAAGACAGCAAGGAGTGCAAGTATATGCTGGACGCCAGTACAGTGCTTACTTGAGTACAGTGAAGAGTGCAAGAATGTGGTGACGCTACATGGTGCTTACTTGAGGACAGTGAGGAGGGCAAGAATGTGTTGACAACAACTTACTTGAGGACGGTGAGGAGGGCAAGTATGGCAGACTGCTCTTGAGGAGTGGTGAGCCGGGATCCAGCAGCGTAAGCCTGCTTGGCATGTGTGTCACAAGCAGCTCGGCTGAAGATGAACCAGATGGCTGGCAGGTAGTCTTTGCTCTTCAGGCTCAGTAGGGCTTCATTGAGGGGCGGAATGCGCTTCCACTTCTGCTCTCTCTGGTAGCTTGGTTGCAGGCGTTGGTCTTCATCCTTCTTGGAATCCTTGCTGAATCTGGAGCACCGCCACAAAGTCAGTGCTGTTTGTCAAGCTACAGACATGTCATGCCATGTCAAGAAAAGCTGACAGCATAGTGTTTTGTGACTGCGGTTGTGATGTGATGATTGGCTTTGCCTGAATGGATCATGTGCAATGGATTCATATCTGTCCTTGTGGCAAGTAAACCACTGGAGAGAAGGTGGACTCAAAGTCATCACAAGCATGCTATATTAAATACTACATGGACTGAATTGTATATTTATAGTTCATATGAAGCTATGCTATAAACTATGTAAATATAAAGTTCACAGGTTGCTGCCTGCTGCGCTTGCTATTACAGCGTCAAAAAACCCCAAGTGTCTGCTTGATGGCGAGCTCAGGCTTTTGCCAGTTTCACGCATGTCAAACAGTCAGACAATCACATCACACACTTGCGGCGTTGCCTGCATACCTGCGCTTGCGTCTTGAAAAGCGGTTGGGTGCAAACCATTCTTCATCTTCTGCCTGGGCCTTGATGGGCTTGCCCAGCATTTCAGAGCTCATGTTTGTCCCTTTCTTGTTGAGCAAAGGCACCAGTTGAGTGTTCCCCTCCAAGGTGTGGCAATAGTGCCATGTCAGAGGTACTGGCCTGAATCTAGTCATCACAGTCTCACACTGCCCATGAACCTGTACCCACAGCATCCACTGTCCTAGTATTCTCACACACACAAACATGTTCCAACATATTTGCTCCTCCACTGAACACAACTTTGGAACCAGTCTCCACCAATGGTTCTGCCAAGTGAATTGCTCGGCATGCTCAGGCAGCTAAGCGACATCTGAAGCTTGTAGAGCATATTGAACAAAGGGGTAGACAACAGCCTTGACATGGGCAAACACTTGTTGGGCCCCTGTCTGCAATGCCCAAGAGAGCACATGAGGGCTCACTGCAACCTTCCGGCCTGAGTAGTGCCCAAGTGTGCATGCAGTCTCCTGCTCAACATGCATCATCTTGATTTCGACAGCAGCATCCTGATAGGGATGCTCAGAACAGATTGCTCTGGAGAGGCAAGACTTGCCCTGCACATACCTAGCTCATCAGCTCAGAAAGCATGACAATTAGTACTAAACGATTATTACCAATACCAGCATTACTATCTTCATCATCACTATTATTGTTATCATTATAATAACAGCAGCATGTTGTTACGTGAGCATGTAGGGTGTGCAGCCTACCTTGGTGATCCAGAAGCCCAGGTCGTCCGGATTGGCGACGGTTGCAGACATAGACAGCAGCTGTATATGCGCAGGGCAGTTAATGATGATCTCCTCCCATACAGTCCCTCGACCCTCATTGCCCAAGTAATGCACCTGCATGGACATCATGAATTTGCCACAACATCACATTGACGCTGCTCACCACTGCAACAAGCAAGTCATGGGCCAAGGAGTTGTTGCCTCAGCACAACAGACTGCCGGACAATCTTCACATTGTCATCCAAAAATCAGGTCTAGTGGTGGATGCCATTGCTGTTTTGTCACATGCAGACGCAAGGAAGTGGACGCAAATCTGCACACAAGCTGTTCCCTTCATCGGGCTTGTCATGAAATGCAGCAAAAGTTTCAGGCAGAAAAGTGCTTGACACTGCCCTGAGCCATATGGAGGGATTATTTCAGTATGTGTCTGTGCATGATGCAGTGACATGGTGCCAAGTTGAGGCATACTTCATCCAGAACGATGAGTCCCACGTCGCCAAGGCTGTCCCTGACGCTGCTGTTATTATCAGCAGAGTCTTCTTCAGTGCGGTACAGAATGTTGCGCAGGATCTCGGTGGTCATGACCATGATGGGTGAGTCTGTCTGGATGGATGCATCTCCGGTGGAGAGCCCAGCACGGTCTGTGCCAAAGCGCTCACGCATCTCAAACAGCTTCTGGTTGCTCAAAGCCTTGAGAGGTGTAGTGTAGATGACACGCTGGCCCCTACATCAGGCAGAATGCAGCCTGACGGACGGACATCAATAACATAATGAATGGCAGAATTGCAGGAAATCAGGGTGCAGTGATACCATAGCAATCAACCAGAAGCTGCTCAGTCAACAGGACTCCCCTTGAATGTCATTCAGCAGTGAATGGTACATTGTCATTTGCACACACTGCTGCCTGACAGCGCACATTGTCAAAATGTGCGTGTAGCCTTGCAACATGCAGTCAGGACTCTTCCCCTCTGCAATAGAAGCCAAATGGAGAAGCTGAAAAGGGTGCAATGTTACAGCGAGTACAGCAGTGCAGACCTGGCCAGAACTGCAACTGCAGCTGCTTCTGCAATGGCTGTCTTCCCGGCACCTGTCGGCGCGCACACCAGCACAGACTTTCCCTCCAGGAAGTGTGAAACTGCCTGTTTTTGGAAGCCATCCAAGGGGAACTGGAAAGTGTCCTCGATCTCCTCCAGGGTCAAGTTGCTGTTTGCAGACATTATCAGGGCTTCTATCTGTACACATGACAAGGAGCAAAGGTGAATAGATGAAAAGGTGATAGCGTGACACAGAGGAAAGGTGAAAAGGTAAAAGCCTGACAAGGTGAAAGATGTCCACTTGTATCTAAAGACAGGTGCATCTGCTGTGTAAATGCCATATAAGAACATGCAAGTGATTGATGTGAGCTGCAACATTTGGGAAGTGTGCTTTGCAAGCATGGGAACAGCTTTGTACACATCATAGCAATCTGCATCTGTGATGTACCAAGATGCACAGTATGCTATGTCATACTGGTGCTTGTGCAGGAATGCTTCTTGCAAACAGCCCTGAGACGCACCAACAAAATCCAGCCTTGATAAGCGTAGCAGCACACAAACATGTCCACTGTTGATGCTAAATTAAGCTGCACATGCTGATGATTAAACTGTTTTGACATCTATCTATGTATGACACATTGCTGTCTTCCTCACCTGATCATGAGCTTCAGCCTTACTCTTGACCACACGTGTGCTGGCTGCCTCAGCTTGCATGTAGCCTGTGACTGCTTCATCAAGTTGACTGGCTGGCAAATCAATTGCATCTGATGTTGAATCACCCTCATCATCATCAGAGCCCTCTGTGTGACTTAGGACAGCACGAATACTTGCGGCCACATCTTCAGGAGCTGTAGATGCACTTTGGCTTGCTGATAGGGCTCTGCAAATCCAGCTGGACGATACATCTCTGGCTGAATCACTGTGAAGGAAGCGTGATCTGTGAGTGGATGTCTGGGGCTGTGCTGGGCTCTCTGCCGTGCATTTGGCAAGCCTTGAACGTTTGCTGACACTCTTGAAGCTGTGGCGAAGGAAGTGCTGTGTGAGAGATGAATGTAATCTGAGCGTCCGTCTATGGAAATAGCAGGAGCAGCCAGGGTGCTGCAACCTGGCTGACTGGAGCAGAGCAAGACGCACAGCTTTGCATGGAAGTGTGTGCAGCATATGTATGTGCCAAAGATGAAATGCTAGTAGGACTTATTGCCCTGTATGCGGGTCCTTGCGTCCAGTTGCCCCAGCTTACAGCGCACGTGAGCCTCTCTGTACTTCTGACACTCAGGAACGATCAGAGCGCATTTGGTAACATCTTTGCCTTCTTTCTGCACAGAAGACGCTCAGAACTGAAGCTGATCTCGATACAGGATACTGCAAAAGTTAAGAGGGAGTGATCACTCCACCAAACGCACCTGCATACAGTCGCTGTTCCTCAAGCACTTCACCAGATCCTCAAGACTTCCTTGGCAGGACTTTGACATTTGAAGGCAGTGTCCCGAGGCCAACCCGCGTCGGCACCCTGCTGAGACGCGATCTGCACCTGTGAGTCGAGCTTGTCGTTGACCACGCTAGTTTGACCTAATCGTAACCTATCAATGGTCTGATTGCTCTGAGCCAGGCTCGGATCCCTAAGAGCTGCTCAACCTGAATTATTGCAAGGCATTCCACGGCGAAAGCCGACTCTGTGCTGAAAGTGCGCACTGATAGCATAGTCTGCAAAGCCAAAAGTTTCATGGGAAGTCTCAGTCTGGCTTCAAGGTCTGGCAGGTCAGGTCCAAGCGTGTTATGCTAGGCAAACGATTTATGTCTGCAAGCGTGTTAATATTACAAGTACAGGTTTTGTTGTGGTTGGCTCTACAGCATCTCTGGCTCTCTGCATTCATATGTCAAAAATGGGGAGTATGGTCTCGGCCATGCGTGTATCGCATGTGATCAGGCTGAAAAGGTGAGTTTAAGTTGGCTGACTACTGAGAGGCTCTGTTACTCTCGTGAGGAATTTCGTAGGTTCTGATGTGCCTTGCACTCTACAGACGTTGATTGTAGGCAGGGCAGCAAACACAGATTTTAGAATAGTCACTGCTTGTTATGGCGTTCAAACTGCATTAATGCATAGCCCCATGGAGTTGAGACTTTTCCAGGATGCACGGCAGGCCATTTTCAACTATTGAGTCTGTTCGTTCAACATGACATACGCTCAACACGGCCTTTCTGAAATCATCATCAAAATGATCACACAGTTTTGTCAAACAAAGCACCCGCAGTGCTCATGCCAAGTCTTGGCATGACTCTTGTGCTCGGCTGACATAATCAAAGCATTGTTAGTTGTCTGACAAGATCTAAAACATGTCAGTCTCAACTAGTTTGTGCGTGTGGACAGGCCCCGCAGCTGTACTGGGGCTGTCTGGCTTTGGCCTTTTGACTCCTGTGGAGGGTGGCACAAACTTGGGAGCAGGCATTTGCCCTTTGTCTGCTGACCTTCTGTCATTGCGTATTTGGTGATCCAGACCACGCTGCATGCTGGGTGCAGTTGGCATGAATAGATTAGATTGAGAGGGAACTCGTGGGGTTGCCCTGACAGGCTGCGCAGCATACTGACTGCTCTGAGAAGTGGGCATGGCTGATTGTTCTGGCTTCACATGCTGCTGCGAGAGCGTCGCCTTGGCATTGAGCCATTGCTGTTGAGCAGCAGCAGGCACAGCGGCCTGAGGAGTTCCAGCAGCGTCTGGCAATGGTGACGCAGCTGCAGTTGCAGTTGTGGTGGCAGGTGCGCTGATCTGAACTGGCGCGGGAGTGGGAAAGACGCGAGATGCACACTCTATGTACATTTGCATCTGAGCATGGACGACTCCTACATGCCCATGAAGCCATTGCATGCAGGTGTGTTTGCATCAGTTCATTCTGCTGGGTGTCGCATCAGTCATCAGATGGCAGCGCAGATGATACTGCATAGCACTGGTGTAAAGCTGCACACCTAGGGCTACACCAAGCAAAGACACCCATGCTTACCTTTGATCCGATCTTCTGTCACACTCCACTGGGAGTACCATTGCATACCACCTGGCATGAGATGACTGATGTTATGATACTTCAGCGAGAAGTACATGGAAGCGATGGCAATCTCCAAGGGGGTGTGTGTCATCACCACATCACATCTCAAGCTGCATGACATACAACCCATCAGGCAGCTGCTGTGCAAGACCCACAACTTGAAGCAGAGGAAGAGTTTCACGAAAGTACATGTCAGACAGCAAAGGGAAAGACTGGTGGAAACATTCGCAAGACACAGACCAGGTAGGTGCAACAAGAAGGCAGTGTAAGGCAAGGGGTTGATTGGGACATACCTCTCATTGCATACATCATAGGCAGCTTGCTGTACATGAGAGGGC
>JAABUO010009473.1_pt1 | contig 10889 bp, 3 predicted proteins | sample 5559291 | NCBI WGS metagenome assembly JAABUO01 (sample SAMN10711878, study PRJNA513372) | rock metagenome | isolation source: Antarctica rocks | place: Antarctica: Victoria Land, Finger Mt sud
GAAAAAGAAATACAAAGGCCATGGTAAGTAGGCCATTCAATTTACTCTGCATCATCATCGACAACAATGGACATCGTTATTTTATCATTGGCGGAATTCGTATCCGATGTCCTGCAGAGTAATTTCCCTATTGACCTGACTCTCCTCAGCTCACTTTCTTGATACCATTATCCCTATTTACCCTTAACACTAGACCATTCCCTACACTACTCTAGTCATCATCAGCCTCGTTGACGCCTGCCGAGTCATCCAGTGCATCCAATGTCTGAAGTAGCGGCTCTGCGAGAACGAATCTTTGCCCTTGAAGTATATGCCCTTGCTCACAAAGAGCTCGTCCAAGTGAGCGTACTGAGTTGCCGACGGCTATCTCGTTGTTGCTAAGAGTGTTACCTCGTAGGATCTTCTGAACGAGAATGATTATCTGAAGAAGACCTTCGACAGTGAGCCCGCTAAGTTGATCGACTATGACGATGAACCACGAAGGGGCTTAAGCAATGCTGCTCTTGTAGGATTGACTGAATCTTATGATGGCGTCAGTATCGGTGGATTACGACAATGGCAGACGAGGGCCGTCGCCGCAGAGCAAAGCGTTCGAGAGGCACAAGTTTCGATGGTTAGTGTGTCTTGCCATTCTTGCGGTGTCTTCTTACCAACAGGCGGGGACTTCAAGCAAAGTAACAACTTCGTTCTTGCCCTGATCGATGGGAACACACACAGTGTAAGCTTCAACAACCTTCCAACCACAAGAGACTTACTAATTTCTGTGCCCAGTTTCCATTTTACCTGCTCCGTAAAGGCACACAAGGCGGTGCTGAAGCCGCAGATTGCCTTCTAGCAGAAATCAAGAGTCATATACAAGGGTGGAGCGGGGCCAATGATTGGAAAATCCTCGTTCGCGTCTACGTTGACGTGGAAGGATTACTTCGCAACTCTCGCGGGCCATTAAAATCACTCGGACATTGGGACATTATTCAATTTGCACAAGGTTTCAGTCAAAGACAGCCGTTCTTTGATTATGTTGATACAGGGAAGCTTGCGATTGACCGTAAGCTCGAGGGTGAGTCAATCTTAATAAGTTTCGAGACCATGCTGTCGGGAAAGTATTAACAACTCTGATATCAGTCACGTTCGCAATGTTCATCAACAACATGCAATGCCAGCACATCATCTATGGCTGTCGTCTTGAATACAACTCTTTGAGGGTACTTGAGTCGTATAGGGCTAATGTTCTCCATGCGTCACGGATCTCGTTGCTCGGTGCTAGTCAGGCAGGCTTACAATCGCCTTTTGAAACTATTGATCTAATCACAGCGATGGCATCGGGGATCCCATTGAATAGCTTGTCTGAAAGAAAAGGCGCTTTCTTCGGTGACTTCTCAACTTCATCATCAATTGAGCATCAGTCGCCCTTGACAGATAGAAGCTCTATCACCACGCTAGATGATATATCAACTGCTTCAGTCTACCGCTTCCCGGATAGAAAAGCTCGTCGTAAAGACCATACTGATGGTGACGATTCTGGCCTGGAACCTAGACACTTCTCGAGCTTGCCACCTCCCTCAAATACTATGCCTATTGGCCATGATCCAGCTCTAGCTACAAAGACCTGGGATCCAAGACAAAATACCGTTCTGCTAAACGTCAAAACGTCAATAACAAACGGGTTGACGCAGACTTAGGGCCTGTCGATCCTGAAGCCGAGAGGAATCTGTTCCGACGGATGAGCCGACAAAAGCTATGTAAAAACTATCTCCTCTTATGACAGTGTGCCCAAGCCACACTTTGCCCGTACGCCCATACTGCGGGATTGGATGACAGAGAAATGGTAGCTTTGGTGTATCACGCCAGAACTCTATCTTGCGAACGTGGTTCGGAATGTCGCTCTCACAGGTGTTGGTATGGTCATACATGTGTGCCCGACTGCACTGGAGGTCTGAAGTGCTTTAAGAAGCTTTATGATGTAGATCGAACTGCCGTCAAGGTGTGGCGGCCAAGACTTTTGTAATTGCAGCTCTTTGTACGCGCTGGGGATTAAAACACTAAGAAAATCTAGCGGGCACGGGCAGGAGCTTGGAGGACCATTTATTGTTTCTCCGAGAAAGCACTAATGTATTTACCTCAAGGGCAGCTATGAAGCGAACCTGATGCTTATTATCCTACAATATTACTCAAAGAAGGGTTCAGAGATTCAGTATTACCATTTTTGGATTGGCTAGAGGTCATCAGGCTTTTTATTTGTACTAAGAATGTTAAGATACCTTGTAGAATCTCGATAGCACAGAAGATAACGTGTTGAAGGGCTCTTAATGCTTTATATTCCGAGATAACTTTTGTACACCTTGAAATTGCTATACCGATCCCACAGAACCTCATCGACAACTTATTTATAAAAATTCGAAGACCAAATCAAGGACTGCTTTTGAACTTTTCTTCTTCTCTAAAAGATAGCCTCGCCATACCCGTTTATCGCAAATATCTGACTCCTTAGGGAACATCTCCTACCCACGAGGCCGCCTGTACACAAGGCAAGAACCAAAGTCAGTTCGCCATCGGTTTTTTGACGTTCGTAAATGCCAACTGACGTGTCGTCTTCGTCGATGTTGTCATGTTGAGAGAGACTCTAGGCATCGTCCTTGTTGACGCCTTCGTATATTAGAATGGCTGATTGTGGTAGCAGGTATGGTAGGCAGCTTACTGTTACGGTCGCGGGCATTTCCTTCCACTGCTTGGTCGCGGCGGAGCTTGTTGGTAAGATGGTTATGGGTCCAGGAACCTTTTAAGTCGGACAATTTGCAAATGATATGTGAGCAACATCCTAGAATTGGCTTTCTGAAGGCTATAGCTCTGTTACTAAACTCGCACGTCATTTTCTGTTAAGTCAATGGGTACTTCTTCACACAAGTCGCATTGGCGATGCCCGCAATAACAAGTATTTCCTTTTTCGATTACGAAGCAATTCTCACAGGTTTTAGGAGGAAGAAACTACTTGGAGCAAAAAAATAATTGACCCATCTTGGGGCTGGACCTATGCTAAGCAGTAAGCCAGGCAAAGTGGGTAAGATGCAAGGTGGTAGGAAAATTTTCTGGTATTGCAGGAAATTGAATATGAGAAGCTCTGATGCTCGATGCTCCGAAACCTCTATTGACAAGATACAGAAAGAAACATTGACGGACAACGCTGCTCTTTATATATTCGAGCAAACTTCTGTCATGGCTTCTGGGAGCCGAATTACTTGGGATTCATCTTCGTCAAGCAGGCTTTACCAGTAGACTTACAGAATTTTACATTAGAATTTGGAAGGCAACATCATCAGCAGTATTGAATCCGCCCAAAGCGGACGCCTCTCTACTACTCTTGGAAGTTTGAGAAGAAATGAATGCGTTACCGTCGTCTCCACCTTGAGCAATAAACGGTTTGAGTGGCTCAGAGTGCTAATATGGTCAACCATCGAAATTAGAACCCTACAAAATCAAATGATCTGCAGAGTATGTGGAGTGAAGAACGTACTTTCACACAATTTTCTTTCCCGCTGAGCTGATGAAGTCGAAATTAGTCTTCTTTTGTCTTCTATTAGGCCGTCTGCTCAAGATATTCACTGTTGTCTTAAGATAGAATAGGCTCAAGGCGGCTGCGCTAATGCTGCTAGAAAAGCAGGACTTAGGAAAAGTCTTCTCGATCAGAGCTTCACTGGGTTTTTTCAAAACCCATTCACTATGTATTGGTGAATAGTTGCAGCAATCGACAAGAGAAGAGACGTAGAGAATTGGTGAACAAAGTGAAGAAAATAATTTGCATAAGAACGACGTTTGCAGAAGAACATAGTCGGGCAAACAATGATATGAAGGAGCAAGTGAAGCATGTCCATGTGCTGGAACAATACCGAAAACAACTCGTATTGAGCGAATGGACATACTTACATTGACAATCCACAGGCCCACACTACATGTCCTACCCTCTTTTGAGCATCAAACCCATCCAACCACACCAATCCAAAATGCATCCAGCCCCAGTAAAGCAACCGTCCATCTCCCGGTTCTTTTATCAGCAGCTATTGAATGCACTGCACTGCCGCCCGCCACGCCCGGGCCTTTGGAACCTCCCGAAGAACCACCGCCATGACCGCCTCCCCCGCCGTGTCCACCTCCACCTCTTTTATCTTCGGGGTCGAGATATGGAAGAGTTGTGTTTGTGCTCGAGTGTGAGCTGGCGGAAGGTTGCGGGCTGCTGCTGGATAGCGAGCTGTCGGTATGTAGAGAGTTGTTTGAACGTGATGAGCTATGGGAAGGGGGCAAACTATTGGCCATGTTGTCGGTACGTAGAGAGATTCCAGAGGATCGGCGGATTTGTTAGGGGGTAGGTGAGACTAAAGAAGGTGCTGTCATGGTTGACAAGGCAATGAACAGGAAAGGAAGTGGTAGGAAAGCTTTCATCGTGTGGAGCGAAGAAATTGAGGGTTGATGTTAAAGATGGAGGGATGACCTTGGAGTGTCTAAGAGGTGAAAGGTTTAAGAACAGAGGGACGGGTCAATCGTGAGTCGAAAACACTGTCCAAGGTATTCACTGTTTAGCAGGGATTCGGCTTTCAATCTTCACATCGTGGGCTACAACAGCCTTTGTCCATACTTCGTGCTTTAGTGGGGTCCTTCTTTGTCGCCTGTTTATTGTTCAGGATCTCATGCATTACTTTCTTTGATTCCATTTACGACTCGAATACAAAAATCTCTCTAGCAAGGGGTTTAACCATAAGTCTTTCAAGCAATTTGACTGGTTCGACTGGGTAGTAATCATCAATTGGTGAAGAAAAACTCGAAACACGCAAATGGACTTGGGCAAAACACTTGAAATGACTGTCACACATAAAGAAGAGTCCCCTGCCAGTGGGCGCCATAGATTTATAGATGGAAAGATGAACCTTAACACTTTGTCTGTAAAGCTTCGAACTTTGTGGGAATACCACTTACACTGTTATTGAGGTATTATTCCCTAGTATACTACTAATTTTTAGCGTCGCTTTAACCGGATCAATATTAGCTTATATGCAGTTTATTTACAGCTTCTGAGATATACACCTAATATTTAATATGTTTCCCCTCTGCTAATGTGACAGCATCTCAGGCTTCTCGTACTGCTTTTCTTAAAGTATTATAAAAAAGCTTGTTCTGATCGTTATAATGCTTCTGAATTTAATTCTTTATAATGTTTTATACGACTTTAATAAGATTTAAATTAAATAAATATAAAAATTAGTTTATAACGCGTATACTTTTATTCTTAAGCTTTTCTTAAGTATATTTTATTACGTACTCGAAAGCATTATTTTTTGTAAAGAAAAGATCTTATATCGTTCTTATTTAACCGTGTATAATAAATATAATATGCTTATAATAAGACTTCTTGTTAATTTTATCTTAATCTTTCTTTTAAAAAACACGAAATTCTTTAATTAATCTCGAAAAACATTTTTAGAATAATTATTCATTCTTTTTTAAAAGACGAAACATAATATAAATAAGATCATACTCTTTATAAAATCATTTAATAACTTATATTTTGCGATGACGATTATTATTAATTTACGTTTTATTACTTTATAATATAATTTATTATTATTTCTTAATTTAATTAAGATAATCGTATGCTCAGACTAGTTAAAGTAATTAAATTTTTTTTAAAATTAAAGACTTTCTTCGTACTATTCGTTTAAAGAATTCTTCTTTTTTTAATGTTAAACGTATAACATTTTTAAAAACATTTTATTTAAGCTTTTAAAAAATTTAATAATACGAAGGCTATTAATTCTTTTACGAAGTACATATAAAATTAATTAAAATTTATAAAGATTTAACGTTAATAGTTAATTTTCGTTCGCATTAACGCTTTTATGAAGTAAATTTATGTAAACATACGTATTAAATTTAATAAAGAATGATTTTTAAAAATTTAATTATTTTTAAAGTATTTTTAGCTAATTTCTTTTAATGTTTAAGTCTGAAGTTGAAGATTTTTAAATAAATTTAATTATTTAATAAGTGTTTTCGAAGACTTCATTTAATTAATAAACTTCATTTAATTAATAAACTTCGTTTAATTAATAAATGAGTTAATAAATGTTTAAATTTATTTAATATAAAAGAAAATAAAGATTAAATGTTTTAACAAAACTCAGTATTAGTTAGCAGAGATACTTTTAGCGCGTATTAAAAAAATAATACTTTAATAATCGTAATAAATTAAATTTTAAACATTAATTAAACGAAGCTTATTAACTAAACGAAGTTTATTAATTAAATGAAGTTTATTAGTTAAATAAAGTCTTCGAAAACACTTATTAAATAATTAAATTTATTTAAAAATCTTCGACTTCAGACTTAAACATTAAAAGAAATTAGCTAAAAATACTTTAAAAATAATTAAATTTTTAAAAATCATTCTTTATTAAATTTAATACGTATGTTTACATAAATTTACTTCATAAAAGCGTTAATGCGAACGAAAATTAATTATTAACGTTAAATCTTTATAAATTTTAATTAATTTTATATGTATATAAGATCGACTTTGTTAGTTATTTGCTAGCGTGTTTAAATATAAAAAACGTAAAGTATAATAAACTTATTATAATAATACTCAGTTATTATAATATTAATATATAAAACTAATCGCTAAAAAACATTAAAAGAATAAGCTTCAGCTTATTTAATATTCTTAATGACTTCATCGTTAACATTTCGTTATTTAATTATAATAAATCATTCTTAATACGTTATAAAAAACGTTAACTTATTAAGTAACTCGAGATCATTTAACAAGTCATTTAACCTTGCTTTTAATAAGCGTTAACGTTAAGCTAGCGCTTATTATTATTATAATTATCTTTTTTTTAAAGCATTAATCTTTAATGTAAAGAAGTTATATTAATTCTTTAAAAGTGAAAACATTTATTAATCGTGTCTGTTAAGCGCAGCTTTTTAAAGCTTATTAAAAACCTTTTAAATCTTTTTAAATTAATAAAAGAAAAAGAGTTTTTTAAATATAATATTATTTTGTAATTAATTATAATTTATAATCTCTTCATGAAATTTTATAAGACTGCGATTTTAATTATTATTATTACGATAATTACTAGCGCGTTATCGTTACGAAGACGCGTACTTAATATTTATTTAATATTATCATTACGATAATTACGTACTTAATATTACTTTAATATTATCGTTACGATAACGCTTATTTATTATATATAAACTTATTATTTCTTTTATTCTTTTTTCTTTTTTCTTTTTCTTTTTACCTTTTAATTACATACTTTATATATACTTAATAATAGCGAGTAAACGATATAAATGCTAATGTATGTTTTTAAATATATATAAATAAATTTATATATACTTAAAAATAAGAAGTAAACGATGTATAAATTTATATATATGTTTTTTAATATAAATAACACATTATGATCTTAGTAATTATACGAATTAATAAAGAAATAACGATTACGATTAATATATGTACATTTACTAATTTAAATATAAAGTTAATCTTTTACTTTTTAAAATGCGAAAATCTTTCGTGTATAATTTATATTAACAGACGCGAGTACGTGCGTAAGTTAAGTATTTATAAATCATGTAAAGCTTAACGTTACGACTTAAATCGTTATATTACGATAAGTTTTATCTCATTAACGCTGCGATAATTACTAAGAATTATTTAATTCATTAAACGTTTTTAAAACGAGACGAAACGCGTTATTCGTGAATTTACTCGCGTAAATTAACATTAACGTGTTATTTTCGTTAGCGTAAAAAATAAACGAAAGAGACTAATAATAATCATGAAGAAATGACGTCGCGTTAATAAATATATCTTTAATATCGCATATAAAGCTTAGCTCGCGATTAAACATAATTAGCGCGAGATTACTTAATTAATTAAACGTTTAACGAAGACGAAACGAAAGCGCGATGAGACGTAAACGAAGTGTAAAATACTTTAAATTAAGCGCGATGAAACTAAAAGAATAATAAGTAACATGATAATTAAAAAGATGAAGTAAGAAAAGAATGTAAAAAAAAAAAAAAAAAAGAAGAATAAGAAGAAGAAGAAGAAGCGCGAGATCGTAAAGTAAGTTTTTATAAAAAACGACGTTAACTTATTAAAGACTTCGTTTATTAAAAACGATTTCTAAACGAGCTTTAACTTAACGTTCTTAAACGTTATTAATAGCTCGAAGTCGTCGTTTTAATATTTAAGCTCGATATGTACGATAATAAATAAATAAATAAATAAATAAATAAATAAATAAATAAATAAATAAATAAATATTTTATAATTAAGCGCTGCGCGTTAAGCGTTTAATCTTATTATTATTAACACTTTATGTAACGAAATAAAAAGATTTTTAGTTAAAATTTTATAATTAACGACGATGCGAAAGCGATTATTATATTAAATTAACGTCGTTAATAATTAAGCGTTATTATCGCGATACTCGCTTACTTATTTCTTTATCGTCGCTTACGTAACGTTATTTAATTATCGAGTTTTTCTTTTAGCTTTTAAGCAAGCTTTAGCTCTTTTATAAATAATTATTAATCATATATATAATTTCAGTTTAATCATTTTATCTTATATTATAACTCTTAGCCCGCGTTTAACGTTTTAATTAGCTCGTTTCAATTAATCATTTATTTTAAAATAATAAACTGTTAATAAACTAGCTTTAATTCTTAGTCGCTTGTAAAGGCTTTATTATATCGTTAATATAAATTAAAAGTCTCTGTTAGAAATAATAAAACTGAGTAAGTTATAAAGCTTATAAACGTTTCATAACATGATTTAAATCGTTTCTTCAGCTAAGATTTCATTATCTTCTTAATGATAAAGTACGTAATAACGTTTCTTAATGAGACGATAAATTATAATGCAGATCGCGTTATAATTTTCGAATAAAAATAGTTTCGTAATAAAGTTCATGATTATATTCTTTCAGCGTTTTTGTAAAATTAAAAGAGATTAATAAAGTTCATTAATATCGTTTCGAGACGCCTTACTTCGTTAATAAGCATGACAGTTTCGAATGTATTACTTAATTATAGCTTAATGATTTAATTAATAATAAAATCGTTAAATTAAGTTTATAATTCTTTAATTATTAAGATAAGAAGTTAACGACTGATCGTGAATTTCCTGTAGCAATTTCGTATGTATATTTTCGAAGACTTACAGTAAATTCTTTTTAAATAAAGCTTCGTTAACGATCTGATAGTTCTTTAGTTTAATGTCATGTAATTTAAGCTCATTATCGCTTATTGCTTATCGATATTTAATGCACAGTTCATTAATTTTATTAACGTTTAATACTCGTTAATAAAGATTAGCTTTTAATTCAGTTACTAGAATATTCATTCTATTTAAAATTAAATTGATTTAATAGCGATCTTTGATACGTTTAACCGTTTTAAAAGAATCGATTATAAACATGCGTGTCAGCGCATTAACTTTAATATTATTCTTATTTAATTAAAAGATAATTTAAAAATTAAACTTTAATAAAATATTCAGATGATTAACTTAACGTCGAGTTAACTATTTATTTTTCATAAAGATCTTTAAAACCTGATGATTAGTAAATATTTAAATTAATAATTTAATGTTTTTCAGCTCGAGCCTTTAGTACTCGAAGCATTAAATAATGACTAGTAATTTCTTATTATAAATATAATAATTACATTTAATAAAAATCATACTTTTATTGTAAAAGATTATCGAGTAAAGAATATCTTCGTTATTATACTGAAATAAAATATCGTCTTTAACGTAATTAAACGCATTAATTTTTAAAATAATCTGACGTTTAAGATCGAAATGTCGTAGTATAAGAATCGAGCTAATCTATTTCTTTAAATCTTTAAAAGCTTAAACACAGATCTGATTTTATACGAAGAATATATCTTTGCGAGTAAGCTCAGTGAAGAGTTTAATTAGCTTTAAGAAATTCTTAATGAATCATTAATAAAAGTTATTAAATCTTACGAAGCTTTAAATCTCTTTTAAATTAATCGAAGTAGCTTAATTAACTATGACTTTTATCTTAACGAGATTTATTCGAAGATTCTGTTTTAACACGATGATCTTTAGAAAAACTATTTCTTTAACGTTAAATTTACATTTTCGAATGTTTATTTGTAAATTAGCTTCTCGTAAGCGATTTAATATCATCTTAACGTGTTTTTAATGTTTTCGTTAAGTCTTGTTATAAATTAAAATGTCATTTAAATAAACTTAATAGAAATCGTTTAAAAAGTTTCATAGAACATCATTCATGTATTGCTAAAAAGAAACAGAATCATTAATAAGCTCGAAGAAAAAAACTCGTAATTTGTAAACTTTTAAAGCGATAATGAAAATCGTATAATCTTCATTATCGAAATGCATTTAAAGTTTATTAAACGCTAATATGATATATAATTAAGTTAAATGTTTATAACTTATAATTTTATTAATAACTTTCTTAATCAGAAATAAAGAATATCGATTTCGTTTAATAATGACGTTAAGCTTTTAATAATTTACGTAAAATCGTAAATCTTCATTTACTTTTAAAGCGAACAGAACAGATAAGAAATACGAGGCTTTGCTAAAGATAATAAATCTCTTAAAAAGATTCTCGTTTAGATATTTCTTTATCTTTTAAAGCTTGTAAAAAGACATTTAATATGCTTAACATTAAGATGAAACGACGTTATTAATAAGCTTTATCTTATAATTATAAAAACGATGCGAGAATAGCTTATCGATCTAAGCTCGATTAAAGACGTTTAGAAAATTTTAATATTTCGCGAATAGCTTAACTTTAATGTCTTCTAGATTTTAAGCCGTCTCGTTA
>JAABUO010009475.1_pt1 | contig 10888 bp, 11 predicted proteins | sample 5559291 | NCBI WGS metagenome assembly JAABUO01 (sample SAMN10711878, study PRJNA513372) | rock metagenome | isolation source: Antarctica rocks | place: Antarctica: Victoria Land, Finger Mt sud
GAAGTTATGGGCGAAGACCGACACCAGCGCCGTGATGACCACGAAGGCGATCGCCACATAGGCGGTCTGCGACGACAAGGCGCCACGGCGGTACCAACGGTCCCGCCCGACATTGGTGTAGACGACCACCGGCACCGCATTGTCGGACATCAGGCGAACTCCAGGGCGCCGGTGATGAGCGCCGTGACCTCTTCCGGGCTCGATCGGGCCACGGCCTTGTCGGCCCGCTTCTCGCCGCGCCGCAGCACCACGACGCGGTCGCAGACGCTGAACACGTCGGGCATGCGGTGCGAGATCAGCATCACGGCGACGCCGCTGTCGCGCAGCCGTCGGATCAGGTCCAGGACCTCGGCGACCTGTCGAACCGAAATGGCGGCCGTGGGCTCGTCCATGAGGATCAGCTTGGCCTGGGCGAGCCGCGTGCGCGCGATCGCCACGGCTTGGCGCTGGCCGCCCGACATGGAGCGCACGAGGTCCTTCGGGCGCGTTTCCGACTTCAGCTCCGCGAAGAGCTCCAGCGCACGGGCGTTCATGGCCTTGTGGTCGAGAAACGAGAGCGGCCCGACGCGCCGGGTCAGCTCCCGGCCGAGGAATACGTTGGCGGCCGCGCTGACGTTGTTGGCGAGAGCGAGATCCTGGTACACGACCTCGATCCCGGCGGCACGGGCGTCGAGCGGCTTGTTGAAACGGTGTTCCGCGCCGTCGAACCGGATGGTGCCGTGGGTGGGGTGGAAGTTGCCCGCGATGATCTTGACGAGCGTCGACTTGCCGGCGCCGTTGTCGCCCATCAGGCCAACGACCTCACCGGGCTCGATCGCGAGATCGACCCCCGACAGCGCCCGGATGGCGCCGAACTCCTTGCCGATGCCCCGCAGATCCAGGACCGGCGAGGCCTCTGGCCGTGCAGCCACGCTCGCCCTCATCCCGGCGCTTTCCCCCGAAGATCGTATCGTTGGCGTCACGATAGGGTGGGGTTGAAAAAGCCGCAACATCGAATTGGAGGAGCCCGACGATTTACGGTTCCCGACGCGTGCTCCACCTTTCGCAGACCGCTCGCCGCCGCCTGCCTGGTCGTTCGACGCCGGTGGCCACCTCCGCCAACCCTCACCCTCAGGGGGCGCGGACCTGACGCTTCGCAGGCGACGGTCGGCGGAGGCTCAGTGGAACTGGGTCTTCAGCCGCGCGATCTCACGGCCCGCGAGGTCGCTGACGCCGGTGCTCCGCGGGTCGCGGCGCAGCACGGTTTCGGCTGCCCTCACGGCGACGTCGGCGGCAGCGGCGCGGACGTCGGCGGTAGCCTGCGTCTCGGCCATAGCGATCTTGGCTTCGGCCTGCTGGGTACGGCGCGCCACGAACTCCGTGAGGCGCGCCTGCGCCTCCTGGCCCATCAACTCGGCCTCCTTGCGGGCCTGGGCCACGATGGCGGCAGCCTCGGCTTCGGCGGCCGCGGCCTTGCGCTTGAAACTGTCGAGCACGGCCGCAGCCTCGTCGTGGAGACGCTTGGCCTGGGCCAGTTCGTCGGCCACGCGGCGGGCACGGTCGTCGAGCGCTCCCGTCAGCCGCTTGTGCACGCCGAGATAGGCCAGCACGAGAACTAAGATGATGAAGCCCAGGGCGACGTAGAATTCGGCGTCGAAATGCATGGGTCCCGTCCTCAACTGGCCTTGGCGCCAGGCGCGCCCGCGCCCGCGATGGCGGCATCGATCGCCCGCGGGTCGGCGGCCTTGCCGGTGAGATGCTCGACGATGAGGGCGGCGGCATCCCGCGCAATGCCCGCGACACTGCCCATGGCGCGGCCCTTGGTGTCCTCGATCTGCCGCTCAGCGGCCGCGAGCTTGGCGTTGAGGTCGTCCTCGAGCGCGTGGCGCCTTGCGTTGGTAGCGGCCATCAGTTCCTCGTGGGTCTGCTGGGCCAGCGCCTGGGCACGGCTCTTCGCGTCGGCCAGTTTGGCATCGTAGGCGGCGCTGGCTTCGGTGGCCTGCTGCTGCATCCGATGGGCGTCGGCGAGTTCGCCCTCGATGCGCCCGCGCCGCGCTTCCAGGATGGAGCCCACCCGCGGCAGGGCGATCCGCGACATCATCCAGTAGAGCAGGCCGAACACCACGGCGAGCCAAAAGATCTGCGACGCGAAGGTGTGGCTGTCGAAAGGCGGGAACGCCGCCGGAGCGCTGGCTCCAGTCTCGACGGTGGTGTTGGCGGCTTGTGCGGGGTCGGCCATGTCGTCTCCCAAACGAGGATGGGGAAAGCCGGGGAAGCCGAGCGCCGAGTTAGGCACTCCCAGCCGGCATGCGAAAGGCCGCGGTGCGTAGTCGGCCGGGCTTGCCTTTGAGGATCGGGATCACCGCCGCTCCTCGATGCGGAGCGGCGGCGTCGGATCTCACTTCGCGAAGAGCAGTAGGAGAGCCACAAGGAACGCGAAGATACCGAGACCTTCGGCGAGCGCCGCACCGATGAAGGCACGCGGGAGCTGATCGGTGGCAGCCGAGGGATTGCGCAGCGCGCCCGAGAGGTAGTTGCCGAAGATCGAGCCGACGCCGATAGCGGCCGCGCCCGTGCCGATGGCGGCTAGGCCGGCACCGATGTATTTCGCGGCGTCCACGTAAGCCGCAGCCATCGCACCAGTATTAGGATCCATTATGTACTCCGGTTCTGTCTGAAGTCGGGCCACTTTGTTGTTGGCTAATTATCAGTGGCTCGGATGGATTGCGTCATTGAGGTAGACGCAAGTCAGGATGGCAAACACATAGGCCTGCAGGACCGCCACGAGCAACTCGAACCCGGTCAGCAGGATGATGCCAATGAGGGGCAGGGGTGCGATCAGCACCGCGGCGGTGCCGGAGCCGAGCAACAGTACCACGAAGCCGCCGAACACCTTCAGGGTGATATGGCCTGCAAGCATATTGGCGAAGAGGCGGACGCTTAGCGAAATCGGCCGAGACAGAAACGATATGACCTCGATGGGTACGATAATGACCAGGAGCAAGATCGACATGCCGGATGGCGCGAACAGGCCGAGGAAGCGGGAGCCGTGGCGGAACAGCCCGTAACCGACCACGATCGTCATGACGAGCGCGGCCAGCGCGAAGGTGACGATGATCTGGCTCGTCACCGTGTAGGAGAAGGGTAGAATGCCCAGCAGGTTCGCGAAGAGCACGAACATGAAGAGGCTGAACACGAAGGGGAAGAAACGCATTCCTTCTTGGCCGGCCGTTCCTCGAACCGTATCGGCTATAAACTCATACGATATCTCGGCTGCGGCCTGGAGTCGGCCAGGCACCAGCGAGCGTTTGGATGTGCCGACGACCATCAGGAGCGACACAAGCCCCAAGATAATCAACATGAGGAAGGACGCGTTCGTGAAGGACACGTCGGTGGCGTGCATAGGCCGGGACGAAAACATCGGCCCGACGTTGAACTGCTGGAGCGGATCGATCGCATTTTCGGCCACGGCAAACCCTCGTCACCTGTGCGCCCCTCGGCACAGGAGCGCATTGATCGAAATTGGCGGACATCAAGCCGCCCGGATGTCAGCGCCGGATGCCACCGTCTGGACGGCTGGGCCCGGCCGCGATGCGGTAGACGCTCCAGAACCCCGCCGCGGTCCCGAGCGCGATGAAGGCGATCAGGAACCCCGGTGACGTCCCGACCCACCGGTCGATCGCCCAGCCGATGAAGCCGCCCACCACCACCGCGGCGACGAATTCCGACATGACGCGGAAGCCGAGGCTCACGGCCTGCCCCATGCCGTTGGGCGCCGAGGGACCGGCCGGCCCCGCACGCGTCTCGCCGACCCTGCCCTGGCTGTCGAGCGCGCCCGACAGATCCTTCAGCCGAGCCCGCATGGCGGCATCGTCGTCCGGGTCGCCGTCGCGGGGGTCGGCCATGATCGTGTCGCGCTCCCCTGGCGGCGGCCTGCATCGCGCGTCCGAGACATTTGCATTCGCGCAAACGCAAATTGCATTCGTGCAAACGCGTGAACGAGATTGGTCACGATCGGAGCACGACAGTGCCCCAATCGCGTTGGGCGGGTTCATAGAAACCAGCACCACGGTTGTGTCAAGAACGGAGCGTGCCGGTTGTTGCGGCTTCTTTCGGGACGGCGCCATCGCGCTCACCCGCGTCGCCGCGAGCCTCGCCGCATCTCTGCCGATGGTCTCTCAGGGCGAAGGCGATCCCGCTCGCGTGGCCTCGTAGCGCGCCTTGGTCTCTGCGTTCATGGGGTAGAGGCCCGGCAGCGGCAGGCCACGGTCGACCTCCCCCATGATCCAGGCCTCCATACGCTCCTGTTCGGGCGCCTCTGCCAGCACGGCGTCGAGCAGCGCCGCCGGGATCAGCACGGCGCCGTCCCGATCCGCCACGATTACGTCGTCCGGCATCACGGCGACGCCGCCGCAGCCGATCGGCCGCCCCCAGTCGACGAAGGTCAATCCCGCCACCGAGGGTGGCGCCGCCTCGCCCTGGCACCAGATCGGCAGTCCCGTGCCCAGCACGCCGGCGAGGTCGCGCACCACGCCGTCGGTGACCAGCGCCGCCACGCCGCGCTTCGCCATGCGGGCGCACAGGATGTCGCCGAAGATTCCGGCATCCGTGACCCCCATGGCGTCCACCACGGCGACCGCGCCATCGGGCATGGCCTCGATGGCGGCGCGGGTCGAGATCGGCGACGACCAGGAGGCTGGTGTGGCGAGGTCCTCGCGGGCCGGCACGAAGCGTAGCGTGAAGGCTGGGCCGACCATGCGGGGCTGGCCGGGGCGCAGCGGCCGGGTGCCGCGCAGCCACACGTTGCGCAGGCCCTTCTTCAGCAGCACCGTGGTCAGGGTCGCGGTCGAGACGTCGGACAGGATGGCCACGGTTTCGGCAGTGAGCGGCATCGTCGAACCTCCGGCAGCGGCATCACCGCGGGCGCAGGATGCGGCTCCCCGTGATAGACGAGGCAAGCGGATGCGGGAAGACGCGTGCGGCAGGCGGCCGCCGGGGGAGAATGGGATGCCCACAGCATGGCTGCGCCGACGGGCGCTGGTTCTGGCCCTGGCTGCGGCGCCCTTCATGGCGGCACCCGGGGTTGCCGCCGACGGCTTCAAGTCGGCCGTGGTGGCCCTTGCGCTGTGGAGCGATCCGGTGTTCCGCAGCGAGGCCACTGGCGCCGCGGCGGTGCTGGCCGGGCGCTACGGCCATGGCGGCCCGGTGATCGTGCGGGCCAACACGGCCCGCGCGCTCGTCAACGGGCCGGACGGCATTCGTCGGGCGCTCGCCGTGGCCCGGCGCGGGATGGATCCGGCCCATGACGTGCTGTTCCTGGTCCTGACCTCGCACGGCGCCCCCGACGGCATCGCGGAGCGTGGTGGCGGGCGCGAGGGGCTGGTGCCGCCGGCCGCCATCGGGGCATTGCTGGCCGAGAGCCCGTTCCGCCGCAAGGTGCTGATCGTCTCGGCGTGTTTTGCCGGCACCTACACGGCGCTGGCCGGCCCCGGCACGCTGGTGATCACGGCGGCCGACGCCACCCATGCGTCCTTCGGGTGCCAGCCCGAAGCCCGTTGGACCTATTTCGGCGACGCCCTGTTCAACCAGGCGCTGCGCCACGACGCCTCGCTGGCCCAGGCCTTCGGCGAGGCCCGCAGCATCGTGGCGGCCCGCGAAGCCGCCCAAGGCTTCGCGCCCTCGAACCCGCAGATGGTGGGTGGCGACGACGTGCTGACGCTGCTGGACACGGCCCCATAAGCGCCGGTTTGCCTTTCATCAAGCCCTGAGCGTCGCTATATGTAAGTGCGGAATCGGCCGACGCGCCACAGGTTGCGAAGGCCCGCCTCTCGCCGAGACCCCCTTGCAGGTCCGGCGTCCCACAAGCGGTCTCGACCGCCATGAACGGCGCGTCCGATCCTGACCGCACCGGTCGGAGAAAGTCTGTCTCGATGTCCCAATCGCCTGTCCCGTCCCAGGTCCCCCACCCGGACACGAGCGCCTATGGCGCCGACTCCATCAAGGTGCTGCGTGGCCTCGACGCGGTGCGCAAGCGCCCCGGCATGTATATCGGCGACACGGACGACGGCTCCGGCCTGCACCACATGATCTACGAGGTGGTCGACAACGCCATCGACGAGGCCCTGGCCGGCCATGCCACGCTGGTGACGGTGACGCTGAACCCCGACGGCTCGGTCGGCGTCACCGACAACGGCCGCGGCATCCCGACCGGCATCCACACCGAGGAGGGGGTCTCGGCCGCCGAGGTCATCATGACCCAGCTCCATGCCGGCGGTAAGTTCGACCAGAACTCCTACAAGGTCTCGGGCGGCCTGCACGGTGTCGGCGTTTCGGTGGTCAACGCGCTGTCGACGAAGCTGCTGCTGCGCATCTGGCGCGACGGCAAGGAGCATGAGATCGAGTTCGCGCATGGCGACGCGGTGGCGCCGCTGCGGGCCATCGGCCCGGCCGGCCAGGAGGATGGCCGCGAGAAGCGCGGTACCGCCGTGACGTTCTGGCCGTCGCCCGAGACCTTCACCATGGTGGAGTTCGACTACGGCACGGTGGAACACCGCCTCCGCGAGCTCGCCTTCCTCAACTCGGGCGTCCGCATCGTGCTGACCGACGCGCGCCGCGCCGAGGTAAAGCGCGAGGAACTGTTCTACGAGGGCGGGCTCGAGGCCTTCGTGCGCTACCTCGACCGCGCCAAGACGTCGCTGATCGCGAAGCCCATCCTGATGCGGGGCGAGAAGGAGGGCATGACGGTCGAGGTCGCGCTCTGGTGGAACGACAGCTACCACGAGAACGTGCTGCCGTTCACCAACAACATCCCGCAACGTGACGGCGGCACCCATATGGCGGGCTTCCGCGGCGCCCTCACCCGCCAGGTGACGGGCTACGCCGAGCGCTCCGGCATCTCCAAGAAGGAGAAGGTCGACGTCACGGGCGACGATTGCCGCGAGGGCCTGACCTGCGTGCTCTCGGTCAAGGTGCCGGATCCCAAGTTCTCGTCGCAGACCAAGGACAAGCTCGTGTCCTCGGAGGTGCGGCCGATCGTCGAGAGCATCGTCAACGAGACGCTCGGCCGCTGGTTGGAGGAGCACCCGGCCGATGCCAAGGTCATCGCCGGCAAAGTGACGGAAGCCGCGGCCGCCCGCGAAGCGGCCCGCAAGGCCCGCGAACTCACGCGGCGCAAGGGCGCGCTCGACGTCGCGAACCTCCCCGGCAAGCTCGCCGACTGCCAGGAGCGGGATCCGGCCCTGGCCGAGATCTTCCTGGTCGAGGGCGATTCGGCCGGCGGCTCGGCCAAGCAGGGACGCAATCGCGAGTTCCAGGCGGTCTTGCCCCTTCGGGGCAAGATCCTGAATGTCGAGCGGGCTCGCTTCGACAAGATGCTGTCGAGCCAGGAGATCGGCACGCTGATCACGGCGCTCGGCACCGGCATTGGCCGCGACGATTTCAATGCCGACAAGCTGCGCTACCACAAGATCATCATCATGACGGATGCCGATGTCGACGGGTCGCATATCCGGACATTGTTATTGACCTTCTTCTTTCGGCAGATGCCGCAGTTGATCGAGCGCGGCCACATCTTCATCGCTCAGCCGCCACTCTACAAGGTGAAGCGCGGCAAGTCGGAGCAATATCTCAAGGACGAGCGTGCCAGGGAGGATTACCTCACGGATTCGGGCATCGACGGGGCCGTGCTGCGGTTGGGCTCGGGCGAGGAGCGGGCCAGCAACGACCTGCGTACCGCCATCGAGCAGGCGCGCCTCGTCCGCGCCGTGCTGGCGCAGCTCCACGGTCGATACAACCGCGGCATCGTGGAGCAGGCCGCCATTGCGGGCGCCTTGAAACCGCTCTCGGTCTTGGGCGACGAACAGGCCGCGACGCTGGCCGAAGACATCGCGCGCCGCCTCAATGCGCTGGCCGAGGAGACCGAGCGCGGCTGGGAGGGCTCGATCGGCCACGAGGGTTTCGTGTTCGCCCGCACGGTGCGGGGCGTGCGCGAAGCCGCGGTGCTGGATGGCGGGCTCCTGGCCTCGGCCGAAGCGCGGCGCCTCGACGAGATCGGACCGAGCCTGGGCGAGATCTACGACCATCCGGCGGTCTTCGTGCGGGGCAGCGATGCCGTACCGGTGGCGGGCCCGACCGCGCTGGTCGAAGCCGTGATGGCGGGGGGAGGCAAGGGCATCACCCAGATTCAGCGCTACAAGGGGCTCGGCGAGATGAACCCCGAGCAGCTCTGGGAGACGACGCTCGACCGCAACGCCCGCTCGTTGCTCCAGGTCAAGATCAAGGAGGTCGACGAGGCCGACGATATGTTCGTCAAGCTCATGGGCGACGTCGTCGAGCCCCGCCGCGAGTTCATTCAGGAGAACGCCCTATCGGTGGCGAATCTCGACGTGTGAGCGGCCTCCGACCCAGGCCCGAATTCCGTCAGAAAAAGTCTCACCGGGACCATTTATCATCTGCCTTGGTTCGCTCAGAAGCGCCAAGTCATGGTCTGAGACCTCGGGTCCCGCCAGCCACAAGCGCGGCCCGAGACATGTCTCTACTGGAATATTGTAGAAGCGATCGCCACGTCAGCAAGTGGCTTGGAACTCGCCTGTTCCAGCACGCGATGCCGACGCTGATCGTTGAATCCGGGTCGAAGCCCGTGGTCCGATGTGTTCGCTTACGGCCCGGATCGTCGACCTGCCAATGCGCGACCCCGTGATACCGACGACTTCTCTGATGAGAGAGCTTCGACGCGCCTGCGAGGCGAGCCAACTCCAGCTCCACTATCAGCCGATCTGCGACGCCTGGACCTGTGCCTCGTGGCGTTCGAGTCCTTGATCCGCTGGCCGGATCCGGTCCGAGGCATGGTGCCGCCCTCCGAATTCATCCCGCAGGCAGAGCAGAGCGCTCTGATCCACGATCTTGGCGCGTGGGTGCTTCGACAAGCGTGTCGAGACCTGCCGAGCCTCGGCACCCGCTTCGTCGGCGTGAACGTGTCGGCGGCGCAACTGCGCCGGGTCGACTTCGCGAAGCGCTACGCCCGCATCGTCAGGGAGGAAGGGATCGAAATTAGCCAAGTGACCATCGAGATCACCGAAACGGTGGCGCTCCATGACAACGATACGGAGCGTCGGAACTTGAAGGCATTGCGGGATCTCGGCTGCTGGCTCGCCGTCGACGATTGCGGCGCGGGCCATGCGAGCGCCGACTACCTGGACAGGTTTCCGTTCAATGCCTTGAAGATCGACAGAACCTTGGTCGGAAAGCTTGGACGGTCCGACGCGGCCTTCGTTGCCGTCGCGGATCTGTGTGAGCTCGGTCGCCGACGCGATGTCGTCATCATCGCGGAAGGGGTCGAAACGCCGGAGCAACTGGACCTCCTGCGGCAAGCTGGCTGCCCGCGTGTCCAGGATTTCTCCTCGGCCGGCCCGCGCCGGTCGACTCCTGGCGCAACGCGCGCGCGGGCGGTATCGCTACCCAGGCCTAGTGCGGAGGCGAGCAAGGCCGAGCTGCCGCACAACAAGCGGGGTCCAGCTTCCCCGCCTGAATCCGCGTTGCGGCGGCCGGCCGCCGCCGGTCGCGTGCGTCGCAGTGCGAGGTTCGGCCTTGATATGCCTCGGCACTCCCGGTAACGGAAGGCCGTCTGGATCGGGTCTTTGTGAGGGGTCGCGAGGATCGCAGTCGCGGACCGGTCCCGACACATGAGCGGAGGCGATGTGCTGACGAGCCCAAGGTCGGAACTGCTGCACCGCACGACGGGTCGCGACCACCCTGACGGAGCCGCACGCGTCGGCCCGGCCACGGATGGTGTGGCGGTCCTGATCCCCTGCTACAACGAGGCTTTGACAGTGGCCAGCGTGGTGGCGGGCTTCCGGGCTGCACTGCCGGACGCCCGGATCTACGTCTACGACAACAATTCACGGGATGGGACAGCCGACATCGCCCGGGCGGCGGGCGCGATCGTGCGGGTCGAATTGCGGCAGGGCAAGGGCAACGTCGTTCGGCGCATGTTCTCCGACATCGATGCGGATTGTTACGTCATGGTGGACGGCGACGACACCTACAGCCCATCGATCGCCAGCCGCGGAGTCGAACTGGTCCTCGACGAGGGCTACGACTTCGTCAACGTCGCGCGCCTGTCGACCGCCACCGAAGCCTACCGTCGCGGGCACAAGCTCGGCAATGTCGCCTTGACTCAGATCGTCCGGACCTTCTTCGGGCGCCAGACGACCGATATGCTGTCGGGCTACAAGTTGCTGTCGCGACGCTTCGTGAAATCCTTCCCCGCCATGTCGGGCGGCTTCGAGACGGAAACTGAACTCACGGTTCATGCGCTCGAGATGCGCATGCCGATGACAGAACTGTCGGCGGACTACAAGGAGCGCCCGGACGGGTCGACCAGCAAGCTGCGGACTTACCACGACGGCGCCAAGATCCTGATGCTGATCTCCCGCCTCGTCAAGGACGAGCGGCCGCTCCAGTTCTTCACCGCGATCGGCATCGCGTTCGGCGCCGTCGGCCTGGCTCTCGGGCTGCCGATCGTGCTCACCTTTTTCGAGACTGGGCTCGTGCCGCGCCTGCCGACCGCGGTACTGAGCGTCGGGTTCGAGGTGCTGGCGTGCCTCAGCGTTTTTGCCGGCCTCATCCTCGACGTCGTCACGAAATCGCGGCAGGAGTTGAAGCGGCTCGTCTACCTGTCGATCGGAGCCCGGTGACGGATGCACCCGGCGCCGCGATCCTGGCAGGGCGGCGCCTTCGAGCCCTACGCTTCCTGCGATTCTGCGTGGTCGGCGGGGTCGGCTTCTGCGTCGATGCCGCCGTCCTCCTGACGCTCATCCATCTCTTCGGCGCCGGTCCGATGTGGGGCCGGATCGGCTCCTTCTCGGTCGCGGTGCTGGCCACCTTCGAAATGAACCGGGCCTGGGCCTTT
>JAABUO010009476.1_pt1 | contig 10887 bp, 14 predicted proteins | sample 5559291 | NCBI WGS metagenome assembly JAABUO01 (sample SAMN10711878, study PRJNA513372) | rock metagenome | isolation source: Antarctica rocks | place: Antarctica: Victoria Land, Finger Mt sud
CTGCCGCGAGGCGCTGGCGGAGCTCGCAGGGCCGGCGCTGCCCAGCACGCCGCGCGACTGCGGTGCGCCGCCAGCCCTCGCTCTGCTCAACACTTCCGCGCGCCCTTTGCCGCACACAGCGCTCTGCCACAGCTGCTTGCGCGACAGCGGCGCCCTGAGGGCCCTGCAGGACCGGAGGCCCCGGCCGCGCCCTATTCTACCCAATTATTTCCCTATAGCGCCACAGCGCGCGCTTGCGCCGCCAGGCGCGGCGCTGTACGCGCGCGCGGTGCTTGCCGACGCGGGCGAGGGCGGCGGTGCCGAGGCGCCGCCGCGGCCGCTCACGCCGCGCGAGCGCTCGCTCCTGGAGACGTGCGCGCCCGACATGCGCCCTCCGCAGCAGTTCGTCAGACAGGGTTGGGTTAGGGTCCTCATACCGGCGTGCAGTGCAAAAACTGCTGTTGAGCAGCAGTCGTTGGGCAGGCGGCAGCGCGCTGAGGGTGGTGTGTGCGCTCTGGGTCCCTGCCACGACCCGCCAATGTGGCTCAACAGCATCCGGCATCTGCAGCACGAGTGGCAATGTGGGAGATTACAGTCCGTCTGCGTCTGCAGGCATGCAGCGCAGCGGCATGCGGCAATGGAGGTGCGGCGCATGGAGCTGGCGGCGGCGGCCGGCGGCAGCCCGGGCGCGCCGCCCAGCGGCGACTGGTGCGAGGTGCTGCAGCTCGAGGTCGGCGCGGTCGTGCACAGGGTGCGTACCCTCTGGGAGTAGTTTGTGCACCTGTGAGTCCTTCAAATCCTGGTGCTGCGGCAGCCGCCCGTTCGTGACCATGGATACCGGCGAGGCTCTCCAGCCCGGCCAACATGGCGTCAAGGCATGACGCACAGGCACGCACATGCTGCAACGGCCCACCCGCAGCAGGCGGGCGCGCGAGCAACGCCGCGGGCGCCGCCGCGGCAGGACGCGGTTGCCGACACCGCGCGCGCGTGCGCGGCCACGGCGCTTGTCAGCCTCTACCGGCCCGGCGAGGACGCCGCAGCGCTGCGCGAGGGTGCGGCCTACTCTGTGGCCGGCCTGCTGCCCAAGGACAAGCCCGCCGGCCGCCGCGGCCTGGCGCTAATGGCGTCGGCCGGGAGCGCCTGGCGCGCGGTGGACGACCTGGGTGACAGGTGCGCGCGCGGCGGCGGCGGCGTGGAGGGCCGGCCGCGGGTACACGCCAGGGCCGAGGGCGATTTGGGCAGCGCCTGGCACCGCATGGTGATGCGGAGGGCAGCTGTTGAGTGCGGCTCTGCCTATAACTTCAGAGCTGTGAAGTTGTGCTGGATGGCGGGCTGGTGCAAGTGTTAGGGTAGGGTAGGGTCGCACTGCAAGGTATTTAGGAGCCGCGAGGCAGGCCTGGAGCCAGGGAGGCGGACTTTCACACCCTGCCGAACACTGTCGGTGCTCTGGACCTGGTGGGCTCACACCAGCGGCCGCGCGCGCGCGCGCAGCCTGGTGCACGGCTACCAGCCGCGCCACGCGGCCGAGCTGCCGGGCCTGTCCGGGCTGGCGCCGCCCGACGACTTTGACTTTGTCGGCGTGCTGCTGGCTGCCAGTCCGCTCATCGAGCACGGTGCGCGCGCGCCGCTGCTGCGCCCGCGGGCGTGCCTGCGGCTGTGCGCACGGTGTGCGCAGTGCGCGTGCAGCAAAGCCCTGCAGCTCCAGTGAAGGACCATGTCAGTAGAGTACCACGGTACCGCCACCGCTGCCCCATCACATCCAAGCAGCAGCTGCGGGGCCCGGCCGTGCGTGCAACCCGCAGACGGCCGCGCCGCAGGCTGGAAGCGCAGCCAGTGGCTGTTCCTCGCGGACGAGTCGGTGGCGGGCGCGGACGCATGGCTGCTGGCGGTGCAGCTGAAGGGGCCGGCCGCGGCCGTCGACTGGCTGGACCCCGTGGCCGAGGCCGGCGCGCTGGTGACCCTGCGGTGCGCAGAAGGCCCCGTGATCGCGCCGCTTACCTAGACTCCATAGGGCAGCTGTTGTGTACAATGTATGCCCTCAAGCAATAGTGCAGTGGCTGCAGTAGCCCGGACGCCCTGGCACAGCCCCGTTGCAGACAGGCAACGCCGCTGCGCCAAAGCTGCCGCTGCACTGGCCGCATGCGCTGCCTGCTTAGCACCGGGCAGCCGCCGCCTGGCCTGGCCGGGGCATGCTTGCCCAAGATGCTCCGGCGCTGTCAGCATGCATTGCCTTCTCAGTTGTGGTCGTCAGCAGCATTGCATGGTCGGGACATGCCTGTCGAAACAGCACCTGTTGCGTCGGGCCGGCTAGGGGGCCTGCTGCTGGCCGCACCAGCTGCATGCGTGCCTCTACATTGCGCACACCAGTCTGTCATCACACAGGCATCAGCCGACGCTGGACAGCGCATGCGAGCGTGCTTCGCATGCGCTTTCTCGCGCCCGCGCAGGGACCTGCGCGTGAGCAGCCCCGACGCCGCCAACAGCCTCTGGCGCGCGGCGGGCGACGAGACATGCAGCGTCGCCGCAAGCAGGCTGCCGGCTGTGCCTGGCGCGGCAGCCGCCGGTGCGGGTGGCGCCGCCCGGGCCGCGCGAATCCCAAACGGAAACGGGACGGGAAGCAAGGCAGGCGCCAAGGCCGCAGCGCTGGCCGCCTGGGCGGGCCGCAGCGCTGAGCTGCTGGGCCGGCTGCGCGAGCGGGTCGTGCGGCTGCTGGACTAGTGCAGAGGTCTGAACTGGGTCGGCACCGGTGCAGTGGGCGGGGGGTCTCAACATGCAAGGAAGAGCAGTGATGTGAGTGAGCTGGTCTGTGCAGGGTCAAGTGTGTGCGTGCAGCGTCTTGCGTCTTGTCGAGTCGGTTCCGCATGCATGTGGTGTGACCATGCCTCGCATTCAGTCAGGTTTATGGTGCACACATGGCCATGCATGTGTACTGAACTGTGTGACGGTTGCAGCTACAAGCTGCAGCATGCGAGTGTATGAGGGTGAACTGATGTGCAGTGTGACGGTGCGACCGTCTGTGCCAGTGTGAGTGATTAGGATACGCGGAGGATGTAAGCATGCTTGACGCAGCAAAAATTTGTGAAAAGGTGCACCGCCTCTCCGCTGTCGGCCTTCTCCTGTGATGTGTGCGAGTGCACCGCCTCTCCGCTGTCGGCCTTCTCCTGTGATGTCTGCGAGCAGGAAGTTGCATGTGTTCTACCAATCATCTGACTTGCAAGGCTCCAAGGTCGCCCATCACCGCCTTGAGTACCCTAGCAGGTATAGCAGCGCACGTGAACAAGGGCAGACGGAACAAGGTGATGTGAGACGAGCCACAGTAGCGACTTTGCAAAGTGCAGAGCTGCTTTGTGCACATAGAATAGTTCTGGACCGTGTTCAAGCTACCTAGCCGGCACATTGCCTGCTTTAATACGCTCAGTAGCACCAGCGTTGAGGCGTTCGAGGCGGTGGCACAGTGGGCCAGGCTGGTGCAGTGATGGCGTGGTGGGCGGCCAGCCATGCGCCGCCTTGCAGCCTGGCTCTGCGAGGCGACTGCGCACACCTGACTGCGCACAGCCTTCCATTGCCTGCACAGCCGCAGGCACACAGCCTGCGAAAGCAACACAGCCGGTGGCGAGCTCGCAGGCGGCGCGCCCGCTCCTGCCAGGCCGCAGTGCTGAGCGACGCTGCGACGGAGGAGAACGCCGTGCTCGACCTCAGACCAGGCGGCTGCGGCAATGGCGCAGCCGTGGCGGCTGCGCCGCCGCACGCACACCCCGGCGCAGCGGTGTCGCCGGAGGAGCTTGTGCTGGAGCCGGGGGAGTTGAGCTGGGTGGACCGAGCCGGCCGCAGCAGCCCAGGCGATGTGTTCCGCTGCCCAAGCTGCACCGAGGCCGCGTGCCAGGTGCGGAGAATGCGCTTGCTTTCGTTTGTAAGTCGTCAATGGGTAAAGCTTTGGCAAGCGTTTGCCTTGTGTCTTTGTTGTGTCAGTGGATTTATTACTCGGCTGCCGCTAGCCGTGCACCACACGAGGGTTGCAGACTAGCCTTCACACTGTGGGGGTGCGGACGCTGCAGGGGCCGACGGGCTGTCAGCAGATGCTGTGGCGCATGGAGCCAGGCGGCTACCTGCGGGAGATACTCACAGCGCGAGTGTACGACGTGGCGGTGCGCTTCACAGCTTGTTCCCGCTGTTGACAAACCTGCGCTTGTCTCCGGCCATCCGTGTCTGAGCAGGCTACCCGCTCGCGCTGCTGTCAGGATGTGTTGGTTGCACACAATACCTGCCGGCCAACACACTGGTTGAGGGCGTCCGTGCTTCACCCGCATAAGGAACCATGTGTCAAGGCCGAGCGAGTGTAGCAGATGTGCTCGCCCGGCAGCTCAGGCGGTGCGCCTGGGCATCAATGCGGCAGGTGGAGACTCCGTTGGAGGTTGCGCGGGGCTTGAGCGAGGAGCTGGGGTGCACGCTGCTGCTTAAGCGCGAGGACCTGCAGCCGGTGCGCAAACAAGCCTCCCTGTGCAGGAGCGCACATTACGACTTGCCTGCAACGGTCATACGAAGGGCGAATGGGGCTCAGCTGCCAGCCTGAAGCAGGAAGTGTATACTCACCAAGATCCTGGGGTGCGTGTTGCTCACGCACTTCAGGCGTGCACATCTAGTGATCACTTTCAAGTCTACTTAGTTGGACCTAGGGCGGCATTCTGGTGCCGTGCATAGGTGCACATGCCGCAAGAGGTGTATGCCTGCACGTGAGGACAGTGCCTTGTTGCGGCTCACTTTGATGCTCAGCGCCTGGGATGCAGCGCGTGCATACGAGTCCTGTAAGTGACATGATTTAAAAACAGGTAACATTCGGCCGGTCCGCCTTGCAAGCGTCATGGACCGTGCTGCATGCTGCGGCTGCAGCTGCTCAGAGCCTGGGCGTGCCGCGCCGCAGGTGTTCTCGTTCAAGCTGCGCGGCGCGTACAACAAGATGGCGTCGCTGTCAGCGGAGCAGCTCCTGCGCGGCGTCATCTGCTCCTCCGCCGGCAACCACGCGCAGGGCGTCGCGCTCGCCGCGTCGCACCTGGTGCGCTCCGTCGACAGGGGATTGCGACGGATATGCCTGGGGTGTGCTCTGAGCAGGCTGCGCGGGGCGCCGCCCGTCTGCGGCCGGCAGCGGTGCGCTTGGCACTGCGCTCATCTGGTGCACCTGGTGCCCTGGTGGGCCGCTGCGGGCTGCCGCCGGTAGGGATGTCTGGCCAGCGGCCTCTGAGATGCTGAGCAGCACGCCGGGGCTCTCGCGGCGGCGCCGGCGCTGGCGGCTTGCCCGGGCCGCCGCCGCGCGCGCGCTCTGACGCGCGCGCCCGCGCGCGCAGGGCTGCGCGGCCACGGTGTGCATGCCGGTGACCACGCCGGACATCAAGGTGGCCGCGGTGCGGCGCCTGGGCGGCCGCGTGGAGCTGGTCGGCGAGACGTACAGCGAGACGCAGACGCATGCGCAGGCGCGCCCGCGCGAGGGTTTTAAAACCTGATGGTGTTGAAATGGTAGGGGTTGCTTGTAGGCGCATTACCGCAAGACGCAGACGCCTTGCTTGGGCCCCTTTTCTACCTAGTGACTGCAGTGTGTGCCGCCAGTGCGCCTGCCGGTCGTGTGTGCTGTTTAGAGCACGACGTGCTGAGCAGGCACACCTTGGAACTCTCAGCGGCACCTGTGGTGTCATATACTGCCTGTGGTTGTGACGCCCTGGCACGCAGTGCACAGCAAATGCAGACCCTTGCCCAGGCGCAGCTCTGCTCACGGCCTGGTACCTGCCAGCCACCCCGCACGTCGGAAGCCGGGCACATGCTGAAGTGTGTGGAGGATGTCCATGCAACCCACTCGTGCAAGCTGCTGTGCTCGGAGTGAGCACCATATATTGAGTGTTTGAGCTCGCAGAGGCGCGCGCGGGATGAGGGCCTGGTGTTCGTAGCGCCCTACGACGACCCGCTCACAGTCGCGGGGCAGGGCACCATTGGCACAGAGATCCTGCGGCAGGTGCGCTGCAGAGTACGCGCCACCGCGTCACAGTGAAGCGGCCCGAAAGCACTCAGAGATGCACACAGCTGAGGTTGTCTTGCGCCACAGCTGGCGTGGGGGGCGTCTTCGCTCGATGCAGGCTTGCGTCATTGTGACTATATTTCTGCATACCTGTCAAATTGCAGATCATCCCTTTATCGCGCGACTGGTCAAACAGGAGACTCGGGATTGCTGGATACCTTAGAAAGTGAGAGCAGTACGCTTCTCAGTCTGTGGGTGTGCCCGGCGCCGCCAGCTCTCGAGCGCGCACCGGGGCAGCCTGCACGCGGTGTTCGTGGCGGTGGGCGGCGGGGGCCTGGTCGCGGGCATCGCGGCGTACGTCAAGGCGCTGCACCCGGGCGTGAAAGTCATCGGCGTGGAGCCCTCAGGTGTGCTGTGAGTCTGTCTGTATGTAAGTCGTTGACGTCCCAGTCGGCAAAGCAATTCCACGATGAGTTTTGAATGCATTGGGGCAGCCCATCAATGGTAAGGGTGGACAAAGTGACAGTGACGCTCGCCGCGGCTCGCGAGCGAGCGACGCTCGTCGACGACATGCCTGGTTTGTTGCAGGCGCCAACGCGATGGCGATGTCGCTGGCGGCCGGCGAGCGCGTGACGCTGAGCAAGGTAGACGCGTTTGCGGACGGCGTGGCTGTCAAGCAGGCGCGGGCTGCGGGGCGCGCCGTGCACGCCGGGCATGGCCTATGGCGGCTCGTGCTTGCCCCTATGCTGCTCTATGCAGAGAGCTCCTGTGGTGAAGCCGGTTGCGGCGAGCACATTTAGGCGCAACGGCTGGATGCGGCCTCATAGGCCAGCGCGGAGATTGCGGCTGTTCCGGCAGCTGTCGGACGGCGCAGTGTATGAGCCCAGGGCAAGACGGCGTGCCGCTCAAGGCCGTGCAGCCTGTGAGCAACGGCCAGCGGTCAGCGACGGCTTGCCGGCCGCGCGCAGGTCGGCGCGGAGACGTTCCGGCTGTGCCAGCAGCTGGTGGACGGCGTGGTGCTCGTGGACAACGGCGCCATTAGCGCGGCCATCCGCGACGTGTTCAACGAGACGCGCTCCATCCTGGAGCCCGCCGGCGCGGTCGCGGTGGCCGGCGCCAAGGCCTACCTGCGCCGCCACGGGCTGCAGGTGCGGGGCGGGGGCCGTGCGCGCCGGGTAGTCACAGCGCGACCGGGCGCCTGCCCATGGCCTGGCAGGGAGGGCGTGCCCCAACTGCGCCGCCTGCTGGCGGCAAGTAGACTGCTGCTGTGAGGGCGGTGCCTGTTCGATGCAGAGTCATCTGAGCTCTCCAGCCTGCAGTTGACAGTGACAGGCACGCCCTGCTGGCGCGCAGGGCGTCGCCGCGGTGGCCGTGACCAGCGGCGCCAACATGAACTTCGACCGCCTGGCGCTGGTGGCGGAGCTGGCGAGCGTGGGCGCGCGCGCGGAGGCCATCTTTGCGACCAGCATCCCAGAGCGCCCGGGCGCGTTCGCCGCGTTCGTGGCTGCCGCGCTGGAGGGCACCGACATCCAAATCACCGAGTTCAAGTACAGGTGGGCCGCGCGACTGTCAGTGCCGATCAGTGTGCTCGTCTGCATGCCCGAGCCTGGGCGCTGGCCGGGCTGCGGCGCTGCGGGGCGCCTTCTGCCTGCTGGTGCCATAGGCCTGGAGCTGAAGGGTGTGGCAGCAGTCCCCGCACGCGCTGGTCGGCCAGGCCTGTTAGTGGCCCTCTTGTGTGTCCCCTGTTTCAGTGCACCGCTCGCCTAGACACGCCAAGCCCTGCTCACAGGGCGGTGTGCACTCCTCTCGCAAGCCCCGGCCGCAGCAAGACCCGTACACCTAGCCGCACCCTCGTTCCATGTGAGCGGACCCGCGAGGCCGCCTCGACGCGCGCGCGGCGCTGGGGCAGCCGCAGGGCCCGCACCCGCCGGCGCCGCAGCACGCTTTCACATGGGCGCGCGCCGGCTGCGGGCGGCAGGTATTCCGCCGGCAGCGAGGCGCACATCCTGTGGGGCGCGGGCCTGCGCGCGCCGGGCCAGGCCGCGGAGCTGCGCGCGCGCCTGGAGGCCGCCGGCCTGCCCACGCTGGACGTCTCGGCGGTCGAGGCCGCGCAGGTGCGGGGCGCCCAGGGCCCGGCGCCGGGCGGCCGCGGGCCGCCCGGCGTGCGCTGCTGGTCTGCATCGGCTGCGGGCAGCGCTGCGTATGGTTCTAGCATCTATGAGTACTAACTCGCCATCAGCGGGGGCTGCTGCGCGCCTGCGAGCAGCATCAGTGGCCAGACCTCGCGTTTGTGAGGAGGGCTGCCTTTCCCTGACTCATGGCACGCCGCGTAGGGTCAGGGTAAGCATAGACAGGTCGTAAGCAGCGCTGCTCAGCAAGCCAGCCCTTGCCTGCTCAGGGTTGGGTTATGTAGAAAGCCAATCAGGACAGGGGTGCAGCTCCTGCGGCAGCCAACGAAGCTCCTGAACAGGGCACATGCTGGGGGGCGAGCCCGCCGCGCACGGGATTGGGCTCGAGCGACTTCCATGCGCGCGCGCTGAAGGCCCGGCGCTGCCCGGGCCGCAGGTGCACCTGCGCCACCTGGTGGGCGGGCGCGCGCGCAGCTACATGGGCGAGCTGCCCAACGAGCGCATCTTCCAGGCGCGCCGCCTGATGCTTGAATGCCGTGCGCTGCACGCACCGCCCTTGGCCTCTGCCGCCACTCTGAAGTCGGGCCCATGGCAGCTAGGCAAGCCGGCCTGTATCCTGAAGAGAGCAGGGGGTCCTCGCTGCAGCGCATGCGGCGAGGTTTGCAGGTCACACGCCAAAATACCCGAGTCGCAGAAGCAGGACCAAGTTTCCTGCTGTACACTCGGCTGCTCACGCGCGCCGTGCGCGCGGGTCGCCAGGTGGAGTTCCCGGAGCGCGCGGGGGCGCTGGCGCGCTTCCTGGCGGTCGTGTCGCCCGCGTGGAATGTGACGCTCTTCCACTACCGCCGCACAGGCGCGGCCCGCGCTCTGCAGCGGGCCCGAGCAAGCGCGTGTGTGTGCCGCGCGCCAAACGACTCTGGGCATCCGCGGGGCGCGGGCGGGCTCAGGGCTGTGACAGGGCTCGCTCACGCACGAGGCGGGGGTGCATGTGCCGAGGTCTTGTGGCTCGAGAGTGCTGTGTGCATGTGTGTTTCCGGTGTCATGCAGGCTGATGGTGTGGTTGCGGTCCCGCCAGTGCCGAGCACGCGCTGACACCTGGGCATGCAGCTCTCGAAGGCTGAGACATTGCACAGCTGACACGGGTTCCTGCGCGGCCGCGCGGCAGGCAACCGCTCCACGGTGCTGCTGGTGGGCGTGCAAGTCCCGCCGGCCAGCGAGGCGGCATTCGCCGCGGCGCAGGCCGCGCTGGCATCGGAGTACACGTTTGCCGAGCTGTCCGGCGAGTCGCGCCGCGTGTTCGACATGTTCCTGTCGTAGCGCGCGGCCGCGGCGCGCGCCCGGCGCGCCTGGGCGCCTGCTTTGTGGGTCAGGGGCGGCTGTGCGTGGTTGCACTGCTGCCGTCTGGACACGCCGCGTGTGTGGCGCATCCATGTCACTCTGACCCTCCGACGTGTGCGGCTCCGCCGCTCGAGTGGCCACAGTCGCGCCGCGTCTTGCCTTGCGCCTCGCATGTGCACGGCGCACCCGGGCAGATACGGCAGGCTCCCTGATAGACGCCGGGTAGCTTGCAGCACGAAGTGCACTGCATAGGCTGTTGCGTGTAGAGGGTATGCACCGCTCTGACCAGCTTGTCTGACAAGCCTCGTCTCAGTTGGGCGTTCTGGGTACTATCTGGCTGTCCAGACGCAGCGATTGACCCCTGTGACAGGGGCCCCTGTCACTACCACAGGCAGGCCTAATGCCTAATGCGGAGAGTGACATGTGTGCATGCGCTCGGCCGCAGCATGCTGCCTGCAAGTTGATGATCTGGAGTCCAGAGTTCTGGGCTGCATGTTTCATCTTCCTCTCCTCACCCTCGGCTTCATCGCATCGCAGGACTTTCAAAACCAAGGAAATAAGAGGCGCCTCCTGGGCAGAGTTGGCACACAGCCGACCGCCAGCATGCAAGCACGGCTATGCCGGTAACAGCCTAGTGGAGCGCATGCGTGTACCCATGGCCTCAAGCTGCCTTGCACATCGCAGCGGATCTGCGGCAGATGCTGCTGGCACATGCTGAGTCGCATCGACTGACCTAGGCCCGCGCTTGTGCGCACCGGTCGGCAGGCGGTGAGCTCCTCTCATTGCGCTGCCGGACTGCATGCGGGTGTGTCATGGCAGCAGCACGCTCTTGGTTTTCGGCACGGGGTGAGCTGAAGTCCACGCCGGCATTGCGCAGTCTTTCAGCGCGTGTACTGCAAAGCAACAAGTATGATGCAAGATGGGCGTGCCTGGCACGGCCACTTGATACTGCTGTACATTGGTGGCATGCGCCGTGTCGCATTGTCTGGCGCACGCTTCCCAGCCGCGTGGCTGGCACCTCAACATGCGGGCGTCTGCTGCTGTTGGCGGGAGAGCGCAGGCGCAGCTGCTGTCTCCAAGCATCGCGGCAGCCGCGCTCGACACTGTACTCCTTTCCCGCTGCGACGCAGGCGCCTGCTGGACTCCGGCCGCTCAGTGCCGAGCAGGCGTGCCAGGCGCCGGCGGGCATGCAGGAGGCCATGCGGCGCGGCGCGTACCCGGGCGCGGCCTTGGAGCAGGCGTCCGCCGACGGCGGCGCCGGTAAGCATAACCACGCGCAGCCGCTGGCGGCTCGGCTCGGCAGCCATGCGGGCAGCGCGGATGGCGCAGCGCTGCGCGGCCGCGCCTGGAGCCGGCGCAGCCGCGAGGGCGCGGGCTACGCCGAGCTGCCGCGGTTCGGCGAGCGCGCGCCGGCGCGCTGGCGGCGCGGCGGCGGCCGCC
>JAABUO010009477.1_pt1 | contig 10887 bp, 18 predicted proteins | sample 5559291 | NCBI WGS metagenome assembly JAABUO01 (sample SAMN10711878, study PRJNA513372) | rock metagenome | isolation source: Antarctica rocks | place: Antarctica: Victoria Land, Finger Mt sud
ACACGCCCACAGATTCATCTGCTGTGTGCATCTTCAGCATGCTGTGCCCCGCCAGCCTGCAGCAATGTCACGCACCATTCAGTGTTGAGGCTCATGAGGATGGGCATAGAAGCAAGCCGCATGAGGTCACCTCTGTGCAACCCTTGGTCCCTGTAGGTAACACTGGTGTGTCAGGTACAGCCAGAACACTGTCATTTGAAGCCTCATTGCGTACAATGCTGTGCCCTGCCATGCCGTGCTGTGCTGTGCTGTGCTGTGCTGTGCTGTGCTGTGCTGTGCTGTGCTGTGCTGTGCTGTGCTGCTGTGCCGTGCCGTGCTGTGCTGTGCCGTGCTGTGCTGTGCCGTGCTATTCCGTGCTGTGCTATGCTGTGCTTTGCTGTGTGCTGTGCCGTGTTTTGCCTTGCCTCAGAGAGCTGTCAAATGCTGTGTGTGTCTTCAGCAGGAATTTCCAGTCTGCTTGACCAAGGATGGGGAGCAAGCTGCTGGGACCTGCTGGGTGTGCCCTGTTTGCACACACACCCCGCCTGAAAGGCTGAGTGTGCTGCAGGTTGTTAACTCCCCCATTGCTGCATGCTGTGCATTGCGCCGCAAGAGAACCAAATTGACCCTGGGGATCTCACCCTGTCCTTCAGTGTATATGTGGTGATGTCAACTGTGCAGAAAATGTCCCATATTGTAACTACTGCTGCAGGAGCTGGCAAAGGCTACACAGACCAGTACCAATGAGTCTGGCATTTGTGCAGCGAGTCTTGCTAAGCCAGTGGCTGCTTGGCTGGCAGACCGCAAGCAGAAGCGTAGCGTTCTGGAGCTTAACAAGAGCTCCAGAGAGCCTTACTGTGAGGGCAGACCTTTGCCTCAGCTGCTGCACAAGGTCAGCATCTTGCTACTGACCTCTTACAGCTCTGCAAGTCATGGACAGTTTGACTGGTCTACAAGCTTTGACCTAGCAGTCCAGGCTCACAATGATGCAGATGACACTGTTCATCAGCAGTTGGGTAGAATGATGCAAAGCTGCGTACATCAGACCTATGCAAGGGTAGTTTGAAGCATGTACCTGAGCTGGATTATGTAAGCTTGCTGCTCAAATAGCAAACATTTGGCATGGCAGCTTTGGCTTGCAGATGGCTACAGGGCAAGATGGAGCTGGAGAACGCTTGGTGAAAGAGGTGTCTCGTGCAGTGCTGGACATCCAAAACAAGCTATACAAATGCATCAACCCCTGCAGAAACTATGACGCTGTCATCATTACGGTAAGTACTGCCAAAGCTTTCTGCCATATGGTATTCGCTGCACACTTTATATTACCTGCATGTACTGTGTGCAATTTGGCAGGCACAGACACATTTGCTTACTGTCACTATGGCTGACCCGTCAAACCACACCTGATCCGTTTGGGCGCTGTCAGTCAGGAACAAAGTCTATCCACAGTCAGCATAGTTGCTACAGGGCATGCAAGTGTGCTGTAACACATTTGTCTCTTATGCGTGATGGATGCTAAGTGATGGGTTTTGTACAGGAGGATCTTGACACTGACCAAGCACAGCCTTCCCAGAGCAGCCGGGCTGGCGCCAACATTGTTCACAGCTTAGCTGTAGATAGTCAAGGCACAGGCTCTGCCTCAGGGAAGAGGAAGAGTGGTCTAGCAGAGACTGCCTCAGCTAGCAATGATGACTTCAGCTTCCCTATGCCTGAAAGAGGCTGTCCCTCCCCATACTCCCCCCCTGCCTTCAACAGGGTTCACACAGGTAACGAGCAGCATCGCTGTCTAGCAGAAGCTGCGCCTGATCATTGAGAGGGTTCTGCACCAATTGCATGCATGTGTCAAAGTATGCCAGCTTATGCAATGTTGCTGCAGTTGGGAAAGTCACATAGCACATAGTACTGCTGGGTCTTGTCAGGTACATGCCAGGTACTGACTCTATGCTGTGTCTGTCAGCAGGACATGCCACTAAGCAGTCTTGGCTTGACTGCCTGGGCAACCCAGGCGAGGTGACTGAGCAGGAAGCAGAAGCAGAGCAAGCCGAGATCATGCAGCTGCTGTCTCTCAGTCCCAGGACCAGCAGGTAACTTGTTATGTTTCTATTGCTGCCAGAGCTTTTGTATGTGCATGCTGCATACTAGGTCCCAGCAATGCTGGTGCTACCTGGCATTGCATGGAGTATCACCAGTACTGGTGCCTTTGCCCCAGCACCACAGACTGAAATGTGGTTGTCATACTGCATGGATTTCAGTGATTAGCGCAAGTGGTAGCCATCATGCAAGTAGGTTCACTGATTAGCGTGACTTTGTTGTAGGCTGAGGATTTCGTATGTTGGTTGGCTTTACTCTGCAGTGCATTGTCATCAGCGGCGCGAGCGCATTCATCAAGTGCATGAGAATCTACATTCCCAAATAAACCCTGACAGCATAGGAGACCTCCAGGTGATGTTCATCGATGCAGACAAGCTGTGCTCTCAGTCCTGTGCTCATGCTGTAGCGCCAAGCACACATCTCTGCTGTCAGTCACAATCAGGGCACAACACATCTTGGCAGTGTACTGCTCAGTATATACATATATGCATCATTGCCCAGATAGCAGTGAGTGTTGACATTTGCTAACATGCTGACACATTGGTGTATGGTGCTGCACAGGTGACACAGCGCTGGGAAAACTACGTGTTGGGTATGCTGAATGATGCCTTGGGTGCCATTTGAGGAATCTGGGGAGCCTTCGCTAAGCTGACGTTTGTCCAGAAGAAGAAGCTTGCCTCGGGGTTTAGATTTGCAAAAATGACGATGCCAGTGAACCAAGACAGCTTTGTACAAGCGACTTGATGGTTGTTGCGGTGTTGCACATTTGAAAAATTGGTCTGTAGTTTCTTAACTTGTCTCGTGCATTGAACACGGCCGATGTGCCTGTTCTTCAGGTTGTAGCGAGAGCTACGTTGTGATCTTTGTGCCTACGACGTACTTTGCGGAGTACCAGCCTGACTGAAGCAGAATGACCATTGCAGCTGCGGAAATTGCGCCTGCAAATCCAGTGCGTCAATTAAGCGGACAAAGCACCGACACGTCTACACAGCAGCACAAGACACTTGCAGCTGTTGAGGAGGTTAACCAGAAGCGGCACCTGCGAGAGCGGCATGTTACCAACTACAACGAAGATTATGTACAATTTGACAATCTTGAGCTGGATGAAAGACCATACAAACGGGCCAGGGAGGACTATGTTGCCTCTGTACCCTCTGTTGCAGCCTCTCATCTTGAGCTGGAAACAGCTTGGGCTGTTGTGGTAAACGCTGGGGAATCTATCCTAGATGAGGAGGAGGATCTGCTGCCAGCCGGTGCACATGAGCAAGTGTATGTGCAGGTGAGGCATCAGTGGCTCATTGCATAGTTTGTTGCATTTTGACCTAAAGCAGCGGCCTTGCGATGTGCATCTGTCTTGCAAGAACATTTCCACAAAGGTGGTGTGTTTGACAGGTGCGCAACATTGTGGTAGCAAAGTGGCGTGAAGATGTGTCCAGGTAGGCTGACATGCGCTGTCCAGCTGTGCTGTGTGCTGAGACAGGTATACTCATTACAATGCAGTGGTACATCAGGTATTTGACAGAAAAGGAAGCAGTCGCTGCAGTGGGGTATGCCCACAGACCATATGCTATTGCTGCATGGCGTTTTCTGACCAAGACTGGATATATCAACTTTGGAGTTGCGCCTGGTATGGCTGCAAAGCAAAGCGGCAACCGTGACCAGCCTCCAAAGGGCACAGTCATTGTTGTTGGAGCTGGCATGGCAGGTAACATTGCGGTGTGCGCAAAAATTTTGACAGCTCCAACTCAAGCAACTTGAGTACAAGGTTGCCTATGTTATCTCTGCCCAAAGCTGCATGCGTGTGTGCAGCACGACTCAGAACATCGGGGCACAGCTTCCTGTACCCTGCATAAGTGCCACATTCAAGGCAGCAAACATGCAGGACTGCTCATTCACTCTGACCTTACCAGCCACCAGCAGCATTGCATTGTTGCATAGCAGCATTGCGAACAAACAAGGACTTGCTGTGTTGTTCTTACGCTTAAATGACTTGTAGGTTTGGCAGCAGCTCGTCAGCTGGATGCATTTGGGTACAAAGTCATCATAGTTGAAGGTCATGGCCGGCCAGGTGGCCGGGTGTATACCAAGCAGCTAAAGGTCCAGTTCTTCTTTGATGCATGCAGATGAATTGTGCATCATGATTTCCTGCAAACACTGGTTGGTGCATGTAGAAGCTAATCTCCAATTGCATCTGTGCAGTTGGCCAAAGCAGCTTGGCTTTGCTTGTGGCCTGCTGCCTGCATTCCAGCATTGCAAGTAGTGCTGGCCTCATCTGAAGAAGAGCAATTGACACGATAATGCCAATGATGTCACATTCAGCTGCATCTGAGCATTAGTGTTATCAAACGTTGCCAATGTTATTGCATCAGGCTACATCTGAAAACTATTGTTGGAATGATGGTGCCAATGATGTTGCATCAAGCTACATACTCTATCATGTAAATCCTCAAGGACAACGTGGCCTTCTGTGACTAGCCTTCAACAGCAAGACATGCTTGAACATGCAGAGCGGTGATGTGTCTGCTGTGGCAGATTTGGGTGGTAGCATCCTGACAGGCATTGATGGCAATCCATTAGCAGTACTTGCCAAGCAGCTGCACATCCCTCTGCACGTCATTGATGAGGCTGATGTGCCTTTGTACCATGATGATGGCAGGGAAGCAAACACAGCTCTTGATCAGGAGGTGAGTCTTACAGCCTGACGATTTGCGGCTGCTGAGCAGTGCATGGACCCTTGTATGACAGCTCGTGATCTGTACACAACATTCTTACCAAGTTGTCAATTGTCTGCCACTCATCATGCTGCTGACAGCGTGCGCAAATAGTGTAGAACTCATAGGCAGACATAGATTGGCTGATCTCTGCAGGTTGAGAAGAAGTGGAATGACCTGCTTGATGAGTGCAGCAAGTATCGTGATGCCATGGGTGAGGTTGCAGACAACATCTCCCTTGGCACAGCCCTTGAGACCCTGTGGGCCACAATGGAGGTGGCCCCGCCCCCTCCACCCCCAAAGAAGCGAGGTAGAAAAAAGAAGCTTGGCCTGGATCCAGCAGGAAGTGATGCAACAGGGTCACAATTTGAGGAAGCTGCCCCAGAAGCTGCTTTGGAACAGGCAACCACCCAGGTCGCAGCTGTCATGACAACAGATGTTGACATGACAACTGCAGATCATGCCCAGATGACAGATCAAGCAGCTGCTGAAGAACCTAATATGCAGCCTTCAGTCAATGGCGCGACTGATGCCAAGCATTTCAAGCAGGATAGTGCTGAAAACAGTGCTGAAGAGCCATCTTTACATGTATCTACCAACACCCGCATGCCAGATGGTCCAGCAGGCAATGGCTTTGTAAAACAGGGTTCAAATGATGTGTCAGATGCACAGGCAGCTGCGTCTGTGCTGAATGATGCGCCTCAGCCCCCAGGCGTCCTGTTGCCAACAAGCAACAAAGCTGACAACACCTCCAGGGACCCTGCTAGCAGTGACAAGTCTGATGTGACAATGCTAGCAGCACCAGTCACAGATGGTGCTGCAACAAATGGCCATAGCAGTCTGCCTGCTGCAAATCAACATGCTGCTGCCTTGCCAAACAGACAGCATAAAGCAGTGGGGGCTGAGCAGAGCCTAATGCATGCAGTACAGTCTGATGCAGAGTTGCCCAATGGCATCAACACAGATGAACACAAGACAACTGACACTGTCAAAGCTGTGCCAGGTCTGGCCAGCCGTCATGAGGACGCACCACCTGTCAGCCATACAGGCGCAGATGCAGCTGCTGTCAACATGACACAGTCAACAGCAAACGCAGCGGCATCTGCTGCAGCAGAGGCCATAGTGTCAACAGCTGCAGCAGCAGCATTAGTTGACACGCAGGCCACAGCAGCAGACTCTGGTGCAACAGATCTGGGCACAGCAGACTCAGTAGATGAAAGAAGCTCAGATGCCTTGACAACTGCCAAAGCAGCCATTGAGGAAGCTCTGAAGGATGCCATGGCGCCTGTTGTTGCTGAGTCAGCCGAGGTAAAGAAGCTGAAGCGGCAGCTGCTGGACTGGCACATGGCCAACCTAGAGTTTGCCAATGCTGCTGTGCTACGCACGCTGTCCATGAGGAGCTGGGACCAAGATGATCCGTATGAGATCCAGGGCAGCCATTGCTTCTTGCCAGGTCAGACTTCTCCCATGCATGTTGCTGTTGACCTTTTCCGGTCAAACAGCATTGCCATGTGCAATAGGCTAGCAAAAGCCTGTGCACCTGCAGGATCATCAAGTACGCAATTCATACCAAAGCAAAGCTGAACAAAGTCTGTTGCAGCCTTGCTTGAATTGTATGGAAGAGCCATGTGTCAGCAGCAGAAAGGCATCAGTAAAGTCCCACATGTTGACACTCAGACTGACACATGCAGGGTGCAATCTGAGGTTGGTCAAGGCTTTGGCACAAGGACTGCCAATTCTGTACAATCATGTCGTAAAGGAGGTCAAGTATGATCAGGCGGGTGTGCAAGTCACAGCAGGCAACACCGTCATTGCAGGTGCAGGTCCTTATCACTGAGAGTGCAACTGCACTCTTTACAGAGATACAGGCTCCTGCCCATTGGCATGCTGAGCTTTTCATTCTCTGTAAAACTGTCTGACTTGTGCATGCCTGCAAGCTCTGCCTACTGTTCTTGTGTACCTTCTGCAACAGCATCCAGTTTTGATGTGCCCAATTGCTCAAATGCAACATCCAGTGCAGGCGTGCTTGCAACACTGCCCGTGATCTGTGCCTCAGGATATGTTGTGGCATGATGCATCATCATGTGCACTTGTACTGCAGGTGATGCAGTGATTGTGACAGCTTCCCTTGGGGTGTTGAAGAGGGGTGGCATCCAGTTCAGCCCTGCACTGCCTGAGCGCAAGCTAGGAGCCATCAAGCGTCTGGGCTTTGGTGTGCTCAACAAGGTCAGATCTCTGATCCAGCCTAGATCTGCCGCAATCAATGCCATCTCTTGCTACCATTTTGCAACACTGTATGCAATTCGTACCAAATTCTGCACTCAGCTTGGGCACTACAAGGCTGCATGAAACCTAGCTAGTGAGCGCTGTCATGCTGGTGAGATTCTGTTCTGGCATGGCTTAGCCAGTGGTTACTGAGCTAAGCTTGCATTTGCATACGGCTGTTACTCACACTGGCTTGACCTGAGGATTCTGGCACAGGTGGTGATGCTTTTTGAGCAAGACTTCTGGGGTGGTGCTGACATGTTTGGGCGGCTAGCCCCCTCCACCCAGGAGAGGGGCAAGTTCTTCCTTTTCTACAGCTACTCTGGCATCTCAGGTATGCGCATCAGACATCATTAGGATGTTTTGCATAGCTCGTACCATTGCAACGCTGTTGCAAAGTTTCATGGTCTTGACAGCGCTAGCATCTGCATTTACACCCCAGCTGCTGCCTGTTTTGGTCCAAACAGCCCGTTAAAACCTGACCTGTGAATGAGGCAACTGTATGCTTGGTTTTCAGGCCTACTTCCCAGCTGCATCACCGTTTCAGACTGTATGGGTACACAACACAGTGAAGCACCTGCATTGATAGGCTTTCTGGCCTACAGCCATCTGTCTGACCTGTGCAAGTGAATGTGATGCAACTGCAGGAGGGCCACTGCTGGCAGCCCTAGTGTCTGGCGAGGCTGCAGAGGCCATAGAGAAAGTGCCAGCTGGTGAAGCAGTAGCAGAGGCCATGACAGTGCTGAGGGGCATTTTTGAACCCCAGGGCATTGCAGTCCCCACCCCCCTGCAGGTGAATCATCCCACTCACCTTTCTCAGGGCAGCAAAAGCTACCCTCTGTCATTGCACAACGCTCACATCTCACCAAGTGTCAGTGTATCATGGTAGCTCAATGCAGCGTGCCAAGAAAGGCAAGCTCTACTGCTTTTGTCATATCCGCCAAAGACCCCAACTTGGTCATGGAATACAACTTCTGGTCAACCCCAGCCCTGGTGACAGGGTGCATACAGTCTCTGGCCTACATGTTCATCCGCTGCTTTGCAGCACGACTATGCAAACTTGCTGGGTGGTTCCATCAATCTGGCATGGAGAGGTTACACTGACTGCAAGATTTACGCTATTCAGGTGGTCTTCTTCAGTGTTCGCACTGATCTAGCTCAATACTGATGTACCACAGCATGCCCAGCATTCTATCCTGTTGTGTGGTAGCTAGGACGTGTCACAATCCCTATCTGCCTTCCTGTTGTGTGGTAGACAGGACATGTCAAAATGCCTGCCCACCTTCCTGTATTGTGGTGGACAGGCATGTTGCACCAGATGGGGTGAGGACCCCTTGGTGTATGGCTCCTACAGCAGTGTGGGCGTAGGCTCACAAGGCACTGAGGACTATGACATCATGGCAGAGAGCATCGGTGACCGGCTCTTCTTTGCTGGGGAGGGGACTACACGCAAATTTCCTGCCACCATGCATGGAGCCTTTGCTTCCGGCCTCAGAGAGGTATGTATATAGCAGCGTCCATTGCAGAAATTTGATGGCAATTCAGAAATCACTCGATCCACAAGCATGGAATGTGCTCAAGTCTCATGTCCACAGTGAGTATGTCTCTGATCACACAGGTGGCATGCAACCAGCACAGGCAGGCTTGCTGTCACATTGGCCGCATGCTGCCACTGAAACATGTCAATGCCTGCTTGCTGAATGCCCAGGCACAGCTGCGTTGCTGTTACTCTGCCATTCCCGCTTGTGATATATGCAAACCATCAAATGCAACGTTGTTTTCAATACCCTTTTGCAGCATCATTCAGCCCTCAATGCTGCATCATGGTGCCCATTTCGTGCCTGTGTTCTGATGCAGGCAGCCAATGTGGACGCCACAATGTCTCGCCTGAAGCACCAGCAGGCACAGCAGGAGGAGAGGAAGAGACTGGCAGCTGCTGCGGCTGCAGCCGCACAAAACCCAGTCAAGCAGGAGAATTCCTTGGACCCAGACTTCAGCCCTAGGCTAGGGTCAGGGCAGCTGGACAACCCTGAGGCTGATGACAGGGCTGTTGGGGCGGCACAGATGGCACATCACATGAGTCAGGTATGCCATGCAGCCCTAATACCTGGACAATCATCAGAGTATTGCAGCATGGGCTATACAGGTGCAGGGCCAGGTGTGCTCCTCAAGCATCCCACTCAGCTCTTGCCATCCAGACCACAACATATTGTCTGCAAAATTGAGAACAGACACGCTAACATTGGTGACAGCATATAGAGCGTGTTTAGGTACCTCGCCCAGCATGCAAGGCAGAATTGTCATGTTTCTGATTCAACAGCTACCTATTGCAGCCTTCTCAGCCTGTTTCAGCTGTGATGGCAGTAGTCCCAGTGCATGCATTGCAGCGATGTGGCTTGGCTTGTGCTGTGCAGGTGTTTGATAATGATGACTTCCCACCAGATGCAGAGTTTGGGTGCTTCCAAGTGGTCATGGGCCCGCCAGACACTGATTTTGCCAATGATGCCTTGATTAGACTGGATGTTGGTAAGTCCATCTGCTCCCTTTACTCAAGCAGCCGACTTGAGACGTGCTGAATTTGTTTTGGTATCTACTGGCTCCAAGGATCATGATGTCCGTGCTTTCATGCATGCGACGTCGTCTGTGAGCGGTCCAGCAGCCAACTGCACTTCAATGCATGTCACCTGCCTTTCCCTCTAGCCTGTTGACTGTTTGAGCAAATGCCATACGAGATGCCATGAGAGTGTGTGCCCCTGCCACCTTGTGTCAACATGCACAGGCCCTCAAGCCTTTGGCACCATTCAGTTAGTGCTTACTTGAGTGCTTACTGAAGTGCTTGCTAGGTAGGGAAGGGTCCGCTGCCTGGGCGCCTGCAGGGACATCAGCAGGCTGGGGCAGCTTATCACAGCATGTTTATCTTCTGTGCCCTCAGTCCCTTGAAACAATGTGGTATGCCTTTCAGGCTCTTCCGTTGCCCTTTGAATCATGGGTGTCCTGAGTGTCTGCAGGAGACATTAAAAAACGAGGGGCGCCCCGCCGCAGCATGCCAATCTTCTTCACCCTCAGCCAGGCTAATGCCCGGAGACTGCAAGATGTGGCAGGAGGTGATGAAGCTCGAGTGAACTTCTTGACAACCGCTCTGGGGCAGCAGCTGGTGGGCAGGCCTGGCTTGACTCCTACGCAGCAAGACTTGCTCCAGGTATGTCCGCAGCTTGATGTACAGCTGAACTGTGACGGCAACACTTTCAGCAGTGGGCAGTTGCAGTTACATCAGTTGCTTATACTTAGCAAAATTTAGTCTGCCACCATCAATTCGAATCTCATCCTCCAGTGGCAGCCCAGTTCGGCTGGGTCGAATTCGTATAGTGGTCAGTATTCCCGCCTGTCACGCGGGAGGCCGGGGTTCAATTCCCCGCTTCGGCGCGTTCCTTTTTTTGTCGGCTTGTGCTCTTTCAGATTGCGATTCGCTGTCTTGTCTTGTTGAATGGCCGCGTGGCGGTGCAGAGCTTGCCGCTGCTGCTGCTGGTCTCATGCATATGCTCTTCTTAAGCAAGCTTGCACCAGGCTTACAATTGGGGAAAAGTCGCAAGATCCTTGCAAAAATCTGCCCTTCAGACTGTCCCTGCAGCTTCTAGTTGCACAGGCATGACACATGAGTTGGCGCAGTGCTGCACATTCTATGGGCAAAAATGGTGTGCCAAGCAACATTTAGCTGCTGCCAAACCCATACATTCATCACTGGCAATCAGTGCTGCAACTCCGCATGCTGCTGATATTGAAAGATCGTGAATCTGTGTTACAGGCTGTGGTGTCCAGAAGGCAGGAGCAGCAGGCATCCTTA
>JAABUO010009482.1_pt1 | contig 10882 bp, 10 predicted proteins | sample 5559291 | NCBI WGS metagenome assembly JAABUO01 (sample SAMN10711878, study PRJNA513372) | rock metagenome | isolation source: Antarctica rocks | place: Antarctica: Victoria Land, Finger Mt sud
CGATGCCTTCCTCGGGCGAGAACGCCTGCGTGTCATAGGGCTTCGGGGATGCCGGGGTCGGGCTGTGGGTCGGGAAGTTAATTTTCACCACGTCTGCGCCCATCTCGGTCGCCACGCGGGCGGCGTAATCAATGGCCCAGACACTTTCCTTGCCGCCTTTGGCTTCCACTGCCTCGCCGCGCGGGTAGGCCCAAATTATTGTCGGCATCCCAAACCGCTCGGCGTCGCGCCGGACAGTCTCCCACTGGGCGAAGTCCCGGTCCTGCGCCGGCGAGCCGACATAAAGCGTGTAGCCGACGGCATCCGCGCCGAGCGCAACAGCGTCTTCTACGGACGCATTGCACGACGAAAACGATTCGGCGTCGGACGGGATTTCGGTCTTGCCGTTCAGCTTGACAACCAGCGGCAGCCGCCCGGCATAGGGCGTCCCGTACTTCTGCGCCAGGCCGTATTGGAGCGCGATGCCGGAATAATTGCCTTCAATCGCCAGCTTGAATTGGAAATTGGGATCGGCCGAGTCGGGGTTCGTGAAAAAGTCGCGTGGGCCATGCTCCAAACCCTGGTCGATCGGCAGCAGCAAAAGCGTTCCATTGCCGGGGCCATGCTCGTGCATCAGTCGATGCAGCCGGACTTTTTTGCCGACCGAAAGGTTGTCCATATCATCTAAAGTTAATCGGTGTGCCATGTTGGTATCCTTTGTCCGCGAACGCATTCACAAAAGCATTTAAAGCGAAAGCATCTCGGGGAGGTTTCCCAACAAGCGGGCGTGGATTAAACTTGGAAACGAAGCGTGTGCGGCACGGGCGAGGTGTCAAGAAGAGACCTCACCCGGCGGCAAGCCGCCGGGCGGGGTCCCCGCCACTTATGTCGGGCTGAACGTCAGCGCGAAGTTGCCGAGATTTGCGGTTCCCGCCGCATTCTTGAGGCTGGCACCCTGGAACTGGGCCGTGTTCTGGGTATCGGCTGTGTAGCCCGGCGAGACGGCTGCACCCCGGAGCCATTTCACATGGCCGTCTGCTGCCAGATAATTGGAGCCGTCTGTGTGGATACCTGTAAGGCCGGTGAAATCGGTGACCTGGTTCATTGCCGTCGTGCCGCCGAGATCGCCGGTGGCATATTTCATTCCATTCGGTGTACCGTCATACTTGGCAACAAAATCCGACGGCGTCCCGGCAACGTCCGTATTGGCTCGGTCCAGACCATCCACGGCGGGCGACAGACTGCCAGCGGCCTCGCCAATGCTGTAGCCTTCATCCGCGCTGGAGCTGTAATACGAAATGACATTCTGATTTTCGGTCAGCAGTACCGTGCTGGCGGGAGACTGCTGGGCAGACAATGAGCCGGTCGGGCCGCCGCCGTGAAGGTTCTTGTTGAAGGCATAAGAAACGGGCTGAGCCGTGTAGCCGTTGACAGCGGCCCCAACGCCGGTGCTGTCATCGGGGCATTTGTAAACGCCGGTCGCTTTGACATATGTGTAGAGCTGACCGGCCCACCCCGCACCGTTCGGGCCGTTTGCCGCCGTGTCATAGCCCTGAATGTAGCGTCCGCTGGGCATCTGCTCATCGGTGTCCTGCGTGTACTGGATAAACGCCAGGCCAAGCTGATGCAGATTGCTTTCGCAGGAAGCGCGGCGGGCGTTCTCGCGCACTTTCTGGAACACCGGGAACAAAATCGCGGCGAGAATCGCGATAATGGCGATGACGACGAGCAGCTCGATCAAAGTAAACGCTCGCGTAGAGCGGCGACGAGCCAAAGTGGGTTTCATAAAAATCTCCTGTTTTGCTGCATTTTCTTTACTTCGTAACAGAGTAAGCATGAAGCGTGAAGATGAAAATCTTATGAAAACTTCATGCTGCATTTCATCTCCGCTTCCAGCACAATGACGCAGGAGGCTCTCGGAAGTTCATTTCGTCGTACTGGGCGCGTTGTTAGTGCGCGTGGGCAAGCTGGCTGACGGTAACGAACTGGTAGCCGCGTAGGCGTGCGGCAGTGATAATTCCCGGCAGGGCTTCCAGCGTTTCAGGAATGCCGTCGTGGAGCAGAATAATCCCCCCGTTTTCCAGGTGCGCCAGAGTCCGCTTCCGAATGACGACGGACGACGGCTTCATAAAGTCACCGGGATCGTTTGTCCAAAGCGTCGTGATGTAGCCATGCCCGGCCACTTCCCGCAGCACTTCGCCGTTGTACTCGCCGCCGGGCGGGCGGAAAAAGCGCACGGGCGCACCCGTGGCTTTTGTAATCGCGGCGTCGCACCGGCTGACTTCATAGGCCACAAGCTCCGGCGGAATGAGCGTTAAGTTGACGTGGTCGTAAGTGTGATCGCCCACTTCGTTTCCTTCGGCGACTTCCAATCGTACCAGCCCCGGATTTTTCTCCACTTGCTCCCCAACCACAAAGAACGTCGCGGGCGTGTGCATCCGCCGCAGGATGTTCAGAAGTTGAAGCGTATACACGGGGTGCGGGCCGTCGTCGAACGTCAGCGCGATCCGCGGGCGGTGCGTGTCGCCGCGCAGGATTTTGTTGAAGCGGCAGCTTTGGTCCCGTGCGTACTGGTTCTTCGCCAGCAGCTTCTCGTAAGGCCGCGCATTCTGCGAAAAGCTGGGCGAATTGTAGAACGACGGCGGGAGCAGCGCGGGGGCAGGTTGTTTCGGTACGGCAACCGGCTTCTTTGGCGCGGGGGCAGGTTGTTTCGGCGCGGCGGCGAGAAGCACGGGCGCGGATAAGACGCTGAATGCACCGGCGAGAATAAGCGGCTTTGCTGCATAAATCAAGGACCATGCCGTGAACGGCACGGCTATTGGGCGCAGACGCCGAAAACTCCCACTTCGTGGGACTAAGATAATTTCATTCAAAGGGTTCTGAGTGCCGCGAAGCGGGAGTTTTCGGCGTCTGCGCCCAATAGCCGTGCCGTTCACGGCATGGTTTCTGTAGCAAGCGCACTTATGCAGCAAAGCTGTTATCAACTGCCTAGCGTTCAACGTGTTCAAAGCGCCTCCTGGCTTTGATCCAGCGCCAGCGGGTCGCGCAAATCGCGCAGCACGAGGCCCGAAAGCAGCTTGGGATAAAAGAACGTAGACTTCTGCGGCATGACCTCCCCGGCGAGTGACACGGCTTCCACTTCCGCTACGGACGGTCTGCCCAGCACGAACGCCGCCTGCGCGTCGCCGCTTGCGACGGCCTGCGCCGCTTCCGAAAGCTCGCGGGTGTACGACACCTGACTGCCGTCGGCGACTTTTGATACGTCTATGCCCAGGCATTTGTCCAAAATCAGCGTTCCGAGAAGCGAGACCGGCAAACGCTCCGCCGCGCTCGCGGCGGGAGGGTCGGCGGTCAGCACGGCAAGATGCACGGCGTTTGGCAGGATGACGCCGAAGGCGATTTTGCCCGACGCCGACTGCGCGGCAATCTCCGCTTCAACGGTCTCCAAACGGCTCTCGGACAACGCAAACTGCCGCGCCAAAGCCGACGGCAGCGCGGCGATTTTCTCTTCGGGAATACCTCGCACCAGCCGGTGCGTTGGCAGGACTAATAGCCCTTCATCTTCAAACGCCGTCAGCGTCACCAAAATATAATCGGCGGGCTTGGGCGACTCGGCCTGAGCCTCACGCTGATAGGTCAGCGCAGTCTCGTACCGATGATGGCCGTCCGCGATGAACACGGCTTTGTCCGCCATCAGCTCTTTTAACACTGCCTGCGCGTCGGCGTCTGCAATCCGCTCCACTTTATGCGTGGAGCCGAGCAGACCGTCTACGCGCTCAATGACGTCTTCCCGGTCGTCGTATTCTTGAATGAAGCTGCGGACCGCGCTGTCCGGGTCACTGAACAGGCCGTAAATAGACTCGAACTGGGCCTCCGTCGCCCGCAGCAGGTCCAGGCGGTCGGCTTTCGGCCCGGTCAGCGTCTTTTCATGCGGCAGCACCCGTCCTGTGCTGTAATCTTCGAGCTTCAGCAGGCACACCAGACCGTAGCGCTCCGGCACGGGCCGGCCCGTTTGGGGATCGTTAAACTTCTGGCGGTAGACATACATGGAAGGCGTTTCTTCGGCTTTCAGGATTCCCGACGCCAGCCACTCCCGAAAAAGCCGCGCGGCCTGAGCATATTTATCGTCTTCGCGCCCCAAAATCAGCCGGACGACGTTGGCCGGGTGTTTTGCGTACAGCGCGTTCTGCTCGGACGGCGAGATGACGTCATACGGCGGCGCGGCGAGTTGGTCTAAAGTCGTGCCGGCAGCGGCGGGATCGTAGCGAATGCCGCGAAACGGCAGAATATCAACCATGAGGATTTCCTTGTTAAGTTTGTTGCAGGGGTTCTTGCGAGTCGTTATACCAGATGGGCAGACCCAATCGCAAGCAACCCGAATGGCAGCAACGCACCCGGAGTTCGCTGAAGTTGGGTATACTTTGGGTGTCCGCTTTTTGCTGGGAGAGTATTCATGCCTTCGCTGACCGCCGCACCTGTTGCTTCTACTAATTCTGCTGCTGACCCGTCTGTGCTAAGTGTTCTGCAAACGATTGGGGAACAATATCCCGGAGTGCCGTTTCTGGCGCTGGGGCAGACCGTGTTCTGGGATGAGCCGGTCAAAGCCGTCTGGCGTCGGCTGCTGGACAAGTTCTTGCCCGGCGCGGCGCTGATTGCCGGGGTGCATGACACGGATTATTTCGCCAAAACGTCGGCGCATGTCAGCGACGCCCAAAAGTTTATTGCCCTGCCCCATGACGACGGCCAGACTCGCGACTTGTGGAGCGCGGCGGGCGAGCTGTCGGCCCTGTTCGGCAGCGAAAGTGTTCCCACCCGCTCCATGTTCCTGAAGCGGGGCGTTCCGTTTGACTGGCTTGGGAAAAACTATCCGGGCGGCAAAACCGCGCTGTATGCCGACACAACCGGCGCGTGGGGCTGGCGCGGCATTGTCTACACGGCGTCCGGCAGCGTGATCGCCCACGACATCCCGATTTTAGATATTAAAGACGCCCTGCTGGAACAGATTGGTTGGGGCTTCGCCGAGAGTTTAGCCTGTCTGGAAAACCCGGAAGCGCGTGCCAATGCCCGCGCCGTTGCCAATACCGTGCGCGGCTGGGTCTTGGAGTTTCTGGAAACCTGCGATGAGTCCTGCCGTTTGTCTGACTTATATCAAGTGCTGCTGCCCCGCTTTTACGCACTGCTGCTCGGCTCTCCGCCAGTCGATTTCACGGCGACGGCTTCGACTTCTTTGTTCCAGTTCAACCGCGAAACGTGTTCCCTGCCCCGCTTCGGATTAGTCGAGCTGTTTCTAAGGCGCGAGACACGCTTAATTGCGCGAAACGCCTACAATAAATCTGTCGCGGGCCTCGGCATGTACCCGCTGGAAGAGTTCGGACCCGGCGCGATCCCGTTTGACTTGGTGATTCCCGGCGTTGGACGCGGCACGATCCGAATTGCGCCTGCCGCACTGATTGTTGAGACGGCCCCAATTGAGATTTTCATTCCGACCCCCGAACGCATTGAAACGCTTCAGCGGCTTGCCGAAGTCACCGAAGAACGGTTTGGCCCCGGCGTCGTGCTGGTCGGCAAGGCCATTACGCTGGCGGACATGATCGCGGCGGAGCATTTAGTCGTTTTTCACGAGACAGCGTCGGCTTACACGAGCGCGACTCAAGCAATGAACGCCCATCTTGCCGCGTTCGGCCTGCCGCAGTCGCTGTATCCGATTGTCCGGCTGACTTACCCAACTTGGGACGCGCTGGCGTCTGTGCCGGAGACAACCGTGTTTCGCCTGCCCCCACATCTGGCCGCGATGTTCGGTGCCGAGACGATTTCCGCGCCGGAGTTCGCGTCCCGCTGGCAGGAAGCTGCCGAGAAGTGCCGCCGAATACTCAAAGAAAGCAGCGCCCTGTCCAGCCCGCGCCGCCTGATGACGTATTTGGAAGAGCATGACGACCGGTGCTGGTGTGAACTGCGCTCGGAATACGACAAGCAGCTTGACACGCTGAAGCAAATTGCTGCCCAAAGCGAGATTTTGCGCGGGCGCGTTGACGAGCATCAAGAAGAGCTTCAAAACTGGCAGCGAGAGCGTCAGGATTTGGAGCGGCGCAAAGGCGAGGACTGGCGGCGCTCGGTTCAGCCGCTTTTGGCGGGGCTGCCCGGCACACTGGCGCAGATGGACCGGCAGGAAGCCATCCGCGCCCACGCCTTTGACGAGCCAATCGCCGATCTTCGTGACCGGATTGCCGCAACTCGCACTTTGCTGTCTGAGTTCCGCCGTCAGCGCCGCCGCTTAGAGCGCAATCCCGAGGCGATTGCCGCCCGCACCCGCATCACGGAAATCGTGCGCGACGCCCAGATGGCCCGGCTGGAAATGGTCCGCAATGCGTTCCTCACTTTGAAAGGCTTAGAGCATACGCAGCTTCGCCCGTCCGCCTGGTGGCTGCCGCTGGTGGACTCTACCGGCGCATGGCTGGACGCAATGGCGGCAGGAACACGCGCCCGGCTGGAACCGTTGGCCTAACGAGCGAACGGCTTAACGGAGGTTTTTGTGACTCTTCTCCTGCGCTGGGTTCTGAGCACCATCGCCCTGTACCTCACTGTCGCGGCGGCAAACGCCTTGAACGTCATTTATCCAAGCCTGCACCTGCGGTTTTGGGTTGCGCCGGGGCTGGCAGGCGTGGAAGGGCTGCTGCTGGCGGTGCTGACGCTCGGAATTGCAAACGCCGTGCTGCGGCCCATTCTGAGAGCTTTGACGCTGCCGCTGACGTGCCTGACCTTTGGACTGTTCGCGTTTGTCATCAACGCCCTGCTGTTCTGGGGGGCGGGCCAAGTCGTGCCAACGATGTTTCATGTCGCGGGCTGGCAGGGAGCGCTTTTCGGGTCGCTCGTGATGGGGCTGGTGGGAGGGATTTTGAACAACGTGCTGGTATCGAAACGGGAGAAGAGGCGCTGATGCAGCTTGTCATCATTTCAGGCATGTCGGGGGCAGGCAAAGCCTCGGCGGCGAAAGTCTTCGAGGACATGGCCTACACGGTCGTGGACAACTTGCCGCCGATTCTGCTGCCGGAACTCGTTGACAAATGCGTCTCCGCCGGCGAGCAGCCGCCCGGACAGCGCCTTGCCGTCGTCATTGACGCCCGCGCCGGCTCTTTCCTGATGGGCCTTGCTCCCGCATTGGAATTAGTGCATCAGGCGGGCGTCAGACCGACCGTGCTGTTTCTGGATGCGTCTGATGGTGTTTTGGTCCAGCGCTTTAAAGAAACGCGCCGCCGTCATCCGCTGTTTGAAGACAACGGCGGCATTCTCGGCAGCGTACAAGCGGAGCGTTCACTGCTGGAAAACATCAAAGAAGACGCGGACAAAGTGGTTGACACCAGCGACATGAACCCTTCGGAGCTTCGGAATTTGCTGCTGACCGAGTTTTCACCGGCACCTGACAAAAACCAGGGCCTCATCGTGACGGTCAACTCGTTCGGCTTCAAGTATGGCCTGCCGCTTGACGCCGATTTAGTCTTTGATGTCCGCTTTCTGGTCAATCCCCATTATGTGGACGACCTGCGGCCGTATGACGGCCGCAACCAGATCATTGAGGAGTTCGTGATGCGTGACCCGGACAGCGGCCTGTTTCTGGAAAAGCTGTACGATTTGATGGACTGGAGCGTCCCGCGCTACGTCGCTGAGGGCAAGGCGTATCTCACGGTCGCTATCGGCTGCACCGGAGGCCGGCACCGCTCGGTCGTCGTCTCGGAAAAGCTCGGCGACCATTTAAGCCGCCTCGGCTACCGGGTTCTGGTTCAGCACCGGGACGTGAACAAGTGATGCCCATGGAAACAGGAGTGCGTGGAACTGAAGTTCTACGCTATGGGGCGCAGACGCCGAGTGTCCACCTTCGTGGACAAGGAGCAGAACATCCGGGCATTGATCTTATTCTTCGTCCGCGAAGGCGGACGGTTGGCGCTTCGCCCCACAGCGTAGAACTTCAGTTCCACGCTTTTCTCTCACGCGCTTTCGTGAGATTTTGCCCCCAATGAAACGCTTTTTTTCATTGCTGAAATGGCTATATCCGGGGATGCGCGTCAAGCGGTGGATGCTCTTGACCCTGCTCGGCCTGCTGCTCGTCGTCGCCGGGATTGCGCTGGCCGTCAACATCGGCTGGAGTGACTACTTAGAAAGCCTGGACGAGATGATGGTCTGGGTCTTCGCCAAAACCAGCCTGGACACCAGCGACCCTAAAGTTTCCCTGCTGATGGGCCTGATACTGGTCTCGACCGGCCTGCTGCTGGTCTTTGTATCCTACTTCCAGTTCAACCGCTCGGTCCTCAGCACGGTTGCGCCGGAAGCGCGGGAAGACCTGGCGGACCGCATCTTCCAGCGGCGCTCGCTCGCGCAGGGCCACCGGATTGTCGTCATCGGCGGCGGCACGGGCCTGTCTACCATGCTGCGCGGCCTGAAAGAGCGGACCTCTAATATCGTAGCGATTGTCACCGTGACGGATAACGGCGGCTCATCGGGGCGCTTGTCCCAGCAAATGGGCGTCCTGCCGCCGGGCGACCTGCGAAACTGTTTAGTGGCGCTCTCCGACTCCGAACCGACTTTGGCCTCTTTGTTTCAGTTCCGGTTCGACGAAGACCACGAGGGCCTAGCCGGCCACTCGTTCGGCAACTTGTTTATTGCCGCCATGACCGAGATTTACAAAGGCAACTACGAGCAGGCCATCGCCGCGACTTCCAAAGTTTTGGCTATTCGCGGCAAAGTGTATCCGTCCACCACGCAGAACGTCATGCTGCTCGGCGAAATGGAAGACGGCACGATTGTTGAGGGCGAGACGCAAATCGCGCATCATTCGCTTCCCATCAAGCAGATGTACCTGCGTCCCGAAAACACCCGCCCCCTGCCCGAAGCACTGGAAGCCATTCGGCTGGCCGACGCGATTATCATGGGACCAGGCAGCGTCTTCACCAGCATCGTGCCGAACTTCCTCGTAGACGGCATCGCGGACGCCGTTGACAAGAGCAAAGCCGTCAAGATTTACGTCTGCAACGTGATGACCCAGCCCGGCGAGACCGACCACTTCACGGCCTCTGACCACCTGCAAGCGCTGGCCCGCCACGCCCCCGGCAAGCGCCTCTTTGACTACGTTCTCTTGAACAAAGAAACGCCGACGACTGAGATATTAGAGCGCTACGAAAAATACGGTCAGCGCTTCGTCACGCCCGACGTAGACAACATCCGCGCTTTAGGCTATACGCCCGTCGCCGTCAACTTAATCTCCCAAACCGACATCGTCCGCCACGACCCCGCCCGCCTCACCGAAGCCATCTACCGAATTATTTTGTAAAACCTGTAGAAGTAGGCGTATAATATAGATTAGGGCACACTGTTTATCTATGAGCAAATGGGATAAGTTTCGAGTGCGGTTGATGGGTGCACAGGCCGACAACAACATTGACTTTGATGAATTATGCCGCTACCTTGAACTGATTGGGTTTGTTCTACGCCCGTCTCGATCAAGCAGCCATCATATCTATACACGAGACGATGTGCACGAAATCGTCAACCTACAGCCTGACGGCAGCAAGGCACGCGCCTACCAGGTTAAACAAGTGCGCGAACTGATCCGGCAATACCACTTATAGAATGGAAATGACGTTCATGGAGAACTTAGTTCTTGAAGATTATGATTTGATTCAACAATACAAGGTCAACACTACTTGGAGCGACGCGGACCAGGCATATATTGCTGAGATGCCCGAACTGCCTGGGTGCCTATCCGATGGCGCGACGGAGGTTGAAGCACGGCAGAATATCCAAATGATTGCCCAGGAGTGGCTTGACACTGCCCGCTTGTTAGGTCGTTCCATTCCTGAGCCTGCAAGGGCAGAAGCCTACGCTTAATGAGTGCCGCTAGGCCCGCGTCTGCACTTTTTTGACAATGGCAACGATCAAGTAGACAACAATTAAAATCAGCACCAGGCCCATCAAAAACCGTAGGAAGCTGAACGAGCCGGGGTAGTAGCTGCCGCCGGAGTAAATCGGCGGCGAGTAGTAGAAGCCCGGATAAAACGGCGTGTACATATACCACGCCGGATGCGCCCACCCGTAGGAGTAGTCCGAGAAGCCGCCGTAATAATGCGCCGAGCCATACTGCCCGCCGTAGCTCAGGGGGCGCGACGACACCGGCGTCCGCGACGTATAATTCGACACCCGCGACGACCCGCCAAAGCCGCCCGATGCTCTTGACCCGCCGAAGCCGCCTGACCGCCCAAACGACCCGCCGTAAGATCGGCCTCCGCCTCCAAAGCTCCCGTCGCCCCCACCCCCGCCAAACGAGCGCCCACCGCCGCTAAAGCTGCCCCCACCCCCGCCGAATGAATGACCGCCGCCGCCAAAGCTGCCGCCGCCCCGCGCAAAGCCCGGCTGCACGACCAGCAGGCTCAAAACAATCGCCAAAACCGCTCTCATTACTGCATTCTTCATGGCTTGATTATCTCCCATGCACTGAGACACGAAACCGGCGGAAAGGTTGCGGCTTAGGGATGGGCGTTAGGATCGTCTACCGCCAGCCCTTCGGCAAGAGCAGCGGCATTGAGTTCTTTGTCGGCAGACACAAAAATAATCGGCGTCAAGCCTGACTCGATGTGCAATCGGTTCAGCGCGACACCTGCTGCCAGTTGAACGGCATCATAACCGCGCAGGCCATGAGACAGGGCAAGTTGAACCGCCTGTTCCAGAAGAACCTGTGACACTTCGATAATCTCGAAATCAGCGGCATAATCTGTCAGAAAGAGCGCACTCGCCGAGGCGGCAAGCCGCTGCGAGCGAGCATCGCCGCGTCCACGGCGAGTGATGGCAGAGATAACCTCAACCTGAGTAATTGCCGCGACAAATACTTGATTGGTGGGAATAGTGGTAAAGATATTTT
>JAABUO010009483.1_pt1 | contig 10881 bp, 3 predicted proteins | sample 5559291 | NCBI WGS metagenome assembly JAABUO01 (sample SAMN10711878, study PRJNA513372) | rock metagenome | isolation source: Antarctica rocks | place: Antarctica: Victoria Land, Finger Mt sud
TATTGAGTCGAAAATAATCTTCTTAAAATCTTTCGTTTAATCTGTTCATTAGTTCTCGCTAAATGCTTTCGTCGTTAAGAGACGACAGGAAAGATTAATATAATCGAGGAATGAATTCATTCCGTAAGACATGTCGAAAATTAAACGCTCTCGAACTTATATAATCTTTTTTAATCTCGGTTTCGAAAGAAATCACGATATTAAATTAAACAATTAAAGATCATATCTGATGACTCTTTTACAACGCTAAATTAATAGAGTTATTGTGTTTTAGTTCTTTATCTTAAAAGATTTTAATATCTGAAATATAAGTTAATTTAAATAAACTAATAAGATCGTCAGCGAAAGATCTTATTCGCGGGTAATCGAATTTACAAAGAAGCTGCGAATGTGACTCGTTCGCTATTATTAATTAATATATGTTTAGAAATTATAAAGGTTCGACTTACGCTTTTCAGATAAAAGACTCATGCTCTTTATTCTATAAACGAATATGTTTATAGTCTATTTAACATGAAGTCTCAGCGTTTAAAGTGATATATATTTAAAGCGAGGCTTACCGCACTCCGCAGCTCGAATGCTCGTGCCGTTATAATTAAAGAAGAGAAAGAAAGTTACGTCGAAAATACTCGTCGCGATTACGATAATCTTCATTTTAAAAATCGATTCGAGCTTGTTAAACATTTAACGATCGTGTTCGAATTAATTCTTTAATGATGCTTTTAATGCAAGCACATCGTAATAATCATTAAAGAGTTAGCATTTAATGACGTTACGAATGTATTTTAACGAATATCGAACGCCTTTTCGCCTTTATTAAAAGAATTGCTTAATAAGAGTGTTAAAGATTTTAACGCAGTGCGAAATCGTTTAACGACGAAGACATAAGCTTAGAATAATTAAATCTTCTGTAACGAGCATTAGCAATTATTTATATGCACACAGAGACATAAAAGATTAAAACTAATGTTAATCGCTAGATCGAACAGATTCTAAATCGAATAAGTCTTTCTCATCTCTTTTTAAAGCAGATTAAGGAATTTTAAAGAAACTACGTCGCGTACACTTTCTTCATTTATATTTAGTATTCGAACACTGATCGTTAATGACTTTATCTTCGCTATTAAACGATCTGCTTTATAATGAATACAGATAAATAATTCGTAATAATACTTTTAACTCGAGACAGCGTTTTTATATATTTTAACACATACATCGTAGAGCGCGTGATTATAAATATAAACGTGTTTCGACTTCTAACGTAAGCAGTAAAGACAAGTCTCATTAAACTTAAGAAGAGCTTAGTATTTTATCTGATACTTCGCGTTACTGCGATGTAATTCGACGGAGGTTTAAAACTTCTAACGAATGATAAAAAACATGACAAGTATGTTATTCTTAATGCATTAATCATGACGATTAGCTAGTAATTAAGAATTCCGCGATGCTCGAAGCGCTTTAAAGCAAGGTGCTCTATATAGAGCGTCGAACACAGATGTTAAATCGAATTTTACTTAATTATTAGCTTAAAAAGCAAAGATCATGTGATTATAAGAGACTTACTATGTATATTTAAAGAATAAGCATTTAATAGAATGCTTGAAGTAACGAACGAAATGAGCGAGCTGTAAGATACTTCGCAGCGCGTTCCGAGCTTAAAGAATGTTAATAAATAATTACTGTAATCTCTAATAATCTCGTTTTTCTCTCTGCTTACTCTTATAAAGCTGAAAGGCTGATTAATTAAGTTTACTGTATGTTAAAGTGCTTAAGAAAAGAGTCTGCGCATGTGAACGGCAGAAAATAAATAATGTTTACTTATACGAAGCTATCGTATTTCATTCGCTTTTTTAAGAAAAATGTCTTTTAATCGGCGATATTAAATAAGTAATAAGAGATAATCTTCAAGAAGATAAAGTAGCTTTATAAAAAAGAAAAAGTTTCGCGTATTAATGATACTTCAGGATTATTTATTGCGACGTAATTTCTTTACTTAATTAAAGATAACGATGATAACTCGTAAGCGAATTTTTCTAAGAAGATCGAAAGTCGACTTAATTATAGCTTAAGTGTTCAGACGATCTGTTACATTTTCGTAATTCTTAAAATCATTTACAAAGATGCAGATGACATCTGTAAAAAGAAAAAACAGTCGTGCATGAAGAATGTCGTAAAGGCTGTAATTCGACGCGACGGCTCAGAGAATTAAATACGAAGTTATTCTGTAACACGAGACAGTCTCATGATTTCGATAAATGACGAAAAGAAAGTCACTGTCAGCGAATAATATTAATTAATTACAGCTAATGAATGAGACATCGAGACGAAGATTAGCGACACAATTGCGATCTTAATGATCTCTTCGAATATTATTGTAAGAAAAAAGCTCGAGAAATGTTAAGTCTTTAGCTTTTCGTTCGATGAAAAACTGTAGCGAAGAATATTAAGCGAATGAATTAATCATCGTTTGCATGACTCTGTCGAGTCGATCATCGTTAAGTAAACATACTTCTTTATCTTTTATTATTCGTAGCAACGATATATAATCACAACGAAACATGATAAATACTATGACGAACGAATCATCTGTTAAGCTTTTACTACGCTTTATAAAGCAGATGAGCATAAATTTAAGACGTCGAACGATACTCTTTAAAGGCTTTAGTTCGTATACTTTAATGATCTGCATTTCGAATGCAGAGAGAAGGGCTTAACATCTGCGTTCGATGCATATCTTTAAAATGAGTATGTTTAATTAAAAACTTTAAGAAGAGGCTTATGTTAACAGCGTTTTATCACATTATCGATACATTAACATGATCGATAATTTTAAACTGAAATAATAAACCTCTAGTAAAAGAAGTAAAGCGTATTTAAAGAGAGTAAAGATTCTCATTTACAAGCTTGTGTTCGAGGCTGATAAGTTCTGTAAGACTCGCTCGCTAGACGAGAAGAACGTTTTCAGATTACATAATATTTTCGAGTTAAAAGACTGCTCTCGATTAAACTCAGATAATTATGTTTTAACACTCATAAATCGAAAGATGTTAACTGACGCGTTAAGAAAAGACGAAAGTCTGAATGTTTCTTTAAGCGACTGTAAAGAGCTTAGTCTTCTGAAGATGAAAGAATCGTTAATTTACTTGCATGAACGTCATCGCCTTGCAGCGACGACGCGGTACTTCTTTCAGCCGGAACAAAAGTGATGAATTGTAAACTTATACTTAAACAATATAAAAGCTGATTTATTCTCTCGAGATTTAATGAGCTTGTTAATTTCGTCTTAAGATTTAAATTCATCAGTAATCACTGCTTTAAAAGAAGCGTACTTAAACTTTCGAAACTTTTACGATGAAGATATCTTTCGCAACTTGCGTCATTATTAACTAAGAAATGACGAGGCTGAGGCAGAAAAGTGAATGACTCGGTTATTAAAAAGCAAGTAAACAGACGTCGCGCAGTTACAGAACATGATTAAGATGATCTTTAAGATGATCGCATTACAAGATGCCTTAAATGCGTTACTTCTCTTTGTAAGCTTGTAATCATTAATGTTAATTAGTGTTTTTCATCGTTTATTAATCTTACGCTGTTTAAAGATAACGACAGCTCATATCATGTTAACGCTTCTTACAAATTTTTGCTAAAGTATGAGCAGAAGCTATTTAACTGTCTAGTAATAGTTAAGACGACGTGAGAACAAATACTCGAGCTCATTAACACGTCATACTTTCATCTTAACGTTAACATCGTGTACATAATTCAGAGCCGATCTTTACTGACTTCCTTTAAGAATTATCTTTTTATAGAAAATTGCATGCAGAACGAAATTCTCTTCCCGATCGTCACGAACAGGTAACAGAGATTAAATATCTTTCGTCGTCTTTTTATCATTTCTTATCTTATTTTCTCTCTCTACATCTTCATCGAAGACATAAAGCATATCGAATCTTTCGTTAAGATCATAAAAAGACTTTTATTTTTACGATTTAAAGAATTCGTTCGCTAAACTTTCGAAAGGCTGCACACGAGTCAGATATAAATCATGAAGTAACGAAGTGAAACGATGTTTAGGCCCTTTTCTCACAGCGCTAAAGAATGTTTTCAAGTCGTTTATTAACAGCTGTAACTTTTCGTCATGCGCCGTTTCTTCGAAATGGCTAACATACAATCGAGAAAGAACGCTGAAAGACTAATGAAAGTCATCACGAGTAAGGCAGAGAAGTGATGACATCGATTTAGCGAGCTCGCATTAAAGAATGAATTTAACTTCGCGTAAATTTATTATCTTTGTACTCAGAATTCGAAGAAAAAGATGATTCGCGACTTTCCTCATCAGGCTTAATCATTAAATGTTTATCAGTTCAACGAAACTGTTTTTAACTTTAAGATTTAACGAATCTTTCGAAGTCTTTTAAATGTATAACTCAGAGTTATTCATCGCTCAGTAATAGAATTCTCGTTCGACGTTTAACGCAGTCTTAAACTTTCGAAGCGTTACGATAAATCGTTTTATTAATCATTTTTATTAAATCGTAAAGTTCTTTTTCGAGAGATCATTTATAACGATGACTTGAAACCTGTCGAGGTTACTGAACAACGTCGAAGAAACATTATTTCTTTAGCGATTAAGCGAAATACCTTTCGCGTCTTTTTTAATAACTTAGCATCTGTGTCTCGTATAGAAACTGTAATGTCATTCGCTAATGACGAAGATAACGCATTCACCGTCTCTGTTTCTTACTCTCTTAAAAATGAAAATCTTCCTCGACAATTAACGTTCGAGTCATTATTTATAACACATCGCTCGCCTCAATTCAGTGCTAAAAGAAACAACTTTAATTAACATTAAGTAAATCTATCGCACAAATACCGCTCGAAAGAGTCTTTGCTAGATATCATGTTATTAAGCAACCTTCTTCATAACTTTATTTAAACGAATCTTCAAGATCAGTCTACGCATATCATGTTATACGATCTCGATTTAACTCGATTTTACTGCATAAAATTTACTGAGATTAACTTTAAACACTTTGTACTAGAACATGAAGAATGCGTGTATTACTGCATTAATTAAATCGAAAGACTCGATACTGTCGGCCTAAGGAAATTATACAACATTATATTAAAGTTAAAGAACATCGTGTTCTTTAAGAATTTCGCGTTGACTCGTACGAGCTCGAGAAGTAGAACAATGACGAATTTAAACGCATTTAAACTTAAGATAACGATTTGCGAAACAGTGAATAATAAAACATCATTTCTTAAAGAGCTATCATCTAGCTAACCTAATATTAATGAGTGTTTAAACATAATTAACGTTCACGTTTAACTCATGTTACTCTTCATTTTCGCAGACTGTATGCGATAGAATGAATTAAGTCTACATTAAAGTAATAGCAGTAATAGATTTACATCGAAGATTCTCGAGAATATTATTCACTTAAGTTAATCATTTTATTTAAATTTCGATCATTAACTAACGTTTTCTTCTCTCAGATTATATCATTAACCGTTAATAATAATTAAGGCGAGAGCAGCGCGAAGAAAAGCGTGACGATTTTCCTGTACTCGAGAGTAATTAAAACATTACGTTGCGCTTCGATCCATACGAACTTATATTTAAAATTTAATTTAACTCTTCGTATTTTATAATAAACAAAGCTTAAAGATTCTCAATGTTTAAAGCGACGAGCTACTCGTTAACTGCAGCGATGTTTCACTCTTTTATCTCATTTCACAAGCTGTCGATTTTACGAATGTCGTTAAGTTTATTTTAAATACTTAAAGTTATTCGAGATTTCTTAAATTGTTCTGCGGTTTTTAAATTAAGAATCTTACGACATTCTTCGTGACCTGCATTTCTGAATGCAAAATAAACTACGATAATAATCTCAGAATTCGTTCATCGTTTATAAGACATCGTTGTTTAAGTCACGAGAGATGAAAATCGATGAATAGATAAGAAAATAACGATATGATTAACTTATTTTAATAAGGCAATTTACACATTAATACTACTACGCACTGTTTAACATGTCACATTAAATTAAGAAAAGTCATTAAGAATACATCGAGCTCTCGTTCTAGTGTTCATGAAGAAAGTCCGTGCGACTGCTTAAAGAAGCGTGATTCTTGCGGGTTAGCTCGTAAAGAAGATTATTAATTTCTAAGATTCAGCGTTTCAGCCTGTTAAGATAGTCGCTCACTCGTTGAATTTATTTAAACTAGTTAATAAAACTTAACATCTGAGGGAAGCAGAATTTCGCACCTCGTTTGCTTCTTTATACTTGTAGCAGTTAGCTCTTTCATTACGCAATTGTAAAGAGTACGACACTTACTCGCGTTGCAGCTGTCGTATTAATGTAATAAGATCATTCGCAGAAGTTTCGCGAAACTGAGTCTTTGTCTTTAATCGCGAAACAGGTTCAGTAACTGATTTTATCTCTAGGCTAGAAAGTGTCGTGTAGCTGAAAGAAAATAGAGAATTAACTTAAGCGTTGTTAACATTCGAATTGCCCGTATCATTTAACATCTGTTACTAATTAATTCATTAATCAGCCTCTGCGCTCGTTCACTGAAAATTAAAGTTTCATTAACTTTCACGCGTAACATTATTGTCTGAGTCGTCGATCTTTAAACCGTTTAAGAATTCTTGTCAGACGTCATCGTCGAGATTCAGTGCGTTTATTATGTTTACTCGTTGTCTTTGTTTTTAGCTCGTGAATTTTAGTGACCTCAAGTTTACAGTTAATGTGTGAATCTTTTATAGTAATTAATACAAGAGTGCTGACTCATTCTTTCAGCTGTTATCGTTATTTAAGCGCTCGTTCATTTATCTCCGCAGTCTAAATTAGCAGTCGATTAGCTCGCTGCATGATCATTAAGATCGAAGACTGTCTTACTACTTTAAGAATATCTCGATTGTTCATTATTACAGTCTTATAATCTTGTACATGTTAATCGTTTAACGAAATATAACCTGAGCAAAGTCAGATAACTTACTAGCTCTGCGAACAACTCTTGTAAGACATTACTTAACTTACTTAACGTTTGCTCGACGTTTTAGCTCACTCAGCGTTTACTCTTACTTTCTGCCGCTGCGACTACGTTCCGCTCACTCAGCGTGTAACAGCAACGTATCACTTACTAATCTTTAATTCACACTTGCGATGATAACGCTTTTACTGATTAATACAGAATCGACTCATTCTTCAGTATTAATTTTAAATGAAAGAATCGTCTTAAATGATCTTAAGAGACGAGATGCATATTGAATGATTATTAGATACGCCTTTGCTTTCGTTTTCATCTTTAAAACCTCTGCTCAGCTCTTAATATCATGTCATTCACATCAGAACGTAAATCTAACACTGCTTAAACGATCTTTAAGCGTGAACGTCGCTGCGTTCCGTGAATGTTTAAGACTTACGACGATGAAAAGATTCTTAAGAATATTCATTAATCTCATTTAGAAAAAAGCTAGAATGTCATTTATGACAAGTATAATGAGATGATCTCATTCTATCGACAACGATCTGTTAATGCAGTTTACTCGAAGTGAAAGATTCTTCGATCTCGTAACATCTTAAAGTTAACATCATTAATCTTCAAAGAAAGCTTCGCTTAAGCTGATGCATTTCAGAAACTGATACAACAAGTAATAAATAATGTAAGCTCGTCCGTGTCTCTTTACGAAGTCTTTTGTGCTAATACATACATTTAAGAATACATTAACGAGCTACGAGATACAATACGAGAACGATTTAAACAACTTCGAACTTACAGTCGAAGGTTAAGACTGTGACATTAACGTGAAAGAATATGCCTTGCAGATTATAAAGCTTATGAAAGCATAAAGAAAGATGACGAGAATGATCACAGAAGCTGCTTATGAATTTCGCTATTAATGAGTTATTTAAATATAAATTAACTTAATGTATAAGTTATAACATCTTGCATTATTTTAATAAATGCTTTACTAAAGATTTAAAAGATGATATCCCGAAAAGAATGTCCCCTTTAAGAGATGACTGCTAGAGTATGGCGAGTAACCTTTTAATCGATCTTTAAACGAAGTCTCTCGAAGAAAACGTCTTAACAAAAATTATGTTTAAAGTGAAAAGAATGCGTTCTCAATGAGCAATTCTGCTTAGAATAAAATATTTAACGCGCGCGCGAAAGCTACTCATTCGTGTAAAGCTGAGATAATTCTCTATAAGTAGTAAACTCTGAAGTCTCATACTCGACAGAAACGACAAGTTGTTTACATTATTTAGCACATTTAAGTCTTTAAACACAGCTCCTTTAATTCATAATGTTTAATGAACTTCTTTCAGAAACAATGATAAGTTTTCAGCATCATTTATATAAGAATATAATTAAAAACCGGAATAGGAAAACGCAACGATTAAGCCTTATTAAACGTGCGTCAGACGATTAAACTGAGAGTTTCTTAAGAAATTTTATCATCGAGAAGAACATTCTCGATAGTAAATTCTTAAGCTTAATCATCATGTCATTCAGCTTAGTAAAGCGCTGCATCATGCCGAGCTTACTTTACAAAACGATTAAATAGCTCTGAATAAGACTCACGCTCATCTTCAGAAGTTACAAGTTAATTATAATCAGTTCGAAGCTTCACGAGCTAGATTCGAAAATGATCTTTACGAAGAAAGACAGAAGCATTAAATGTGTTAAAAAGCTCTTAATCATGAACGCATCCGTCATAACGAGACGAAAAAGAACCTTAACTGCGTTTAAAACGCATATACAAGATTAAAGAAGATCATTTTTAAGATTTCGTATCAGATGATCGTATCGAAAGAAAAGAAAACGAGTAACTTCATTAACATTACTGAACTGATGCTCGAGCTTAAAGTTAAAGCTTTTAAGATTCAGAGTCTAGAAGACGCTTTAATACATCAGTAAAAATAAAGTCACAGCGATCTTCTTTTAATTAAGAAAAGACTTCACGAAAGATTAATACAGCATTAAAAGAAAATTACAGTAAAGACCGAGATTATTAATGAATTAAAATCTCAGTTACGTCGTGAAAGACTCGAGATTAACGTTAAGAATACAGAATCGAAGACTAAAGTTTCTAAAAGAGCGAAAAGAAAGTGAAAGCGTACCCGTGACAAGAATCGAGCTTGCAAAAGTATCAGCACGAAGAAAGTAATCGATAAACAAAGCTTAAGTGATTCATTAAAATTAAGTGATGAGACATTTATAGAAACTTTTAAGGAAGAGATAATACAGTCATCGCTAAGAACATGCTGAAGAATTTAAGCGACTCTCTCGTTACGTGATATGAAGTATGACGTTCTGCGTTCATTAATGTATATTAATGTATTTCTTAAGATTTAATTAAATTAATTTAATGATGAGTACTTGCCGTACAATGTAAAATATACTAATGAGAGAGAAAAGTCTTAATCGTCAGCTGATTTCGATCCTGTTTTGTTATTCTGTAACTCGAACTTGCGTTTAAACTAATTAACTTTTCGACTATTTACGAATCTAGATAATTAAAGTTTCATGCTCGCTTTACTCGATGTGTAACACTTAATTAACTTACATCTCTGAAATAATGATTTGTTTCTTTTAATAAACACTCATCATGACAGCAGTTAAAAGCATGTTGTGTTAGTAAATTTGCGCCGTTTAAGTCGTCACGATATTCTTAATGTGAACCTTTTAAAAGATTATTCATCGCGATAATATTCGTAAGCGACTTTCGCATGATAAGGCAAGATTTACTGCTTTTATTTTAGCCTCGCAGTAATTAATTATTAATCACACGATAAGTGAAGACGAAAGCAATAGCGTAAGTATGCTTTTTTCTTTCTCAGCATGTTTAGATTCTTTCTTTAACTGATCTTTTACTGATTAAATATAAAGCATGAGCAAGTTTTACATGTTACAATTAAACAAAAATAATTTATGTGACATAATACAAGTTTATTATGCTTTATTATGAATACTGAAGCGTAATTAACTTCTTTAAATATCGTAAAGGAACATGTTACAAAGTTAACTCTCAGTTTAATTTCTGTCACGTCTTTCTTCACTGTTAAACGTTCGCATGTCATTAATCTTTCGCCTCTTCAGATTTCGAGCTTATTAGTCATTACGTTACAGCATATTCCGTTACTTTCAATGATTTATTCACTCATCATTTAACAAATCGAGATTTTATTAATTATTTTACGAGCTCGCCCGCTCGAATCATTGAGAGATAAGATCATTACTGTAAATAATGTGAATAAAGACGTCGTTCTTTTCATGATTAAATATCTTCATTATTATATTATTAAACACTCGAGACTCGATGTTCGAATTTTTCACGAAACTTCTGTTTAACCGCAAATCTCTGAGATCACAGATCTTCTTCATTACACTTAAGTTATTCAGAATTAAAATATGCTTTAAAACGCTTATATTAAGCTTTCGATTTTCATCATTTCTGAATTTACTTCGCAGCATGAATCGACCTCTGTTTCTTTTATCGTTATGCCTTTTAAATCTTAAATCGCATGCGTTAACATCATTTCCTTTTCGTCGTTAATGTTTACAGAAAGAGCTGCGTCTCAGATGTTTATTATAAACGCATACAGTAACGAGAATCACTGACGTTAATTTATAAAATATTAGCGTAACTGTCCGCGACTCGACATTACAATTAACATCTCGAACTTCGAAGAAACACTTAAGAATCATAAAATGTTACGAATTTAAGATTATAACATGAACATTCTTATGATCACGAAGACAAATTCCGGCCATGTTATCTTTACAGCGAAGCAGTTCAGACGGGTTAAATTTAAGATAAAGAAATGATTACGAGATGAATAGTAGTTAACAAGAAGAATGTATGAG
>JAABUO010009484.1_pt1 | contig 10880 bp, 11 predicted proteins | sample 5559291 | NCBI WGS metagenome assembly JAABUO01 (sample SAMN10711878, study PRJNA513372) | rock metagenome | isolation source: Antarctica rocks | place: Antarctica: Victoria Land, Finger Mt sud
ATGGCCAGGAGGTAGACGCCCATGTGTGGTTGTTGATCAGGGGTAAAGAAGTAGATGTTGCCCCTGTAAGTATTTCTAAGTACGAGTACGCGTCAGACGGGCAATTCCAGGCAGGGAGCGGGCCGTGGTGTGGAATGGGAGATGCCAGCTTGTGGGATTCCTTTGTGGGGTGAGGTGTCAGCAGAGATGGTGCGGAATGGAGTATGATCAGCAAGGTGGGTGGGGATGGTGTGGTGGGAGGCCTGAATTCTTTCTTGGGGATGTCAGACAATTAAAGTTTTGGGAATTTGAGGGGACAAGTTTTGAGTTTGACGTGCGGAGGTGGGCCGTGGAGTAAGCAACGGCAGGGGGCTGATGTATGAGATAGATGAGTCAGGGATATAAGATTTTCGATTTTTCTTTTGGGTCGAGGGGATGGGAAAGGGGGATAGCGATGAGAACGACACATAGACGGTCTGTTTGAGTGACATTGGAAATACATGTAAGTGAATTGAAGTTGACAACGGTAGTACTAGGTACTTGTAGTATCAGCCCTTGACGGCGTAGTAATCTTGTATTCGGTAGAGGGGTAAACTGCAATGAGTTGGTGGAGCTGAATTGAGCGAATGTGTCGCAAAAACCGACTTCACTGTAGATGTAGGATTTGGTGGCCCTAAAAAATTGCCTTTAGTAGTGCAGCGACTGCAAATTTGTGTCCAGCGAGAAAAAGGGCAAAGGCACGAAGAGGGAAGATGAGTATCTTCGGAACGAGGAAAAAGAAAAGAGGAAAAAAGGGGATGGGAAAGGAAGGCGTTCCGTGTTCAATACCGCCTGACGCTCGAGAAATGTGAAGATAAGACATAGAGTCTAGTTGTCCGAACGAACGAGTTTGGCTGTGATAAGTTTTCGCCCGTGCAAGAGTACGATGAAGGAAGCGAGGAAGTAGAAGGACAAAGGACATTGTTATGCCAGCGTCGTGGAAGGGAAAGACGGGCTTTTTGATCAGAAATTAGATATCTTTTTCCCCAGTGATTACGATGAAAGTCCTCCATGAGGAAGCTGTGCACCGTATGCTTTACCTGAGGGAAGAGGGAGGGGAACCACTACGTCGAGGTGTAAGATGGAAGGGAAGCAGAGCCGCATTGGATAGGGTCTCTTTTAAGAGGACTAACGGCATGTGCTTGCGGGAATGCAACGTTGGTACTATCGTTTCATTCTGTTCCTGTGTAGGACGGCGTTAGTGAGTGATGGAAAAAATGGACGTGCAAGGAATATGATTGCTTTTACGTCGACAGATAAAAGCAGACCAACATTGGACAGCAAAGGACTTCTTTCCAGAAAAGCAATTCCATTTGCTTCGAGAAACCCACCACAACCGCTATCTACCATACTCTCCTGTCTTGAACCTTAAGACAGATAGCCCTCAAACAACACCAAAAGTCTGGCCTGCGAAGCCGGAAGCCATTTTTCATAGAATCGATCTCTGTTGCGAATTATTACCTACTTACTAAAAAGATGCTTGAATTGCGCCAAATAACGTCAACGGAAAAAAAGCTTTGTATCAGACAGCCTCCATATTCCTTTCCGCCGTGCGTATGTTGTTTTCCTGCGAGTACGATTACACCAGCCTTCCGAACAAAAGAAAATATGCACCTTGCCCCTTTGGAGTGTAGCATGAGAAAGCAAAACTTGGGAAAAACCAAACATTCGCTGAAGGACGCACGCACGCTTCAATTCAAATGCAACCGCCCGACTGCGGAACCTTGGGTATTTGCCGAGGATGCCGAGTTGTGTAATATGTACGAGGTGTTGATGTTGCAGTGGAGCAGACCGCATGAATCGAGTGGTCTATGAGCTTTCGAGGGAAAAAAGGTCGAGGCGGGCAATGGTGTGTATTCGTGTATGTATTCTTCCGAGCCAGCGAAAGGAATCGTCCGTTATCCGCGGGTTGTGTGGTAGCAACCTTGGTTTCTCAAGCTCTCGAACCATATCCTACATAGCCCTCCTATTTAGCGTTTTGAGCATATCACTATCCGCGCTCGTTCTCCCACCTTGACCTTCTCCCGAGCTAAGCAAATCCCTAACCGCCATGCCAGAAGCCCTGTTTCCACCATTGCCACCTTCTCCACTGTTTCGACCCGGTGGAGGTGTACGTCCGCTATCCCTCGGAGGAAGTACTTGCGGTGGATGCAGACCACCGGGGTAGGTGTAACCGGTGGAAGTGGATGTTGTGCTACCTTGCGGAGACCCAGATGCACGAGCATCGTAGGAATAAGCCGAATGCGGCGAAGAACGACGCCCTGATGGCGGCTGCGGAGGGTAATAAGGCTGTTGGCTCTGAGGGGGATATGGTGCGGATTGATATGACGTCGCAGAGGACGCAGGGGAGACGGGAACGAGTTGGGTGGGATCAGGGTATTCGTAACCGCCGTTCCCTGATCCGCGACGACCACCCATCGGGGGACGACCCTGGGATGGATGTAAGGACGATGTTTGGGGTGGGGGAGCGACTGTAGGATGGGGATGTTCGCCGCTACGGGGACGCTTGCGACTCACTTGATCTTTGGGATGGGGAGCTTGTGGGGCAAGCCCACGATCATCGTAGACCGGACCTGGATAGGGATTTGTTGGCGAAGACATTGCGTAACCGTGTGGAGGCTGCGGTGGGTAATTGGGATCCTGCCCCGGGTGCATCTGGCCTAGAGGTTGCCCATGCGCCCCGTAGATTGTTGCCGGTTGGCCTTGCGGGTTGTAAATTGGTCTACTACCGCGCTGAGGCTGCATCGGGGCATTGTTACGGAGATGTGGGTACGCGGTATGCGCTGGAACGAACGCTTGCGCCTGGGAAGACACGGGTGTGAAGATACATTCCTGCTGAAAGCGCTGGCAATTGGTACAACGGCCGTCCTCAGATGCCTCGAAGCCCGAGCAGCGAATCTAGAACCCGAGTGTCAGCACATGCGGCTCCCACATCACTCTGAGCGTCAACTCACTTTGCGCCTCCGGCAGTAGCGGCAAGCAATCGCGGTACGCTGTCTTGGTGCCGGTTGGCTGTAGTTCATGTGCTGCGGAGGGCCACCACGCGGATCTTGCGGATGTCCTTGGTACATGTCATAGGCAGGAAGACGATACATCTCTTGATGCTGCTGGTGTTGAGGTGGGGGTAAGGTCACCATATCTCCGGACGATGAGGTTGAAGGAAGTTGGGGGTAGGCTTGTGGATTTGGAGGTCCCTTAATAAGTATTAGCGAGTAACGTCGACCTCCATCACGAGACCACTGTGCGCGAGAATTTTCCCCATACCCGATAATTCAGAGCCTGTTGAGGTATTGGATACGCGCCTCTTGGTGGTTGAGTCTCCCACTGTGGAGGCGGATATTGTCCCTGTTTATTTGGGTCGCTTGACATTGGGCGTAAGGGGGGGGCGGTCGAGTATGTAATCTTCGAGTCCCTTCACAGAGGGGCCTTAATGTAGTGGATCTCGAGGTACTACCATATTCCGAAGGCGATAGGACAAGATGTGGTCGGGTGAAGTGGCCTCGGAATAGGCGGTGAAGGGTAAAACACCGACAGGGCGGGAAGAGACCTTGGCTAAGGATTCCAGCTGCGCGGGGGGGGTTTGCTTTTGCAAGTACTCGTATGCAAGAGAAAGGCGAGGTAGTTTAGGGTTCGATATAGAAGAGCTGTAGATATTGTTTTGTTTTGTTGGGTTGGGTTGGGTTTGAGATTGTGGTATGTGTGTGGATGTTGTGTTGTTGTTGATTATTTCCGAGGACGGAGAAGGAAGAAGTTGAGTGAATTGGGTGGTTGATTGAGTACTACTACTCGAATGAATGAGAATGAATCGAGGAATGAAATTTGATAGGTAGGTAGGTACTTTGGTGATTGTGTGTGCGTTGGAGTGATGGGGATCCAGTGGGGTGGTTCACGGTTCTTTTAGCTTCCTGGCACGCCTTACTCCTGTGTTTTGAAAGTTGGGAAAAGCCGGTCGCTGGGTTGGGGTCGGGCTTCCATTGCGGGCTTGTACCGTAAACCTTTTTTCTTAGCTTTATACTATATGTACACCAAGTATCATGCTAACCTTTAGTACTTGTACTTCCATCTAGAGTAGCCTAAGGTAGTGAAAAAACCGTATACTGCTTGGCTCACATGACCATCTTACTAGCCTTACATAACATACACACTCGTACTCAACCTTGTTCGAGGGATCATAACCTAAAGTAAGTAAGTAATCAGGTTGGGGGCCACACACTGATCGAGTACATCCAAGTGTCCCCGTTCCGTTGCCTGCCCGCAAGTGTGACCCCTTTGTACTCTCAACTCTCAATGTAGACGGTTGGTCGAATAATACTTCTACTGGAAATAGCCTATGATTCTGTAATGAGCAGATCTTTCCATCTGAGATACCGTCCTCTGCTGCGTATGGTAATGGGATCATGCCTGTTGGCGGTCTTTGACTCCCTCCTTACTACCTTGTACATACCGTACATGATGTGATGATTGCTGTTGCCATTCGATGACCGAGGGATAACGAGAAGAATCCCAAAATAAGATGCAACAGTACCTTGGCAGGAGGATGATGGGTAAGCCGCCAAAGGTTAGCAAAGGGCCCTACTTAGGAACCTAACGCTGAGGCTGAGGGCAGTAGTAAGGTAGTATGCATCGACTCCACCTGCTGCTACTGCTGCTTCCTGCTGCTGGCTGCTGACCTGTTGTGGTGTCCAGATACGGAACTGCAAGTAGCCAGCTGATGCGATTATGACAGGTCTGATCTTGCAGCAGGTAATGTTCGAGGAGTCGACAGGATCTTGGTGTAACATAAAATAACCTTGAACCCCAGCCCAAAACATGCGTTCCGGGATGGTCAGGTACCCTCCGTGTACCCTGTACTTACCGCGACCGTACTACGGAGACATCCTAGTACCGTATTTTAATGGACAGGGATGATAGGATGAGTGGGAAGAGTAGTGGCTCGAGTGGGAGCGTGTGGAAGGGTTAAAGTGGCAGGATGACTCTCGCTTGATTGATCCCGAACCGCTGCAAAGTTGGGATTGAATCCATGCATCAAAGGCTCAGCCCGCTCGTGCCCCTTGCTGGTTATGTTCCGATCAGGTTCCCGCTGATTGGGAAATGGCGGGTCCACGGTGTCATCTGATCCACCTCTGTCGGTGAGAGATGAAGTTGGGTACGAGTGACATCCTCGTCTCAGATAGAGCGTTTCTGTGATCTGAGCAATCATGCAGCGCAGAGTCGTAATAGCGCATTGCATCGAGTGACTTTGAAGAGTACCTCGAGGAAGGTTTATCTCGATGATAGATAAAATATATGCTCAGTGACGAAACATTGGAAATCAGATTGGGTGCTAGTGCGAGGGAAAACATGGGTGCCACGCGATGATCTGCCAAATGCCCAGATCAGGGTTTCCTCCAATAACATTCCCCCTTTTCCCCCCTCAGGCTGGGTTGGGAGCAACGGCTGACCCGGCAAACTCCGCCCAACTTTTTATCTTTCTTCTCGGGTTCCCATGGACAATAGGCTTGGCAATCTCTGAGTTCAGAAGATGTTCAAAAGACCCCGTGTGACTTACTTTACTGGATCATGGTTCGGTTGCAATCTGCGACCTTTACCTCACAATCACCAACAAAGTGCCCAGAGCCGACTATCTCCTCACTTGCGTCTCCATGGTTCAGTTAGGTGATCTACTATTAATATTAATATTAATATTGTTATTACCTTATGTACTGTGCCACTGTGTCACCTCTTGCTCCGAGTGTTTGATTTGTTTTAGCTATCGTTATCAAACCGAGGGTCTGTGTGCTCGGACGCCTACTTTAGACGCATTATCACTCACATACTACTTGGCCCAGGAGCCTCAAATTCTAAGATGAGTATCTAAAGTAGGATACTTATCTAGATCGAAACGCTCAACACTACAGTACCATATTACTTACTGTACCTTAATATATGCACTTCCGTAGAGTAATATTAAATGAGGCTTCTTCGGTACGGCACGCAAGGAAAAGAATATCCCCCAGCTTTTAACAGCCGCTGTCGGATCATGCGGGTGTTATGACGAGTTAGAGGTAAAGAACACACTTCCGACCTAAACTCTCCCCATTTACTTTAGCACTACGTATTTACTTTTTCCTGAGCACCGGAGCATAGATAGACCTGCGGCCATTCCCCTCTTTAAACACCCATGTTTTTTTGCTGGCCTGCAAAGTGATGAGACTCGAGAGTTTCGCCGCTTGTTGAAAAACTAGTGTGGCCAAAGTATGCCGCTCCCGCTGCTGCAGCTTATTCCACCAATGTCTCAGCCAGCGATTGATGTGTGATGATCCTGATCTTTTACTGGTGCTGGTCTGAAAAGAAGATTAATTTGATCCACAGAGGACAACGGAAATTGATACGGAAGGAGACTTCCGCTCGTTCCACTTCAGGATTACGAGGTCCGTAGGTGCTATAAAGTACCTAGTAATTTTGTGAGGACCCAAAAAGGAGCAGCTGGAGGTGATATCGCGGCGCTACCCAAGCGTACCGAATGTCGTACTTTAGTGTCTCGCCTGTCCAGGGAAGGTCCTTGAGGCTGTGGCACGGTTCCGTACAGGATTCGGATTGAGAACGACAGAAGTAGAGCCTCGATGCATCGAGCTTGTTAGGACTAAATCCAAGCTTGTTCCACTGCGTAAGCGTGATACACAGTTCGGCCATCTTTGCCAGAGAAAGATCCTTTTCAATTTCGTAGCATTGTCCGTACCTTGGTTGCTGACTGAGCTGGTAAGATCAACTCCACACCAATGAACACCAATGCGACACCAGTAGATTCTAATTAACTGCCACACCTCTTCATGCAGGTGACGGGAACTTCCGACGAGGAAAACTTGTAATTTAGCTGAACCTTGCTGTGAAACGTTTGGTGGTTCTTTTGGGAAATCGAAGATATCTACGGAGGTAGTCATGCTGGATTTGCAAGTCGCTTATAGCCGTATGTAGATGTACAACTGCGTAACAAGACATGGACCCATTGGACTGGTTAAAGATCTCATGGGCGGCTTGACACGAAGGTGCCATGTGGTTCGGCCGCCCAAAACGGGACGGAAGGCTGCATCGTTGGGTTGGGTAGCTGTATTGGCCCGATACAGTAGGGTTAGGTAGGACAGCATTAGCAGGGCGCTTCGAGTCAATGCAACTGCAAGGCAACTCACCGAGAAGTTGGTCAAGCCCACGAATAGTAGTAGTGGGTGACGGGTCCTTTGTGGGTCGTACAATGTCTTGTGACGCGTAACCGGGAGCGACGCCCCTTGGTCGTTTGGTTGACTGTCGATTCGGCTGCAGCCATACTGGCCCAAAAGGGTCACAGATGCAGCACCGGCGTGGAGAAAGAAATGCTTGGTTCCATCAGCAAGATCAGGTCTTATCCCCACAATGGCCTTGGCTCTCTCTCTTACAACATGCATGCAAATTTTCCGTTCCAAGGGTACCCCCGTGGGTTTGACGGCTCACAGTCTCAGCTGCACGACAGCACTTAATCCTGGCCTGTCAACATGTGTCATGACTCATCAGTGGGGGTTGTGTCGCTTCCACCGCTCCGGCTCGTTCCCCTTCACTTTTGTTGGTGCAACGCAGCTGTCGCAAAAGTTCGCTTCTTATTCTCAGCGACCTCATTCGGATTCCAAAAACAATACGGAAGTAGTGCCCGCTTCCCTATCCACGCACCAAATGGGTGGGTTACCAACCGCTTCTAAAACGCTATCGCAAGTTATCTCGTTTCGCAAGCCACCTCGCGTGTGAGCGAGCTTAGAGAGGAGGAGGCAACAATACTGCAAAAATTGCCGAAACAGGAAACATGATCGAGTTATGGTTGGTGGCTTGCATAATTAGCTGACCAATCAATCCCCTGTAGTAATATTTGATAAACTCAAGGATGACACGTACCACCGCTCGGTCCCTCCGGTCCTTGGCCACCTCGGGCCTTCGCCTTGCTGCTTTTACGTCCGAAAGTCTGGGCCCCTTAGCTCGCTGCCCCAGGCGATCAGATGACCGAAGCTCTATGCGAGCCTAAGATTAGGGTCCGCCAAAGTCAAAAAGCCAAACGGAGGCGAATTCAAGCGGGGCGGAAGGGATCATGCAACGGGCCGGGACTGCGTAATCCAGGTCGATTGAAAATATCAACTGGTGGAGACGATTACCACTTCGTACAGGGAACAAATCGAATTTAGCATGAAGGTATGTTTGCCTCTTGGACTGACAACGCACCAATGTGTCACAGATCTCGCGCCTGTCTATGTAAGGTGTGCTGTCCAGCTTTTGCTACATGAGACATTTCGTATATCCACGGCGATATGAATATGCTTCGAAAGAAGTAAGGTAGCAATTGTGCTTCGCATGAAGAAAGCATATATGCTAAATGTTGACGAAGATAAGAATTTAGAAGATGGGAACAGAACAAGGACGGCATCGCCTCCTGCGGTATGGTAGGATAGGTATTGTAGCATTGAGTGTCACGCAATGTCATGACCTCACATGTGCCAGATGTTAATCAACCTACCTTGATTAAGAATGGGTAAGATAAGTATCGATGGACTGATTTGAAATTGAATGGAAAGATTTCGTGCGTAAGATATGTGGGCTCGGCTAATGGAGGCTTAGGGCAAAAGCATCTGACAATAAGCAAGGCAATGAACCTAAGAACAGATACAATGCGATTTCGGGGTATTCCTTTTTTGCAAGCTGACACGTGAAGGAGTTAGGAGTTGATTTCACCCAACATTGACCTAATTTTGTTGTTGTAGTGTAGTTTATAACCAGAGGGACATGTTGTAATGATGTTTTCAAATACGCTTCAATGGATTAAAGCCAGAAAGTAGCGGGATTTGGTTAAGCTTTCACAAGAGCTCGTACAACCTCTCGACCTTGGACGTAGTCACCTGCTGATGCTGAAGACCTTACGAAAACTTTATAGCAGTACTCCGTGGCAACAGGTTCAATACAATTCTCCCTTAATAAAACAGTTTCTTATAACACCTTATTTATGAACGAAGAACTCATGTAATAAATGCAGTCTAGATGCCAAAACAATTGCCACATATTCGTATCAGAAAGCGGAAACGGGTATGCTGCCTGATGTCTTTGACTGCCATCATATAACAAACGCGAGTAACAGTCTCGTAGTATAGTTGCATGATCGAGTCTCAGCGGCTACGGAGTCTTAGGAGAGATCTGAGGTGTAGCTGAGAGATTTACGATGCAATGACGAAGAAAGAACGTGTGGTTTACTAGCTCAATAGTATGGATGTAATGTTTACCTTCGTGTATGAATAAGACTAGCGAGGGGGAATCGCATCATATGGGCTGATGTGCGAGAAGTGTTCATGTGATGATATAACAGCGGTGAGGGACGAGCCGCTGGCCTAGGCGCCTCCTTGTTTCGGGTCGAATAACCCTTTGAGGCTTTTGCGCTTTTCATGATCCCATGTTCCGCAAGTAGGGTATATCCAATGCGTTCTTTATCGACAGAAGCCTTGAAAATGAATCAATAAAGCTTTGCTCATCATCTCGACTGACTATTCACCCTCCTCCTCTTCCCCTGAATTCCCTTCGTCATCATCAGAGCTTGGTTCATCATCTGGCATTATCACGCTGTTCAAATATGTGACCTGTACATGGTGTTAGCCTTCGTACTTCATAATCACGATGGGATCTTACGAAAGGAGTCATGATTCCAATCAATTCGGCGATCTTACTTAAGGCACCCGGGGCAGTAACCTCATCGTCTTTCAGCTTTCGACCTATTGTGTAATTCCGTAGTCTTAGAAGAGCGATGTTAGGATTCTCAGCGTCGTATCCCTAACAGCGAGTCTTAGTCATCCCATCATGTAACATCACATTGTTTGCTGACCTTTGGCTTCGTCTTGAGCATGTTCTCTTTATTTAGTTCAATAAAGGCTTTCACTACTTTCTTCTCATCATCCGGTACCCCCTTGAGTAACTCTTTTCTGACAGTTTTGTCAAGAAGCACTTTCTTCAACTTGTGCGAGCTCTTGTCGAAATCTCTTCGGAGTAAAGCGAGAGGTTGTGCATCAGGATGCCACAGTCCGCAGCCCACAAAAGAGCCACCTCCCGGTTGAATTTGTACATAGTATGCTGCATAGGGACCTTTTCTGCCAGTGCGTGACCTGCACGGACTGTAAGCAAATTACTCGGTTGATGTTATCTCATACATACCAAGCGGCGGAGAAGTGAGTCTGTAACCTGCGTTAGCGGGAAGACAAAAGGAACTGGGGTTTTGTGACTTACCTTATATGGAGTTGGGTCTGGACTAAATCTTATGTCCCGATATATTCGAAATGTCTGTAGAAAGAATGTTAGCTCATATGTGGTATCTTTAATATGGAACTCGAGTGCAGGCATACGAGGTCTTTGTGCGGTAATTCCGGTATAGTCTCATCCTTCTCAATAACCTTTTCAGTAAGACTGTCAACGAAACTGTTGAAATCTTTTTGTGACTGGCGATAATCTGCATCGTGCACTGTATCCAGTGGTGAGCAATTCGTATAAACGTATAGCACCGAAAACTACCAACCTTTTAACCACTCTCTATCATTGTTTTCTTTCAAATCCTTTAAGAAAAACATTGTGTTTGGATGTATAGTATCATCCTTATATTGTGTCTTGCCTGCTTCCCTAGCCTTGGGCAACTTAATGAAGACTGCTTCCCCTGGCGCCAGATCGGTTTTGACCCCTGGCCTCCACAGCTCTTGCCCTTCTGCTGATTTAGGAGTTACTTTTACAACACTGGGCGCGGTCTTCCTCCCAGCCTTACGGCTTTTCGGGCGGGCATCTCCAGATGCATATTCGGCTTCCTCCTCCTCCTCCTCCTCTTCTACGTCAGACTCGGGAGG
>JAABUO010009486.1_pt1 | contig 10879 bp, 16 predicted proteins | sample 5559291 | NCBI WGS metagenome assembly JAABUO01 (sample SAMN10711878, study PRJNA513372) | rock metagenome | isolation source: Antarctica rocks | place: Antarctica: Victoria Land, Finger Mt sud
TGAACGATATTGAGCCCAATGCAGTATTGAGTATAATGAGTAGAACACTCGTTAATCAGTTGGGGCACAACCTCAATCAAATTTGCAGTCAGTCCTCAAAGGCTTTTCTTAATCCGACAGTAGATGTTGGCGGCGTCCTTCTGTCAACATGCACACCTCCGTGGTTCTTGAGTTAGCCTGCTGCTTCTATGCTCCCTTTGTCCTCTGCTTGTTCCATTGTCAATACAGTCATTATGTGCTCGATGCTACACACCTTGCGACGCCCTGACCAAAGTCAGAAGCCTCTCTTGCAAGGCTTGATCAAATGGCGTGGTGCAAACTAAATTCGGCCAAGGAGCTGCAAAACGGCATGCATTGGCTTTGCAGGACACGGCATGTGATATAAATCACACGTAGAGCTAGATAACAGGGACTCTATGCAGCAGCCGTTCCTGGATTGATGACTTGCCTTAAGACACAATACCACCCTGGGCAACTCAAAGCACCATGGCAAGGTCCTTTGAAATTGACTCAGGACCAGTAGGCATCGCTGAAATGGACAAAGAGTCATCATATTCACTTGAATACAAACGAGGTCATCAACAATTTCCTGTGTGGCTCTGTTGGTGTAGTTATGCTTTGCAGTGCATGTATATGCAAATACATCAGCTGCTGCCACTTGCTGTGACATGCGTACACGTGATGGTAAACAAGCGTTGATAAGTAGACTTGGACCTGATTTGGTGGTGTGCAGACGTGTTGAGAAGGCTCATGCAGTCAGGTCTATAGATTGGCAATCAGAGGAGTGACACTGTACATTCTGTACCAGTCACTGTCAGCATCAAATTTACTGGAAAACAGTCAGGCCTTCAGCAGCTGTCAGCAGGTCTACGAGACTTTGCCTTCCACTGCAGAGTCAACGACTGCACGTATCTGCTGAGCTGAAGCTGTTGCATCTTCTGCTCCAAATATAGCTGACACAACAGCTACGCCTTGACAGCCAGCTTCTATAGTAGGCTTGACATTTGCAGCTGTGATCCCTCCAATAGCTACTACTGGTATGTCCACTGACTTGCAAATCTCCTGAAGTGTCTCCATGCTGATGGTTGAGCTGTCCTTGGTGGCTGTCTGGAACACTGCATTGGCACCACATGAGCTGAGGGCCATATCAGCATCCCTGCTGAGGACAGTGCAACATATCATTGTAACACCAAGCAGATCCCCAAGCAGAAAGGTCATCAGCAGAGACATGTCATCAAAGCGCCTTTTGGCGTTTTACCAGACCTCAAGCAGGATAGCACGTCATGTGTGCCAACACCCGCTTGGCAACTGACACACTCCGGAGTGAGCAGACAATTTCCTTGCCATGCACTAAACACATCCAGTGACATGATCTGCCAAACATAAGCTACAACACTGCAGGAGTGGCTTCCCGCAATGCAGCTATTGCAGTCACAAAGAAGAAGTCACTGACTTGCTCCTGCACCAAGGTAGTCAGCACCATCAGCAGCAGCCTGCTGAGCTTGTTCCACTGTCTTGACTGAGACCCCCAGGATCTTGTGGGGCCCCAACAGGGCCCTTGCTGGGATGTCATCTTGACCCACATGGACCCCATCTGCCCCCACAGCCAATGCCACGTCAACCCTGTCATTGATGATCAGACCTACCTGCATGCATGTTGATGCGCATGACATCTTTGTAGATCTGTACTTTTCCCCTGTCTCAGGTCAAACAGTTGGACAGCATGCAGCGCAACCTTTCTCACAATGTTTCCCAATACTGAGCTTGTGCAGGGTCAAGACAGGCTCGGCAGATGCCGCCCCCCTCCCCCTGCCCCCTCCATGCTCACACCCTTTATGCATGCATATTTACTCAGTGTGCATGCCAATTGTGTGCGCTGCTTGTGCTGTGCATGGTCGGTCAATGCAGGCCTGTATTCATACCCCAGCAGGTCTGGTGATTTCCACAAGCTGTTGAGCTTCATGCACAAAGGCGCCGCCATCAGCAGACTTCTCCCTCAGCTGCACAAGGGTCACCCCTCCCTCCACGGCTTGCCTTACAGCCTCTGCATTGCTGCGCTGGCATCTGGCGTTGCAGGCAGGGTCTGTTACAGCGTACAGGCGTAAATCCAGGGAGGGCTTTTGCAGGTCCAAGGGCGGTTTCTGCTGGCCCCAGTCTGTTGTCTCAAACCTGCACTGCCATTCCATGCTGTCAGATCATGCTAGCTGCAACAGTGGTGGTATGCAAGGTTGCAGTGACGTCAGTAAAAGCATATTCAGCTGAAGCTCTGAAGGTGGGTTCATAGCATCACCCACATGAGTCAAGGCCTGGCCTACCTACACAGCTGTCTCATTCTGCGTTCTGAAACATCCCAAAAAAGCAGAAGTACACAAAGGCAGAGTCGGGCAGGATTTGTATCATATGCTTACCAGGGAAGTACAGGGCCAACTTACTAGCATCCTGCAACAGACATTGGATCACAAAGTATTGGCTAGATCAGAAGATGTTGGCCAACTCAGGAGATACTGGCTGGGTCAAGGGGTGTTAGATATTGGCTGGGTCATGAAATATCAGCTGGATCAGGAGATATTGGCTGTGTTGGTTGTGTGTCAGAAGCTATTGGCTGTGTCAGGAGATATTGGCTGTGTGTCAGGAGATATTGGCTGGGGCAGGTGGGCTTGCATGTCAAGGACCATAAGGTGCAAGGGAGTGCTAGCTGGCAGGCATCTCACTCAGCCAACCTTGAGCCCCTTGTTATTTCTCAGTCACTCTCACCAACACCTCCAAAGACAGTGGCCCGTGACAGCAAGCCCATAGACTCTTGGCAAGGGTACATGGGAAGCAAATTCTCATGCATGATGCAAGAGTCTGTGGGGACCTGTGCGTATGTGCAAAGGCAGCGCTAGCTTGCAGTGCTTCGCCCAGCCAATCGCACGCCCTCTGTTGTTCCTCATTACTTCGCGTGCAAAAAGCACGGTAGAGGCTTTAAAAGGGTGCGCATGGGAAGCAAGGTCTCACCCATGGTTCAAGGGTCTGTGGGGACCCGTGCCGATGTGTAAGGGAGCGCTGGCTTGCAGTGCTTCACCCAGCCATGCTTTGGCCCTCTGCACCGCATTCAAGGGCTCATGCCCCTTGGCCAGCTCTGCTGCTATTGCTGATGCAAGTGTACAGCCTGCATGCATGCAAATGACAGACCCTTCTGCCATGGTGTCTTCAGGAGTGTGCGTGCATTGTGTGGCAGCCATGCTGCTTGGCCAAATATGCTGTTGTGACCCCGTTTCTAGAGTGCAAAAGAAGTACAGGCGCACAATTTACAGATACTAGCGCATGTGTATGTATCTGCATGTGTCCTACTGTGGGCTGGACTGTGGACAGGCTATTTTTTGACTTTCAGCGTTCAAAGCCATGCTGGCACAGACAGATAGACAGAGACAGACAGACAGACACGCACGCACGCACACAGGCTAGGGTTTGTGTTTTGTGCACCTACAGTACTATCATGAGTGAATTCGGGCAGCACCTGATGCAGCAACACCAGTGGCAAGCCCACAGTTCATTCTGCTGTGAGCGCACATAGCACTTTCATGCATCTGGTTCAATCATCTGGATGGCACCTTGCCAGCAAAGCAGGCAGAGCAGGTACCGCTCACCTGTGCCATGAGTGTTTTGCGTGTGGACGCGCTTCGACTCCAGCACATGGATCTCATGGCCATCATACAGCACGTCTATTGCAGGTGCATCGCTTTCATGCTTCTCAGCTGGGTCCCCACTGGGGGTGGCCTCGCCTGCTGCTGATTCACCAGCACCTGATATTTGCAACAACACGAGTTTGCTTTTGTGGATTCAGCCACATCTCATGTGCTCATAGGAGCTTGTCCTGTGCTCATAATCTCAAGGCCACTGTCTCGTAGGTGGAGTCAATTCCTACCATAACTTGGCACATGCAATGACAGCAAATGTGTACGCAAATGGATTCGCAAGCATGCAGCGCATACACACGCACGCACACATGCAGAGCTAGCAGCTAAAGGGCTAGCAAGCCTTCGAGGCTGTGCAAGTTCAAGCAAGGTTGCCTGCCAAGCATTGCAGCACCCACATGTGGCACATGAGCTGCCAAGATGTGCAAAGTGAACATACACCAACAGAAGCGGACTGAATGGTTGACTCTGACCCATCTTACCATCGTGCTGAGCTTTATCCTGCTCTGCCCTGTCTCCGTCTGTATGTTGTGATGAGGCCTGCCCCTGCAGATGCCCCTCCCCCAAGCTGCTGTCTGCATTGAGCTCTGACACTGGCTGATCTGAGTTGTGCATAGCATCTTGACCTGTGTCATGGTCTTGAGCTGAGGCAGACTCTGAGTCCTGAGCGGCCGAGCTTGCTGAGGCAGACTCTAAGTCCTCAACGGCTGAGCTTGCTGAGGCGGACTCTGAGTCCTGAGCGGCTGAGCTTGCTGAAGGTGTCTGACTGGGGGCTGAGGAGGGAGAAGGCTGAGAGTCAGAAGAAGGGCGGTTTGGGTCAAAGGGGGCGGCGATCAGGTGGCCGCCCTTGATGAGAACATACTTAGGGCCAAGCTTGTGCAAATCTTTTGCAGCCTGCAAGAAACACACTGGCTTGGCAGGCTTGCACAGGCTTGCAATTACTGATACTTAGGTAAGCTGCACGGGCTGACATTGCACAGTAATACCTGATGCTGAGGTAAGCTGCAGGGGGTGACAGGTGGCAGAAGACAGATGCATGACACAAAGGAAGACCTAAAAAACGTGAAAGATAAGGCTTGCCTGCTTCATTGTGGCTAGATCAGAGACTCGCCGGTTGCCAAGCAGCGCTGAAGCCTCAGGCAGGTTGGGCGTGATGATGGTCGCCAGTGGAAAGAGGTGCGTCTTGAGGGCCTGAGCCACCTCGGAGCCTGCCAGGGAGTCTCCACTGGTGGCCACCAGCACTGGGTCTACCACTAAGGTGGACACCTTGTGAGCCCTGACAGCATCTGCCACTGCCATGACTGCCTGCACACACAGACACACACACGCATAATGGTCTGGCCAGGAAGAGCGAGAAGAGCTGGGAAAGACTTTCGTCAGAAGCACACTTCTGGTACTTTTGCAGCCTTTGAGCCTGCCAGGCACACAATCAATGGGAGGGCAAGTCAAGAGGAACAGCATGAAGGAGAAGTAGAGTGTATGATGTTGAACGTCCATCAGATCCCTTTGTGCAGCTTCGATACCTGACAGCTGTATCAGTCATGCTTCAGCTATTTGCTTATGCCATTTGCCATTCAGCAGAAGCACTGCAATGCAAGGGCTTTGAGAGGGCTGTTTGTCGCAAGGTTGGGCATTTGTACATGCAAAGCAGTTTTCTGGTAAACAATGCAGGAAGCAGAAAGGAAAGACGCCATTGGAGGTGAAAAAGAAGAGACGACAAGAGACAGAAGAAGAAGAGCGACAGTCAAGCAGTGAGAGCCGCAACAGAAGAAGGGGAAAGCTGACCATGACTCAGACAGCAAGCCAGTAATGGCTACTTCAGCACAGCTTCCCACAGGATGCCACAAAGAGGAGTGTGTAGGAGTAAGAAACAAGTAGAAGGCGAAATCCAGACCAGGTCAAAGCACAAAGAAGAAGACAGCAGGGTCACCTCAGGCGTGGGCAACATGCCAGTCTTGACAACATCAGCGCCGATGTCTGACAGAACAGCCTCCATCTGGTCTGACAAGTGCTGGGTGGGTACGGTGTGGACCCCCCTGACCCCCCTGGTGTTCTGGGCTGTCAGGGCTGAGATGGCAGAGGTGCCAAAGACGCCTCTGGCTTGATAGGTCTTCAGATCTGCTTGGATGCCCGCCCCACCACCTGAGTCTGACCCTGCCACTGTCATCACTCTCGGCACCTGTACAACCAGATCTGGAGGCCTTGATAACAGTCACCACCCTGTGCCAGTGACGCAAACTTGGTACAAGGTCACAGCTAGCGTCGTAAGCAGGCTCATAACGACATTTGGGAGTGAGCTGCCCTGTCATAGCCAGCGCTAGCTAGGTAGGTGCAAGGCCAGTCTTGCTACAGTACAGAGGTTTGGTCTGCGAGTAAGTTTGGCAGCAACACCAAGTGGAGGGCTTGAGGGCGATGTTCGGCATAGTGTTTGATGTGTATGCTTGCAACAGGGGTTGGTGTCAAGATGCATCAAGCCAACAGTCAGGGACACAGGCAGGCAGCAGTGTCTTTGGCACTGCAGCATTGCTGGAGCATCCACATCAAAATGGTCCTTTGTTCACTTCTGCAGCATTGCTGGAGCATCCACATCAAAATGGTCCTTTGTTCACTTCTAAACAAAAATGACGCTGAGAAGCAGCTGCCTTCATGCCCACTATTGGTGTTTTGTGCCAACAGAAACAAACTGTGTTTGTAGGGCCTTGCTGCACTGAAGCAGTCGTGATTGCATGACCAGATACACATGGTATGATGCTGTACAAGTGCGTTTTGGACAGAGCTGCAGGGACGGCAGGGGACGGTCATACCTTGATGCCTGACTTCGCCCCTGGGCCAGAACCAGGGCGAGGGGTGAGGGCCTTTGAGGGGTCAGGGCCAAACAGAAATGCCCCAATGGCAGCCCATGACTCGGCTTCATACAATGCCCCTTCCTCACCCTTGCCATTGGCTGGAGCTGCAGGCACACACACACACACACACACACATATCAGACAGATCTGTGTCAGCCACAGGATTTGCGTAGCGTTCTGCTCCACAAAGCAGCACAGCATGAGTGACAGGCAGCATGAGTCATTTTCAGCTCTGTGGTTTCATGCAAATCCATGTACGTGACTGATTTCAGTGTGAGGGCAAATACAGAGGGCTGTTTGTTAGGCCTCAAGCAATCAACTGAGGGCCTGCTGCACATGACCTGCAGCTGGCTGCCCATTCAGCTGCAGGGATGAATGTGGTCTGGCACCTTCATGAGTCAGTGCAAGCAAATGTGTGTATGCCCATGCCGCACATATACGTCTGTAGTAGTGCGGCATGGGACATACACACATCTGCTTGCACTGACTCATGAGGGTGCCGGACCACACTCACGGTCATACCTGCACTTATAGATGTATGTGAACATACACATACATGTAAAGACATGCGTGCGTGCGTGCGTGTGATGATCTGTCTGTCTGTGTGTCTGCAGTTGGCCCTTCCCTTTGACTTGGTACAGATCTGTACGCAGACATATCTTTTAAGACATGCACATGATTAGCTATGGCAATAGCCTTGCTAGGCAAACAAAGCAGCAAACCACGCTGTGCTTGCTGGTGCACAATAGCAAAGGGCAGTCATAGTCATTGAGGGCAGGTACTGAGTAATGTCATTACCCAGTAATGACATTCATGACATTGCTGTACAGCACAGTAATGACATCACCGAGGTAATGTTGGCATGACCAGGACTAACCTGCGGTGAGAGGCAAAAGCTTGACACCGTGGGCCTTAGCAACCTGCCTCAGCAGCTTGTTCTGCCCGACAACTAACCCTAGATCAGCCCTCAGCAGAGGCGCAAAATCAGAAGGCGAGTCTCCAATGTACACTGCCAGCTTGCTTGCTTCAGCATCAGCACCATCTGTGCTGTCAGCTTTGGCTTGGCTGGTGTGGTGCATCAGCTCTGTCAGGAGGGCGTCCTTGTCTGACCCCCCCTGTATCCTCCTGCATCAGTCATGCAATCAGGAGATTGCCATTGCACTCTGTGTTGCTGGCAGAGGCCATGACGACATGTGCCAGCTGTCAGCAGCTAGCTGTACTGCAGCAACAGGGGCATTGCATGTGCTGGGCACCCACCTTGCTTCGCGGTGGGCACGTGCTGCATGCGGTGCATCACAGGGATATGACAGAGCTCAGTGCTTAATGTATGTTGATTTCCCAGTTGTTGTCTGCTGACTCCCCTGACGAGTCCTAAGGACAGGAGATGTGTGTTGATTGAGTGATTGAGAGCGTGACAGCAATGGTGTCTCTCGGCACAGCAGCATTGCCTCACTCACAGATACTCTGCGGCAGTGCATTTGAGCACAGTTTTGTGCTTGAACAACCTTGCCACTGCCCACACTTGTTCAGGAATCAGATCTAAAGTGAATTCTTGAGTTCTATCTCTGGGTTGAGGAAGAAGGGGCATGCGCAACATACCTGATGATGTCGCCTGTGCTGATTTCTTGCTCATATGTCAGCTCATTTGCATGTATGACAACATCGTGATGCTCCTCTTCGCTGACACCTTCCCTGCAAGGCAAGGCCGCTGAAAGCTGTCAGTGTCGTAAACAAGCAAACATGTTAAAATCCCATCATGCACATCCCCAAGTGCGCCATCCCCAAGTGCGCCAACTGGTAGCTGCTTGATGCTGTGTGTGTGTGCTCACGCCACGACATGCAGGACATCACTTTGCGATAGTCTTACACGCAGATGCTCATGTTGCATCTGCAGGTTTGCATATGCACGGTCTTCACCAAGGCACGGTGAGACCAGAGTCTGGCTGATGCATGGCTGACAACAACACTGCCACAACAGGGCCCCGCACAGCAAACTACTCAGGGCTGTATGTACCTGCCCCTAGGGGAAGACAAACGTTTTATGGAAGGATGGATGAACAAATGAGTGAATGTACAAACGAAAGAATGAACCAAAAAATGGCTGAAGGAATGAACGCATGACAATGACACCAGCACCCAGATGCTCCAACTCACGCTGTGACAATGTTCAAGCTTCCTTGCTGCAAAGCTGCCTTGACCATTTCAGAGGAGTAGTTGACAGAAACAATATGAGTGGGGACACCGGCTTGCTGAGCCCTGGTGAGCACTGTGAGGCAGCCTGCCTGAAGCCCAATCTGCTCACCTGCAGAAACCCAAACAATTTGATCTTGCTTGCAAAGAGCTCTTTGAGATGCAGAAACATTTCCATATTGGGCAATGGCACATTCAGACAGAGTCAGTGTCAGATTGGGTGCTTCTGGTCACTGCTGAGCTGTTTGCTCAATGTTGTGACTGCAAAGCATCTGTCAAGCTGCATGACTCAACATTTGACAGAAGACAAACATTCAAAGTGTTGACCAAACAGTTCAGCCATGACCGGAAGCACCCCAACGAGGCATGTTGCTCAATTTGACTGAGCGATTCATGCAACCCACTGGACAGTGAAGAATAGCAAAAGGCATTGCCAGCACCCGAACAAGGCATGTTGCTCAATTTGACTGAACCATCAAATGCACTGGGTAATGGAGAAAAGCACAGGGCATTACCAGCAGCCTTCAGTCTGCCCTGTGGAATGCCCTTGAGGATACCAGAGTCTACCACAACCTGGTTCATGCGCCTGTCAAACTGCGTCAGAGCGTCCACGAATGCTGTAGCTTTCTGCTGGTCAATGGCATCAGGATGTGCGGCTCCCTGCAACTCATACATGCTGATTCAGACATACCACCTGTGGAGCTGATTGGTGTCATCAGTACACACCTGGGCAGCCTGGTATAATACTTGGCTTCTCATAAAATTGACGCCAAAAGGTGTAGTCTTTTCTTTTCTTTTCTCATCAGTACACACCATGCAGATTGCGACAAGCTGTGCAAAAGCGTGCAAGCTAGACTGGTGTGACAGTGCGTAGTGTGAATGCTCACAGCATCAGGATCACACCTGTTGCAGAGGTTTGAGACCCTGAGAAGCTAGATGTGAGGAAACGTAACATTCAATGTATCTCAGTGCTTGCAGCAGGGTGGCTAAATCTCTGCCATGGAGGATGCAGCAGCACAGCATGATGACTGTCACTGACAAGCAAATCAGCAGAGAAGACACTGCCACAGTGGTATGCATTTCTGCAAGCATGAGGAAGCACCATGACTGCTTATATATCACCTCTGGCAACAGCTCAGCATATAGCTTCTGCTGTTCTTGCACATAATTCTGCACGAGCTCATCCTTGAGGGTCTCCAATCTGTTTTGCACATCAGCTTTCTCACTGTCTGCATGTAGCATGTGCTGACATTTACAATCCAAGCGCAGCGTCAATGCTGGTTGCAGTGTTTGCAGCAAACAACAGCAGCAGTTGACCGTTCACAGCATGGCATGCCATCTTGTCGTAATCAAACGACAACATGATTGCACAGACAGATTGCACATCTGACCTGCTGAGCTTTCCACTGTGGCACTTGTAGCAGTATTGAAGACCTGAGAGGTGGTGTCAGTGGCAGTGCAGGTGTCATCAAAGTCTACGACGAGCATTCTGATAGCTGGAGGTGGACCAGTGCCTGGTTGGGCACTGAAGAAGTCCACCTCCATCTGCATAGCAGTCCTGTATAGCTTCCGCAAGGTACCTGCAAACGTGCTTGCTGTGAGCAGTCATGTGTGTACATATAGCAATGCCACAACAGCTGCATACAATACCTGTTCTGATAGTCTGCATGAAAGCTTTGGCATGCTGTAGGCCATGCGTGGCTTTTTCCGTGTGGACATGCCGCGCCTGGAGCCTACAGTGTATTGGCCTGACGGAGCTGTAACAGTAAGCAGATGTGCGCGAGAGGATGGAGCCGTTGCCGGCGCATAGTGCTCGCATGACCGATCGCAACATGTCTAGGTCGCGATTTTGTCCATGTCAGGGACCAGAAGCACAGTGCACATGGAGACGTCCTTCAGCAATGAGTGATGCCAACTCGAAAACGCATTCCACGCATCGCTTTGCGGTCAACGTCGCTGTTCTAATGTGACAAAACTGGATCGAGTCATGCATGCCGTTTCAGAATCCGCCTCAAAGCAAGACTCGCCTCACAGTTTGACCAGACAAGACTGTCACTAGCTGTTGATCGAGTGGCAAATGCACTATCTACAACCAAAAGTAAGGCACAGCAACCATTTGTCAACATCCTTGCTTTGATAATCCATGCGCAGCGGGTTGCAAGCCAT
>JAABUO010009487.1_pt1 | contig 10878 bp, 16 predicted proteins | sample 5559291 | NCBI WGS metagenome assembly JAABUO01 (sample SAMN10711878, study PRJNA513372) | rock metagenome | isolation source: Antarctica rocks | place: Antarctica: Victoria Land, Finger Mt sud
TGCTCAGCCCCAGACACAAGGCGCACACATATAGTAGCCATACTCCGCCAGCACTGCAAGCCAAACCTATCCGTGGACGTAGCTGGATGCCCTGCGCTGCATTTGTATCACGGTGTGCCAAACATCAGGTGCGTAGCTGATAAGCAGCTCATCACATGTGTAGCAGCAAATGCGAACCAGCCCCTCGCCGAACCGGGCTGACATAGGTGTTCATCCACTCGACTGCAAGTTGTGCGCGCTGGTTTGGCGCGCGCCCTGACCAGCGCATGCCTGGCCGCCGCGCCGCTGAAAGCGCCGTTGCGCGCCCGTGCAAGCCCGCTCATGCCGCTGGACCGTCGCGCGGGCGCCGCAGGCACGCGCATGACCTTACCCTACCCTGAGTAATCCCATCCAGGCAAGCCACCGCATACACATGCATGGCCTTCCATGTGCGGCGGCCTGCAACACATGCTCTGGCAAAGAGGTAGCAGACCACTTCTCTGGCATCCGCGGCGCTGTAACAGGCATGGAGCTTGCCGCGCCGGCTCGCCGCGCTCCCTGGCGTTGCGAGCGTGCCTCCTCGTCGGCCCGTCCCGGTTTGCCCAGTGCCTGCCCCCATTCACATCACCCTCCGGTAGCGCTTGGCTTCCGTGAGCTTGCCAGCGCGAGGCCCGGATGGTCGGTGCTCATTGCCGTCTGTGCTCGCCTCTTGTTTGCATATCATGGCAGCGCCGCCGGGACGGCCACTAGAGTGCGGTGGAAGGGCCGGCTCGGCGGCGCGCCCCTGAATGCAGGCAGGAGGTGCGCACCTGCGGCAAGGACCGTTCGCGGCCGGGCCTGGTGCTGGCAAGCTAGCGCAGGCCGAGCGCTACCGGAGGCTGATTTGACGGGGGCAGGCAATGGGCGGACGGGTCGGGCCGTCGAGGAGGCGCGCTCAACGCCAGGAAAAGCGCCGAAAAGCGCCGAGCCCGCGCCGCAGGCTCAATGCCTGCGGCAGCGCCGCGGACGGCAGGTATGTGGTGCGCTTCCTCGTGTCGTAGCATGTGTCGCAGACCGCCACCGCCTGGTCGCCATGCCCATGCCGCAGCGCCTGCTGCTCTCTTGCCGCCTGTGGGGTTGCTGTATGATTTTCCATGCCAGGCAGCGCGTCGCCGAGCTGAACGTGTCCACGGCAGGGGCATGTGCGCAGGTTGCAGGCATACGTGGCCTGCAGATCAGCATGGTCGCAGCGGCTGTGCCCATGCCGCGCACAGATGCGAAGCCAGGTGCGGGACGCGGTGCCGGGCATGCCTCGCAGCAGCATCGCGCATCCCACCCATGAGCTAGACCACCCGATCGTGCTGGGCAGCAGCAGCAGGGCGGCTGCGGGGACGGCGCGGCGGCCGCAGCGCTTTCCCTGCTGCTGCTGCCCAGCACGGTCGGTGTCGTCTGCCTCATGGGTGGGATGCGCGACGCCGCCGCAAGGCATGCCCGGCGTCAATGCCAAGCGCGCATGCTGGCGCGTCTACCAAGGATGGGCGGCGATGCCTGAGGCTCTGACACCGGACCGTGTCCACGCACGCATGTACATGCATGTGTGCAAGCATACAGGTAGGCCGAGCGGCTGCTGGCGGGGCCGGCAGGCGCGCTCGATGTTGGGACCCATGAGGACGTCGCCAAGCGTCTCGACGTTGTCCACCACGGCTAGGTCGCGGGGCACGAGGCTTACCGCGCTTCCCAGGCTCCCTGTTGGTTTGTGGCCCACTCTGAGGTCCTGCACGCACACCTGTTGGCAGGGCTGTTGGCAGCACTGCTGGCGTATGTGAGTGCAGGGCTTTGAGGGGTAGTCTCTGAGCAGTGAGCCTGGGGAAGAGCAGTGAGTGTCGTGTCCTGCACTCTGGCGGAGCTGGACGATGGGCAGAAGCTTGGCGACGTCCTTTTGGACTGCAACATCACGCGCGCCCCCGCCCGGCCCCGCCGGCAGCCGCACGGCCCACCTGTCTGCTGGGACACACCGTGTGCTGGGCTGGCTCCCAGCTTGGCAGGCATGACCGTGCACCGTTGCAAACAGTGGGGCACCCCAGCTCCTCTGGTATGTATAAGGGTCCTGCGTGACAGGGAGTCGCCCGTGCATGAGCGGCAGATGGGGTGCAGGCGGTGGTGCCATCAACAACTGTATCTCGCAGGCCGGGGGCGTCGCGGCGCTGTTCGGGCTGCTGGCGGCCGGCGGCGCTACCGGCCGGCATGAGCAGGCTACCTGCGCGCTGGACGGCCTGTGCTTTTGGCAGCACCAGGGGCCAGGACAGCGTCAGGGAGTGCAGGGGCATCGCTGCATTGGTCGCTGCGCGGGTCGAGCTGCTGGCGCCCGGCGACCCTGCGGCCGTGCACTGGCCGGCCGCTGCGGTGCTCCACTGCGCCGGCGGTGCGCCCCGCATGTCTGCTGCCCGCCCGTCCGCCCGCGGCCTGCCGCTGAGGCCCGTGCGTGCCGCGCGGACCGCGACGCGCTGCTCATGGACTTCAAGCCCGTGTACATGCTCTGGTCATGGCCGGCGACAGACGGAAGAACGCGTGCCACTCGGCCGCGGCCAGGTGATGGCCAGCGCTCGCTCGAGCGCCGCTGCATGCGCAGCATGGACTGCGGCAGCGCCTGCTCCACGGCGCTCGCGCGCGCGCCGGCCGCCACCTGGTAGCCGCCGAGCGGCACGCGTTGCGCCGGCTGCCCTCCACCATGGCCAGCGTGTAGAGTGATTTGACCTCCATGAGCGGCGCGTCGCGGTCTGCGCGGCATGCACGGGCCGGCTCACCTTGGCAAGCTTGTTTTGCGACGGCCGCATGGTGAAAGGCCGTGTTGTGGCGCGCGGAGCCCCGCGGCGCTAAAGGGCCTGTCAGCAGACAAGGTGGCTGCTGAAGGCGACCCGGCTAGCAGAGACCTGCCAGTCAATGTTGACTCCGTCCGCGCTGCCGCCGCCGCCGCTGCCGCTGCTGCATCACCTGCGCTTCTCTGCGCATGTGGAGGCACCATACGGGCAAAGTGCGCCAACCTGCATGCGGACGCCACCAAGGCCGGGCCTGCCGAGCGCGCTGGCTGGCGCACGCGCCCGCCGCCTTCTGTGAGCGTACAGAGAGGCCGCAAGCGTCCGGCTGCACAGCACGGCCACGTTCCAGGAGTAATTGGCTGTTGTATGGGATAATCACAAAGGGGCTTGAAAAGATGTCCTCGCCCTGCAGCGCACAAGCCCGGTGGGGCCCGGCTGCCGCTTGCATGGCGGGGACCGCGCGCGCCGCTGCCGTTTCGGCCCCACGGCGCGCTTGTGCGCTGCAGGGTGGTGGACGTCTTTGCCAGCCCCTCTGTGGTGGTCCACGACCACGCCCACGCCCAATGGAGCGTGGCGGTGCTGTGCTTCCTGGGCTGCAAGCCGGCAGGCAAGGGCGCCACGGTCTCGCCCGGCGCCTTCGTGCGCCATCCAGTCCTGCCGCGCCTTAAATCAACGTCTAGAGCGCGCTCTCCGCGAGCGCCCAGTGGCAGAGGCAGGCCTTGGTCTGTGTTGCGCATGATGGCTTCCACTGCTTGCTGGCAGCCTCCTCTCTACATGCTTTTTTAAAAGTGACAGTGCGGCACAATTAATGTCAATGGCCTGACAAGCACTGTCTGCGTCGAGCACCGCATGCACCATGTGCTGGTTAACCCTTCAGGACTTGAGAGGTAGAGTACATTGTGTGCAGCAGCCATGCCACTTAGACACCGCTATCAGAGCCCGTATGTGGAGCACTGTAACTCCAATATGGGACTTACCCAGCCTGCATGCGCGTATGCATAACTATGCGCACATGTCATGCAGTTGAGCTTTTGCTGGCTGTAGGCCTGTGCAGCAAAGCACTGCATTGCACACGGCATGTCAGTCATGCATCCTGACTCTGATCGACAATACAGCCGGAAAGGCACCTGCTCAAGCCAACGTGCAAAGAATGCAAGCGCGCATGCTCCTTGCTATGCTCGATGCATGCAAGGAGCAACAACACCTCCCTCCTGGCCCATTCGATGCAGGCAGCAAAAAAGCTCTTAATTTCCCCAGCCAAACAGGCTCCCTGCACATGATGCAGCCAGATCTGGTGGCAAAGCTGCTGGAAGTGTCCAGCCGTTTCGGCGGTGCGGCTGCACATGACATGGTGCATCACTCAGCGACCATGTGTCGCCCGTACTCCATCCCATGACACACGGCACAGCGGCAACTACGCGCACAGTCACCGCGGCCGCCCGAACAGGTCCCCGCGCAGGCCGCGCCCGAGCGGCGGCGGCGGGTCGGCGCCGCGCGGCGGCGGCGGCGCCGGCGGCAGCGCGCCCAGCGCCTTCCAGGCCTGCGAGTTGTACCGCGCGCCCGCCTGCATCAGGAACTCGAACGCCGCCAGGCCGTCCTCGCCTGCGGCGCGCGCGGCACACCACGGTGCCGCAGGCTTGGCACGCACGCCCGGCGTCTGCACTGCGCTTGGCTCGGAGGTGTCGCTGAGGCAGCTGTGAGCTGGCGCGTGCATTATGTTTGGTTGGGAACGCAGCTTTCATTTGCCAGCCTCTGCAGGCGGAGAGCATACTGTCTGCTGGGCCGCTGTGCGCCTGCGGAGCTGGGCCGCGCCCTTCTGCATGGCCAGGAAGAGCGCGGTGATGCCGTTGCGGTCGGGCTCGTTGACGTAGGCGGCGTCCGCGGCCGCGTCCTCGCCGCCCACCAGCAGCCGCAGCATGTCCACGTTGCAGGAGCGCGCCGCCAGGTGCAGCGCGTTCCTGCCGCCCGCGCACATAGCGTGGGGCGCGCCTGCATCCTGCATATGGCTCTCTGCTTGCAACATTGCGCATCCGCTGTCTGCCTTGTGCCTCAGCGCAGCCATAAATCGGACGGGGCGGCTGTTTGCCTCGCATAATGCGCCTTGCCCCACATATTGTTCCCCTTGTTTAGGACTTCATTTGATCTGCAGGAGGACAGGACGTCATTTGGCACAGAGGTATAACCCCATCGGCGTAGCGTTGCTGACACATCCCTGCCTGCATGCAGCAGCTAGGAGGGCGCATGCATGACCATGCCACCATGCGCCATGCAATCCTTGTCTCCCGCAGTCCGTGCTCTGGTGCCGTGCCCGACGCCCAGCCCGTGCCCCCACGCGCCCCCGCGGCGCGCACCGCCCGGTCTGCAGGTCGCACGCGCGCCGGTCCGCGCCCAGCGCCAGCAGCGCCTCAGCCGCCTCCACCTGGCCGGTGTCGGCCGCCCACATGAGCGCGGTGCGGCCGTGGCGGTCGCGCTGGTCCACCTCCACCTCCTCCAGTGAGCGCTCCACCATCCTGCGCGCGCGGCCGGGTATAGGATAGTGGTAGGGTAGAAAGGGTGGGGGGAACCTAGCTGAGAAGGATCAGGGTTGGGCGCCGCCGCAGCAGTCCTGCGCTTGTTGACCTCCACCTCCCGCCAGCAAGCGCTCCACCATCCTGTGCGCGCGGCCGGGTCGGCGAGAAAGGGTTAGCATTTGGCGCTGCCGCAGCACCCTGCGCTGGCCAGCCTCCACATAATCCTGCGGGCGCTCCACCATCCTGCGCGCGTAGCCGGGTCAGCGTAGAGGGCATGCGCGCGGCGCCGCCGCAGCAGGCCTGTACTGGCCAGCCTGCAACCCGGCCAGCGAGCGCTCCACCATTATGCGTCCAACAGGCGGGCAGGACACAAGTGTAATGGGCATTCGCCGTCCCCTTGCTTGAATGCGCGCCTGCGGAACGCGAGAGACGCCATGCCTGAACTGACAGAGGAATGTGGGTCCCTGGGTCCCTGGACACGTGCGCAGCCACAGTGCGCTGGCGCGGGCAGCGGCGGGGGCGCGCCGGATGATTTCGCGGTGCTGCCCGCGCTCGGCGGCCTCGTGCAGCGTGGTCGCCAGCTTCTCATCGTCGCCCTCGGGGCCGATGATGGAGAAGCGGCCGGCCGCCTTGCGCTGCCCTGCCGGCCACCCACACGCGCTTCACCTCTGCGTGTGCTGTGCAGGGAGCTGCTCAACACAACGGCCGGCCGTTGGCCCCGCTCAGGCCACACCCCATGCTCGCTTTAACGCCGCGTGCATTCTAGACAGGAGCATCGGTTTGCAGCGTATATATTGCAAAAGGGAAGCGTGCAGGAGTGTGGCAGACCGCGCTGGCTGGCCTGGTGGCTTGAAACCCATGGCGCTTGAGCACTCCGGCACTATGCAGGAGCGCGCAGAGGTGCCAGCTCTGCTGCCATGCTCAGGCTGGCCCAGCGGAAGCGCTGGGTTACGGGGCAGCCTGGCAGCTCAGGTGAGCTGGCGCTGGACTCACTGTTCCCTTGCAAGCCCAGTCTCTGCTGCCGCTCTCGTCAGGCCGGAGGGACTGTGCGGGCAGCCTCTGCGCAACTGTGAGGCAGGAGCGCACACACAGGGCCTTGCAGCATCATGGTATGACACGGGAGAGGCTGCACGGTATGGGGCTGTGCAGAACGCACGGGGAGCACGCAGCACTGGGCGCAAGCGGCGACCGCAGGCCCCCTGGCAGGAGCGCACGCAGCAGCGCAGCAGCCTGGTCCGCGCTCAGCCCCCTGCCGCCCTGCACGCCGCCGTCGGGCGGCCTGGGCGCAGGCGCAGACGCCGGGGCCGCCGTGCCGGACTGCTCGGGGCCTCGGGGCGCGCTGTCTGCGCCGGCGTCTTTCGGTGTGTCCTGCACACCCGCAGCAGCAAGGTCCTCTCTCTTTCCTAGGATGGGTCCTCTGGCCCCACTTGGGCGGACGGTGAGCAAAGCCGCGGCTGTGTGAGCAAGCGCGCACCAGGGCGACCGGGCTTTCAAACCTGACACGCGCGTCTGTCATCGCTCCAGCCGCAGCACGCACTGGCAGCGCCTTCCTGCGTTACAGCTGCAAGGAGTGTCGTCAGAAGAAGCTAAGCACAGGAAACTACGGCCTCGACAAGGCCTTGGGCGTTGCGTTACATGAGCATGCTCTAGGGTACATGGTGGTGTTACACCGTGGAGTGCCGCAGCTGTGAACCTGCTTTCCACCAATTGTTGCACCGCCGACCGTGACCGAAGTTCATTGATCCTGGAGAGCCAGTTCCACTCTCAGGCTGTACATCAGCATGACCACCAGCAGCAAATGGGTTTAGCATAAGCCAGGCAAATTTAGTGACAGAGACACTGACGTAGCAGCACCATTAAGGTTTAAAGAGCAGTGGGCGCTGCTTGAGGCTGCTGAGCTCGGTGCCGGCAGAAGGTCGAACCACTACATATGACTGGCCTTCACACCGTTGAATACGCCAGGTACCAACCAAAAATCCGCGCTCAGCATAAAAAATAAAGCGGCGCACGCTGCGGCCAACACAGTATACACTCTCGCGAGCCACCAAGCACCACGCTGCCTCTGCACAGCAGACCGCTGGGCAGGCAGCTCGAAGCATCCTGCCCCCGCCCCGCGCTCAGGCAGCGCCCCTGTCGCCCCCCTTGGCCACTTTGACGGGCAGGATGAGGTGCACGTTGCGCTTGAGCAGCGTGATGAGCTCCTTGCGCGCGGTGATGCCAATCTCGCCGATCACGCAGCCCCGGGCGCCGATGACCATCTTCTTCACCTTCACCCGCGCGCGCGCCAGCTTCACACCATGAAGTTGTGTTTCTGTAATGATGCGAACGGAACTGATCTCTGCAAGCGCGCCGCCCGCGCGCTCTGTTCAGAGTGGGCTGCAAGCCTGCGCGCAGTCTGCGCGTCAGCCCGACTGCGCTCCGTCAGACCGTCTGGGTCCAGCCTTGGCCCGTCCTTACATACACTCATGGAATGCTTACGTGCGCAGTGTCTTGTGGCGCCCACCCGCGCATTGCCCAGAGCGCGGGGCGTCCGGAGCGCCGCGCAGGGGGTACGGCGATGCGGGGCGGGGTCGCCGGGCGCCACACCCGCTCGTCGCCCACCAGCAGCGGGACCTCGATGCGCACGGAGCCGTCCGGGAATTCGTCCACCTGGCTCGCGCCGAAGCGCAGCTCGTACGGCAGCTCCTCGTGCAGCCGCCGAAACGCCTTCTCGCGCACCACCTGGCGCGCAGCAAGCCCAGGTCAGGACAGGGTCAGGGTAGGGTGGAGAATGCCTTCTCGCACACCACCTGGTGTGCAGCAGGCTGTCGGTCAGGACAGGGTTAGGATAGGGTGGAAAGCGCCTCCTCGCGCGCCACCTGGGCGCAGCAGGCCGTCCAGGTCAGCCGCGGCCCCGCCGCGTCGGCCGGCTCGCGGTACCTGGGCAGGGGCGGCAGCCTCGCCTGCTACCGGGCCCCAGCCGCCCGCGGAGCGCGGCCGCCGCGTGCGCGGCCGCCAGCGGGCGCCTGTGCGCGCATACGCGCGGCAGGAGCGGGGCCATGGCGTGGCAAGGCGCCGCACCTCCTTGGCGAGCTCGACGGGCGTCTTGTCGGTGTGCTGGCTGGCGCGCACCACCCACGCGCCGGGCGTCGCCCTGCGCGCGGGCCGCCATTGTGTTCACGGGACATAGCTCGTCTCAGGCGGACACGGCCCTTGCCAGACTCGACTCCATTAGCGAGCGTGCGGCAGCCTGGCGGAGCCCGGCCGGCACGCGAGCGGGCATGCGGGCCGAAGCACCAGCGCGGCAGCGCCGCGGTGCAGCTCTCGCGGCGGCGCCGCTCGAGACGCAGCGCCCAGACGAGCGCCGCTGCGCTCACAACTCAGGAGATGTGCAGGGCCTGGGTCGGGTCAGCGGCGCCAGGCCCAGGGCCCCCGTGGTGCGCGCCTGGCCAGCAGGTCGGGTATAAGGTCAGGGTGTAGGGACAGGGTTGGGGCGCGCCTGGCCAGCAGGTCGGCGCGCAGCTCGGCCATGCCGGCGCCCCGCGCGGCGGACACGTTGAACACGCGCTCAAAGGTAGCCGCCTGGCCCAGCTTCGCGGCCAGCGCCTGCAGGCGCTCGCCGGCTTGGCGCGGCAGCAGATCCACCTGCGCGCGCGGTCAAACCCTGCAGGGTTGCGCCGGCCTTTGGGGAGCAGCAGGTCGACCTGCGCCATGGGCGGCGCCCTCGCCGGCGCATGCGGGCTCTTCCCGGGGCGGCGCGTTGAGCACTCTTGAGGGAGTCGCTGCATTCTGAAGCAAGCAACTGCCGGCACCGCGCGCCCAAAGCGCCGGAGGTGGGCCATGCGCGATTCGTCTCGCGGAGTCACAGCTACCTTTGCGCTGATCGCGAGCCAGGGTCGGGACCCGGCTGGACTGCAGGCCGCGCTGGGCGCGCGGCGCTGGCTGGCGGCAGCAGGTGGGCCCCAGGCGCGCCTTGTTCAGGACGAGGAGCGCCGGCGGGGGGTCCCAGTCCGGCAGCGGCCCGCGCGCCATGTGCTCCACCAGCGCCAGCACGCGCGGGTCCTCGCGCGTGATCTGCGTCGCAGCCCCGGCTCGCTGCAAAGGGTACGGTAGGATATGGTTAGGGAATATCGTACCGGCTCACTGCGGCAGCACCCAGCCGGAGTGCGTGCACGCCCCATTTGAGGCGCAGCTCCAGCTCACTATAGCAGCACCACGCTGGAGCGCGCACACGAGTAGTATCTTTCACCAGACCTCGCCAGGCCCGCCTTTATGCGCAACGGGCAAGCTAGCTGCGTCTCTGCAAGAGCGCCGCGTCAGCAGGTCGCAGCCACATTTGCACAGCAGCCACACAGCACCCACGCATCTCCCAACACAGACAGCACCAAGGCGACGGCTTCCGCCCTGGCCCACCTGCCGGTGCGCGTCCAGAACGAGCAGGAGCACGTCGGCGTCAGCTGCGGCGCGCCAGGCGGAGCGCACGCGCGTCGCGTGGCTGGTGTCGCGGTACCGACTGCGCGCGCGCGGGGACCCACCCATCGCATGCGGGAACGGGTGGGAATACCCGCGCCCTGCTGATGCGCCGGCGCGCAGGTGTCACAGGCGCCAGGTCCCATGCATTCAGCGCCCACTCACCCTCCCGCACAGAGCCACAGGGGCAAAAAACGCCGCAGGAAGCGCAGCCGGGCGACCAGCGCCGGCGAGCGCCGGGCGAGCGCGCGCGCGCGCGCGCTCCCGGCCCCGGCAGGGTACAGGGCTAGGTCCCCGGCGAAGGGGTTAGGGCGTGGGCACGCCTGGTGGTGACCACGCCCGGCGTGTCATACAGCGCGACCTGCGCGGCGCCCTCCGTGAACGCGCCCAGGTGCGAGTCCTGCGTCGTGTTGGTGCGCGGCGACACCGCGCTCACCTGCACGCGCGCGCTCTGCCCGCGTCGGCAGCGCACGATTCCGCTTCTCTATAACATGACTGTGACACAAATGACAGAGCAAAGCACACAGGCGGCACGCCACTCGCTCGGGGATGCGAACAGAGTGCAGCGCTGTCGTATGCATGCTGGATGTGTGCAGGCCAGGTGCCAAGCATCCCGTGAACAGGCACCTCTGCATGTCCGCACGTGCGCGGTCTGCGCTGGCTTCTGACAACCCTTGGGCGTGGGGCCAGCCTGCGCGCACATGCACCGGCGCGGTGCCGCACTGGGGGGCGCTGCGGCCGCCCACCTTCTGGCCGACCAGCATGTTGGTGAGCGTGGACTTGCCCGCGTTGGGCACTCCGATGACCGCCACCTGCATAGGGTTTAAATTAGGGAAGTTTAGTAGGGTAGGGCGAGGCGGCCACGCCTTCTTTGAGATGAGTGAGCCACGCAAGGCCTGCGCGCACACGCACGCTGCCATGCTCCCGCAAGGCTCACATGCAAGCACTGCGTGCGCGCCCCGCTGAACAGACTCAGGCGCAGGGCATGTGCTGCCAAGTTAGGTGAGCGAAGGGCAACGGCTTTTGTTGCGGCGCGCCTGGACCATGCGCTGCTCGTGCAGGGGGACGGGCGCGGGCGCGGCGGCCGCCGCCGCGTTCGCGGCCAGCTGCGCCGCGCGCGCCTCCGCGACCGCCAGCGCCGCTGC
>JAABUO010009488.1_pt1 | contig 10877 bp, 5 predicted proteins | sample 5559291 | NCBI WGS metagenome assembly JAABUO01 (sample SAMN10711878, study PRJNA513372) | rock metagenome | isolation source: Antarctica rocks | place: Antarctica: Victoria Land, Finger Mt sud
TCGAGTATTTAGAAAATAAGAAAAGAGAAGACGAATCGATTTATATCTCTTATATATTAAAGTATAAGGCAACGACCGTTTTTAAACCGTAAGCTTAAATAATAAACTACTCGCGAATTCTTTATATATAATATAATTATATTTTAAAATACGCTACGGCCTTATATATTACGAAGGGAAACGTTATAAAGAAAAGTAAAGATATTAGTTAATTATATAACGAATTTAAACGGCGAATTCGGTTAAAGTAGCTTAGTAAACTTACGACTTAAGATGCTTTATCTTTCGTATTAAAGGTAATTTTATATAGTTAAATCTATTACTATTTATTAAGCTTCTTAAATACGAACTAGCGTTTCCGTTAATATAGTTTTTCTCGTTGAACTCGAGCTAGTTAAGCTTTATCTTTTAACGTAATATTTTAAAGCTTCTCTTTTAATATTTCAATCTCTTTATTAATAAAGACGAAATCGGTATAATTATTTAAATTAGCTTTTACTTTTATAGATAACGATTATAATAGCTAAAGATAGTAATAAAGCGATAGTTTATAAAATTCTTTAAAATAAGTAATATAATATTTTTTGTTTTAGTAGCTAGCTATTCTATTTATAATATTTAGCTTAAGCGTATATAAGCTAAAGAAGGTATCTGCGTTATTATAGCCGGCGAATTTTATCTTTTCGGCGATCGAATAGCTATTATCTTTAGCTAAGTTAATATTTCTTAACGATTATATTTCGTCTATAAAAATTTATTATCGGCTTTAATAAAGGCTTCTCTTCGAATATTATATATCTTAATATTTTCTTTATACTCGACCTAATATCTTAAATCTATTATTCGATTACTAAAGAAGCTTACTTTATAAATCTTTCTAATAGGTTTATTCGTAAATACTATTTAGAAAAAGGTACTTAAAGTATATCTTTTTTAATTTAAAGGTAATATAAGAATCTATTCGAAGGTAATAAAATAGCCTTAATCTTTTTAAAAGATTTATAATCTTAGAAAGCGTAATCTGCGAGAGCGATTATTAATAAAAGTAGTATTAAATTTATAAATAACGGCTTTATATTCTTATATATATTATATTATAGCCTAGAATTATATTAATATAGTTAGTAAAGATTACTTTTAATTATAATTTCGAAGTTTTAAATAATAAAGTAATCTTTTATATAATATTTATAAAAAGCCTTTTATATTCTTTATAACTCGTATACTAATCTCGATTTCTTCTTTTTTATTTTTAAATACGACGAAATCGATTATTTATTTATAGCGTAAACGTAATACTCGATAGCTTTCTTAGTTAATAGTATTTTAGAGAATTATTTTATTTACCTCGTATAGTAGTTTACGGCCGAAGCTTTTATATATATTAAATTTAAAATATTCGTTTATTTACGTTAACGAATAAATAAATAGTATATAAATAGCGTAGTTTTATATAAAAATCTATTTATATTTATATTAATGCTAATCTTTCTGCTATATATACTTAATAATAATAGCGAAGTAGTTTATCGTTATAAAATATTAAGTTCGCTAAGTCGTTAAAAGATTAAACTTCTTATATAGCTCGATTTATATATATTAATATAATTATTAAACTTTGCGAATAAAGAGGAAAAATAAAGTAAAACTTTAAATATAAATAAAATAAATTGATTTTAATATTTCGAGAAGAATCTTATTATTATTAGGTCGCCGTTTTTAACCGACGTTAAAATTTATCTATTTTTAAAATATAGTATATATAAATAGCTTCTTTTTACTAATATTATAGCTACGTATAATACCTTTTATAAAGTACTTTACTATTTTTATAACGTAAGGACTAATATTAAAGTTTCTTTTAATATATTTAGTTTATCGAAACAAGATATTATTAATAAAGATTATATAATATTTTGTAATAATAAGAAAAGACAAAAAGACTTATTTATTCTAAAAGGCTAATATCCGGTTATAGTTAATTTTAATACTAGATTTAAGATATTTAAATACCTTATTACTATTAATATTAGCCTCGATTAATAACTTTAAATTATTCGTTTTTATATTATTAAAAAACTACGTTATAATTCTCTTTTTCTATATTATTAAAGTCGAGGTTAAGAAATACTTTAGCTATTAAAACGTATAAAACGAAGAGAGGCAGAAACCGTAATATATAAAATAAATATAAGATAAAAATATATATAATAGCGTATTTAATATATAAATAAGTTGCCGTAGGCTATAGGCAGTTAGAAATAAAAGGGAAAAATAAAAGCGAAAAAGCAAAAAGGCAAGAATAAAAGATAATATAATAGGCTATCGATAAAGCTATAACCGGCTTCTTTCTAATTAGTATCTAAAACGAGCTAAATAAACGCTTTCGTTTAAACTTATTAGAAAATATTATTAGCTAAAGAGAAGGAAATAGCTAAAAGGGAGTATAGAGGAGCAGAGAAGGAGTACGGGGGAGCAATAAGGGAGTAGGGGAGAATAGCGAGGGAGTATAGGGGAGCAAAGGGAGAGCATATTAACAAAATAGTCGTTAGCGGGGGAGCAAAGCGGCGGCACCTAAATCAGCAAAGGGTCACGTATTGGCCTGGGTTCGGGGATACTATATATATATATATGTATTATATATACCCCGAACTTAGGATTGACGATTTCCGTTTCTATGCTAGAAAGGGAGCAGAGCCGCTTTAGAGGGAGCACCGAGGGAGTAGAGGGGAGCATTGAGCAGGGCACCACACTGCCCACGAAGAGGCATAGCATCTTAAAGCCAAAACGGGTTTGCCTTGGCTTCGGCTCTACTTGCCAGATTTACTTGTAGCGGCCGCCAGCGGCTAAGGCTCCTGTGGCTGCTGCCTAATACGACTTTTCTCTGATCTCACAAGGCCACTAAATCCTAGCCCTGCCTAACGTTCAGCTGCCGGTCCCGGAGTTGCGGCCTCTGTTCGGGCCTTGACTCAACCCTTAGAGCTCGATAATTGCGGCCGGCATAGCTTTAATACCGCCGACTTGGTTGAAAAATTGGCTGCATTTGAGCTAGTCTAACCCGCTCATTCATTTTGTCAACCTCCTTGCGAAACGTTTCTCAAGAACACGAGGCTATGAATGCGTCGAGGAAAGGAAGTCTCACATATGGGGACTATACTGTTGGATGGATATGCGCTCTTCCTTGTGAAATGGCCGCTGCCAAAGCCATGTTAGACGATATCCACCGGGACCTGCCGAAGCGCCCAAATGATCATAATACCTACACATTAGGCAGTATTAATGTGCACAACGTGGTCGTCGCCTGTCTGCCACCAGGCGTGTATGGCTCCAGCTCTGCAGCTGCAGTAGCAACCCGAATGGTCCTTGAGGAAAGTGATGAAGCCGCAGCAGATGATAGCCGGAAAAGTGTGTTTTTCTTTCTTGAGTCTTTCTCCATCGTAGGGCAGATCATCTACGGCATAGATACCCGCACTCCTAGGCACTAGAAATACATGAATCGAACCCCAGTTGCAAAGTCCCGTTCAAGCAAAGAGAACCCTCGTATATTCAAAGAAATCGGACCTGGCCATCTGGCCTGGGCTTCACTCCGGCTACTCGGATGGCCAGACCTCAAAATCAACCGGCTCGTGTGAAAATCGGAAAAATGTGCGCTGCTCACCGAGGTGATATTACAATGGCAAGGAAATTTCGAGTATATAAAAGATTTTACACGATTTCAGCATTATATCCCCTCGATGGCTTAGCTGGAAGAGCGTCCGGCTGTAAATTTCTCCGTTACCGGAAGGTCGCGTGTTCGATTCACGCTCGAGGGAATTTCTTTTGGCACATGAACCTTTTGCAAATCATTGAAACCTCCAATCAGTGGAAAGGAGAAATATGGTGGCATGTAGGAACCATTACGCCATTGCCCATATTTAATACCTTCTACAAGAAGTATCAGAAACTAAGCGTTACTATTATTGATCCTCAGAGCAATAAGCGAATGTGTCCCAGCGTTAGCCGGCCTCCAAGCGCTAAACCTCAGAAGAAAAACTTGAATCTCTCCACAGACCCAATCGATATTCACGACCCCCACCTGCTCTATGCTGTCGGTCAGAAAGCAAATATGTCGTTCTATGACGAGATTGAGATCGAGGATATGACCTACCACGAATCCACGACACTTTACACCTACCCATGCCCTTGTGGCGACCAATTCGAGATCGCTCTTGCCGATCTTCGTGACGGCGAAGACGTTGCTGTATGCCCCAGCTGCAGCTTACAGATCAAGTCATCTTTGAGGCAGTAGGTTTTCAATCATACTCTCAGCGCTGAAGAAGCCCGCTGATCCTGATCTGCATGACCGGCTACTAACTTAGGCCTCGCCACTTTACTCGCGCGTTAAGGCCCGTTTCGGCCATGTGCTGCCTCGATGCTCGCTCGTGCTCCCTTTGTGCTCGCTCGTGCTCTCCTTTTGCTCCCCCGTGCTCCCTTACTTCTTCTTCGTATTCCTTCGCTGGTTTTTTGCCGCGCTCCTTTGCTTTTTCGCTGCTCCCTTTTGAAGTAGCTTTGCTTCCTTTTCCGTCCCGGAATGGAAATCCCTCATTTCAAGTTCGGGGTGTATATAATAAATATACACATTAAAGAGTACCCATCCCAGTATATACAGATACGCTGACCTGAATATCTGACTGTTATTCCGCCTTCTCTCATCTTCTTCCCTTTAAGATGTTCTAGCCACCTCCACCCAAAAGAGTTTTCGTATAGCCTGACGCCGACAGGGCTGACAAACGCTTGAAACCGCAAAACCTTATGTCGTGAGGTGACAGGCACCGATAGCCTTACGCGTTCGAAAGTAGCTACATAAGTTCGGTGAGAAGCTGATATTTCGCTGCGTACGCATCCGACCCTGGGACCTAGACACTTGAAAAAAGACGACAGTCACCCATCATACACCCCGTCCATCGTTTCATGCTGGAGCTTCGATGGCGACTCCCAAAGTCCTATCGAACTCGTCTATTACCTGCTGTCAAACGTAACCGTACCGTTCAATCGGAAGCAAAAGATGTATTGACATAGGGCAGGTCTGCCCCCTTTCTTCAATTTCACCAATTGAGCAGCGGGTTCGATGACATCGACCCGTCAGCCCTGATCGATCACGAGCATCTTCCCGGCCATCCGCGGGTCAATCTAACGAACGTAGGAGCACTGACAAAGTTCCTTGAGGACGAGCTCTACTCGCCCGACCTAGAAATGATGGCACCTTATCTTTGGATGATGTCCTTGCGCTCAGGCGCAAACATCTCGCCCCTTCACCGACAACTCGTCAAAGGCCGCCAAATTCTGATCAGCGAAGACCCTAAACTTCATCTCGTCTGGCTGTCAAGTCGTATTTTTATCGAACCTTTGCCAAGATACCTCCTTTCGCATGCATTCTGGGACGTCTACCTGTGCAGACAAAACTCGCCCCTGTGCCCCCAAGGCCGCAACCGCATCCACAAGGCCGCTCTTGGATATCTTCGTACATATTACTATCTGATCAAATACGAATCGGATTTCGTCCTCGCCCAGGATTCCCACCTCATTCCAAAAGATGTAAACTGGCCCGACTTCTGTGCCTTTACGTCAGGCCTTGGCTCCGTCCCCGATTCGGCGGTGTCCGCACGCTATGCTTTCGGCGAATTGCGCCTCGGCCGACTCAATTTTTACATCAAATTTGTTCTGCGGAAATATTGCTTCCAATTTGTACACATTAGCTACGGTTCGTATTTTGCCCGGTTCTATGCACCCTTGCTCTTCGTTTTCGCCATCATCAGTATTGCACTGAGTGCTCTTCAGGTCTGGCTGCGGGCAGAGCCGTTGGTAACGATCAAGTGGTCCAGAGTATGGGACACTGCGTGCGGATTTGCAATTGCGATAGTTATATTGTCTGTTGTGTTGGCATCGTTACTTCTGGCTCTTGGCGTATATAGATTCGTGAATGAATGGCAATATGCCATAAGGAAGGAGGTGTTAAGGAAATGGCACAGCGACTTAGTATAGAGATCAGCAAGATCAAGGGGCTTTGCAATAGTGTTGATGGTGAGAACTTCGAAATATGACACTCTTTACGGCTTTCTTGTGGGTGGCAAAATTGGCATCAAAATTCAAAAAGGCAGAGAGCTGCGAAATGACTGTCTCCCAAGGAACTCAATCCGATTTACTATGGCTACTTGCACTGACCTTTAGCTAACTCTCTTACTTTTTCATCAGATCGTCCTCTCGATCGTTTGAATCTAAGGAATCAGTACCATCTGCCTCGATCCACTCAATGCATCTAATGAAAACGTCCCTGTACGTCCGGCCCATTCGATGTCCTAAATCTTTCTTACACACCCAAATAAGCCTCTCCGGGAAGTCTTTTGCGGTGGCTCGCGGATTGTTGAAAGTAGATACATTACCCCACAACCCGATTTCCCAGAAGGACGAGACAGAGACTGTAGATATCATGTTTTCTGCTAAATCGGTGAACTCGTTGCCCCTCTATTTCCTCTTTTTGGCTCCTCGAAAGCTAAATGGTATACGAGAGCGTTCAGTATTGCAGAAAATCAGAGGATTCGATACGACAGCTAGACGCTTTTAGGGATATCCATGTTGATCACCTGGTCGTTACTAGAGGTTATGCGCTGTGTTCGAAAGAAAAGCGGATTATAATCAAATGATTGTTATGTCAAATTTATTCCTGCTTACCACTCGGTCAATCCACCTTCCCCATTGTCTCTTGCGCAATTCCAGAGACGAAAGGCTCTCCGCGAGAAGCCTCAGGCATCCGCATCCATAGTGGCATTATTCCACAACTAGGCATTCCACACTTCACATACCATGTACATATTTAGGACAGCCAGCACGCTCAGCATAAAGCAGAATTTCACATGAGCAAGGGCTTTCTAATCACTTAGCTTCTCTGAACCTTACCCGCACACGGAACGATGTACTCTTGACAATCCGCTTTCGTTGTACCATGAAGCATGACCCAGACTAGTAAGATAGCGCCCCAAAAGATCCATTACTTCATCCATCACAGAAAATCGTGGAGTGCGCAGGTCCACCTAGGTATGATATGTTCAAAATTAGTATTTCCAGTCACACACCTGAGTCGATGTGTAACTTCTGCCACTTTCGGATGAATTCTTACCAATGACACCCGACTTATTAGATCCGAGACAGCGCCTGGCAGTCGAAGAACAAAATATTAAAGATGAAAGTCCAGCTTCGGTTTACTGTTGTTGGCTCTGCTAGCGGTCCTAACACAGATTACGCGGTCATCAAAAGGATGAGCCCGTTAATTTCAGTTCGTCCCCTTACTCTTACAATGAACCATTCAAAAACCAGGCACCATGAAGTACGAATGAGGCCCAATGAAAAGGCTGTCTCATGTCCCAGCACTGCCGCACATCGAGAACAGCCTCGCGCACTGCATACGCCAAGTCGTACATACCATGCCCGTCACTCTCACATCTCATCTGCTTCAAATAGCCGTAAAAGTGTTCAGAGAATGCTCGCGCGGTACGCGTCTCGACTGGCCATAAATTTCCCAGCACGGAAGCAGCGCCAGCGGAAAGGAGGGCTGTTACTAAGCCTAGGGGCTCGTCGCCAGCCTGGAAACGCTGCTGCAGGGAGCCGCAGGCCAAGAGGGAGATGTGTGAAGCGCGAATGCGGAGATCAAAGAGATCTTGTACAGTGCATGATGCTGTGCAGCGTTAACATGCAAGTCGAAACCCATGAGAGGACCTTGAGGTGTTGCTTACCTGGACCGTCGGAAGTACTGTAGAGTCTGAGCGATTGGTCGATAAGATTTTTCCCCTTGATGTCGCAATGGCCCAGAAATTGAACCATATGCGATCTCTCGAGACATGCTTTCAGTACGGCAGTAGTACTCTCTTCACCACAATATCCTTCAGCGTTAAATTTCGTTGCTAGGAGTTTATTCGAGGAGTATAATTTTTCCCGTTCATCTAGATCGAACTCACTTATCACGTTATCGTCGTTGACCGCTTCTGGTTCGTAGGCGGCAATGAAACTACTTGAAAATTTAGGCTCTCTGTGTTCTCTCTCAGCGGCTCGACGGCAGCATTGTGCAAAGTTAGTCAGGCTTGCGCAGTAGACAATTGGGTTCCTCATGAGGAGTGGCACCCTTTCTCCATCTTGGTCCAAGAGACGCAGGGCATGAAGGGGTAGGGAGTGGAGAGGACCAGATGGACAAAGCACGATTAAATCATCGGGATCAGAAAGCTCACTCAATGGCCGGATCAAGGCATCCAAATCCCGTAACGGACCTTCGCCTGAGTCGTCGTCCTCCTTCAGTCCCTGTAGGGATGTTTTGGTTTCGCTACTCGCTTTAGAATTTCCTTGCCCACTCATGTGTTCAGCTACCCATGCTTCTATTTGCTGAAGCGTAATATCTAAGAAATTGAATGTGACTTGACCTGTTGTTGAAATAACAGACACTAGTATATTGTGTTCTGTGATGATCCAGTCAACAAATATCTTGGGCCGTGCTTCATGGTTTGTTCCAAGTTTGGATATGTCTTGGAGGTCGCGCAGATTTACTGAAGCCCCTTCACGGAGGTTTAGGACTTCTTGCAAGCACCTATGCTCCCTCATCTGATTCTGGTGGCAGTCTAATTGGACCCTGGTTTGGAATTTTTCCGAGCTCGATGCATTTGAGAGCCGTTCAAGCAATTTGCACTCATCCACGTAGAGCCTGCTTGTAACCTCCTGCTCTTCGATTTTGTCCACCATTGCCCGAGGCAACAAGACGCCAAGGCCCAGAATATCAGATAAGCTGCGAGCTTTCGATTTTTGTACCCATTTCCATGCATCTTCCCATTTGCCTGAGCTTCTGCATACTTGAATAGCAAATCTATAGATATCTCTAACGTGCTTCTCTGAGGATAGTTGTCGCTTTGTGACCACGGCTTCCATTCCCTGCAATATGGAGAGCTCATTTCTGTGCTGGTCAGCATGACCTTCGGCAGAGAGCAATGAGCCAAGCACATTTTCAGAAGAGCATTTGCCCTTTTTCCATTGCTCGTACTGGCAAAGCACGACCCAATACGCATTTTCTCGAATCATGAATTTCAGTCTCAGGCCAACAGCCGAATCAAGAGTAACTTTGTATAAGTTCAGCGCTGTGCCTAAAACGTGCTGCTCGTCGGGGTGTTTCCATCTTTCGAACTTTTGGAAAACACCGAAATAGATAAGAGCTTGACGTTGGAGAAGAAAAGCAGCCAGATCTACTCTTTTCTGCTCCAAATAGGTTTTCTTGGCTATGTTAAATTGATTAATCGCTTCCATCTCCAATTCGACGTCTTGCCTGGCCGGTGACTTTTTGAATAACCACGACGCTTTGATTTCCTGGTACTTGGCAGATTTCAAACAAACTAGTGTCGGATCCTCCAACAAGCGAATATCGTTCTCAAGCATTTCAAGGGCATGTGCCATTAAGTTGGGAGTCTCGGAACCCAAGCCTCGAATTGAGATCAACCGATAAGCGAATTCTTCAAGCCTTTCTATCCTTTTCTCCAATGAAACACCAGCAATGTCATGACTGTGCGGCTGAAGCACGTCTGCGTAAGAGTTTCTTAGGTCATTCAATTCTTCTAGCTCGGTTCCTTCCACCAGCGGAATTAGGGTTGCCTCACTCGTTCCTGCTAAGTCCACGCGAGCCCTTTTAGCCCATATCGTTGACATTTCCGAATGTTTGAGAGCAGTATAAGCACGATATACTGTTTCCGCCGCTAAGCCTCTTAGAAGCGAACAGTCTGACCCCGCTAGGTCATGCCACAACGCTGTGGCTCCACTGATGACTTTACCATCGTCGCTCGCTGATAGTTTCAACCTCGACAAGGTAGAACAGCGAGCTATGTAATACGTTAGCATATCCCCTGAAGCCTGAGAGATCGTACTAAGTTGACCAAGAATTTCCGCCTGTAAATTCCCGTCACGTAGGTCAAAGGCAAGCTTCAAAAGCTCGAGATATGCTGCGCTGAGACCATTAGGAAAGTCTAGACTTTTGTAGGTATCAAAAAGCTCGTCAATGTTTTCTACGACGTTGCATTGATCGGGATTCAGAGCATCCTGGCAAAGTTGAGCAATTTTGATGTCCAGTGCGCCATGCCTATGATTCATATTTTCAAAAGCTTTACGCGCATTCTCGTAATGCTGTCGTTGCTGATCTCGACAATCCAGGTCGCTTAGCTTCTGCGCAATCAATTTTTCTGCTCTTGCACGGTAGTGGGATGGCAGTCTCTCATTAGTTGCAAGAATAATCGCAGGCGCACTAAATTCCGGACCTTGACCGCAAGTCGAATACGCTTTAGCCAATATCAAGCAGTTGGCGAAATCAGCTTTCCGCATCAGGTGATCGAACTGGCGCTTGAGTGCCGGTACACAGGCTTCCTGTACCTGTGACCAATCCTCGCCTCCACATTTATTGGCAAGCTGCCAGAGTTTGCAACGATATGCATCTATCCGAACCTTTGCGTGCTCAGTATCTGCCTTACACCAGACAAAGCGACAAGCGAAAAAACATATAACATACTGTAGCATCGTTGACAGTTTCAGCCTCGTTGGGGTTTCGAAATGTCTTATGAATTTTCTCCGCACGGAGAAGTGAGTCTTTGAATTTGCAGGTGGAGTAAACCCGTGAAACGTAGTATATCATGATCCCGGCAGCCACGGTGGAATTATTGAGCTCGTCTGAATGGTCCAAGCCATCACCTAGGACCTGTGCAGCACGCTTGTAATAGCCCAATGTAAACAATGTCTCACCCAGTTCAACAATGAGATCGATATTGTTTCCGTCTGTATCGAGCGCGGCTTCTAATACTCTAGCAGCTTCGGTATACTTGCCTTGG
>JAABUO010009489.1_pt1 | contig 10877 bp, 11 predicted proteins | sample 5559291 | NCBI WGS metagenome assembly JAABUO01 (sample SAMN10711878, study PRJNA513372) | rock metagenome | isolation source: Antarctica rocks | place: Antarctica: Victoria Land, Finger Mt sud
GGGGCCGCGGCGGCGCTGACGCCCCGGGTCGGCTTCCCGGTCGCGCCCGTCGATCTGGCTGCGCGGGGAGCCGCCCTGCGTGGGGCACGCGCCGGCCGTCTGCTGGGCCGCCCCGTGGCGGTGTCGGTCCTGGCGTTCCGGGGGCGGATGCTGACGCTGTACCAGATGCCGTCGCGCGGCGTCTCCCTGCCGGTCATGCCCGTGATGAAGGCCGCCGGCAAACCGATCCTGTGTGGCCGCGCCGAGGACTGCCACCTCGTCGCCTGGCGCTCCGGCGGGCGGCTGTTCGTGCTGGCCGGGAACGTACCCGACCGGGCACTCGTCATGCTGGCGGGCGCCGTCCGTGACTACGATGGGGTCGCCTGAAACGACGAATGGGCTTGATGAAAAGACGCCGACGGCGATGAAGTGACGACAGGATCGAAGAAACGATGGCCCATTTCTGGCAGGCAATTCAGATGTTCTTCCTCAGCCTCGGGACCAAGTACGGGGTCAATCCGTGGATATTCGGCGCGATCTACGTCGGCGCGATCCCGTTCTTCACGGCGTCTCTCGCCTGGCTGGCGCGCAACGCTCGCCAGGGAAAACCGACTCTGCTGCCTCTGCTGTCGGCAGGCTTTTTCTTCGTCTCGGCCTATCTCTACCTGATCGCCGTCGGCCGAAACGTGCCGGTCTGGGTTTATCTCTTCATTGCTGTTATGGTCCTGCCGGGCGGGTACTCCGTCGTGAAGAAGGTTCGGAAGCGAATGTGCCGATAAAGATTTGGTGAGGAGGGAGGCATTATCTCATTGGTAAGACATGCCCCCATTTTTGTTAGAGCCTCTAAACGAGTTTTAACCGTTCCGGTATTATACGCCAGGATAACCTGTATGCCAGCCACTATTGGGTGGAATCCTGCGAACGCTCTCATGATATGAGAATCGAAGAACTCAGCCGAAGAACTCACTTGTGACGCCTGCAACGACGCTCCGACCCGCATGCGCCGGGTCACCCAGGCCATGCCGCCCGACGGCGCGTTTGACCCGACGGCACGTTTGATCGGGCCATGGTCTTGCGCAAAGCGATCGCCGGTCCCGTCCAGGCGCGCAACCTCTCCTGCAGCTGGCAGCGGGGTGCCATCGCTAGGGGCAGCCGGGCAGAAGGCCCGAGACCGGGTTAAGAGTTGGACGCGGGTACCCGCTGGGTGTCATGCTGAGACGGAGCTTATACAGCGAATCATCATGCGGGCGCACACATTCGATCTCGTCGTCACCGGGACCGGCTCGGACGGCGCGACGGCAGCGTCTCTCTACCGGTTCGCTGGCTGAAAGCTGCCATTATCGATTCCCGGTCCTTTGGCGGCCGCCCGGTCCATCGTGCGCGGGCAGTTCGATTTGTGTTAGAAGTTGCAAACCCATCGAGCGTTAGCCTTACCTTTGCTGGATTATCCCCTCTGGCCCTGCTTCTGCTCGGCCATGACCCGAAGCACCGGTCGGCCACCGACATTTTGGAGCGGTAAATAGACCCGGCGGATCACCGGCACGACGGCGACGGTGTGGGCGTGGGGCGCGTACAGCTCCCCGACTTTGCGCAGCGCCGTTCCATCTTCATCGAATAGGGAGACGACCCCGGATTCGGAGGCCACATAAAGACGGCGCAAATCGGGATCAAAGGCGAGCACGTCCGGGCCTTCGCCCACAGACTGGACGGAGGTGACCTTCATGGTCCGTAGGTCCACCACCAGCAGCTTGGCGTTGCCCTCGCAGGAGACGAACATCAGCCGCCGCGGTGCATCGATATAGAACCCGTGTGGGTGGTCGCTCCCTGGCAGGTCGTAGCGGCCGATGATCCGGTCGGCCTGCGGATCAATGGCCACCATCTGGTCGCGGGTCTGCACGGCCACGAAGATGCGGTGCGAGACCGGATCGTACTGGGTATTGCCCGCCTCCCCGCCCAGGGGGATGGACGCCAATTTCCGATTCGTTCGCCCGTCAATGACGATGTCGGTGCCCCCGGACTCGTCGGAAACAAAGACCTTGTGGGTCTCGGGCGCGTAGGCGAGGCCATCCGGGAAGCGGATGCCGCCGATGCGGGCGAGGACGCGCAGACTCTTCTCATCGATGACGGCCACCTCGTGGTTTCCGGCGGCGGACGCGTAGATGCGGCCCAGTGCGGGCACGGCCAGCACGCCGGTCACTTCGGGAAAGCCACTAAGATTTGCGAGCACCCGGTCCGCCCTGGTGTCGAAGACGATGAGGTGGTCGTCGCCCATGTGGGAGATGTAGAGCTGGCCGTTCTGCGGATCGAAGCTCTGGTAGTCCAGACGCGACGCCGATCCGGGGAGCGGGATGTCGACCACCGGTTTCAAAAGCGGTGACGAGGACGCCGCGCGAAGCCTTGTCGTTTGGAAAGCCACACAGGCACCCACCGCCACGCCCAGGCTGACCAGCAGCCACAGCAGACCATTTCGTCGGGAAACCTGGCTCTTCATGTAAACATCCTCTTTGTGCAAACATCTCCTCCCCGGCAGCCTGTGGCAAGCCGGTCCTCATTGCAAGCTCAGGAAAGGCTCTTCAGGACAAAGCCGGCCAACCCGGCCGCGAAAATGAGCAGCGGCTCCGGCACCTTTTTGGTGCCGAGCAGAATGCCCAAGGTCCCGAGGGCGATCACGAGGGCGGGCATGTCCACCAGGGCGCGGCGGCCGAGGATCAGGACCGCCCCGGCCAGCGCGCCGGTGACGGCGGCCGTGACGCCGGCGATGAACGCCCTGACCCGGGCGCTGCCGGAAAAGCGCCGGAAGTAGGGCGCGACGATAATCACGAACAGGTAGACCGGCAGGAACACGCCCAGGGCGGCGAGAATGGCGCCCGCGAGCCCGGCGACCAGGTAGCCGATGAAGGCCACGGTGATGACAACGGGACCGGGCGTGATCATGGCGACCGCTACGGCATCGAGGAACTGCCGCTCCGTCAGCCAGTGGTAGTGGTCCACCACGCCGCCGTGCAGGAACGGGACGATCGCCAGACCGCTGCCGAACACGACGGCACCCGAGACGGCGAAGAACCCGAAGATCTTCCACAGCGTACCAACGGCGGCCGAACCCAGCAGACCCGTTACCAGCCAGGGCGGCAGGAAGGCCGCAGCGGACGTGCGGCCTATTCGCGGCGGCGCCTTGACCAGGAGGGCGATCACCCCGCAGAGCACCAGGACCCAGACGAGCTCCGTCTGGGTCCACAGCGTGACGGCGGCGCTGGCGCCGAACAGCCCCCACAGGAGCCGATCCTGGCGCAGCATTGTGCGGGCGAGCTTATAGGCGCTGCGGGCGATGATCGCGATGACCGCCGCGTTGACGCCGTAGAAGACGCCCTGCATCCAGGCGAGGCCTCCGTAGTGAACGTAAAGCATCGACAGCGCCAGCACCATGATGAATGAGGGCAGGATGAATGTGCAGGCGACAAGCGTGGCTCCCAGCCGGCCGTACCGCACCCAGCCAAGGTACATAGCAAGCTGGGCGGCGAGCGGACCCGGCGCCATCTGCGCGAACGCCAGTCCCTCTGAGTAATCTTCCTGCGTGATCCAGCGTCGGCTCTCGACTAGGTCGCGCTGCATATAGCCCGCCAGGGCAATCGGCCCGCCGAAGCCGAAGATCCCCAGTCGCAGAAAATAGAGTAGAAAGCCGCGGCGCGTGCCGGGCGCTGTGGCGGCGGTCTTAGGATCGGTTTCGATCAGGGAGCCAGGTCTGTTACTATCTGGTATCGCCTCCGTGGCCGATGCATGGCTGACCTGTCCGGCGGGCATATCTTCTTTGGCTGACTTATTCATCGCATCGCTGTGTTCATGGCCTGGTGTGCTTGTGGCTCGGCGTTTCGTCGTACTTGCGTCTCGGCGCTTCACGGCAGCCACTGTGGAGCTGAGGATAATCGTTTGTTCGCGCACGCCAGACGTTCAGGGGCACGCACGGCACCTGATTCGCTCCGCAGTGATGAGGCGAGCCAGTCTGGTTCCGGGCAGGACGAAGTCACCGCCCACGGGTTATTTGTTACCCATCTTCTCGTCGTTGTCTCTGTCGGCCTCCCCCACGGCGGCCCAATTGATCAAGCGCGGCGCGGAAGCCCTGCGCCAGGGCAGTTGCCGGGCCGGTTCCATAGTAATGCAGGAAGATGATGCGCGGATTGTCATCGATCATGTGGTTGTGTACGGCGACCACCTCCAGGTTGTGCTGACGCAGGGCGTGGATGACGGGGTTGACCTCTGCCGGCAGCATCGCCATATCCCCGGCCACATGCGCAGTGTCGGGCGTTCCTGCAAAAGCCGCCCACGAGTTCAACCCGATGGCGGGCGTCATCACCGCGCCCATCGAAATCACCGTCAGGTCGGGCCGACCGACCGTATATTTATAGGTCGGGCCGTTGACGGCACCGGTATGCCCCACGATCCTGTCCAGCGCGGGCAGGTCGAAGATGTCCCTGCCCGTGCGGGCGGGCGGCGGTCCGGCGGGCGGCTGATTGGCCGGGAGGAGCTTGGAGGGCGCGATTGCGGCGGCGAAGGCGCGTGCCAGGTCGGCGGGGCTGCCCATCCCCATCAGATGCATGAAGAAGATGCGCGGCTCCTCGTAGAAGAAGTGGTTGTGGAGGGCGACGACTTCCAGGCCATGCGCCTGCGCTGCACTGATGACAGGGTTGACCTCCTCCTGGAGCAAGACGCAGTCGCTCATGAGCATCGTGGATTTTCCGTCCTGCATCTTCTTGAGGGACACCCAGCCGCCGAAGCCAAAGGGAATCGGCACCGGAACGCCTTTGATGCTCATTTTCAGGTCGTTGCGGGGCAGCGGCGTAGTGTAGAGGGCCTCGGCGTCCACGGCTTTGCCCTTCTTGCCCAGGGCGGCGTCGACGGCCGCCATTTCCTCCGCGGACAGCGGGGCCGTCTTGCCCCCACGCACAGCGGCCGCAGCCTCTGCCTGCAGGCCCAGCCCCGCCGCGCCAGCCGCGCCCAACACAGCCGCTGTTTGCAGCAACTGCCGCCGGGTCAATTCTTGATTACGGAATGGTGTTTCCGACATCGATCCTTCTCCTTTATTCTGGACTCACTGCTATTGTAAAAGCGCCGGGCGCAACTGGCTCCCGATACTCTCCGGTGTCACGGACGGCTGGAGCCACGAGCCAGCAAGTAATGGACTGCCTGGCGTCATTTCCCTGGCTGACGCGGGGCCGGTGCGGATGCGGCGGAGTGGCTGCCGAACTCCGCCTGCCAATCGGTGACGACATCCATATACATGGCGGCAGCAAAGAAAGCAACCGTTAACACGGAGATGACGATGAGCACGATGATCCGCGCCGACAGCCTCGGTCTCGGGAAGCCCATAGTTCGTCTCCTCAGTTTGTCTCCTCAGTTTGTCTCCTCCCCGCCTTGGGGAAGGAATCTTCAAGATCTCTCAGGCCCGCTTTTGCGCCGTGTCCTGGCACCAGGCGTAGAGGGCGTCGTACATGGGGGTTTCCAACTCGATTTTCTTGTGATCGTCGAGGCCGTGCAGTTGCGCGAAGCCGTAGGCGATGGCCTTCAGGCCCCGCCCCTCGGGGGAGGTGCTGATGTCGGCGGACACGTCGGCGGCGTGGACGACCTTGGCGAGTTCCACCAGGCCGGGGTCGTCCATAAGGCTATACCTGAGCATAATGCTCTCGAACGAGCAGCGCCCGTCCACGTGGCCGAGTTCCACACCCGGCACGTCATAGGGAATGGCCCCCTCCCGCTGGGCGGCCTCTATAACTTGTTCACGCGGGACGAAGAGAAACTCGGCGTCTTTGTCCACGAACCGCTTGATCAGCCAAGGACAGGCGATGCGGTCCACGTTTGCGTTCTCACGGGTGATCCATTTCGCAGGCATGTTTTCCTTCACAGGCATGTTTTCCTTCCACCAGTATCATCAGAGTCGCATGTGCGGGCCGAACGAGCCGGTATCCTATTGCCAGTGCGTTTAGTGCTTGCTTCTCTTCCGAGAGCGTTCCCAATGCTGGGAAACCCTTATTATCTGAGACAGCGCGATTGCTGTCTCAGGCCTTTATACCTCGGGAAAATGCGGACTGTCTCGGCCTTCATCGACTCGTCATCGCAACTTCAGGCGGTTGCGACTGTTCCCGATAGGAACCAGCGGAATCCTGACGTTCTTGTCAGGAAAACTTCAGGCTGTCGGCTACCCGAAAAGTCGCGGCCCGCCGCTATAATGGGAGAGAGGGAACACGAGCGTGCGCATCCTAGTCGTGGAAGACGAACATAAGGTTGCTATGGCCCTCAAGGAGGGCCTGACCGCAGAACACTTCGAGGTGACCATTGCCGCCAGCGGCGAGGGGGGCTTCTTCCTTGTCAATGCTCAGACGTTTGACCTCGTCGTCCTGGATCTGATGCTCCCGGGGCGGGACGGACTGGAGATATTGACCACGCTGCGCGCCCGCGCGGTCCAGACGCCGGTCCTCATCCTGACGGCTCGTGACGCTGTTGAGGACCGGGTACTCGGCCTCAACAGCGGCGCCGACGATTACCTGGTCAAGCCCTTTGCCTTTCCGGAACTGCTGGCGCGTATCCGCGCGCTGCTCCGGCGTGGGCGAACGGACCAGGCGCTGCGGCTTAAGCTGGCCGACCTGGAGATGGATCTGGTCACACGCCGGGTAACCCGCGGGGGCCACCGGATCGAAATGACTCCCAAGGAGTTCGAGCTGCTGGAGTACTTGCTCCGGCACCAAGGCCAGGTGGTCTCCCGGCGCATGCTCGCCCAGGACGTGTGGCAGGAGACGGTCTGGCTCGCGCCCCTGGACAACGTTATCGAGGTCCACATTGCCCGGCTGCGGCGCAAGCTCGACGACCGCTTCCCCACGAAACTCGTGCGGACGGTCCGGGGCGTCGGGTACGTGCTGCGGGAGACGGAACCATGAGAGGCCCGATCCTCAGCCGGCGTCCCTGGAGTGTGCGCCTCCGCCTGACCCTGTGGTATGTGGCCGCCCTCGCACTCATCATCCTCGCCTTCTCACTCGGCATCTACCTGTTCGTCCGGGCCAGCCTGCTCCAGGAGATGGACCAGCAGCTTCATGCGAACGTGTCTACCGTCGCGCAGGTCGTCCCAGAGGGAGCCTACGAGCTGGGCGAGTTGGAGGAGCACGGAACGGTCGCGCTGTTCCAGGTACGTGACGGCGGCCGGGTGATCTATCAGACGGCTGGCTGGCAGAAAGCCGCTTTGGACCAGGCGCTCCAGGGCCGTCGCGTCGGCTCCGCCTGGGACTGGCCTGCCCGCGAGGGTCACCTGTACCGGATGCGGGCCGCGACGTTACGCAGCGCCGACCGGACGATTCAGGTCGCCGTGGCCCAGGACGAGGGCGTGTTGCGCCATAGCCTGCGGCGCCTCGCGCTGACGCTCCTCATCGGCTTTCCGTGCGCGCTCGTTTTGGCGGTCGTAGGCGGCTACTTCCTGGCGGGCCGTGCCCTTTCGCCGATCAGCGCCATGGCATCCAAGGCCCGGGAGATCACCGCCGAGCAGCTTTCGGAACGTCTTCCCGTGGAGAATCCGGATGACGAGTTCGGGCGCCTGGCCATGGCCTTCAACGACACGCTGGTGCGCCTCGAGGACTCCTTTGAGAGGCTACGTCGCTTCACGGCGGATGCTTCCCACGAGTTGAGGACGCCCCTGACGGCGATCCGGAGCGTGGGCGAGGTAAGCTTGCAGGAGGAGCGCGATTCCCCGTTCTACCGCGACGTGATCGGCAGTATGCTCGAAGAGACCGACCGCCTGACCCGGCTCGTGGACAGCCTGCTGACGCTGACCCGCGCCGAATCTCGCCAGGTGCCGCTGCACCGAGAATTGATCGCTCTCGACCGCCTAGCTGGGGACGCCGCCGACTGCCTGCGCGTGCTCGCCGAAGAGAAAGGGCAGACGCTCCGCGTCGATGTCACGGAAGCAGTTGACGTCGAGGCCGACTATGCCACCTTGCGCCAGGCGCTCATCAACCTGCTCGATAACGCTATCAAGTATGCGCCCGAGCGCGGTCACATTCGGATTGTGGTAGGGCACACGCCTACCGGCGACGCAGCGATTGCCGTTATTGATGACGGGCCAGGCATCGCGCCGGAGCACCAGGATAAGATATTCAATCGCTTCTACCGCATAGAGCCGGAGCGCTCTCGGCAACTGAGCGGAACCGGCCTCGGTCTGGCCATAGCCCGCTGGGCGGTGCGTGTCAACGGCGGACACCTTGCCCTCGACTGCGACAAGGGCAACGGCTGTACCTTCCGCATCACCCTACCGGTCCCGCAGGGCGGTGGAGTGTACCCCCCGGATGGGACGCAAAGTTCCCCTGTTTTCTGAGATTGCCCCATTTAGGCCGACAGCTGGATAAGCCTTGAGTTTTCGGTAAGTAAATGGGAGGCCATTGCGCAAACGGATCAAATCAAGGACAGAGATACAAATTGCCCACACCCTAACGGGAGCAGGCAATGCAGTCCAGGAGTTACGAGCGTTTCTCGGAGGAGACCAGACCAACCATTACCCTCTCGTGCGTAGGGATGTGGCGACAGTTCCATGAGTGGGCAGTCGGACTTAGCGGCGTGCCTTGAGAGCACGGAGCCTTACCATTGCGCGACAGTGCTGGATTTCCACCAGACTTCCCCCAGTATTAGGTGTATTAGGGTTCCGCTCACGAAACAGAAAAAATCGTACACTAAGGCATGGCAGGTGCAGGAACGTAGGATAACAATCGGTGAACGAAACAAATTTGAAGAGAAAAGCAGACATGGATCTCGGATATCTGCAAGACCCTGGGCATCAGCCGCGCGACCTTTTATCGCTGTACAAGTGACAACCCCAAATAATCACTAAAAAAGCAATGAATCATCATTATGACACAAGCAATTTTTTGTGTGCTTCATTTTGCCTGCTTTTTTTCGTTTGCTTCACTTGCTTCACATAGTGCATTTGTGCTATACTGGTAGCATGTCCACACAAACGCTCCGTACCGAAGCTCTCATGCCGACCGCCCACGATGCCCGGCTGGCCCTAGCCTCGAGCCAGGCCTTGGCCCCGCTTCTGAGCGGCGGCGGTGCTCCTGCGGCTCATGTACTGCTTACTGCCGACGGAATGCAGGCTGCCGAGATTGACCTGCCCCCGTCCATCGTCCGCCTTCTTCTAGGAGCGCTCCAGGAAATGGCTGCCGGGAACGCCGTCACCTTCCTGCCCGTACCGGCGGAACTGACCACCCGGCAGGCCGCCGAACTCCTGCGCGTCTCCCGCCCCTCGTTCATCAAGATGCTCGATGCGGGCAAGCTCCCGTACCGGAAGGTCGGGGCACATCGACGGGTCCGCTCCGAAGACGCCCTGCGCTACCTCCAGAACGAGCGCGCCCGCCGCGCCCAGGTCATGGAAGAACTCGTAGCCGAGACAGAGAGGCTTGGCCTGTACGAATGAAACCTGGACGAATGAAACTGGGCCTGTACTGATGCCGAAGACTTTCCTGCTGGTCGCGGTCCTTGATGCCTGCGTCCTCTACCCGCCTAGCCTGCGTGATCTGTTCATGCGCCTTGCCTCGGGCCTCGTCTTCCAGCCGCGCTGGACCGAAGAGATCCATGACGAATGGATACGCAACGTGCTCAAAGACCGGCCACAGATCACCCGCCCACAGCTCGAACGCACCCGCCAGCTGATGGACCAGATCAATGACGAAAGCCTGGTCACCGGCTATGAAACCCACATTCCAGCCCTCACCTTACCCGACCCAAACGACCGGCATGTTCTGGCCGCCGCAATCACCGCTGTGGCCAGTGTGATTGTGACCTTCAACCTTGCCGATTTCCCCCAAGCTGCCCTAGCTCCATTCGGAGTCCGCGCTCTTCATCCCGACAACTACCTGACCGCCCTCTTCCAGGACGTGCCAGACCTCTTTCTGGCCTCCGTCCGCGCCCACCGTGCCGCGCTGACTCGTCCTCCCAAAACCGCCGAGGCCTACCTGGAAACATTGAGGTCCAACCACCTGACACAGCTCGCTCAGCGACTCGCACTTTATCACACTGAATTCTAGCGCCAGCGTTCGCGTCTATGCGCCGCGCTGGACGGAGCAAATCCATGACGAGTGGACACGCAACGTATTGGCCGATCACCCGTAGCTGACGGCAGCGCAGCTGAATCGCACCCGCCGCTTGATGAACCAGGTGACGCCGGAGTGCCTGGTGTCTGGCTACGAGGCACACATCCCCACCCTCAGCCTGCCCGATGCGGACGACCGTCACGTTCTCGCCGCCGCGATCGAAGCGCAGGCGACGCTGATCGTTACGTTCAACCTTGCCGATTTCCCAGCCTCTTCCCTGGGGACGCACAATGTGCAGGCCGTTCACCCGGACGTCTTTCTGTGCGCCCTCTTTGATGAGAAGCCGGAGCTGTTTCTGCGGGGATTGAAGGCGCACCGGGCTTCGCTCCAACGGCCTTCTAAGACGGCTGAGGAGTATGTCGCAACGCTACGAGCCAACGGCCTGCGATGGCTCGCTGTGGGTGTGGAAGCTCACTTGGCAGCCTTCTAGACCAAAATTCAGCAGACCGAGCTACCGTCAGCTTGCTTTCAACTTGGTGACAGGAAACTGCTGCCTCTTTTATAAGTCAATTGGACGATTTAAGGACGCGCGTCCAATGAGAGTGTCAAATACTCTGCGATCCTTCTTGGTTCTATTAGAAGTAGCAAGTGCCGTTCGGCCTGTTTGTCGAAGCGTTGGTTTCAATTCCACCTTGGTTCTATTAAAAGAGGCGCACGCATATCCTGACGCTGGGTAAGAATGTATCTCAAAACGTAAGTGTTGGGTCAAGTTCGTGCCAGCGGCGGAACCAGAGCAAGGCGGAGGCTAACTTCATCAGCGCCAGGTACCGCTCCGCCAGT
>JAABUO010009490.1_pt1 | contig 10877 bp, 9 predicted proteins | sample 5559291 | NCBI WGS metagenome assembly JAABUO01 (sample SAMN10711878, study PRJNA513372) | rock metagenome | isolation source: Antarctica rocks | place: Antarctica: Victoria Land, Finger Mt sud
GAAGCCACTTCTAAGTTTCTCGGGAGCACAATTCGAGGACCCAGTGCCAAACCAGTATACTATAGCGAAGAGCATGTTTGTGGATATCTTCCGCAGAGGGGAAACGCAGACAGTAGATGTGGAAGGATTACAGTTACTCATCAGTTTCTCTGTGGGGGGGACTGATTTCGGGGCCCAGTCACCACAGATCCATATGAGGTGCTGGAAGATTGTGACGAAGCGGAGTGGTCAGAAGATGCCACGGGTGGAAGTAGAGGAGATGGGGCCACGAATAGATTTTAGAGTGGGGAGGACCAAGGAGGCAGATGAACGGATGTGGAAGGAGTCGATGAGGAAGGCAAGGGGTCTGGAGGTGTGTGACATTTCCTTTTTTAGCTCTTTAATAAATCATTGGCTGACGGTATACTGTGCCTTATGCAGGCGAGGCAGAAGAAAAACGTTGAGACCGATATTATGGGTGACAAGATCGGCAGAATACACCTGGGCAAGCAAGACTTGGGCGAGCTGCAGACTAGGAAGATGAAAGGATTGAAGAGAGGCAGGGACACAGACGTCGAGGACGACATGGAGGATGATGAGATATCGATAATGAATGAGGATGAAGACGAAGCTTCAGATGCAACCGAACCAAAGAGGCTGAGGCTTTATTAAAACTTCATGTCTGGAACGACAAATCACGCTCAATTAGGCGCTTGGGAGTAGCAGGGAATATTACGTTTGCTTGGGGTTTCTAGTACCCGGTGTCTTCCTAACGTAGTTCAGAAGCCGTTTATGCCGCATCTCTTATCAACATTGCGGAGCTCAGAGGACCCAATGGGATTGCAGAAACGTCAATTCCAGACCCATAAGCTCAGCTAAAATCTTATGCTAAACGGGTGCTAGAGAGGAGCATTCGGTGAACTAAAGCCGGCAGACCTGTGGTTGGATTGTCGAATTGGCAACTGTCCGCTGTCAGGTTTGGCGATATCATTCGGTCATCCTGATTACCCTCTTAAGCCGATTACGGATAAAAGCCCTTGATCAAGTGGACTGAAGCCGGGTAAACTCGAGGTAGGCTAAATCGTTGTAATCAGATTGCTAGATTACCAAAGCGGCGTACTTTATATTATCAGAAGCTGAGTCCAAAGCCTCAAGCAGTTATCTTGGGGGTCAATCTCTTATATATGACCTCAGGTGGTATTACATAAATAGTCTAACGTAAATGAAGACTGCACAAACAAATACTGTTCAAATTCTAGTCTAACCTAGCATCAATTGGTTGATTGGGTTTCCCAGCTTCTTTAAATCTAGACGAACTTAGTGATAGTGCGCGAATATTAATGAACTACTGTGTACCTACAATAATACTAGCTCCTTAGGTCTGGTAAGCCCTTACCCTAAAGACTCCCAATCAGGAACATATTTCTTATCTTATCTTATCTTCAAAGATCGCCGCTCGGTTTAGTGCGATGACTGCCGCATGCATTAGAAAATAACTCGACAGATTTTCATAAAGGATATTTTGAATTCATCAACAGTTAAACGCTCGCCTCAACACTCTCGTTAAGAAGTTCATTGTCTTTTCCCTTTAATCTGTTGTTTTTTCAGCTTTGTTTCCATCAATCACATTCTCATCCTTTTAAGAGCTCATCGAACCCTGGTCAAAGAGGTGTTTCACCTCCTATCCAATATCTCCGATTACCGCCCGCCTATTCATTCTATGATATCAAGATCCTCCTATTTACACTAATATCACTTCACACTCGCTATGTCTACACCAATACACGAAATACCTCAGCCCCAGTACACGACGAGGGATGGCAATTCGAGTTTGTCCGATGATGAGGGAACATTATCTGGCGAGTACGACCGCAACAACGCCAACGACCCTCAGAAATACTTTGAGAGCATCAACGCAATGACTCAATCGAAGGAGGACGAGCAGCGGATGCAAGATGACCTAACCATAGTGAAAGCTGAGAGAACCGTGTCAACTGCTCAGAGCTCGAATAATGGCGCAAATTTGTCCACCTCCATGTCAATGGATCGGTCACGATCAAGACATGAACCTGTTGATCAATTCGATGTCAACACGAATCCTATACACGAGAAGACGGCCACTTTCAAACCACCGGATCATCCAATAGGAAAAACTGCACGCGTCTTCAAGAAAATCCACGAGTCCAGCTTTCTTATCCGCTATTTTACGTACATCGTGCCCGTGGTGGCATTGATTCTTATCCCGCTGATGCTAGGCGCTCTTGTATTCAGGAATGCCAGTGTGGGGGGTGTTCGGCTTATGTGGTTCTCCGTCTGGCTTGAGATTATTTGGCTCACCTTGTGGGGTGGTAGAGTAAGTTCTCACTCAATTCTCCCTGAATTCTGAAGTTTGATTACTGACAATCTAGTCTTAGATTGTTGCGAAGTTTATGCCATACCCTGTCGGGCTGATTGCTAGCCTTGCAACCAACAACAGCAAAAAATGGAGAGACATGTGCAAGCAATTGGAGATACCAGGGACCCTGTTCTTCTGGGCACTTTCCGTGGAGATATCGTTTCTTCCTATCATGACCCACAACCGTGTCGATAAAAAAACAGAGACGACCCCATGGCAAGTGACCTTGAACAAGGTCCTGATCTCGCTACTGATTGGAGCTACTTTGAACTTCATTGAGAAGATCATCGTTCAACTTATAGCCATCAGCTTTCATCTACGAACGTATGCCGATCGCATCGAACTTAACAAATTTCAAATTGACAGCATGGTGAAATTGTACAAGTACTCGAAAGACAAAATTGCAATGGCGGACTCAGACTTCGAAGACAATCCTCCTTCAGGCCCTGGCTCAGGAGCACACACACCCATGGTGTTTATCAATAAAGCGCAAAGAAATGCTCGAGGCTATTTCAGTAAGGTCGGAGATGTAGCAGGCAAAGTCGCTGGCGACTTCACTGGACGACAGGTCACCAAGAGCACGCATCCACGCCAGATCGTCTTGAATCTACTATCCTCCGTTTCTAGTTCGCAAGCGCTTGCGCGTAGGCTTTATCGAACATTTGTTGAAGAAGATGCGGAGACAATTTCGCAGGAGGACTTGAAACACGCTTTTGATAATGACGATGAAGCGGAAAGCGCATTCACTATGGTAAGTCTATAATCCCTCCTCCTCTACCCTCCTATTTTTTCAAACTGACAACGAGCATAGTTTGACAAAGACCTTAACGGTGACATCTCGATGAGCGAGCTAGAGGCTGTGTGTGTTGAGATTGGAAAAGAGCGTAAGTCCATTACAGCATCCTTGAAGGATTTGGACTCCGTCGTGTCGAAGCTTGATGCGGTCTTAGTATTCTTCGTCGCTATTGTGACGCTACTGGCTCTTATATCCCTGATTTCCACGTCGGCCGCAGGCGTGCTCACCAGTGCCGGCTCTACCGTCCTGGCACTTTCATGGCTCTTTTCCTCGACTGCGCAGGAATTCCTAGCTTCATGCATCTTCGTACTTGTCAAGCATCCCTTTGATGTTGGTGATCGAGTTTACATTTACGGCAACGCCGGCAACCTCATGAAAGGTGACGACTTCTTTGTCAAGGAGATTTCATTACTGTACACCGAGTTTAAGAAAATGGAGGGACAAATAGTACAAGCACCCAACAGCTACTTGAACACTTTGTTCATCCAAAATATGCGCCGCTCTGGAGGGTTAGCGGAGGGCGTCCCCTTGACGGTCAAGTTCGGAACTACTCTTGATCAAATCGATGAACTACGTCGGCACTTACTAGAATTTGTCAAAGCAGAAAAAAGGGAATACCAGCCAAACATCCTGACCGAGGTTCGTGATGTTGTTGAGGCGCATTCAGTCAATCTTAACGTTGTTTTCTTTTACAAGAGCAATTGGCAAAACGAGCTCCTGCGACTTCAGCGCCGTAACAAATTCATCTGTGCTCTGATGATTTCGATGCAAGAAGTCGGCATCGAAGGTCCTCGCACGCGCATACCAGGTCAGAGAGAAGACCAACCATTCTATTACCACAATGCCAACAACCGGACCAACGAACCGCATGGCGATGACCCCAGTAATGGCCCTGGTCCACGATCAGGATCCCTCTCCCGTGACGCACCGTTTGTCTCTAGCGCTGGGGCTCCTCCTCTCCGCCAAAAAGGCTCCATCCTTCGCCATGGAAACAGCACTTCTCGTGCTCGTGGAGAGTCCATATCCTCGATGTCAAAGCGTGTCGACTTTTCTCTTGGCATGAAAGACGTCAGCTCTGGTGACATCATGGGTGATCTTTACGAAAACACTACCCAACAACGTGCACCCCCAAAGCTAAGCAGAACGTCACCGTCCGAATCGCGTGACAACCCCGACCGGACTGCAGAGGAAGACGAGGGCAACCTGGGCCGCTCAAACTCCAATCGCTCAGGTCTCCGGCGCAGATCTACCGATTCGCAATCTAAACTTCGACCCACCGGCTCCGTCGTCCACCGCAACCGCTTCTTCTCTCGTCGCGGGCGAAAGAACAGCAAAGATAGTGAGATTCAGGACCTTATGGAACAGGGCATGGCAGACATCCCTGAATCCACCGAGTTGACTGCACATATAGACCCGAGTGGTTTCATTGGCTCGCAAGCCGTGCGGATTAACACCGAGTCTGGGGCTTCGACAGTCACCAGGCATGTACCTGTACCAATTGCGAGTGGGGTGTTGCCCATGCCAGGAGCCTACATGAACAATGGAGCGTCGGGGAGCGGGCCAGAAGTTTACGAAATGAGGAATATGGAGCATTGATTGTTGATGTGTTTGAGAGCGAACTTAGCGAAAATAGTTCTGGGATAGATGGATTAGATAGAAGGGATCATCTGGAGTATGGCATAGAGAGGCATTTGAGCTTTCAATTAACTGGCAGGCCCAGCGCCTGATCTAGATAGAGCATCGACAATTTCAACAATGGTTGACCAGGTCATGATTTTGAAAATTCCCTCTCGTATGTCCGTGATTGGTGATATTGCGTGCTTATTGATTCGGCAAAACTCTGGGTAGTGACTCTGGAGCCTGGTGCGAGAAAGATCAGAGGTGTTGGATCGAGGATGTTACAGGAACCACTACGCAAGGTTAGCGGTCGTCTTACAACCAGCATACACCCATCAGAATTCGAAAACTATATATAACATTTCTACACAGCCATCATTTATTCTACTGTTCCATTACATAATCTTCAAAACCCTCTCTTCCACCCCCTTCAACACATACTCATGCTCCACCACCTCCAGATTCTCCGCCTCGCTCAAGAACAGTTTATCCGGGTCCTGCCCCGGCTGGAACATACCGGCCTGCGCCCCGGGATTCATCTGCGACATTTGCTGGGCCATTTGGCTCGCGGCTGTACGTATCACAAAACTTTAGCGAGCGCCGCAGCCGTCAAAAATTGATCAACGTTCGACAGGGGAAGGGGTGGGGTGTTGTTTAGGGTTCAAAGACGCGGTGAAAGTAGGAAGAGTTTGAAGGCGAATAGATCAGGAACTTACCATTGTCGTTTCCCAGAATGAAGATGAAGACAGACTGCAAGCCAAAGAGGTTCAGAAAGTACCAAGAGAGAGAAGAAACCCATCGGACGTCGAGGTCGCGCGTGGCAATGCCGGATTGAAGCATAGATTTGAAGCGGAGCGTTAGAGGAAAAGGAAGTTTCACTGGAACGAGAAGATCAGCAACCAGCACTCAGTTAAAGTTAAGCTCCACCCCCACGGTAATCTTCAGGCCAAACAAACACAGGACGAGACATACTTATAACAAATCCCGCAAAGAACGCGTTGATCCACCCCATAATCAACGTTTGCGGTATCATCATCGCCATGTTCCCCTTCATCATCCCCATCATCCCCTCCATCGCGGCCGGGTCCGTCATCGGGTTCGCCGCAGGCTTCCCCCTACTCTCCGGATCTTTCAAGAAAGCGCCATCCTTATAGGCGGAGGTGAGATAGGTCTTACGCGATGCAAAGGAAGAAGGAGAAATGGCGTTGGCGTTGGTGCGGAGGTTCATGCCGCGGAGGAGAGAACGCTGTTCGCGGAGGGTGGGGGCGTCGAGCTTTTTGGGGGCCGTGGCGAGGAGAATAGTGGCGTAGTGGCGGAGGATGCCAGTGAGAATCTGCGGGTGGTTTTCAGCGAGACTCAGTAAATGCTATGCTAGATCGGATCAGACCATGACGATTGTGATGGGGAAAAGGATCCAGTAGCTATGGGATAATCAGTATGCAGGACTTCGACATAGCTCGAGTGGTAGAAGAAGCTCACAAGAGGGCTGGATCCCGATGGATAGTCTGAACCATCGGATCAGCCATAACGAAAGTATCAGACTCAGCAGAGTCTTGGAAGGAACTTGAGTTATTCGAGAAGGTATTTCTTCGCTGTCGGCCTTCCTTCATCCGGCACCGCCGCGCTACAGCGGGCTAGTGAAACCCTGCAGCAAGCGAGCTCTGTAGCCGCGAGTTGACACCAGTGGCATTTCCACCTACGAGCTTGTAAACATTAAACCTCCCTGTGCTTGGAACCGTAATCGGTTCAAAAGTTGATCATGGCCTCTCCCAAGATAGCTGTCTACTCTCTCCCAGGTAATCCACTCCAAGCCCTAAAATTTCGCCAGCCTAATCCGGCCAGATCTCAAGAACACGACGGACGATGCCGTTCCCAATTACCTAAACTCCTTGAAATTCAAACAATCGCACCTTCTAACCGACGTCCGATTATCTCTTGGCTACGCTGCTGTAGTCATCGCCGCTGTGACTTTTTACTTCGATTATCGGCTTGGTTGGGACAAGACGAAGGATCTGACCCTGTGGGCTGTTGTCGCGTATTTTATACTGAATGGGGCATTGACGTATTGGATCTGGCGAATTGAGAAGGGGAAGATCTTCACGGGGGAGATGGGGGATACTCTGGTAAGATTCTAGCTAGGGAATTCGCAGAAGGAACGTTGCGCTAAGTTCATTCAGCTTTCTGTAGCTTCAAGTGTGAAGAAGCATATACCGGTATATAACGTCACTGTCCGTTACTCCACATCTTCAGGTAATTGGAAAACGCTCGAAATATCTGCACCATTTACCCGCTGGTTCGATGCAGATGGATACTTCGTTGCGAAGCCTTTTCAGCAATGGTTGGCATCTGAGGTCCCCGTCATAGGACAGGCGGATCCGAAAAACGCTACCAATGCGACGGGAGATGCGTCAGCGATTGCAAGTGGAGTGGAGAATGATGCGGCCACCATGGGACAGTCAATCCCCCGTTCGGCAAAGAAAACAACTGTAGATAGTGGCACGCCAGGTGCAAAAGCAAGGACATCAAAAAGGAGTAGATAGTGTAAAAACCTACATTTCTGGCGTTGGGTTGAGAACAAAGGTTTATATACTTCCGAACTGTACGATAGGTAGACCCAGACGTACCTCATGAAGAGGCTACTAGTTGCTTGTAAAAGGATATGCTAATCCATCCTCCAATTTCCCTTGCCCACTGGCAATGAAAAACTCTCTCAAGCGTCCATCACTGGCTTAATCATTTCCTGCCGGGTCAAATCTTTAACGAGATATCATATAACTCATCGTCTTCACTAAGGACTTTCTTCCAACAAATACGCGAGATTCATAAGTATACATTTAGCTAAATCTCCGGTTAGATTATTCATATTTAAATATAATAATCGTAATACCGACCAAAAACACGCTCAAAAGGGTTTCAAATCCAGCTCTATTATAGATGTTCATTTGCTAAATCTCCTCTGGAAGAACGTTTCAGTGGAGTTGCCCTTTCGCGATTTTTCATGAAAAGCTGAAAGCAAAGGCCGTCTTGAGGTAGCGTGTTCGAAGAGTGCTAGACTTGGTCACCGTCAAGAGCCCATTCCATAACTCCTGTCTAAGATGATACCTGGGATTTGCCTTGTCATATGTTGTTTCTTTTGCCTACCAGAATCCTTGCCTTCGCCATGCATGTCTCATTCTACGCAGGACGATGGCGATGAGCCCTCACCGATTTTGGTCAATGTCAGCCACATGAATCCATGCTTGTCCTGGGAGCGTTGAGCCTGGAAGAAAACACCAAAGATAATACTACCATGGCATAGGCTATACCGCATTTCCTTCGATATGGTAGCTCCAGCTTATACGAATTCCTTATCTATACGGAAAAGCCACTCATTGCGGCAGTGCAAAAGATTAATAAACTACCTACATGTTTCAGTAATCTTCACATACCACAAAGTCAAGAGAAAAGAGCGCAGGTCAAAGCCTCCCGCCTATTACTGTTAGTAACAAATGAAAGCCCGGAAGTGCAGCGGACGATGACCGATGCCCACAAGCAACTTCAATCTTAGAGGACTGGGGAGTCGGGCTTGCGCACTGGATCGGATCAGGAGCCGATCTCTGAGATTTGAGTTTATGATGATCCGGGATGTAGGAGCTGTGTACTGCTAGAGTATTTCAGTGGGTTGTGGGCCTATTCCATGCCCTGGTTCCAGCTTTTGGCATAAAGGGAGCGGACGGAATGTTCGCAGTGATGATAGACCGCTGCGACTGCTGGTTATATGAACCTATAAACCCACTAGCTCCCAGCTATGCTAGATTGAAACGTCAGTCAAGTCAAAGTATTAACGTGGATGACCCATGTAACAACCAAGGAGAAGCCACAGTCCTAGTATTGTGGTTGCTATTCCAACTAGCAGCGTGAGATATTAGACCTAGAACACTCTGATATAAGCTCTATCAAGGAACTCATAATTGTTTTCAAGTGTTCATCCGTAACTCGGAATCTCTCACGTTCCAGGCAAGATTATCCGGAGACTCAAAAATCCTGGCGTTACATTCCCGTTCGCTTCGCTTAAAAAGCGGCCGAGGGTCGGCAAAAAAAGTCGTAGGACACCAAATTACGCGATCCCCGCCAACCACCCCCAAAATACATAGCAATCTAAGAAGAAAACAATCAAATTTCTACTATTTTGTCTTCTAAAATTGAGTAGAATATCCATTTCGCTCCTAGCACTGCTGCACCCTATCGTGCCAATTTGGCTTGCCTTTTTTGACTCTCCTAGCATCCGGTTTACCTTTTGGGCTACCTAAATGGCACTCATTGACCTCGTCTAAAAATTGCTAACAATTGGCTGGTGTTTGGTGGGGATCGCCTAATTTCGTGTTTTGGTGTCCCACGACTTTTTTTGCCGACCCTCGGGCAGATCGGCTGATATCTAGTTGGGCCGGCGACGAGCGGCAGAGTAGGCGATAAGTCGAAACCCAACGAAGTAATCACTTAGTTAAACCTGAAATAAAATAGTTGATCAAAACACACTGTCTTTACAAAACTGCTTTAATAGATACACAGGGAAGATACATGTACTGCTTTCATTACAGTAAGAAAAGATACGATAGGCGAGTGTTAAGTTCTAACGTTACTTGAATACATCGGTAGTTTCGTAACCGGCCCGAGAAAAGTGATCCGGCCCAGCCGGCCTAGTAGGCCCTGGGCTAGCCCTGGGCCCTCAGGGTTCTACTATATTGGCCCTGAGATGGCCCTGAGCTCTCAGGGCTCGCTTAATAATTCTCAGAGCTCTCAGTGTCAAGCATTTTGTTTACTTGTTGTAAGAATTTCGCGTACTTGTTAAGATTTGTTAACAATCTCCGGCTGAACCCTGATTTACGAAAATTTCTCCTTCTTTCATTTTCATCATTTTACATACTTATTTACATACACGTTTTAAAACTAGCTACATACACGTTTTAAAATCATTTACATACTCAGCTACTCTCGAGTCGGTTTTTAGTTTTCAGCCAGCAACAAGCGATCCCCGCTAATTACTAGGGGCACCCCACCTAAATTCGGGGGAAAATCTAAAGCAAATGAAACAAGAAGTTATACGATCAATGAGGCCTGCATAAGCTCATGGATTGATTATCTCGTTCGCTCGATTTAAACCCAATAGAACAGATTTGATGATGATGTCGCCGATGGATTGGCAAGCAAAAGGAAATTCCTTTGGATAGAAAGGATATGAATGCATTATGAATAGCTGCATGGGACGCACTTCCTGTTAAGCTCATAAATGGCTGAATTGAGCGTATACCGAAGGTCATTAAGTTAATCATTAAGCAGAAAGATGATTTTCATGCCTAGAGTTAAACAGTGTATCCCCCGAATTTAGGTGGGGCGCCCCTAGTAATTAGCGGGGATCGCTTGTTGCTGGCTGGAAACTAAAAACCGACTCGAGAGTATTTACTCAGGTATTTACTTATTTATTTATTTATTTATTTACATCGGCAAATCCCCGAGTGCTAATTAGTCAACCACCTACGGCTAATCACCACGTTGGCACCGTTGGCACCGTTGGCAGGTAATTAGATGAAAGGTTCATCTAATCACCACTAATCACGTCATTAACCTTGGGTTATTGTCTGTTCACCATAATTATTATTATTACTTTGAAAGACATAATTGTAGCTCTGAATTCAAACCACCTACCAAACTACCTATTAAACTACCTACCAAACCACCTACCAAACCATCTTACAAAACACCTATCAAACCACCTCACAAACCACCTACCAAACCACCTCACAAACCACCTTCCAAACCACCTTCCAAACCACCTACACGCGTCAAAGTCAGCTTTTACTAACAACACACGTACTACAGAATCAGGTTCCATTAAACGACCTATCAAACCACCTCACAAACGCCCTACCAAACGCCCTACCAAACGCCCTACCAAACGCCCTACCAAACGCCCTACCAAACGCCCTATCAAACATCCTTCATGGCTCCCTTCATGACTTCCTCCATGGCTCCCCCCATGGCTCCCTCCATGGCTCCCTCCATGACTCCCCCCATGCCTCCCTTCATGCCTCCCTTCATGCCTCCCTCCATGCC
>JAABUO010009492.1_pt1 | contig 10875 bp, 5 predicted proteins | sample 5559291 | NCBI WGS metagenome assembly JAABUO01 (sample SAMN10711878, study PRJNA513372) | rock metagenome | isolation source: Antarctica rocks | place: Antarctica: Victoria Land, Finger Mt sud
CACGAACGGGGCAGGGGCTCTCTCTAGCATACTCCCGCGCGGCACCCTGTGGGTCAAGCTGTGTTTGCCGTCCTAGTTTTTTTCGATACGATAGAGGAGTTCTGGGGGCAAGTCCACAGGTTGTCACGCCACGATCTCTTCGAGCGCGACCGTTGGCTGCGACGCCTTCTGGGAGAGCTTCACCTCTCGGCGGGTATCGTCGCCGTCATCGCCGGCCAGACGCTACCTGTATGGGCCGATGCCCCGTCGGTCAGGATTCCCGACGAGTTCCTCGACCCGCACCGCGTCGATGGGTTCTCGGACGCGGACGCCGCGCACTACCTCGGTGCGGTCGGCATTACCGATGCCGCCCTGCAACGCAGCCTTATCGCCTCCGCTGCCATCGCCCCCGACCATATCCACCCCCTGTACCTGGGGTTATGCGTCGATGTCGTCGCGCTCGCGGCGCATAGAGGGCAACACCTGTCCCCCAACGACGTGACGCTCGATCTGCGGCAGTCTGACCGGGGGACGGCGCTGATCGAGCGCCTCCTACGCTACGCCGATCAGGATATGCGCCACGCCATCATCGCGCTGTGCGCCTGCCGGTCTTTCGACGAGGACCTATTCTATGTGCTGGGATCCCGGCTGCACTTTGATGTCACGCGCGCCTCATTCGAGGCGCTGGTCCATCTGTCATTCGTGTGGTCCACGGCATCGCACGGCGGTGGTCGGTACCGCATCCACGACCTGCTGCGACGGCTCGTAGAAGACCATTACCCCGAACAGACGCGCCACGCGCACGAGGTCCTCGCGCAACGCTACCACGATGCGGCCGAGGCGGGGGATATTTTGGCCCTGTCAGAATCCATCTATCATCGCAACCGGTTGGACTGGGCGCAGGGTGTGCAGGAATGGATTGCGGCCCTCGAGCATGGGGCGAAGGGGCATCGCGTCGACCTATGCAGGGCACTGCTCGACGTGCGTACTGCCCTCACGATCGAGACGGACTTCTGGCGCGGCCGGGTGTTGCACACCGAGGCCGACTTTCTCCGCACCTTATACCGCGACGAGGATGCCGCCGAACTCCTAGTCGAGGCCGAGGCGGCGTTTGATCGTGCGTTGAGCGGTGCGCCAACCGACGATCGTGTAATCGAGGGCAAGAGCGGTGTCCTGCTTAGCCGCGCCGCCATTTGTACGGAACTCGGTCAATACAAGGAAGCGCTCGACGCGTGCCATGTCGCCCTGGATATCCTCGACACGACCCTCCGGATGCACGATGACGAGCCAACTTTGCACAATAACCGGGCAGGTTCGCTGCAACAGATCGCGGAGGTGCAGGCTGCCAAGGGACAGCACGAGTCTGCGATCGCGACACTCAATGACGCTATCGCCGCGTATGACCGAGCGATGATTCCCGATCGCCGTCTCGTCCACATACTGACTAATAAGGGTATGGCCCAACGCCGGCGGGCGACGGCGGCGATGCAATTGGCGCGATACGACGATGCGATCGCTGACTTCGAGGCGGCGGCGGATACCTTCGCGGAGGCGATGGAGCGCGACAGCGGATACCTTGACGCCTATAACGGCTTCGGATGTACGCTCACGGAGGCGGGCGCGATGTACATCCGGGTGGGCGAGTTCACTGAAGCGGCCCGCGTGCTCCAGCAGGCCACCACCATGTTCACCGAAGTCCTGGGGGTCGCATCGGACAGCGTCATCACCCTGGCGAACAGTGCGATAGCCTTGCAAAACCTGGGGGATGCCCTGGGGCTGAACGCCCAGTATGACGACGACGCCTCACGCCGCGTCGACGCCTTGAAGCGAGCCCGCGATCTCTATGACCAAGCTCTCGCCCGGCTAGAGGTTGTGTTGAGCCATGCGTCGACCAACGCCCACACGCTGGCCGAGGCAGCGGGCGTTGCGATGGTGCGCGGGGATGTATTGGCGCTCCTGGGCGAGCCCGATCAAGCCGTGGCGTCGTTCGACAAGGCCCTGCGGCTCATAGAGGCGGCCCGCGGACGAGCGCCCGACAACACCACGATCCGCCTGCGGGAGGCAAACGTTCTTTTGCGGCGCGCTATCTTCGAGGCCAAGCGGAAGGACTACGAGGCGGCGCTTGCGGCGGGTACCAAAAGCCTTGTGTGTGTGGACACGGTGCGCGCCGGCGAACGGGATAACCCCGACGTTTACCTCGCCCGCGGGCTGACCTTACAGACGATGGGAGAAGCGGCAGCCTGGGCGGGTCACTATCGTGCAGCAGCGGCCAATTACAACTCAGCCGATCGCGCCTTCAAACGCCTCATTACCCTTGCGCCATCTAACGTGCGCGCGAGGGTCAAGAAAAGCCAGGTGCTCGCCTCCCTCGCCGTGGTGTATAGACAGATGGGACCGAGATACCGCATCGCGTCAATCAACGCCCTACGCGGCGCGTTGGGTGAGGCAGGGCGGGCGGTGGCGCTGGCCGGTCATGACCGAGAGGCCGTCGCCACGTCGCGCCATGTGCGTGAGTTGGCGGAGAAGTTACTCAAGGAGTGATCCTCATCCACGGTCACGAGCGTCGCCCATGCATGGTTGCGCGAGTCGTCAGGATGCTGGAACAGCGCCCGCACGTCGCACCTGTCGCGACGTGCCCGCGCCTACGCTGGCGAGAGCCGCCGATGATGTGGGCGTGCAACGCGAACAGGCGTGCTAAAATGCCGACATGGGCGCGCGATGCCGTACGCCTCAGAGCGTGATATCGCAGCAGGGCATGTCCGTCGCGCGGGCATCGTGATACGAAGATCAGTGGCGGACATCTCGTCCGCACGCGTGGCGAGATTGAATCGTAGTGGGGATGGTGTCGATGCCCAGCGCGGTCGCTCCGCCGAAGAATACCGGCGGCGGCGGATTCGTTTTCGAGGACAAGGTCTGCGCGTTTTACCTGGCGTGCATGCTCGCCGATGAGCCTCCCCTCGATGCGGGACTGGGCCGGCTCGAGCGCATTGATTTTCAGGTTCGCCCCGATGGCTGGTACCTTGATGACGCCCTGTTGACACTCAGGTCTGGCGGAACGCGTCACCGGTGCGCCCTATCTATCAAGAGCAATACCCAGTTCGGCGCGAGTACGGCGCCGCCCGATTTCGTCCGGACCGCGTGGGAGCAATTCTTACACGTCGACTCGACAATCTTCGACGCGTCGGCAGATTACCTGGGCATCGTGACGGCGCCATTGCTGCAGGACATGCGATCCAATCTTCTCGAGGTGCAGCAGAAGGCCATCGTCAATGCCCCGGTGTTGCTCGCTGCCAGGTATCCGGTGCCGCACTGGGCCAACGAGACCGAGCGCTCAATCTTCGGGAGTTTTGCTTGCCCTGACGATCTGCGACAGGGCGACGAGATCGGCGACGAGGGGACGGGGCGGCTCCTGTCCAGGTTGCGCTTCTTGCAGTTCGACTTCGATTGGGTCCCGTCCTCATCCGAAAACGAGGCGATCAGGCACTGCCGCGCCGCGCTTGTTAGTGGATCCATTGAGGAGGGGGGCGCCCTCTGGGGAAAATTGTTAACCATCGCCCTCCAGTACCGGCCGCGCGCCGGTTCCCTCACGCGCGCGACGCTGCTCGACCTGCTGCGCGGGACTCACCGACTCAAGGACAGGCCAGACCACGACACCGACTGGGCGCGGTTCCTTGCCGCGAGCCAGCGGACTATGGACCAGATCCCCGACACGATCGGCGGGCGGGTGCGTTTGGATCGGACGGCCGACGTTGAGAAAATCGAGGGGGTGGGAGTGGGAGCCCAAGGCCTCGTGCTGCTCGGCCCGTCCGGTGTCGGGAAATCGGTGCTGGCGAAAATTGTCGCGGCGCGGCGTCGCGCGGAGTCCGATGAGAAGATACTGTGGTTCGAGGCTCGGGCGTTCGAGCGCGCGGACTTCCAATCTTTCGAGGCCGATTTGCGGCTGATGCATCCCCTCGCGGAGTTGCTTGGAGATATCGGGGACGGGCACGCCACGGTCGTGCTCAATGGCATGGATCGCCTGTTCGACCCCGCCTCGATTGCTCAGGTAGCCACGCTGGTGGGGATGCTCGATCCCGGTAGGGCGAGCAGTCCCTGGCGCGTCATTGTACCCAGCGACAGCCAGGAGTGGCCTCGCCTCAAGCGAAGCCTCCTGCAGGCGGGTGTGCCCGTGGGCGACTGGGACCCTGTGCCGTGTGCGCCAGTGCGGATGGAAGATCTGCACCCCGTCTGGGATGCCTTCCCCTCCTGCGCCAGGTTGCCGCTTGACAAACGCCTCCATCCTCTGCTCGTGAAGCCCAAGGTGCTCGACCTCATCGCCAGACGGTTGGGACAGGGCGGCGAGGTAGATACCGGCGCGTGGGTCGGCGAGTCGAGCGTCGCGTCGTGGTTTTGGGAGGACGAGGTCGGCCGCATGCCCGGTGGCCGCACGCGGACCCGTTTCGCGCGACTGCTTGCCGAGAAACAGGCCGATGCGGTGAGGCCGGCTGTCCCAGAGGACGCCTTCGAGGTGGCGGATTTGCGGCCGCTGGACGATCTCGTAGCCGACCACATCTGCCGCCTGACGGACGAGAGGATTACGTTCGAGCACGACCTCTATGGGGATTGGGCGCGCCTGCGCGTGCTGGTGGGGGCGGACAATGTCGCGTCGTACCTCATGGATAAGGATCGCCTAAGTTCGCCGTTGTGGCATCGCGCGATCCGCCTCTACGGGGTGCATCTCCTCGAAGGGAACGCTACCGTCGACCATTGGCGGGCGACCCTCGATGCGCTTGGCCCCGGCGCCAAGGGCACGGTGGCGCAGCATCTCCTGCTGGAGTCGGTCATCTTCGCCGCGGATCCTAGTTCGCTCCTCGAACGCATCTCCGGCGACCTCATGGCGGATGGGGGGCGGCTGTTGCGCCCCTTGCTGAACCGCTTCCTGCACTTCGCTACCGTACCGAATCGTCGGATGGTGGCGCTCATCCAGGAGAATGGCGGCGATGAGGCCCGTGCCGCGGTCGAGTACCGGTCCCCGGACTGGCCGTACTGGCTCCCGATGGTGCGGTTCCTCCACGCGCATCGACGCGAGGTCGTGCCGGTTGCGCCCGTGGAGATCGCGCGCATCGTTCGCCTGTGGCTCGATCAAACCCCGGACAACTGGCCTGTGCGGGGAGAGGCGGCAGCGCTGGGGCTGATGCTGGGTGAACGCGGCCTGGACGCGTCGGAGGATCGGCACCATCCGGACCATGAGGACCGCCGACAACTCTACCTCGCCGCGTTGGCGGGGGCCCGAGAACGGCCGGGCGATGTCTCCGACTTCGCCTTGAGGGCCGGTATGAGACGCGGCGTCCCATCGCGCGACGACGATCGGCGGCCCGATCCGGCCCTCTTGCCGCGGACGATCACGGCCGATCCGCGGTACAATCCCGACGAACCTGTGCCGCCCCCCTGGCCAGGTGGCCCGTTTGCGCGGGTCGATGATGAATTCCGAGCGGCGATCTTGGCGGATCATGGCTTGAACGCGCTCATAGGCGCGCGACCGGATGCCGCGCGCGACGTCGCCTTGGCCGTGCTCATCAAGGAGCGTCATAGGTACGCCTGGCGCCATGATTGGTTCGCCGCGCACGCCCTGGAGCTGGACGACAGCCACTTCCGGCCCCCACCCCTCTACCTGGACGGCCCATTCCTACGGTTCTTAGAAGTGCGGTTCGACGAGGCGCTGGATCTGATCGCGCACATCGTCGACTTCGCGATCGAGAGATGGGTGCAGTATCTCGAAGAGAGGCGCGACGAGATGCCGGGTGATGGCGCGGATTCCGACAAGACGGGCGGGGGGTTGGAGGATGAGATGCGCCGAACACTGCGGCCACCCGGCGGGGTAACGCTCGCGCTCGAGGATGGTGAGCGTACCCTACTCGGCGACGAGCGTGTGTACGGCTGGTCTGCCGGGTTGAGCGTTTCGCCGCCGGCGGTCGAGGTAGCCCTCATGGCGCTTGAAGAGTTCTTTTACCGCCGTATCGACGCGGGGGCGCCGGTGGACGGGTACGCGCGGGCCGTGCTAGGGCGGGCACGAAACGTTGCCTTCCTGAAAGTCCTGTGCGACGTGGGGCGTCGCGCGCCCGATATCTTCGAGGGATCGCTCCAGCCGCTCCTCGCCTCGCCGGAGATCCACCAGTGGGATATACACGCCCGTGTTCAGGGACGCAGGCATCTCATGATGGGCGCTTCTCTCAGGGGCGATTGGTTTGTGCGGGAGGCCGAAGCCTTCCATGCGCACGAGCATCGGAATATAGATCTGCGATGGCTTGCCTTGGACATGCTCCTGAAGCGACCCGGGATGCGCCCCGCCTTCGGACGGGTGCGACAAGGATGGGAGCGGCGCCTGGTCGGTGAGCCGGACGCCGAGATGCGCGGATTGTTGGAGCAACTCATTGTCACCCTCGATCCCGCGAACTACCGCGTCCAGGAGGAATCCGGGCGGTATGTGCTGATGAACGCGCGCGCCCAGGAACTCCAGGATGCGCGCGCCGACGAACGGCGGCAATTCGAGGATCGCACGCTGCCCTACCTCTTCGCCGTGCGGTGCCGGACGTTGCTCGACGAGGGGAAAGCCCTTGAGCCGGGTGAACTCGGGCCCTTCTGGGAACACCTCCGGCGCGCGCACGATATCGGGGAGCGGACGCGAAACCAAGGGGCGCAGGGGGACGTCATGTGGCAGTCCTCCGAGAAGATCGCGGGTGCCGTGTGTGGCGGGATCGCGGTGCTCCTCCGGTATCACGAGGGGTGGCTCGCCGCACATGAGGATCGGGCCACGTGGTGCATGGAGCGGCTCGTCGCTACCGTCCTCAACCCACCGCCGCAGGAGCACATCAGCGCGCCGGAGGACGTGTCCGACCTGACATGGGACTGTTTCGCCGCCGAGACGATTCCGGCCCTCTGGGCGCAGAACCCCGACAGCCCCGACCTGCGAGCGTTGGTCGCCATCCTGGTGTTGGTCTATCGCTATCTCACCGTGCGGACGTTGTTCGCGCGATGCGCCGAGCATCGCGCCGCGCTGGGGGGTGATTTCATAAGACTCCGTCGCCTGCTCTTCGAGTGGGCGCATGTGCGCGCGCGCAGGAGCAACGTGCGGCATTGGGGGGCATTCGCGGACATCCCCCACGCCGAACTGGTCGCGCGTGTCGACCAAGCCACCCGGCGGTGGGCGACGGGTCGGATAGCGGATTTTGTGGAGAAGCGCGTCCCGGCCGAGCTGCTGCTATGGCGGGAGATGGACGTGCCCGCGTCCTTCAAGGATGTGGATGATAGCCTGCCGGTGTGGCGTCGCGAGGAATATCCCGTCGATTTTCAACTCATCCTGGTAGCCCATGACTGGTTACCGCTACTGGACCGCGCCCATAGTCGCGCCGAGCGAGCGGATTGGATCGATTTCTGGCAACAAGCCCTGGCCCACGCCCTACGTCGGACGACGCTACACGCCGATGGCCGAAAGCGCGACGAGAGCATGTATCCGAACCAAGATGAACTTACGGTGCTGCGTGGCATCGCGACAACTGTCCTCTATATGGAACCCGATGAACGGCCGGACGCGTTCTGGCTGCCCATCATGGATCTCCAGCGTGATGCGGACGATTGGGGAGACGATTGGGCCAGCGATTGGGTCGGGGAGTTCCTCCAGGCGCTGCATGGCCGCGCCCTGCGCTCAGACCCGGTGCCTGCCGGCTATGTCCCCGCCGTGCGCATGCTGTTCGAATTCGCCGCATCTACCACCGCGGGTGGGTCCAATGAGCGGTCGGTCTGGCGCCACCGTGGGGACCACTGGTTGGCGCTCCTCGGGTTAGATAGATATACCAGGGATGCCTGGGGGCGGTCCCGTAGGCCAATCGTCGCCGCGATGGAAGATCTTTTCGATCGCTGGGCAGCCCATAACTTGACCTACGGTCGATGGATGGCGCCTTTTGCCCTATTCCTGGCGCATCCCACCGCCGACCCAATCCTGCTAAAGGGCATCATATGGATCGAGCGGGCGGTCGCGGCGGCGGGGGGGCGTGTCTTCGATGACGGTCAGGCTGTGGACGCGACGGCCTCATTGTTGAACGTTCTCTGGGCCAACCACCAACAGAGGGTACAGCGAGATTCCACCGCTTTTGCCGCCTTCCGTGCTACCCTCCACGCGCTCGTTGAGCGCCAGCACCCGCTGGCGCTCGACATCCAAGGGCGCATCGGCGGACTGTGATATCACGGTCGACAACACAGCCTCGGAGATAAGTGTGGTTGCCCTTGTTGTCGGAATGATCGGGGTATGAGAGAGGCCCCCAGCCCCTAAAATGGAGGGCCGGAGGTCTCTCTTGTACCCCGTCAAGCCTCACTGCAAAATATCACCGCAGCCGCTGCAATCCAAATCCACAGGTTACACCGTCGTGGCGGCCAACAAACGCGCGCAGCGGGTCATCGACCTTTTCTGGCGCGACGGCGATAACCACATGGACACGCGCGTATACAGCCTGTGCACCGAGCTCTCGCTCTACGGCGAGCAGTTCATCCGCTTCTTCGTCAACCCCTACGACGGGCGCGTCAAGATCGCGCAGATCGATCCCTCCCTGATCGACGAGGTCGAGACCGACAGGGAGAACGTGGAGCGGGTAACGCGCGTGCGCGTGCGGCCTACGGGGCCAAGTCGTGGGTCGATAGTCGATAGTCGAAAGAAGGACGCCGGTAGCGATAGCTCACCGAGCGACAACACCAGTTCTATCGACTCCGACGGCGCATGGCTCTCGTGTCCCGACGAGGTCGCGCAGGTGGCTATAAATAAGGTGTCGAATGCCAAGCGCGGCAAGAGCGACCTGGCGACGCTGCTGCCGTGGCTGCGCCGCTACAAGGACTGGCTGACGGACAGGGTGCGCATCAACAAGTACAAGGGCGCGTTCCTGTGGACGATCAAGTTGCAGGGGGCCGACCGCAAGACGATCGATCGCAAGCGCATGGAGTACAGCTACCCGCCCGAGCCTGGCAGCATCGTGGTGCACAACGAGAGCGAGGAGTGGGGCGCGGTGCAGCCGCACATCGACGCGGACAACGTGGCGGCCGACGGCAGGGCGATCAAATTGATGATCGCCATGGGCGCGGGACTACCGGAGCACTACCTCTCGGAGGGCGGCGAGGTCAACCACGCCACGGCGGCCGAGATGGGGCTGCCGACGTTCCGCAAGTTTCAGCGCCGGCAGGACCAGTTCGCCCTGCTGATCCGCACCATCGTGGACCGCGTGCTCGACGAGGCGGTCAAGGCGGGGACCTTGCCCGCGGGGGTAGACCGCGCCTACGAGGTCGTGATGCCGGAACTGGCGCCGGACGACAACGCGCGGGCGGCGCAGGCGACGGCGACGATGGCCACCGCGCTGGCGACGGCGCGGGCGCAGGGGTGGGTCAGCGACGAAACGGCGATGCGTTTGCTCTACGCCAGCGCAAACGCGCCGGTCGACGTGGCCGAGGAGCGGGAGAGGATCAGGGCGGAGAAAGGAGCGGCCCTCACCCCCGACCCCTCTCCCTGACGCGGGAGAGGGGAGCCGTCCTGACGTGTGACAGGGTTCGGCTTCCGCTTGTAAGATCTATTGCTCTTAGGGTTTGTGACAAGGGAGAGGGGTCGGGGGTGAGGGCTACCTATGCATGACGACCACCACGACGCTAACCACGATCACCTCGCGGCGGACGATCGCCACCATGGCCACCGGGCCGCGGAGACGGCGCACGGGGCGCCGCAACTGGGGGAGCATGCGCCCGCGCACCAGCGCCAGCACCGGGCTTCGGCGCGCCACCTGATGTCCCCGCGCGGGATGGCACCGCTCGTTGAGAGGGGTGTCGTGGCCGCGTACGACCCGGTCGGGGGGACGGCGATGGTGCGGCTCATGGGGGCGCCGGCGCGGCTGATCGGTCCCGCGCGGGTGACGGCGTGCGCGCCGCGCGATCTAGCGATCGTCGGGGCGTCGTGCCTCGTCGCGCTGCTCGACCCGCACAATCCCGCCGACGCCGTGGTGGCGGCGCTGTGGCCGGCGGAGGGCGGCGTCGCGGGCGCCAAGCTCACGCGGGCCGGCGTCGCCGAGGTGGGCGTCGTGGGCGCGGGCGCGAGCGAGGGGTATGCGACGGTACGTTTCCCGGCGCCGTACGCGGCCACGCCGGTGGTGGTGGCGACGTCGATGGACCCGGCATGGGCGGCGACGGTCGCCGGCGTCACGCCGGGCGGCTTCACGCTCGTCGTGCATCCGTCGTCGCCTGCGACGACGGGCACGGGGCCGGTCTCGGCGCAGTGGATAGCGTGCGGGGTATAGGGCGCCACGGCCACATGGCGAAAGGCGACATGGCGACATGGCGACATGGCGACATGGCGAAAGGCGACATGGCGAAAGGCGACATGGCGATGTGTTCCTTGACGCGCGTCGAACGCGTGGTACAATAGCCCTGTTATTAGAACAAAAGTTCTACAAAGAGACAGAGAGAGGAGGTGAGTGATGAAGAGCGCGCGGTCGATGGGCATGGGCATGGGCATGGGCATGGGGACGGGGCTGGGGGCAGGGACCGGGACGGGGACGGGGGCGTTGCGCGACGCGCTCGACCGCGACGGCTGCGCCTTCGGGCAGGTCACGCGCGAGCGGCTGGACAACATGCTGGCGCAGCTACAGGGCCTGCAGGCCACGGTCAACGCCATCGCAATCGGGGTGACGCTGCAACTGGTGGCGTTCCTCTTCGCGGTCATCGTGTTCTTGCTCAATCACGTGCGGTAGCGAGATATGCTCGATTCGCGGAAGCTGGCGCGGATGGCGGGGAACAGGGCGCGGATGCGGCAGGGGCGGACGCGGACGGTGACCGTGATGTATCGCCGGCCGGAGGGGACCACCTACGTGGCGGCGGACGTGGTGTGGCGGG
>JAABUO010009494.1_pt1 | contig 10874 bp, 6 predicted proteins | sample 5559291 | NCBI WGS metagenome assembly JAABUO01 (sample SAMN10711878, study PRJNA513372) | rock metagenome | isolation source: Antarctica rocks | place: Antarctica: Victoria Land, Finger Mt sud
TCTTCCCACGCTTGGTCCATCGATCCAAGGTAGCTCCTCGGAGTCCCTTATTGGCAGCATTCGGAGTATTCGTACAATTCGATCTTTCGGCACTCGGAGTCATCAAAGTACCAAGCAACACAGCTGAAGAAGGCCTCACGTTGAAGATACGACTCGATGTCACGGCCGTTTTACCCGATGCCTGATCACATCATTGTCGCTACCAATGCCAGAGGCACCTCGGCGAGGGAAGTGGAGAAGCAGTCCTCATCGATCGAGAGCATCATGATGGATGATCATGTTGTAACAATAGAGAGTCGGGTGGAAGCTGCACACTGATCGGATGCCACTGCGTTGGGTGTCAAATAATGCCTATGAAATGAGCACAAGCCTCACATAGGTTGACCCGAAGTGAAGCGTTCTTTTTGATCGCTTACAGAACTGTTTTCGTGGTGACGAACTGCTTCCTCGTTCTCCATGTAGCCGGATCTTGTAGCTGTGATACCTCATTTTTGCAATATCAAACTACCGAACAATACCCCGGAAGGTTGGGTAGGGTTAATCAATTCAAGGAAGGTTGATCGCTCGAAGTTCCAGAACGATCCTCCAACGCACATGCGAGAATCCACGTTAAGCTATGCGTGCATCAACAACTCTCATGCACATAGCGGTCCGAATATCAAGTTCCTTCTCCTTCGAAGGAAACTCGATGAAGCGTCACAGACAGCGACCGCCATATGTTTTATGTAAGAGCCTTGGTTGTTAAGATCTCCTCAGTTGTTTCCGTGATCATGCGTTTCGGGTTAGCTTGCTTCTAACATCCGCCAATCCATAAAGGGGAAGGCGTTGCCGCAGCTCTCAATTGGCTTTCCATCTGCAAGTATCGGTCACCGCAAAATCAATCTTGTCATATATCTAGGAAAGAGAGGCAAGCTTCAACGTTGACAGGCCAAGCCTCTGAAACACTGGACATGTACTAATCTGCCAGATCTGTACCTGTCATGACATCGTGACACTCATTTAGTGCATCTGATAATTCCTTGGTCTGGCTGGCATACGCATGCTTTCTTCACAAGTCAAGGTGCGATTGTCTTCATGGACTCTATGCATCATCCGGTGACACAGACGCGGCTCTTTGGCCCGCGAAGTCTCGTTCAGTTGGCGATGGAGTATATATGATCCCTGGTCGCTCTTTCCTTAAGTACTCTCATGTAGCACCCACCTGCCCATCGCGTTCGCTATCATCCATACTATCTGATACTTCGCGTTCGTTCCTACTTGACATCTTCTCTCACCCAAACATCCCCTCCTACTCTCCTACCTACTATCCCACAATTTGAAACGTCCTACAACTACAACCAACGATGCATCTACCAACCCTCCTCGTCGCCGCTTCATCTCTCCCACTACTCCTTGCAACCACACTCCCCGTCAACGAACTCGGCCAACCCGCACCATCTTTCCTCCAATCCCGCACTCATTACAAGTCATACTGTCCACCCCGCCACGCCAACGCCAAGCACCAAAAAGATATCTTCTTCGACTTCATCAACGTCCTTTACACCGAGAAGAACGCCACCAAAGCCTTTGATACCTACGTGGCTGTGGACCTCATCGAGCACGACCCTTTCGATGCCCAAGGCCGTGATGCCAACGCCGCCAAGCTCTCTGGTATCATCCCCTACGCCAATTTCGAAGTCTTACGCCAGAACTTTGACAGTAACATTGGGCTTATTCACGTGAGGGTTAATGAGGACCCGGAGCCGATTGCTCTGGCAGATATCTACCGTATGAATGGAACTTGTATTGTGGAACACTGGGATGTTACTCAGGCGAGGCCGGCGAATGCTACGAACCCAATTGCCATGTTCTGAAGGGGTGGATCGGGAATTATCCACCGACGGTCGACAGCATTCGCTCTTTACCAAGATGTGCTATCTATCAACTGCACAATGTGAAGGAATGGGTTACATAACTGGCTACATTGTTACATAGAGAATAGAGCGAAGATAGAGGCAATGGAACTAGCTAATGCTGGTATAGAATACTATATTAATCACAATCCAATGCCTCACCTCCCAGTCTTTCCAATGGACTCTGTTTTCTCTTGGTTGTTCACTTTCTCTTGTCCAAGTCCATCCCCTTTAAGCCTCCGTTTGACTTCTTACATGTCTATATTGAACGCTTCTAGCGTTGAAATATTTGAACGACATTACCATTGTGCATGCCGTTGCCAGTAGGCGTAAATAGATTCGAAACTCTAAGCGGCTAAGAAGTACTTTGATTTCGCCACCTCTAGTCTCATAGCGTTGTGCATCCAATGATGTAAAAGAAAACAACATTTGTTCTGTTGCCGGGATCCATAGGGCTAGCCTTGCCACAGGGCAGGATCCGAGCAATTAGCGCTGACCCACACTACATTGACCAAATTCAACCTCAAGTACCTTAGCGACTATCAAATACAGTGTATTCACAGCATATTCTTGAACAGTCGTTACTACTGTCATGTCAGATATTCGACTGAATCACTTTCGAGACACCGTCAGCACTCATCTTAACCACTTATATCGTCTTCGAAATCTCAACAAAGAGTATTAAATACGTTGCACATTGAAATTTAAATCTTCATTGAATCTACACTGATCATACTGAACCCCTTTGAGGGTTTCGCGAAGATAATCTTTATCTATGCTGCTATACGCTGCGGTATCTTAGATTCATCATGCGCCAGATGCTTTCATTCTGCTTAACGTTGTCATCTTACAAGGTGGAGTTATACAACAACATCAACAATTTCATTTCTCTCAGCATGTAAAAGCGTGAAACTAGACAATCTCGCTCCTTTAAACAAAGATCGTACTTTTTGTAAGAGTGTTTGACCCTAAATAGCCCTTGGTATATTTTTGATAGGTTGACAACCGCTAGAAACCTCTGTGAGAATTCGATACTTCAGAATTTAAGATATTTAACCGGTTTGACGATGTCTATCTACACTATGAGAAAGAGCTAAGACGATCAATGCAGAGGCTCGAATCACATCAACGTCGTCATCTTTCATATCACGTCAACGAAAAATGTCAATCTCATCACTTCTCAACTCTCTAACTTTCCTGTTACAAAAATATCTCATCACTCTTCTTCTCTTTCAAATAATTCTATGCATCGTCGCTGCACTCATCACCCCTTTCTTTCGTCTTCGTTCTGCTGCAGTCATCTGCATCGCTAGCGTCATTGATGATTTTCACATGACTTCTGATGCGCACTTTGACAATAGAAGCTGAAATGCTTTTTGTGACTGTCTTGTTGTTGACTTTGCTATGATGATAATCGAGCGACTGATGATTGAAAAGTGATGAGTAAGCGCTGAGAACTCATCAAGAAAGCGAAAGAATTAGATGAGTGATGAGTTGAGAAATGCAACTGCTGAGAAGAAATTGTTATGAGCCTGCATAGAGCGGATCATATGGGTGTATTCTAACTAGAAGTTCAAAGCTAAAGAAGAAAGAAGGTGAAACACGTCGAGGGTCTTATACATCGGCAGTTTGTAAAGTGGACAAAATTTTAGGGTTTAGCTAAAGTGACATTTATCGCTTAAAGCGGAATAAAATCCGGATTTAAGCTGACCTTGTTAGGCTGCGATCTGCTTTTGCCGACAAAATCTGTGTTTGTTCATATGTCTCTGAACTGTATCTCGCTTTTGCCGGTAAAATCTGCGTTTGTTCATATGCGCTGAGCTGAATTCCGCTTTCATGCATATGTTGCATATGTCGACAATCATTCACCTACTCGCCCACCTACTCATCACCCTACATGCTCGCTCATCTACTCATCACTCTACATGCTTGCCCACCTACTCGCCCATCTACTCGCTCACCTACTCGCCCACCTACTCGCTCACCTACTCGCCCACCTACTCGCCCACCTACTCGCTCATCTACATGCTCAGCACCCTACTCGCCCACCTACTCGCTCACTTACTCGCTCACCTTCTCGCCCACCTTCTCGCCCTATCGAACTTCCTACCGAATTCCCTACCAAACGCTCTACCAAATACTTTACCAAACGCTCTATCAAATACCCTATCAAACTTCCTATCAAACGTTCTACCAAAAGCTCTACCAAACGCTCTACCAAATACTCTACCAAACTCTCTACCAAAAGTTCTATCAAATACTCTACTAAACGCGTTGATCAAGCGCATAAAACACGTCAAACAGTGCTTCAAACAATGCTTTCTACATGACTTTCTACCTATAGTACTCGTCACTTCAAATGCTCAGCTACCTATCTTACCTACTCGATAATCTTCGCTTCGAGCTCTATAGAGTTGACGCTAGAGAGTTTGAAGTTTTCATCTTCTTTCTTTCTTCGTAGTTTCTATCTTTCAGAACAACAACAATCAAAATACTTACATGTTCAGCTATCAACTCAGCTATCATCTCAGCTATCAACTCAGCTACAGCTCAACTATTAACTCAGCTATTTACTCGTTCATCTACTAGTCAGTCTACTCGCTTCAAAACATGTTTTATGCGACGTGTTTAAACACGAATTATTCACTTCATGATTTACTTCATGATCTACTTCATGATCTTACTTCATTATTTATTGCTAATTAGCTCAATAGAAAGCATTTTTCATGAATCAATATCAAACTTTCTATCAAGCTTTCTATTGAACATTCTACATGCTTCAAAATACGCGTCAATCAAGCGCATAACATGAGTCAAACAATGCTTCAAACAGTGCTTTTCACTGAGCTATCTACTGAGTTATTTACTGAGCTATCATCGTCTTTTTACTGATCTTTCGATCGAACTTTCTATTGAACTATCTACTGAGCTATCATTGTTTTTCTACTGATCTTTCTACTGATCTTTCGATCAAACTTTCTATTAAACTATCTACTGAGCTATCATTGTCTTTCTACTGATCTTTCGATCAAGCATTCTACTGAGCTATCGATTGAGCTTTCTACTAATCTTTCGATCGAGCTTTTCATTGAGCTATCTACTGATCTTTTGATTGAACTTTCTATTGATCTTTCTACATATCATTCAAGAATCAACTTTGTTCTCTATTGAGCATCAAATATGACTTTATCATACATTCTATGTGACTTCATATTGAACATTCTACATGACTTTCTACCTCATTAACTTTCTCATTGACTTCTTCATTGATTTTTTCAGCGCATATATTAAACTGTGTAAATAGCTATTATTTAGATAGTCAAATTAATTATTCAACGTTGCAACTATCAATGCTACAAGTGTCAGAATCATGTTTGTTGAATTAAACATCAGAATCGTGTTTGTTGAATCAAACATCAAAGATGCATACTGCGCTCTTAGAAGTTCTAGAGATGTTGATGCTTTTATGAATATACATCAGCTAAAAGTGACGCAAATCTGAGACATGAGATTAAATGAATATTTGAGATATTGATCGTTAAAAGCGCTAAAATCTGTCTCTGTCACTCTTTAAAAATTGCAGATAATACTCACGAAGGCGCGCTAGATCACTAGCGTGTCAACATCAGCTTTATACTAGTCTATGATAGTTTAACATGATTTATGTTAGACTAATTCAGAGTAACGAGACATGCTCGCAACATTATTCTTTCTCTTTTTTTAGCAATGTTCTCATTGCTGCAGTTCAATTGATCTTTCTTTCAATTTCTATCTTGACTTATTCAAATATCGTTCATGAAAGTCATTTACAATCTTCTAACACTTCTTGAACTCATTTTTATCAACGTTGTATCAATGTAGATCAACGTCGTATTCTTTTCAATTGACACAATATTGTAATCATCATCTGTAATGTCTGAAGTTCAGAATGTTCTTCACTTCTCATTCATCTTCGACATTCATCACTATAAAATCAGATGACTCATTTCGTTGTTCTTTCAAAGAGTTCTTTGAATTCAGTTGCAGCAGATTCAAGATGAACTTCGAATGAATCTTCATTGTTGATGACAATTTCAGTCGATATGCATGTTCAATCTCAGTCAGAATCTTGAAAGATTCTAGCATCTTATCATCTAGTTTCTTTGATGATCTTGCAATCATAATGTTTCTAGAATTTAGAAACATCATGTCATCTATCTTGTAAATCATTTTCTTTCGATGCTTGTCAATCTGTTTCTTCATTGTGACTTTGATTCTTGCTAATGCTTGCTTGATCAATGCTAGTGATCATTTCATGTGTTCAAATATATTCTTCGCTTTGCTCGCTTTGATTCTAGCTTGAGTGATCTCATATTCAGTTGAATTCGAATCAAAGCTCATATGAGAGTGAAAGTTCTTATTCAGAAAGAACGCTGACTGTTCAATTGATGACGAAATAGCATTGTTATTAACGAATTCAGTCATAAATAATCAGATGAATCAATCATCTTGCATATATGAGCAATAACTTTGTAGATATCATTTCACATTCTGATTCGCTCTTTCTGTTTGATCATCAATTTGCGAATGATAGTTTGTGAATAGTTTCATCTTGATGTCAAGTCTCAGACATAGAGACTTTCAGACAATCAATATAAATTGTGAATCACGATCAAACACTATTGATCTTGATAGTTCATGAGTTCTGAAGATTCATATCAACAGTAGCTTGACTGTTTATTCTGCAAAGATTTCTTCATCATCTGATCAACATGATATATAATGTCGTTTCTTAGACAATCAATTTATGACTGTCAGAATCGCGTTGTTTTCATTATTTTTCAATAAATTGATAATAAAGTTTAATGATATGTTCTGTCATCACTGCTCGAATATGAGCAATGATTTCAGCAGTTCATTGATTCAATCTCTCGATGCTTTTGATCTATGACAAACATAACAGTTTCAAATGTAGCGTTTGATCATCATTCTCATCTTCGACCAGCAATATGATTGTCTCAACAAGTTTAATGTTCAATTCATGTCAGAATGATCATTGATTGAAAGATCATGTGCTTCTCTTATTAATCAAGTGATCATTGACTGAAAAACTCATAGTCTATCATCTTTTCAGAGTACTTCATCAAGTACTCTGCAGTTGTTCAGATCAATATCTTAACAGATTCTTCTGTTCTGTTTCAGAACTGCTCAAATATTGATACATAGTTGATTCATTCAATTTTCAACTATAATTTGATTCTGAATAGAAATCACTTCTTTGATCAAATCTTCATTAGTCTTTGATTCTTGTTTCAACTCTGAGTCAGATCTGAGTCAGATTTCTGATCATCTTCTTAATTAACTTCTATTGACTGCAATTCAAACTTACTTTCTGACAATAGCATTTGATGCTGATATAGCTTTTGATCATCATTTGTCTCAATCGACTTAATGTCTGACATTCTGATCAGCACGTCGACTTTCAAATTCTGTTTTTCTGACTGATATATGATCTTGAAGTTATATTCAGATAACTTCTCAGCTCATCTAGTCTATCATCAAGTCAATTCTTTGATGATCATGAAGTACTTCAAATTCAGATGATCAATGAAGATCTTGATTGAAATATCTGTACATTTCAATTCAGAATGTCAATGCTTTAAGCAGCGAATAATGATCAGCAGTTCTTTGTCATAGATCTCGTAGTTGCATTCTGCAAGAATCATGTTCTTGCTATAGAAGATCACTGAATGTAGAATGTTTTCATCGTCATATTGAGACAATACTTCGTCATTGACATAGTTTAAGAAGTCAGTTTTCAGAATAACTTTTCTGATTGAGTCAAAATGCTTTAGAATGAAGACTGTCATCATCTATTGCTTTAATTCTTCAAAGATCATCTGATAAATCTCTGTTCATTCAAAGAGATGATTTTTTCAAATCAGCTTTATCATGAGTTAAATGATCTTTGAGAAGTTCTTTATGAATCGTCAATAGAAATTGCAGAAGTCAATGAAGATCTGCACATGAGTCAACGATCATAACACTTCTCAGCTTCGAATCATATCTGCTTTTCAAAAGTTCATTCGTAAATCATTGATGAATATCAGTAGTTCAAGAAACGAGATTTTCTGAATCTTGAATTCATACTTGTCTATGTTTGTCACGAACTGAGGGCTGAATGAAATCAGAATGAAATTCTAATAACTAGATTTTAGATACAAGACGTTGCACGAAGAAGAAAGAAAAGAAAGAGATCATTCAGAGATTCTTATACCTCATGAACGCTGAGTATCATCCGTATCGAGAGGCCTTCATAACATCACTGATAATCTCACGCCTATCATCATCTATAATATTGTTCAACATCATCTAAGTGATCTAACATCTCTTTTCTCAACATCTTTCGAGTAACACATGCTAAAATCATGACAATAGATCTCTCTTTTTGAAGTCGAAGCTTCTGCGAGACTTTTAATTCTCTGACTCATATTCAGAGTCGCTGCTTTCTTGCACGTAAGCGATTCATGAATTCTTACTCGAACGATCGAGATTTCAAGCGTGATAGACGTTCATGACTTCGATGACATTCATCACATTCGCAAACTTTATTCAACTGTTTTCTTCTATTTCAGTTCACTTAATTAAATACTCTAGCTGAGAGTTCTTTACTCGAGAGTTCAATATTTCGTTCATCTCTCAGCTAAGCACTTCTTCGACGAAGACTATCAAAAACGACGCGAGAGATATTTGTTCAGATAAGAAGTCGTTGATCGCAGAATGAAGCAGATAAGTATGAAAGACGTTGAAACAGAATCAGTCATCAAGCAACTTTAGCTGATAAGAATGAGAACTAACAATTTTGATGATTCTGAAAGATCTCTCGAATTTATTAGATAACTTCTTGCTGAGTCGATGAATCATCAGATTGCGAGCATCTAATCAAATCATATCATTAATTGCATACTTGAGAGCGTGTTGTCGATGAACATTAGCGAATTGTTTCTGATATGCTTGAGCTAAGATCATTTGTTCTCGCAGAATTTCATTGATTCGATTCATTTTCTGAACAAACAGATCGACATGTATTCATTTCGAATGTTCAATAACGTTCTTCTGAGTCTTCTTTGATTTCAATCTCATTTGAGAATGCTGTTCGAAGTTAGCTAGAAACGACGTGCACTGAGTGCTTTCGAAGAAGTGATTGTTGATGACAAATTCAGCTGATGACAGTCATGCAGTTCAGTCGTTCTGCATAAAGAACACGAAGACTCGAAGATATTGTTTCAAAACGTCGTTGATGTTCTCGATTTGATCATTCGTTTCTGAGTGAAACGCAGTTGACAATCGAACTTGAATCTTCAATCGAGTACAAAGTTCATTTCAAAAGTGACTGATAAACTGAGTTTCACGATTCAAGACAATTGAATCAGATAATTCATGATGTTTTCATATTGCACGATAAAAAACTCGAGCTGTATCTAGAACTGTAATTTCACTCATAGACTCGTAATGCACTTGTTTAGATAGTCTGTTCACGACTATCAGAATATTGATTGTCGAATTTTCGTTTAGATTCTTACTTTCAGATACGATCACGATGAAATTCATGACTATGTCTTTTCAGCGACGATTGAGTACATCAAGAGACTTCAAAGCTCTCTGATATTTTTCTCTAGAGATCTTCACTCGAGAGCATAGATGACAATTGTGTACGAAGCGAGCTACTGTCTTGATCATTCCGAGTCAGTAATAATGATGACTGAGTATTTCGTAGATCTTGACTCTTTCTGAATGACTCGCAATAGACGTGTCATGACTTAACTGAAGCAGACGTAGTCGCAGTTTCTCATCTTTGAGTATCAATAGTTTATCTCTATAGTAGACTCGATCACTTCGCAGCGTACATTTCGCTAACGAAAATTCTTTAAGCTTTCGTTGATCATCTCTTAACGCAGTTATCACGATCTGTACTCATTCATCATTAAAATAGACTGCGAAGAGTTGTTCTTCTAGCTCATTCATAGACATTTTCTCTGATGATTCAGACTGTTCAGAGATCACTGATTCGCTCTTCAAGTCACTTGATTTGAGTGCTTCAGAGTCACTATCATCAAGAACATTGATTAAGACTTGAATTTCCAGGTTTTTTGATTTTAGCACGATCTGTCACTGATGTTCTCGATGACTATTCTTCTCATTCAAGAAAAGATCTTCTGATCGACGCGTGAGTGCATCGGCTCGAGTGTTCAATTCATTCGAACGATACACGATTTTGAAGTTAAATTGAGAGAGAAATTCTGATCATCTGACTTGTCTTCGACTAAGCAGCTTGATTGACATGAAATATTCTAGATTCTTGTGATCGAAAATGATCTCAACGAGATCTAACGTGTCTTTTAGTTCGAGCCTTCATTTCTCAAAAGCTCTGATTATAGCTAGAAGTTTCTTGTCATAAATCTCGTAGTTGCATTCTGCGAATAGCATTTTGAAAGAGAAATAGATCACAGGTCTTAACTGCTCGTTATCATCTCGCTGAGACATGACTTCGATCACAACATAGTCGAAGACATCGATTTTCACAGTCACGAGTAGATTCGAATTATAGTGCATTAAGATAGAGACAGTGATGAACGTCTGCTTGAGTCGATCAAAGACGAATTGACACTTCTGAGTTCAATTAAATGACTGATCTTTTCTGATTAAGACAGTCAACGAGTCGATCAGCTTGAAAAACTTCTTAATAAATCGTCTATAGAAGTTGATGAAGCTCAGAAAGCTCTGAACATCTTTGACGTCTCAAGATGCAGCTCAATTCATGACAACATTGATCTTCTCAAAATTCATTTTGATTTCGTGAGTGATGATTATTAGACTCAAATACTTGATCTCGATAACTGAAAATTCGCATTTCTCGATATCTATCTGTAGTTCAACGACTTTAAGTCGCTTCAGTATCTGATGAACATGCTGAGTATGCTTCTTTTTGCTGTTGCTATAGAT
>JAABUO010009495.1_pt1 | contig 10874 bp, 16 predicted proteins | sample 5559291 | NCBI WGS metagenome assembly JAABUO01 (sample SAMN10711878, study PRJNA513372) | rock metagenome | isolation source: Antarctica rocks | place: Antarctica: Victoria Land, Finger Mt sud
CTCGACAACCCCCTTCCTCTCTCTCCTACCCAACCCCCTACCCCCCCCCCCCCCCTCAAGCCATCGCCACAGCCAGAGCGCTCTTCTGCGAGTTGACAATTAGCTAGTCACATGAACCAATCCCATGGACATCCCATCCCACACAATAACACTATCCCATCCATATCATGATTGTACATGTATGTACATATGTACCGTGGTTCTGGTGACAGACAAGCACATTCAATGTCATGAATGAAAGGTCACCATCAAACACCGACTGTACTGTTTCTGCAGTAAGTGAAGAGTCTATTCAGGGAATGGCAGCACTAGCCTTCATCAACACTGGAATGCAGAAGCTGTCACAGTTATATGACAGCGCAGCAACCCCAGACCGAATTGTAGACCCCTTCCTGGGCAATCAACGTGTATTAGCCCTGGCATTGGGAGACATTGCAGCCTCAGAGCCTGCAATCAGGAAGGGCTTGCGTGTCCTACAGACAATATCCAGTGCCCTCAAGGATGGGTGCTTGAAACAAATGGTATAACAGCTGCCACCTGCGCAGGTAGGTACACATCCTGGCTTGTCTGACCCTGACAAAACTCACAGCTGGTGACTCATACCTATAAATCATGGAGCAACTTCCAGTTTAAACAATTGTTGCTGAAGAATGTGTGTTCAAAATCGCCAACATGTGTTTTGCTTGAAACATTGTAATGGCAGTAGTGGCAACGCAAATAGTAGTGAGCATGCGGCAAAGGTCTGAGCAATAATCAAGTACTGAGATGGCTAATTATTTCAACAAACACCTAGGCCTGTCACCATATGTACAGGTGCCTGAAATGTTTTGGCTTCTTGTGCAGGCTAAGATTAGCGGTAGTGATACTGCTGAGGATGAAGATTTACCAGAGTTGTACAACAGTGAAATTGGCGGAGATTGAAGGTGCAACTGGCGCAGCAGCGGCTTCTGTTGTATTCTGCCAGTCATGTGCCGATAATCAAAGCAGAAAGGGGTGGACTTCAGCTGTATGTATGCGGTACTGCATCAGTGCTAGTGCACGTTTGCTCATGCACGTGTGATAAGGACTGTACTCTACATGCATATGTATAGTACGCCTGCAAGTTCTTCCTGCATACTTTGCTGCTAGGCCGGGAGGCTCAAGCATTGCGCATGACTGGTTGCTGTGATGTTATGTCAGTGAGGTATGTGTCAGGAATGCTTGTAGGTTCATTTGCGCAAGCAGTGGGTGTGCTATTGTCTGCTTGGATTTGGTAGTTAGGAAGGTTTTCAGGTACTTAAGACGGTTTTAAGGTAGTGCTGATTTAAATAAGCAAACTTCAGAGTGCTACTTCAGACAGCATAAGCATATTTCAGACATATCTGATGTAAGGATTTCAGATTGAATCAGGGTGCCCTGAACTGCAACTTTCAGACAATTTGAGACATGGCCGAAGTGGTCCCGATCAGATGAGATTAGACCCCTGGCACTTCAGCGTCTTTCAGACTGCTTAAGGGTGACCTTCATTCCCCTACTGCTGTCTGACTCTGCTTGTGGTAGTTGTTGCTAGTATAACAGCCTGTTACAGCTTTGAAGTTTGTGTCATGCAGATAATTGGGGCAACAGCCAGCTGGCATGCCTTGGCTGCAAAGCCTGGGTACCAATAGGTGTGCATTCAGGCACTTTGATTCCTGTATGTCATGCTGTGGGTCAAAGCCGCCTATGACATCTGCAGGAGTGCCGTCAAGTCTGAATACGTGTCTGGTCCGAGGCTCTGCTTGCAGCTATAAGCAAACAGCTCATGGTATGATATGCAGCAGCCAGAGAACCAACATAGTCTAGCATTCATGCCACTTCCGGTGAACAGGAATCTTGACACCACTTGCTGGCATTCACTCAGCTTTCAAACCACAGATCTGACACAGTTGGCCAAGCTTTGTGGCAAAACATCTTCATCTGCTTTTACTGCTGCAAGCACCCCTGCAAGGGCGCCTATCCAGCCAGATGCAGCCCAGAGGCCTGCCATATCCGCACATACAGCCATCTGCAGCAGCAGCTGTTGGAGTCATGGCCGAGAGGAGGGCTGCCAAGCCTGAGATTGGCAGCCAGAAGTCAGCACGTGGCTCTGTCCTTTACAGAGTAGTGCCAGAGCTAAGGAGCAACAGGCAGGCATCTGGTATGTGACTGCACTTCCACTTTCACTTGAAGCGACTGCAAAGTCTCCATTCTAAGTGTAACAGCCGAGTCTTGGATGATTTTGGCACCAGGATACTCAAGACTGTACGGCAGTACCCAGATTCGGCAACAGTAGTCAGCAGGCCCAGCATCAGCCGGCTAAGGAGAGGCAGTGGCATCATGCCAAAAATCACCAATTGGCAGACAGGCAGATCACAGGCAGTAGTGTCTTGCGTGTGTGGTGGAGCTGTGACCAGTGTCCCAGTGGGCTTTTGCACGAATGGATGACGACTGTTGCCGCTAGGCAAGTTAGGGACAGTCAGTGCCCTTTTTGCACCAACTACAGTCTGTGCCAACACAACTCGCTGTTGACCATGGCCCCAGCTGTGGCAAAGTACTGGGACACAGCCAAGAATGGTCTGACTCCAGACCAGGTCATGGCGCGCAGTCATGCCCGCAGGCACTGGCTCTGCCCATCGTGTGGTCACAGCTGGTAAACGGGGCACACAGCAGAGTCTACAACCAGAGCGGGTGCCCAAAGTGCTCAGAGAAAATTAGATGGGTTGATAAACAACCAAGCTTGACACAGAGCCAACACCCTGCAATGCTGGAGTTTGATTTTGAGAGGAATCGCAAAGCAGGTCTTGATCCTGACAAAATCACGGCAGGTAGCGACAAGATGGTGCACTGGATCTGTACCAATTGCCCCAAAGGTCAACCATACCTGTTTGTGGCTCGTCCAAATCACCGGATTGGCGGAAACGGTGTGTGCCCCTATTGTACCAGCAGAAAGGCTTGCATTTGCATTTCACTGCAGTCTTTGTACCCTGCACTGGCTGCAGAGTATGACATTGTCAGCAATGGTATTGGGCCTGAGCAAATTTTGCCAACGTCCATGCATATGGCCTTTTGGAAGGATTCAAGTGGGCACACCTGGGAATAAACTCCTCGTCACCGCCCCAGATAAGGGTAGAAGCAAAAGAGCTTTCATCAGGTCTAGGCTGAAGCAGCAAACACAGTCTGACTAACCTTGAAGGTGCCATGTTGAGATGTGTTTTTGTTTTCAAGGCATTCTGCCATGACAGGCTCAACATTGACTGATGATTGAAAGTGTCTTCTCAAGGGTGTTTTGGATGTGCATTTCATGGAAATTAGCTGTAGACTACACCAGTGTTATATCGTGTTTGATCAAGCTAATTATGATGTGCTTGCTGGTAAAGTCACCATACTCGTCCTGTGGTTCAAAGTGAAAGCTGTTCTCTTTACAAGCTTGTCAACAGCAATATAGTTGTTTATTGTGCACTTGTGTGATAGGGCCACAATCACAAGCTTGACAGCAGCAATCTGGTTGTTCGTGCAACTGTATTAAATTGACAGAGCCATGGCACTGTTGTTTAGTTGTGATAATCATACAAAGCAGACTGTAACCTAACTTCACTTGAAAGTCATTTTCTTTGTTGGGCGCCCCTGTGTTGATTGATGATCCAATATGTTCCCAAGGGCATATGGCATGGGCAGCATAGCTCCAGGCTTTGCGCATTGAGTCAGACAACTGATCTCTGAGCAACTGGCCCACTAAGTCGCCTCCTGACAAGACATGTGAGAGAAAATGTCACTGGAGCACATCACCACCGTACCAAGCAGCCACACCCTCCCGCCTTCTTAGACTCCCCTCATATATAGACCATCCTCATCCAGCACCAAGCATTTAGGCCAACTTGTTGTGGTCTGGACATGACAATCTCTGGAGGCATTGCACCCTGCACTTGTCCACTTTGGAATCTGCATTGCACCTTGTTATTCACCACGGCTCACAGAGCATAAGTAGCAAAATGACTGTGCCCAAAGAGTACCCAAACGCAAGTCTGAGGGCGCAACCTCACTCTGAGGGCAGAACCTCAACTGTAATGAGATGGCACAATCTCATATCACAAGCCAATCAATCCAAGCACAACATGGCAGTTCTGAGCCCTGTGGCCAGGCTCTCGATATCTGCAGCAAGATTTGAGGCAGTTTGTGACCATTATATACAAATGAGGGGTTGCAGACACGTGCACGTATACGTGGCTGACCGCCATGCTCATCGTCATGATCAAGCAGTTCACATCTTCCTGCAGAGACTCTAAAGCACTGTCAATGCCAAAAACAAGATCACCATCACTTGAAGCAGCATGCACATCATGCCTTTCCTCAGCTTGACACTGCCCTCCTACCGTCAATATGCATAACAGCACGTGGGTTCAGCTCATAATGGAGCCACTTCTTGTACATTCGTTTCACAGTGCGGCTCATATGCAGATACCATGAGCTTGCTTACAGCGCTGGCTGCGACCTTTTACCAGCCCCATGACAGACAGGAGCTTGAGCAATAGGTTCCGTGTGAACATGCCAAGGAAGGCTTACAATTGCTGCATGACCCCAACAATAGTCCCTTGCCAGGGGACCATGCAAGAACCACCAAAAGATCTTACGGGCCCAAATTGACATGAAAGTCTGCATTCAATAGATATCTGCCTCCTCCCTGCGTCTAGCTTCTATTAAGAATGCAGACGGTTATGAAATGCTGATGAGCCACATGCAGACTTGTAGGCCTTCTGGCGGAATAAGCGTGCTTTGGGTTCAGCACCTCTCCCAGCCTAAGCTGCTCTGAAAACAACGGTTGAAGGTAGTTGCCGGCAAGATTGACATACGTCGCCGTGCTCAAGAGCTGCTTGACTAAAGGCAGAAACTCTGGCCAGGTAGATACATAGATGCGGTCGCAAGAGAGGTCTAGCGCGAATAGCTGCACAGGGCTTGCTGGCAAGAGCTTGACCTGAATGCATTCGATCATTCAATCAATGACTGGATCTAGCAGTCCTCACTCTATATTAGCATAGAGTTCTTGCACTGACTTCGTTAAAGCAGATAGCCGTCCATTGAGCAGTGCTTTGTGCTGCGCTTGCCTGTATCAACGGGTGAATTCAGTACGGTAACGAGTTCAGAATTAACTACAAGAGTTGCAACTTGACCAATGATCCAACTAATATATAAGAGAAGGTATGAAATCTTTACAAATATATTCTTGTAAAAATTGGTATGACCTTTGTCAGCTGGACCGGACCATTTGTCAGCCGGCTTGTACATAGCAAACAGCTGGGAATAATGGCTGTCTGTCATTAGATCTCGACGCCCTGATGCATGCTCTAGAGGTATTTCAAGGCTGTCCTGACTGGCTGGCTGGCTGTCAGCCAGTCAAGAAGGCTGCCAAAGCAAAGAATGCCACGCCTGCAATGGTATCACGCTTTGTGACAGGTACCTGTGATGAATATGATGAATGATTCATTTAGGCAAATATCATACTAGTACCATCAGTGATAAAGTCTGTTAATATGTTTGAAGGCTTGCTTCCCAAAATATGGTCCTGCTCAATGGCAGCCCCAGGTTCTGCTAATGTTGAGCTGCTATGGCCTCAGCACTACTGCATTCGAGAAGATTAGAACAGCCTGCACAGCTGCAGCACCTTTCTGAGGCCTACAGATCCCATGTGGTCCACGGGTGTCTGAATGACTGATCGACAGTCAACATGAGAAGGGCCATCATGACATGCCGAGGGCTGTTGGCCTTTCACTGCTTAACCTGTATATGCTTGGCGATTGTACGTTGCAAACGTCGTGTCCTCGGCTTTGCGAGGCATTGCATAGTCTTCTGAGTTGCACAGTGCAGCATTCAGCCCCAGCCATGATTCGCATTTGTAGAAAAACCCTGTGCAGTCTGCACGTAGTGGTCTGAGCTGATATTTGACTCACCGCTGTGACCACGGAGTGGCCGTACGGCGACTGGTCGTTCTGCCATTATGGCACACTTCTGTCTGTGACACACAGCACAAGTAGTCAGTCGCGGTGGTACAACCGTGACTCGTTCACCGAGCAATAGCAACCAAGGTAGCCAGGACGGGTGGCGAAGTTGCTGGGGTTGGCAGTAACTAGGCCTGGCTGGTCTGGTACGGTGCGGTAGCAGACATGGGGTCGGTATGTGGAAAGCCCAAATTGAAGCACACAGATTCACCAGTACAAATACGCACTGGTCCAGTAGCAAAGGCACCAATGACGCAACTTCCTCCTGGGTGAGGGCTGACATCTCTCATCATCGTCAATGCACTTACATTTGCAAGCTGTGCATGTTGTGTGCTGCAACGTACTCTCCAGCATCCTGAGCTTGCTTGCTCAGGTAGCAACATTGCTGCAGGGCGAAGCTGCGCAAGGACGCTAAAGTGAGGGATGTGTACAAGTTTGGCAAAACACTGGGCACAGGAGGTAGGCAGGTTGAAGTTACACAAATCAGCTCTGTGGTGACCAGCAATGTGCTGAGGCTGACTTCACTCTACATGCTTTGCATTGCAGTGCATCACATGCTCTGATGCGCTTCTGACTAGTTTCTTGCATCTGCCTAGGCGCCAAGTGCACTGCCCTGATTAATTCAATTCATGCAATTCATCCACTGCTACCAGTTTTCCATTTATTCATTTCAATAGGTCGAATTGCTGCACAACCCCATCACATGCGAGCCATGCAGCTCTGCGAAGTGATATCACTGCAACATTCTACACACACTCATGGAAACCTCTTGGCTTTTAGGCTTTGCGGTTGTGAAGCTTGCAACAGAAAGACACACTGGTGAGGAATATGCTGTCAAGATCATGGCTCTACCTGAACCCAATGCTAAGGCTGGTGACAATGAAAATACCAGGTACTCAGCATGTGCTGCTTCCTCTGTGTATCTTTATTTTGTCAGCTGATGCTGTGTAAAGGCGTTCGTGGGCAAGTGGTATGCTTGCAACTCATTTGTGTCAGTACTGCACATTCAGAGCTGCACTGCATGTCAAAGCGCAGCATGCGAAACAACTGCTGGACTTGGCAATTGTGTTTCACCTGACGACAGCAAAGCTTGTCACGCAAATCAGCTGTATGCTTTGATGACTGCTCACTATCCACTCTGCATGCCAATACAATCTGGCACCATGCTCAATTTTGCACTTGCATGCATCTGTGCATTCATTTGCATGTGGCCTCCCACATGCTGCATGTGCTGTTGCCTGCAGTGCAGACTCACCTAATTAATGTTTGAAACCAGCTCATGTGGCAGACAATCTTCAATGCATCCACAACAGACTGTACCTTAAGTCATCTATTTGCCGGGGGCAATCGCTGTATGCTTGCTGCATTCGTTGGTCCATCAGGGATCCACAAGGCAGGCTGCTCTGGAGAGACTAGACTTGCACTGCATGTACCTAGCTCATCATGAGCCGGAAAGCGTTTAAATCATTCTTCTTAGCATTATTATTCTTAGCATCATTATTCTTAGCATTATTATTCTTAGCATTATTGATGCATGCTGGTGATAGGGAGGACATCTTCAAAGAGATTGACATTCTGGTGGGCATGAACCATGAGAACGTGATCTTCCTGAAAGAGTACTTTGAGGAAGGCAACAAGGTGTACCTCATCACAGAGCTCTTGACGGGCGGCGAGCTTCTGGATGCTGTCCTGGAGAGAGGCTCATACAATGAGGCAGATGCGCGGCTGTCTTTTGTGCAGTTGCTCAGGGGCATTCAGTACTTGCATAGCAAGTAAGCTTGTCTTTTGCCAGTCCTGTGGCTTGCCTGTCTTACGCCCGTCTGGTACTCTATGGCTTGTGCCTTGACGAACTTGTGCCTTCTGTGTCTGGTGTCTCTCTTGTGCCTATCTTGTGTCTTGCGTGCCTTGTGCCTTGCCTTGTGTCTGTTTTGTGCCTTGCACAAACATTCCACTTGAAATGTAGCATGGGCTGTGGGAGCTAGTGTTGCAGAGATGTGTGTACAGTTCAGTCAAAAGTAATGCTGTTCTCGCTGAAGATGCGCTTAGGCAAATCATGCAGGATGTGATGAAGACACAGTGCTTATCATTCCTCTGTCATGTCTGGTGCAGAGGTGTTGTGCACAGAGATCTCAAGCTGGAAAACCTGTTGCTGGCCACTCCCAACGACATTCACAAGGTCAAGATCGCAGACTTTGGGCTGGCCAAGAAGGCTGCTGAGTCTGCCATGGCCACCATCTGTGGAACTCCCCAGTATGTAGCGCCAGAAGTCATCCAGGTCAGAATCCCGAGTTCTGAACAAACTGTCAACCCCTTCTCCCTTCTCATGCAAAGCAAACTGTTTCTCCTCTTTTTTATTGAACTATTCAATCGACTTTCAATTAGCAGGATCGATTAATTTCAATGGACAGAATTATTGTGTTTTCATCATTTTCCTTTTTTTAAAGATAGTATTTGTGGGCAATGCTTTAGCATGTTGCGTTTGCCTGAGCTGTGGAGTATAATGCCCTCAAAGCAGGCCTGGAAAACATGAGCCAAGTATGTAGGCCCGAGAGTCAGTCAGATGACAACCGTTGTTGCGCAATAAAGGTGCACTGCACAACAGGCTGTCGTATTGCTGAAGCAAGAGTCTGCTTTATGGTCAGGACATGATGCTTGTGTGGTCGCAGTTCTGGGGGGGGACGGATTACCCTTGGGTTGCAGCTCTAGGGGGAGCAAAAAAAATCAATAGTTTTGAAGCGTTTGTAGTAAGCAAATACAGAAAAGGTTTTTATCGTCAAACATCCAATCAATCTCGATTTTCAACAAAAATAATGGCGAGTCTGCTTTGGGTTGTAGCTCCAGAGGGCTGATGCGCCTGAGACACATGCTGAATTCATCAAGCTGTGCACAGGGTGTTCAAAACAGGTGGACAATAAGTCAACAAGTGTATGTGCATCTGGCAAGCACATCATCGCTGCAGCCCACGCTATGCAGTCTTTCTCACCCGTGCAGCACCACACTCTTGCAGGACAGCGCAGCGTAGCATAGCCCAGCACAGCGCAGCATAGCCCAGCACAGCATGGCACAGCACAGCATGGCACAGCATGGCACAGCACAGAATGGCATAGCACAAGAAATACTTCCTCAGAACATGCAACAGCTGAGGACTTGGCAGATCCAGAAATGAAGTGTTAACATGACAATCTTGATGACTGTACAAACGGCTGATGTGGAGGTGTGTGTGCAGGGCACGCCTGGCTTGATCTACAGTCCTGCTGTAGATCTCTGGAGCGCTGGCGTGGTGCTCTTCATCTTGCTGGGCGGCTACCCGCCCTTTTATGATGAGAGCGAGCCAGCGCTGTTTGACCAGATCAGGAAAGGCAAATTCAGCTTTGATGATCCCGTCTGGGATGCGGTTTCTGACAGGTAACAGCAACACACGTCGACTCACTCACTCAATCGCTCACTGGCTCACTCACTCACTCACTCGCTCACTCACTCACTTGCTCATTTATTCAATCATTCATTCATCCTGTGGCATGTTGCTGTTACCTGACCTTAGGGGAAGATACATTCATGAAGTGCGTATCTTCCCCTAAGGTCAGGTAACAGCAACATGCAACAATCTTTGCTGCACTTACAAAGCTAGATGTATGTTGCTGTTGTATGGTGGGCGTGAGGCAGAAGTGTGTACCCTGCTTCAGAATCTCAGGGAAGCTGCATGTCAGACAGCAGAACAGCGCAAGCAGCAAGCTGTGTTTTACGACTGAATGACAGTGTAGTTGTCACCATGTGTAGCCACAGGCCTCTTGAGAGCATGCATACCCGACTAAAGTCAGGGTGTAGGGTTTTTGACTTGCCTATGACTCACCAGTTGTTTGCTGCACTTGGTTATAGATCAGAGACACCATGCTATTGACCAAGACCATCTTTATCATCTGCCACCCATCTGCCATCCATCTGTCAGTGTCTGACTGCAAGACCAAGCAGTGCCGAACACAACCCATGCAAGTCTCAATTCTCTGGTTTTGCAGTGCAAAGAGCTTAGTAAAGCCACCCATCTGTTACCATCTGCCTGCACCAAAACCCTAAAGAGCTTAGTGAAGCCATCCATCTGCCACTGTCTGACTGCGCCGAAACCCAAGCAGTGGCAGAATACGGCATGTGTAAATCTGTGGTTTTCAATTCTTTGTCCAAACCTTACAACTGCAAGTTTTGCCTTACATTTTGCAGCGCAAAGAGCTTGGTAAGGGAATTGTTGACCACCAACCCATCCAAGCAATTGACAAGTTATGTTTTGCAGTGCGAAGGGCTTGGTGAGGGAGCTGTTGACGACCAACCCGAGCAAGCGATTGACGGCTAGCCAGGCCCTGCAGCACACCTGGTTCACCGCCAGCCTGCACAGCAATGAGGACCTGCGCCTGGCACGCAGGAATATGAAGAGGCACCTGCGCCAGCGCTTCAAGGTCATCATCATCATGTTCATGCTCACTGCTTGCATCTCATCAAACTTGAGTTCAGGGTTTGTGGTGAGGGCCTAGGGTTCGCGGTCAGGGTTAGGGTTTGCAGTTAGGAGTTAGTGTTTTTCAATGTCTACTGTCATGTCTAGTTTTACATGGACACCTCTGAGTTCTGGCTTCTTTGGGGAGGGGTTGGGGGGTGGGTTGTATCAGCCCAGGTATGACACATCATGGCCTCATTGCCGAATGTGCCGGCTTGACAGTCTGTTTTGGGTTGCAAGTGCCTTTCTGCCTGTCTGACTCGGCAGAAGGGCAGAACAGCGTCTCAGACAGTCAATCTCAAGCGCCTATTTTGTCTGCTTATGTTTAATTGCCATGCTGTTTGTGCGTCAATGTTTTATTGGCTGTTTCCCGGTCTCCTCTTGTCTGTCTGTCTGTATACCTGCCT
>JAABUO010009496.1_pt1 | contig 10874 bp, 11 predicted proteins | sample 5559291 | NCBI WGS metagenome assembly JAABUO01 (sample SAMN10711878, study PRJNA513372) | rock metagenome | isolation source: Antarctica rocks | place: Antarctica: Victoria Land, Finger Mt sud
AACATGAATAGTCAAAGAAGAGAGGTAATGTTATGATTCTAGCCTTCGTCTACTCTTTCTAGCCTTCGTCTTGATTTCATTCTAATCGAGTCTAGTGAGCATTTGAGCTAGAAATAATGTCATTGAAACTCTGCATCATATGTGTAAGACGTCAACTCAATCGGGCCTAGCACAGGGCTGAGAAACACACATATAAGAATCGAGTTCTTTTCTGTAGATACTTTTCTTTCTTAGCATTTATCTATTAGTTAAATGACATTCATATGACTCGCTCTATGCAGATCTCTAACAAGAATAGTTGATTCAAATGATGAGTCTTGAGTTCATGATTACATGTGTCTGAAGAAGTAGTGACTCGTTGATCACGCTGATATACTGAAGAAGCTTGAACTCATCTTCTTTACTTGATGTCAAGTCATACATCTATCTACGTGAAAAATCGAAAGCGCAGAAGAACAATCAGAACGCATTCTCTACTATTGATCAGAGTTAAGCATTGAACAACTGTGATTGCACATTTATATTAACAATCTATTCAACATCTACATGACACAAGTCAAGAGCAGAATAAAGTTATTTAATAAAATCACATTTTATTTTCTCATCATGCACATCTCTCTTTTATCACATATTTCTTTGTTTAATGAATAATAATCATTGAGCAAGAGAACACAGTTTTTGATATTACAATCATAAACATCACGAGTGCAAAGAAATCATCTTTCATCTTCGTGATCGAGAATCACAAATCGAAACATCGTTGTATAAAATATCATCAATGAAGAGCAAAGCAAGAACGATGCATTACAACAAACAACACAGACACTCATTAAGAGTTTACTTAAGCATCACGCGCTGAATAGAAGCTATAGATTCATTATTAAATATATAGTCTCAATACTCATTGTTTTGATGACGTGAAGTCGTTTTGTAGTCGATGAGCAATTTTCTTTCTCAGAGAGTTTTGTTCATTTAATATACATTGTATAGTTTTCTTCATAAGTCGAATTTAAATTGATGTCACAAGAGAATATGAATTACAATCACAAATAAATTCTTCTTCAACTTTTGATCTTGCATTCAATCTTCATTTCATTATTTTACTTAATTTTCTACTTATTTTGTAGAGTAGTTCTGTATCGTTCATTCAAGTATCATAATCATAGTGAGTATGAATCAGCTTCTTGATTTGATGTGCAATAAGCTGATTATATTGCATCTGAAGATAAGAAAGAAAGAAAATCATTAAAGTGTTTCATCATTCTTGTTTCTTTGATTCAGAAATGTATTCATCTTTTATTTGCACACTTTGCATGCTGTCAATTTTGTTGTCTCTGATTGAATTGCATTGTTTATCACTGATAATCATTCTTGCGTGTCTTTCATTATCTCTATCATGCTCATTTACATGCAGAATCTATCTTCTTCAATTCAGCATCATAAGATCATTATTAATGTATATTGTAAGAATGTTTCAGTAAAAAGATGCAAGAAATGCATTGAAAAAGATGTTAAATGCATTAAGATCAAATATTCTGTTGATAAGAACTCAAAAAAATGCGCACTATGCGCAATATTTGAAGCAAACTGTCAGTATGAATCATAAGTATAATATTCAATAACTTCAAGATATGAAAATTAAATGATTAATTGATGCTTTTTAAAGCACTTGAAAGTGACTCGATGCTTATTTCTGTCAGCTCTGCTTTCTCTTCGTCTGACTTAAGTACTTCTTCGTCTAACTTAAACTCTTTTCATGTCAAGATTACATCTGATTGCAAGTTTGATTTTATCAGTTCTGTCTTTTCATCACTTCGTTTAAGCTCTTTTTCTTCTCAATCTTATGCAAGTTTCTCTTCGTTCATTGTTGCATCTGATTCTGAGTTTGTAATTGAGAAGATGATGATCATCTCTTGCGATCTTTCTTTTAATTCAGCTCAGAATCAAATGTTTCTTGAATTTGAAGAATATATTGAGAAGAAGCTATGTTCTCTCATTCTTGATATCAAGATAAACAAAGATGACATCAGCAAAATGAAGAAGAATGTTGAAGACGTGACTATTAATTGCAGAGAGATGCAAAAGCAAATGATAATACAAGAAATTCAAATCAATGATTTGCTGTATTGAATTATAAGACAGAATAAAATTATTGAAAATCTGCAAAAGCAGACTGAAAAGTATGTTTTTCAATTAATTTTCATAACTCAGACGTGAGAAACTTTAATGCTTTTCAATAAAGTCAAAGCAATGCTCTTCTTGTTATGATTTTTCTCTTCATCTCTGTCTTTATTCTCGTTTGATTCATTCTCATTTAATTCATTTCTATTAACAGCTTTCTTTGAGTCAATCAGAATAAACTCATCTTCATTTTCATCATCTTCAACGTCAATCACAACAATTATGCAGTCTATTAGCAAAAAGATGAAAAAAGCAGTGAGCTTTAATATGAGCTTCTTATCTCACTCATTCTGTCAATATGATAGCTTGTGCATGTTTTGTGCTATCTGATTAATAAATGCAAGAGTTTACTTTTATTAATCTTTGAATTTTCGAGAAAGTGAAAGCTGAATAATACAGATATTATATGAAACTCATAAGTTATTCATGTATTAATTTCTGCATCTACTAGCGACTTTTAAACTGTTGAGTCGAGTATTGATGAGAATGATTAAGCAAGAAAGTCTTGTTTTTCTTTTCTTTTTTTCTTCTTAGTGATAGTTAAATAATTATCAATCTTTTTACTTCGTTTTATGCATACTTGTGATCTTTTGTGATGATGTTAATGACTTACTTTCGAGCTTGATGAGATGTTTGCGATGAAAGAATCTCAATAAAGTCTTGCAGTTATCAAGACAGTCTGATGATTTTCAGATATTTTCTGAAGCTTTAAAGTTCTTTCAACTAAGCAGATATTGCAACTGATCATTCTGTATGCAACTATTCAGTATGTCATTAATCTTTTAGCTTTCATGTATTTCTTTCTTTAGCTTAAGATTCTTCATCAGCATTTCATTTGATTTCTTTTCTTTCAAGTAGAATGATTTCAGCAAGCTAACATTGAATATTGAATGTATGCATGTCTTTAAAAATAGTTTCAAATGATAGATTTGTCTGCTCAGATGATTCAGAATTCTATATAATTCATATTTTTTAACTTCAAGTTTCTTGAAAAACTTCTTGATTTAAATGTTCTTGACGTTTAATCATATCAATTAATTGATGAAATACATTTTAGCAGAGTGTTTTTTGTTATGCTGAGTTACATAATCAACATTTGTCTCTGCAAGTCTGTAGCAAAGATTCTCATGCAGTCTTTTTATTTTCATTATGTAGTCTATGATTAACTCTGATTTCTTTGAATGACTCTTGATGCTGAACTTCATTCTTAAATGTTTTTCTGTGACTGCAAAAATGATGTTATCAACGTTGCAACGTGAACGCTGTTATTGTAGAAGAACTTGATCATTGCAAGAAGATGAACTCAATAATTTTGAACATTATTGCAGTACATTTGAAAATAAGTCTTGAGAGTTTGATTTTGTCTTTCAATTTGATCATTAATGCAAGAATGAAACATAATGCTAAGTTTTCGCTTGATCAGAAGATGATAGCACAGCGATGTTCAAAAGTGTGATGTAAATACAAAATCTCTGTCAGAGACTATATCATCAAAAGTCTTGTGATATTAAACTACTCTGTTAAGAAAGAGATTGATCAGATTAAAAGCAATCATTGTCTTTTAAGTAAAAATGTAGTGCATCATCTTGAAAAAATGATTGACTACAATCATAATGCTGTTGTAGAAGACATCTGAGACGCTTGTGCTGTCAGAAAGATCAACGATGAAGTTCATGATAATGCTTTCTCATACTTTTCAAGAAGCAAGCAGACTATTCAGAAACTTTCAGATTCTGTGATGTAATGTTTTATGTTGCTGACATATTCTACAGATTTTGCAGTATTTCTTAATATTCTTATTTGCAAACGATCAGTTGAAGATTCATCGAACAAGCTTTAAACATCTTTGAAAATCAAGATGTTTTGCAAGAAAGCTGTCATAATGTCGTTTCATGATTTTCATTCTAAATTCATTTTGTGCAGAAACATAAATGAATTCTCGAAATATTATGATGTTATCTATAATTTTCTTAAATCAGTTAATCATAAAGACGCTGAAGTCAATTTCAGTATCATGCATGCTTTAGCTTTTCTTTTTCATTAATTCTTGTACTGTGATAACAAGATGATTTATTTTCTGCTCTTTAAAAATCAGTTAAGTCAGATTCTTGAAAGAATAGCTTGCAAAGTCAGTAAAGCTTGAAGTCAGAATGTCATTTCATATCAACTTTGAGTTAAAGCATTTATGAATTCTTGTGCTTTCAAAGACTGCGTCAAGTGTCTCATCTGAATTGTTCTGATTCATGATCAAAGAGTTCATTAATGCATTTATCTTCTTTTTCATGATTAAATCTTCATTCTTTTCAGCAGAATGATGCATTGTCAAATTCGCTCGTTGATTCATGATCAAACATTTGTTCTCTTTAGCAAAACATTACATAGTTGAATCTCTGCTCTGACTCATGATTAAACATTCGCTCTCTTTGACAAAATGACACATAGTCAAATCTCTGCTCTGACTCATGATTAAACATTCGCTTTCTTTGACAGAACGACGCATGATTGAATCTCTGCTCTGATTCATGATTAAACATTTATTCTCTTTAGCAGAATGACACATAGTTGAACTCACTTGCTGACTTATGATCAAACATTTGCTCTTTTCAGCAGAACAACACTTGATCGAACTTGCTCACTGATTCATGATCAAACAATCGCTCTTTTCAGCAGAGAAATTTACTTTTCTGCATTTTCATTTCATTTGAATAATATTTCTTTTAATCTCAGTGACAGTAATGTTCTTGCAAAAGTCAATGTTTTCTCTAGTTTCAATAACAGTAATAAACGTTGACTTTATATTTTTGTGAAGACATGTATTCTTCTGACGAGAAATAATGACGTTTTGAAATCATCATTGAAACTTTTCATCAGCAGTTGAGAGTTTCTTCAGAGTCTGAGAAACTTCTCTGATTCTTTTTGCAGATGCTGATAAGTTGATGATTTTTTCAAATGATTTAACAATTATCTTTTTATGATTTCTGATGCTCAGAGTTCTGAACTGTCAAGTGAAAATGATGAGCGTTGACACTGATTGATCTAAAAGATTCTTCAAGAGTTCTCTTATATATGCTAAGTTATGATTGAACTTTCTCTTGTCTGCATCAAAATCTTTCTTGTAGTCAAGTCTTTTTGATGAATCATCAACAGAATTACTCACTTTCTTTTGATAAAAGATCTTGAAGTTGTACACAGTAAGCTTGTTAACTCACTTCATCTGTCTTTGAAAGAGCTTGATTATTATCATGAAGTGTTGAAGATTTGCATGATTGCTGATTACATTTATTTGATGTCAAGTCTCTTTCAGATAATATCTTCAATGATTTATGCTTTCAATGATCATCAGCATTTCTTGATCATGTACATTATAGTTTCATTCAATTGATTGTCACTTTCTCAATCAGATGACTATTGAGTGTCAATGTAGATTCTCAAGTGTAACATTTATTTGTTGAAACATCATTGTTCTTTCTGCAAATTCAAAGACATTTATCTTCAATCTTATGACTTTTGCAAAATTAAAGTGCTGAAGAACAAGATTTTAAGCAAAGATGACTTTCAGTTTCTGAAAAGCATTTCAAGCACTGTCAGTTGACTCAATTTGCTTCGTTTAATCTTTGAGAATGTGTCTCTTCTTTGCATTATAAAAGAGCTCTGTTTTAAGATGATTAATCAAGAATGAGACTATTTTTGAATAATTCTTTATAAATCAACGATAAAAGTTAACAAAGTTGAGAAATGTTTGAATTTCTTTCATCATTCTTGATTGTGATCAATCTTGAATGATTTGCACTCAATTCTTCTTCATTGAAATTTCTTTTTTTTTCATTTTATATTCTAGAAAGAATAACTTCTTCTTGAAGAATTCGCATTTGAAGAGCTTGATGTAAAGCTTTAAAGTCTGCAATTTTTCAAGAATTTATTATAGATGTTGAACATGCTTCTTACGAATTTTGCTGAATATTAGAATGTCATTCAGATAAATGAAACAGATGATATTGAGAAATTCAAACAAAGTTTGATTCATATAGATCTGAAAGAAAGTTGATGCATTAATGAGATCAAAGAGCATCATGAGATATTTGTATAAGTCAAATCTCGTATGAAATGTCATCTTTCATTCATCTTCTTCTCATATGCAAAATTTGTTGAATGCGTTCTTGATGTTAAGCTTGATAAAAAACATGACATCTGCAAGATGATTTAAAGCTTCATTGATCAGTAAAAGAGAACATTTATTCTTGAGAGTGATGACGTTGAGTTCTCAATAATCAATACATGATCGCAACGTTTCATTCTTTTTGAGTGTAAAAAGCATAAACGTCTCAGTTGAAGAAATGAAGTATTGTATCATGTCTGCTTGAAGCTGTTTCTCAATATATATCTTCTGTACAATGAGTTCAATTGCAAAAAGATTGTACAAGAGATTTCAGAGAATAATATGATTCTTCTTAATGCAAATAGCATGATTGTAAAATTCATGAATTGAAAGAACTTTGCTTTTTTGAGTGAAGAAAATCACGAAATTCGCGAATTTCTTTGAAACACTTAAGAATTGATTGATTATTAATTCTTATGCTGTGTGAATCGAGAATTTTCTTCTGTCACTTAGAGATTCAGAGAGTTGTACAGAGCATCTAAAAGTGATTGAATGTATATTCAAACACTTAATTGCTTGAAATCTTGAGATAATTGATTGCTTGAGACTTTTCATTCTTTCTGACAATTACATCTGCAAAAGAACTTAAATGTGACTTTTCTTACAAAGTTAAATTGATGAATATTGTACATAAGAAGACTTGACGTGAGTATGAGAATGTGTTTCGTTGACTATGAATGATGTGTATCTGTGAGACTAGCTTGCAAGATTAGATTGAAAGAAACTAATGAGTGAATAAAGATAATGATTTAACAGAAGATGAAAACTCTGTCTTTCTTAGCAATTAGTTCTATCATCAATAAAGTGCTATCTTATTATCTTTTACTATGCAGTTTCATGTAAAGAAATCTCGTCACTTCACAGTTTTAATTGCTTTATTTGCATAAAGCTGCTCAGTAAGAAATGTTGAACATGCAGTGATTCACTAAAAGTTGCATGATCAAAAGAAGCAACAACTTCTTTTACATTGAAAATTTATCATTTTATCAAAACAGATCTGAGAATCATGCATTTAAACATGCAGATGAAAAGTTCAAGTTGCAAGAATTTAATGAATAAACAGATTATATTTTTCGTTGATTAACATGTGAAGTACATCAACAGTTAAAGAATCTGAAAACACAGAACATGCTGTTTATCTTGTGACTTTATATATCAAAACTCAAGCGAGAAACTTGATCAACATCTGATCATCAATGTCAACATAATAATGATCACTATTGAAGTAATGCACGCAAACGTGTTAATTAATCTTGCAAGCTTAAAGAATAAAGCATTATGAACTACAACTTCTTGATGTTCTGACTGCGAAACTGTGAAGACTTTATGATCATGACATCATCTAATTTCATCATGAAAAAAAAGAAGCTGCGATGATTTGCATTATACTTGTCAAAGAAGTCTTGCAATCAATGACGAGATCATGTGATGAGCATGCACAATCATGATAAGAAACTCAACTGAAAGTATTACACTGAATACTTGCATGCTAAATTTGACAATTCTGAAATTTGCAACTTTCAAACAAAATGTTAACTTGAGACTGCAAAGCAGTGAATCAATCAGAGCATCGCGAATTTCAAGAAATATTTCATCAGACTGTATACAGATCTGAACTATCATATATTCAATGAAATTTGCATGATGTACTTGCAAATAAAGATTAATAAAATCATTATGAATGAGTTTCTTTGCATTTCATACATCTTTATCAATTATGTTGATCTGCTAAAGCATCTTATAAACATTGACTTGCATTTGCAAGACACTGACACATTGTCAAAGTTAAATTCGCAGCAAGATAAAAATGTATCATCTCAGAAGAAGTCTTGATTCTTGCATGAAAAGATGAAGTCTGTCGCTGCAACAGAGACTTTGAAGTTCTTTGCTTCAAGCACGCAGTTTAAGAATAATGCAACATTCAAGTTCAGTGAATTCAAGCAAAATGCTGTTTCATTCAATCTTACATGCTGATCATGCAAGAAGATGAAACACAAGATTAATAATTTAATGTGTTTCAATTATGCATTCAGACAAGAGACTTGCAATCATAACAAAAAGATGAAAAAAGAGAAAGTCTGATGTTCATTATCAAATCATTAAATATAACTACGAAAAGATGATTGTCATGTGCATTGATGATATCAGTACTGACAAATGTTTCTGAGAAAATGCATAAAGCTCACTGTTTTATTGACTCTGAAGTTAAGTGAAACTTTATATTGCAATCATGAGTAAAAGAGCATAAATTATTAAAGAATCATGCAACTCTGAAACATATTCAAACAATTAATAATCGTTAAATTCTCTGCTATAATACACATCAGATTGATAATGAGTTGATCAATCATAAGAAAGTTTGTAAGAGCTGAAACATTGAGTTTCATACTGTGAACATGCAAGAATATGATATAATTCTTGATTATTCATAATTGAATGAAATCAACTTGAATATTCGCTGATGCAAATATCACTTATCATATTGAGAAAACAGCACTCAGCATGCAAAGCAAAAACAAGTTAATCTGTGCAAGATATTGAAATTTGTTGAACTGACAATGCTTGCAGCTAAGAAAAGAAGAGAGACTTATGTAGCTCTGTTCTATCGACTGCTATCTACAGATAATTTATCACAGAATGCAGATCATCATACTGCAAAATGCAATGCATTTCAAGCGAAAGAATCAGAGATACTCTCTGTTATTCAAGATTTCAAGAGAGTATTTTCTGAAATTCTCTTTGATAGTTTGAACATGCATAATCAGATGAAACATTTCATTAATCTGATAAAGAGCAAAATGTCTTGCATTGAATCTATTTATAAGATAACACAAGATGAGTTCACTGTGATATGAAATTATTTAAACAGCATGTTAAAGAAGAAATGAATTTGTTCATCAAGTAATTCTGCAAAAGCATCTGTATTGTTTGTAAAGAAGTTGAATGAAAGTCTTCATTTATGCATGAACTATCATGATCTCAATGAAATAATAATAAAGAACAATTACTCATTGTCTCTACTGTCTGAGACGCTGAATCGCTTTGCTCATGCAAGACACTTTATCAAAATTGATATTTGCAACGTTTATCATCACATTTGAATTCACAAGAACAATGAATGAAAAATGATTTTTCATACATGTTATGATAAGTTTGAATATCAGATGATGCTCTTTAAACTGACAAATGCTTCTGCAATCTTTTAGTTTTATGTAAATCATGCACTTAAGTCATTTGTGAATATTTGCTGCATGATATATCTGAATGATATCTTAATATACTCTGAGATGAAAAAGCAGCATTGAGAGCATGTGTGCAAGATTCTTCGCACGCTACTGAAATATTAACTGTATGTCAAGCTGTCAAAATGCACTTTCAATCATAGTGAAATTATCTTTCTGAGATTCATGATAAAGTAAAGAAGTATTCAGATGAATTAGTTTTATATCAATGTAATCACTAGCTGATTTAAGCTTGAGTTTGCAAAGAATATTCTTGTATTCTTAAGATTTGCAAGATTTTATTGACAATTTATAAAAAAGTTCTTTTAAATCATTGCATTCTTAACAAATTTAATCAAGAATGCGAAGAAAAAAGCAATGCATTTATTCTTTGTAATAATGTTGAAAGCAAGAAAAGCTTTTGAAAGATTGAAAACAATCTTTGTCAATACTTTCATTTTGAAACACTATGATTGAGATGCAGATTTTCATATGAAGATCAATGCATTCAATCATGAAGTTGAAAACATGCAGAAACTGATCATGTTGAATTGAATCATTAAGATTGAGTCGAGTTTTCAACTCGTTAAGACTTGATTCAAGTCAGAATTCTTGACTTAATTATTTAAGTTGAGTCAGAAGATTGAGATCAAGTATTGACTTAAAATTTTCAATTTAACTCATCAAGACATGAAGTGAAGTACTACTAATATTTATCTGAGTGTCTGATAATGCAACAGAATAATGCAATTGATTGAAGAAAATTCATGCTTGTTTCTTTACTACTGCTAATTTGAGATCACTATTATTTCATCATCTTTCTTCTTCTTCTTCTTCTTCTTCTTGTACTTCTTCTCATACTTCTTCTTGTACTTCTTCTCATACTTCTTCTTGTACTTCTTCTTGTACTCATTCTCATTCTCAATCATATCTGCATCATTATTTCTCTTGCTAAATTTCATCTTCTTATCATCATCATCAATCTCAATGATATCATCAGATTCATCATCTGATGAATCTAGTGAATTAACTATCTTTTGATCAATCGCATTTTTTTCATTCAAAAATGCGCTCATAAATTTGCTGAATTCTTGTATGACATCTGAATCATTCATCATCTTCAATTCATTCAATTCTTCATGATGTAAAATGCGTTGCTGAATTAGTTCAATAGTAGATATTATGTATCTTGACATGTTTTCTTCAAGTTCATCTTGTTGTGCAATAGTTTAATGCATACATTAGTCTTATCTTTCACATCAAACACTGTACATACATCAACAGTAGAAGTAGTATTGAACATCATCTTCATGACT
>JAABUO010009497.1_pt1 | contig 10873 bp, 14 predicted proteins | sample 5559291 | NCBI WGS metagenome assembly JAABUO01 (sample SAMN10711878, study PRJNA513372) | rock metagenome | isolation source: Antarctica rocks | place: Antarctica: Victoria Land, Finger Mt sud
TCACTCTAACGGTCTCTTTCCTACTGACCTCGGTGGACGCAGTGTGGAGTCTGAACAGTGGATCGTGCTAGAATTACTGTGGTAGGAGGTAGAACATTGGTCAGTACCCCTGTAAAGGTCTTTAGGCGGAAGCTGACCCCACCCATATAACGATCTCTCTAGAGTAAAAGCAGAGAATGGTACTGCTGGAAGACTGGAGTCGCGTGATTGGATGAGAACTACCTATTGTTCCAGGTACTTCCAAAGCGACTCGTTACGATGATTAAGGGAAGCGCGGTAACGTCCGTCCCTGGGTCGAGAGACGCACCCCGTCGCGAGACGAGCCAATAATTTAGACCTTTGAAGAATCTCCCTCGCAAGTCTATAAAGACATGGTCGATGTATCACTATTCCAGAGCCATTTCCCCTGCAGGACGCCTGTCTGCAACAAGGATTACCGCGGTGTTAGTCATGCTGTCGTTCGTTTCGTTGATACCGTTGATCGCCGCTTCAGCTGTTCCCCCCTGCTCCATCATGACGATCGGCCTGTCTCCGAATTCCGGGGCCATCTTATAAAGGTTCTCTCAAGAAAGAATATACCTTCAAGCTTTAAGAACACGGAGCACTAGGTAACCTGTATGCCGAGTTTCTCCGGACAATGGGAGAGCCACACCAAATGCCAAGCGTCTTGAGGAAGTTTTAGCACGCTTACTACGGTGACTACCAAGTTAAATGTTAGCGCATTGGCATAAGCTAATTGTAATACCGTCAATTTTCTAGAGACTTCCATGTAACAAAACATACAGATATGCTTTCTCCACCAGCTTCTCCATAACGACAGCGACAATGGATGTACCATCAACCCCAAAACATGGCCAATTAACCCGTGATCAACGGATCCAGGTACAAACACTCACCGAAATCGGCTGGGAACGCGAGGCTATTGCCCGTCATCTCAAAATTACTCTCCGCCAGGTTCAATACGCAAATAGCCATAGACTCACGCCTCAAAATCGTAAATCAGGTCCAAAAGCAGTCATCGATACGCCCCATCGAGCCGAACTAGTCCGTTTTATACGCAGGTCTAAGGAAACAAGACGTATGAGGTATGAGGAGGTGGCCCAGACACTAGGCTGGCATGTATCAGCATCAGCAATCCGGAGAGCTCTCAAGAAAGAAGGCTTTTCTCGACATGTTGCCCGGAGAAAACCACCGATTTCAGAGGCAAATCGGGTTGCACGTCTCCAGTGGGCTAGAGAACATCTCGATTGGACTAGGGAACAATGGGAAACTATTCTCTGGACGGATGAGACTTGGGTAACGGCCGGTAACCATACACGTATCTGGGTTACTAGGGCCCCGGGGGAGGAATGGGACCCTACCTGTATCGTCGAACGGATACCCCGGAGGCAAGGATGGATGTTCTGGGGGTCATTCCACGGTAATATCAAGGGCCCAGGGGTATTTTGGGAGAAAGACTGGGGAACAATCACCCAGGCGACATATCGCCAGCGGATTATACCTGTTATTCATGGCTGGATCCGGATGTATCCCCACCTATCTCTGATGCAAGACCATGCTCCAGGGCACGCAGCGAAGGCCACCATCGAGGATCTCCATGAACGTGGTATCCATGTTATCAGATGGCCTGCGTTCAGTCCTGATCTAAATCCAATTGAGACGGTATGGAATAAGATGAAGGATTGGATACAGGAAAATTACCCTGAAAAACTCAGCTACCATGAGCTCCGGGGCGCTGTCGGTGCAGCATGGGAACAGATAACCGCTGATTTTCTTAGCATTTTGATGGATTCTATGCATGCTCGCTGCGAAGCTGTCATTAAAGCTAATGGTATGCATACAGAGTACTAGTAGTATTAAACATGTAAATTAGCTAGTGTCTCTTGGCACGCTAACATTTAACCCCCTGGAGACGTTGTATACGCATAGGCTCCGAGGCTTGGAGCCAAGCACGCTAAAGTGTGATGATTCAGAATACTCATTCTAGTAATATTGAGCGTTGTACTTCCCTTGGAGATCAAAGGAGGATCGGTAGATATTTAGAGGGCTGTTCCTTCCTGAGATACTCATTACGTATGTGCTGTTGTCCCCCATCCATTCTGCTTCCATATGATTGTGAGACTGACTTGCCGCTCTAGGCCAGGTATAAGACGAATGTATCCTCCACCTATCCTCCAGATAGAAGTCTTGATGAATGGGGCTGTGATCGAAGAACTGTCCAGGCATCTGAATATCCCCATGCATCTGGCAGTCCATGAGAGAGGGGTTTCGAGGCACAGCAGCCGGGTTTGGCGCCGCAATCATCCATCCCCTGTGAGGGTCTTGCGGTGTTGTGGATATGGCTTGAGGAAATGCCGAAGAATGATTTGCTGCCGCAGGACTCCACTCTAGCTGTTCTGGACTGGTGGCCAATTCGTAGGATTTTACCTGAAAAATATCCGCAATTAGTCCTCCTTTGCAGAGACAATGACTAAAGCACTAACCCTTAAGTCCAAAGCACCAACCCTCAAGCGATCGCAGGGAATTCCCTTTGTTTCGGCTCTCTGGCACGTTCCGCATTCACTGCTACTACTGTTCATGCTTGGTTTGCATTTGATCTTTCTCTTGCGACAACGATTACACTTACGAGTCCAGGTCAGCATCTCTGTAATGTAATCATGGAGATCCAGATAAGCTTACTGCCACACTGCAACGCTGCTTGATCTTTTCTTCTCGTCGGAAATAGCCTCCATCCTCAGACGGCGCGTAATCTTCATAATTGCCTGCGCATAGAACATTCAGTGACAGTTGATTGGCCATGAGTAATTGGCACAACACGCGAATATCAAGATGTAGCAGTCTCTTGGAATACATCAGCTAATTCAGCAGGCAGGATAATCGCTGATCTATGAGGAAGTGCGAGACGGTCTTCATTATTCATAGGTAATCGCTGTCCCGGAGTCAAAGATCTAAAGGGTAAGCAACCATGAACTTAACCCGCATATTTGTTCCCAGGCCGTGACTTGTGATGTGGGTACCTACTCATGGAATAGCTGGACCTTCTGGATGATATGAGTTGATTGGTGCGCACATGAGTTCTGAGGATTTTTTGACTGATCGTTTAACGTCTCACAACAGCGATCACATTTTCGCAGCTCTAACTTGGGATAGTGGTGGCAGATGTGGCCTCTGTATACACCCGTGAGGATACATTGCCATGTTGATGCATTGCATTTTATGCATCAAACCGCTCAAGATCAATTATGGACAGCTTACATCAGACAATATCTGCTCGATGAGATCAGAGTCTGCCGATCTATTAAAGTAGCTTGATATCAATGGCTGTGATCGATCTCTTGATGCAAGGAGTTCTATGAATTTGATATATCATTTACTTCGAATCTACTTACAAGATAATGCGTAATCCTGGTTTGACGTGGAATGACGAAGCTAAAGACGTGTACGCCTGGTTTCGTTGAGGTGCATATGCGAATTATGAATGCAGGCTATGCATCGAGACGCATGCATTTCGATCTCCACGACCTTGACTAACATAGCCTTGAGTGTGTTGGAAATCAGGCCGGGTCATCCTTCCTGACTTCACGTGATAATTACGTGACTAGGCCTTGGTAAACTAGCAGAGATTTCATAGCATAGGTGTTATTTTGCGTGCATCTCTGTACACTAATTTGCAACATGCAACACTAATAGTCAATAATACCATCAACCAATGATACAATTCATTATTCTAGCCTTTCATTATGGATCACCTAAGCTGGTAACGTATGACGGCGAGAGAGAACAGAGTTCGGTCGCGCTTTCTATAATTTCATCATGTTTTTATCCAGACGAGATCTTGCCCGAAGAGGGCCCGCTCGAAGAAAGGGTCCCATTTGAGAAAACTTCTCTTCGGCCAATGACTTCAGCGCCCATGGTAGCTATAGAAAAGGACGAAACCCTTCGAGAACGGTTCAAATTCATCTTTCGCGACGGAGACAATTGGATTACAATGGAAGAATACTTTTTCGGTACATCTCTTTCCTCTTCGGTGGAGCTCACGGCAGAAAAACACGCAAGGGAGGGACGATATCTATTCGACACGGCTCTTTGGTCATTGCACCCCTCGGAGTGTTTTGAAGCTGTTATGGCAAATGGCACGCACGTCGTTCTTCTATTTCCAGCAGGAAGAATTTATATATTCCCCCAGCTCGCCCCATGTGCCTTTCAATTGGGTGATAATGCCAGATCTTTCAAGGATAACACTAGAGAGAGAGTTGCTAACGATGACATTCTCACGGAAGATTAGGCACGAAAGAAACAAATTCTATAAACCCCGTTTATATACCTTCTCGTCCTTTGCCGTGATTCAATTTTCAACTAATATTGCTGCTGTCAACACACTTTTGTCCAACCAACCGTATACGCGTCGGCAAGTCTACATATAGCATGGACCCAAAGGAATGGCTCTGTGGTTGCTATCTAGGTGCGGCAATACGTTGAGCGGTTCAAACCCACCGCTCCAAATACCAGATTCGGATGGCTCGTCCGGCTGAGACGAAGCAGTTCACATTCTCCGAGCTTGAACCCTGATCAAGGCACTGCATGGATCGTATCACTTCTTCTACCTCTTGAACTCGTTCGTCGAAGTTTGCGATCGGCGGACCTGACTTCTCTGCTAGTCCCTTCAGGCGATTCTCTTCGGCAGCGAGCTTTCCCAACAACATTCCCTACACCTCCAGCATGCATTCTTTCATGTCTAATGCTTTTAAGACTTCCGGGTCCAAGGCGGACAGTTCGTTGAGACGTTCGCGCCGCTTCGCCCAGTTTTGGACGCGGAGCTCCTTCCCTTTCTGAATTTCCTCATCCTGAGCAGCCTGCCAGTTTCTTTGGGGACGGTTCGTCTTTCTGTGTTCTGTCGCGGGTCTTGGTCCTCTACTTGCGTTGAGCCCAAGATTTAGGCGCAGTGGTTTACCTTGGCATGGTGGATGCAATTGCGACGTGCTGGTGGATTGTACCATATCGGACTTGTAGAAGCAAGTCGCGGATTAGGTCTCTGCAGCTTTGACTCTAAATATGGGTCTCCCAGAGAATACAGGCGTCTAGACCAATCCGTTGCTTGGTAATCGTCGCCTTTTGGTAGATTTCGCAATCCTTGTTCTCGCATGGCATACAATCCTGGCTCGAGCATCCACTTCTGGTCCCTTCCACAGCATCCATCTTTGGCTCCGCCTTCCAGCATCCACTTCTGGCTGCCTATACTGTTCTCTCTTGACACGCTTCCCCATGAATTTCATTTACAGACTCTGCATTGAATTGGTGCTCGAGAGGCTCCACGAAGGCCAGTGTGCCAGGAATCACTATCGTATCTGCCAGCGAAGACTTCGGCTTCACGATCTCCTGTTCCTGTAGATCTTTCAAAGGTACTTCCTGAGTTTACATATGTTCAAAATGTACACGCTTTCTAAGTCATCCTTAAAGGGTATACCTCATTGGTATACAAAGCCCTTAGAGTTTCAATGGCTGCCATTGATTTTTACCACGCACTTTTTTACGCTTTGTTTCTGATGGTGACTTCTTCCCGCTGCTAGCAGAGCTGGAAAACACTTTTTCAGCCACAGGATGATCTTTTGGCTTCCCAAAATCTGCCCACGATTTACCCGCTTCAGTCGCAAGGGGAATCTTAGAGATAAGGCTGTTAAGCTGAGGAAAGGGATTGACTTGTGCGCTTTGTTCGGTAATTGGCGGAGTATTAGATTCATTAACGACTGAAAAGCTGGAAATGAGACCATGAATATTTGAGGGTGACCATGGGTTGTCAGAGACATGCGTCTTCCAGCTAGAGATATGCGGTTTGTTGGCACCATTAAGGACTGGGAAAGAAATGAGATCGAGATTAGCTTGACGTCTCTGGTCTCCATCAGAAGTTCGCACGCTGTGGTGGCTGTTGAAGAAGTGTTCGGTGTTGATACGTTTCATTCGATTGGGTCCATCGCAATCCGTTCCGCTCATCTCTGAAAGTGAGGGCAGCATCCATGTCCGGCCAATGTGCGGAGAACGGAACTTATTGTTGTAAAATTTGGGGAGCGAGTCACCAGCACGGTCTGAGAAGAACGCTCTCACTTGATCATATGGATGATTAATTCCATATTCACGGGCTGAGATGGGCTTTTCCCACATAGACCGCGGCCGGCTTTCGAGGTTTTGATTTGCTCCAAATTCCATCAACACCTTCGCTGTTGCGATGATCTCGTCAGGACAGAGACTAGACTTCCCTCCACCGATATCAGTTGTAGGTATAGTAAAATCACAACCTGATTCTGAAGGCGAAGGGCCTTGAAGCAGTGCATAGTGAAGGGGTGACATTGCCCTCGCGTCTATAGCATCAACGTCTGCACCTTCATTCAAGAAATACCGCGCACATCTCCAAAGTCCTCGGTGGCATGACACGTGTAAGGGAGTCAGTCCTTTCGTTGAATCCACCAAGCAATTTTGCAGATTGCTTGTGCGTCTGGAAATGGTACGAGCAACCTTTTCGTGCCTCGCAATAAGTGCGAAAAAGAGGGGTGTCAAGCTCTCTTGGACTCTGGCCTCAGGATCGGCTCCGACTTCAAGCAAAAATTTCACCATGGCAAGATGGCCCTTCTCAGCCGCCAAATGAAGAGGCGTCAAGCCAGCTCGTGGCCCAATTCCATTGCTTCTCGCCTCCTGTACTTTGGCATTAACGTCTGCTCCTTGGTGAAGCATTTTGCGCCCTGTTGATTCACGACCACGCTCCGCAGCCCAGAATAGAGCACTGCATCTCCGATGTTTTATGTTGTGGCAATACAGATAGTCGTCGAAAAGGTTGTAAAACCGCCTACTGACGCGGATCAAAGAATAGATGTCTTGCTCTGTGTCTAAGTTTTCAACGATCTCGATTGTAATCTCATTTGGTAGATTGAAGAATGCCATTGTCGACAGAAGCAATTTACACTGCTAATTTCACGTTGTAAAGCATACAGATTGGGATATCATAGCTTTCTTCGAGGGGTTTCTTTGCATTTCTTCTCCTACCCCGCTCAGCCCTAACTGCTATTTTGGGTGCTTCTGAACCCATACACTTCTCACCACTCTTTGCCTTTCGTTCCGACATTTAATCTTTGTTCCTACCATTGAAGTAGTAGCAGTGGACTTGATAAGGCATATATCTATTCAAGCCAGCGGTTGTGGAGCATTCACAAACACTACAGGCTCTCCTTTCTACTGAACCTATCAATGTCAACGATGAACTTGACGTCGTCCGTGATGGTGTTGCAGCGCAAGAGTTTAGCGAATATCGATACTGATGGAGAGAATTCGGATCTCGCACCTAGCCGCCGCTACGTCTGGTACTGCAAGCTCCGCACCTGCTCCAAAAACTACACCGCCTGGTCTTGCAAAAGCCATTTTCCCTCCACTTATATGAAACACCAGTGCACCGCGATGATCCTAAAACAAAGACGCGTGAAGGGCGACGCCAACTTTCAAGGAGTTGGTGGGAGGAGACGGCTTACGATCTCAGCGAGCCCAAGAAAGGGCTGCCGCAAGAGCATGACAATAATGCGGGAGACAAAGGCCAGTGATGTACCAGGCAAAGCCGAACCATTTGAGAAATCGATCCATCGAAAGATCTCATGCACGTCAAAGCGACGGCCATATCAGGCCTGAATGAATTTTCAAGTATATGTGTTTCAGAACTCCCAACTGGAATCAAACTAACCGCAACCGTACATGTTCAATTTGAGCAGCTCGGTCATCTGGCTGCCATCCACTTACGGACCTTGTTCCTGGAAACTTCCGCAATGTCACTCAAGAAGTGCGGTAGATGGCGATAGCAAGCTTGATCTTAGAAGTGGATAGGGGAGCCAGAAGTGGAGCGGGGGAGCCAGGATTGATTGAGGAGCCGGAAATGGATGGGAAGCCAGAAGTGGATGGGTAGCCAGAAGTGGAGCAGGGGAGCCAGGATTGATTGAGGAGCCGGAAATTAATGGGAGCCAGAAGTGCATGAGGAACTACAATAGCTGTTTATTCCGCCACGGCAGTCATCTCCACTCAACCGCGCTCCAACTCAAGTCTCCGTCCGCGCGCACGATCATTTGACCATCAACTATCATTCGACATTATCCGCGATGACATCCTCGACCGCTTTGTATTTTTCCCGGTACGTCAGGAGGACACATCTGGTGTGGTCGAGGCGCCATATCAATCAAGGACACCGAGAAACTCACGACACGTCATTGGCGGGGCTAGACTTTGCGAAAGTCATGCAGGCATGAATAGCTTATGTCTTGTATAGCACGCCAAACTCCGAGGAGGACAATCGGATAAGAGAATGTATTGCGTCTGGATGTGAATGTACAAGGCGTCTGGGGTGCATTGTTATTAGCAAAGAGTAACACATAGGATTTTAAAGGTACAAGTCCATACCTAACTGATGCGATAACCATCTTTAGCATTTATATAGCCAGATCTATCAAAGTTTTTTAGGGGCCGCTTGTCGTTCGAGCCAGCACACTCGTATCGTCTCGGTCTTTCCCAGTAGCTCAGTATGTCTTCGTCTGTTTGACCTCTCGCTTTCTCGGCATCTTTATACGTAGGCTCTTCGAAGTGCTGAGTAGTATCACAGTGGGTGTCTGTGGGTAGGACGAAGCTGACGCGTCGACGACCATACTTCTGTGGGTTGCAAGTCTGTTGACCGGGGCTGGATGATTGAAATAGGGGGGCCACGATGACTTTGGTGCTCTTTTCGGTTCAAGCCCCAAGGGAGTTGGATATCTGCGTGCGTTGCGATAGCGTATTCGATGTGTTCACGAATTCCACGGTCTTCATGTTGGGGGAACAATCGCCGAGAGATTTCCTTTGGAAATCTTTCTTTTTTGTCTGGATTGCTGATCGGCATATCCAGAACGGCTTTTTGGAGCCTTTTATACTCCTCCTCGGGATACGCTTTAACGAGCAGCGTCATCCATCTCTCGAAGCCGACCGGGGTGAGGCGCGGAATGGTACAATGATTGAGGTCTATGTTCGTACTCGATGCTCCCAAGGACTATGTTCGAAATGCGTAAATATGAGACATCATGGGGCCTAGATCTTGAAAATGCCAAGGAATCCGCTTATATACGACCGCTTTGATGGACGCTGACGCGCCGTCGAACCATCGTCTCCTATCTCTTGATTATCCAGGCCGATCTTTATTGACATGGGATCGTGTGCAACGCTACGATGATTCTGGTGGCTCAGCAGTGCCGCGAACGAAGATCATGCCGCCTTTTGAGATTTGGCCTCTTCACCTATCTTGCGCCGGATGCAGCGATCCGAAATCTGGGAATTGGCACTCTGCAATGGTATGCTCCTACAGGAATGTTGACGTTATGGGGCCCGGATCCTGAGTTTCGTCGTTGCCGATCTTAGGGGGTCGGCCGGGGTGTAGCATCCACTGACCACGATCCCGATAGAGATCGATACTAACGTGCCGCAAGCGGGGGAAATCGCGTACACATTGCTATATCTCCGTCTTCCTTCTCGTATCCCAACCATTGCCAGATGATGCCCGGTGGCCGAGCACGGGAGATGTTCGCGAAATCCCGTGAGCATACTGATACCGTTGGAGCTGAACGTATGGCTGGTGTAAGGGATATGTCGCGCGTCGTCGTAGGCCCTACGTAAAACAAGCAGGAATCGTAGGTCAAGGCGGTAAAGGACACGGAGCAATCTCGCTGATATATCACCGCAGAAACACCAGCCGTCATCGTGCTGGGCATGTAGGCTTCCATATGCTGTAGTATAAAACAGACCATTCAACTTTGACCATCTCCCTCAGTCTAGGCATAGTGGCTTAAAATATGACTGGAATCGCAGCATTGGGTGCTGTAGGTCTTGGGGAACGATGTGAGGTCATCGCCACTCGGGAATGTCGTTGCCTGGATAAGGGGATCCACGCCTTGCCGCACCTGGCGCCTGATTCGAAATCCATTTTGTGCTTGGATAAGGTAATCATGGCCTTGATGTTTGTTCATGAAGAGGAGAAAGGCGAAGGATGCCAAAGGAGAGAGGCGCAGCACTAATCAGCATGGACCCCTGTCTTTTAAATACGCATCCTGAGGCATCGTAAAAGACAGGGTCCCAAAAGTCTGGGCGTGCATAAGCGGAGCAATATCAGATGAATTGGCTTTACCGTCTGTCATAGAACATGCATGCTCTTCCTGTTTAAGATCCAGCGTACAGTTCACCCACTTCCCCGCCTGTTCCGTTCCATATAACATACTGTAATCTCCACCATGGGTGAAGAACGCAGGCTATGGAAGTCAAGGCAGTCAAGCCACATTTCCGAAAGCGAGAAGATCAACGGTACTCGTCCCTTATCTGATGGAGAATCGAGCTCCTCTTGGCTGCTACGGACTAGGAGAGAATCTGCAAGTATATTATGTGCATGCATCTATGGACAGTTCCTCCAGGAAATATCAGTCCTGTTGCCTCATTTTTGCTCTGGACCAATTTACTACATTGTTTCTGCCGTACTTGCCTTGTTAACCTGGCCTCGTCTTCAGCAGTCGCAGCTGCAAGCCTATACCGCACTTTTTTCTCAGGATGGACAGCACCCTATCGATCGCTGATCTCATCATTCTCGCTTTTCTTGCCGTTGCTACGCTTACAACTTTTGCTCTACGATCCTGCATTATCCCGAGTTTCTCTCATCCAATCCTGATGTTACGGCGCCTTCCGCCGAGTCGGCCCGAACTTGCTTACCGTTCCTCCGTCTGTAATCAAGTAGTACCCAGCACCTCAAGGTCGCCAGCGTACCACCTCAGCAGCCGCAGACACGATAAGACATGCCCTGACCCCGATCGTGTAGAGGCTTCCGATGCGAACGCCCATC
>JAABUO010009500.1_pt1 | contig 10871 bp, 8 predicted proteins | sample 5559291 | NCBI WGS metagenome assembly JAABUO01 (sample SAMN10711878, study PRJNA513372) | rock metagenome | isolation source: Antarctica rocks | place: Antarctica: Victoria Land, Finger Mt sud
ATTTGATGCTTGTTGCAGGTACTGGTCAGATCCCGCAGTCTTGGGCAAGCTGAGCGCTGTGATGGGCGATACCTTTGACCCCACAGCTATGGCAGCTGCAGCTGGAGCCGCTGGTGAGGGTGAAGAAGAGGAGGGCGAGCAGGAAGAGATTGAAGATGTACACTCAGCTGCCAGTGCAGGTCTGCAAGCTTTGGCTTTACTGCATGTGGGACTGAAACATGCTGTGGAAGTTGTACAGCGTAACGTCAGTTTGTTTGGGCGCAACAGGGTGTCCAGTAAGTCATCCATATAACTACATTGTCATTCAACGCATTGTAATCTGCGCTAATCCTGTTGTATGCCATAGCACAGGCCAATGCAACACACACATAACACAAATGACAGGCTCTGGCCCTTTCATCCTTTTCTGCCTATGTGCTTGGCTGCCAAATCTCTGTCTTGTGGATATTCCCACAAGGTTTGTATTATGACCATTGTCATTGATGTCTGACCGTATGCACACGTGTGCTTTAGGGGATGTGGAAGCATTGAAGGAGCTACTGCAAGGCGGTGCTAACAAGGATGAGAAGGATGATGAGGGTCGCACAGCCCTGCACTTTGCCTGTGGCTACGGTGAGATTGCCTGCGCCAGGGAGCTCATCAAGGCTGGAGCCGATGTTGATGCCAAGGATGGCAATGACAACACACCTCTGCACTATGCAGCAGGCTACGGCCAGGCAGAGGGCATCCAGCTGCTGCTTGACAGGTATGCAATTGCATGTAGGCTGCTGCTATGATCATTGCCATAGCATTGTGATAAGTTGGACGAAAAGGTGCTGCAATCATCATGCTAGGTGCTTTGCTGCAGCTGCGCTGCATCAGGACAGTGTCTAACACCAGTTTTACATGACACATGTTGGTGTTTTGCACTTGATTGCACCAATGCTGCTGGGGATCCTGTGTGTTAGTGGCATGTGTGATAAGTGTAAACTGTGGTAAGTTGGACTGAAACAGTTGTCTACATGTGTCCTGTAGTGATGCCAAGACTGACGTCAAGAATGATGATGGCAAGCTTCCTCTGGAGGTGGCACAGCTAAATGAGCAAGAAGCGGTTGTGGAAATTCTGAAGAAGGGCAAGACCACTAAGTCCAACAAGGAAACAAATGGCGCAGCCAGCAAATCTGAGGAGTCTAAACAGGATGTGTATTTGTAGGCAGTAAGTTGGCCTGGGCTTATCAGCTTTGTCTTCAGCAGGGTTTAGCTTGTACAGCAGATTTCATTAAATGCTCCTGGTGTGCCAGAGTATTATGATACCTCAAGCTCAAAGAGTACAGGTGCCTGACTGAGGAATGCAACTTCAGAAGCTGTTAGTCAGTCAGCAGCAGCCAGGGCTGAAGAATGCACCTGTTATTGTTGTTTTGGTTCTGCCGCAACCTGCAGGTCTTGCGGATCGTGTAACGCTTACATCACCATTTCACCGTTGTTCGTCATGGCTTGTGTTCAGCAGCTGTCGTATTGCGGTAAAAGCTCGTACGTGCCAGTTGTGTGTTGTCGTGCCTTTGTCTGCCTGTGTTGCTGCTAAAATTTTCCGGTGCTGCTGTTGTTGGCGAAGGCCGCAACGAAAGTTGACTGGGCAGCTGAGTGACCCAAAGTAAACTAATGGATGTGCTAGCCCACTGCCGAGTAGTAAACGCGCCACCATGCGCACCAAAGTGCCCGCAAAGGCAGCTGTGAAGAGACGCTATGAAGAACCCAAGCCAGGTAAGCAGTGCCATCATATCAGCATATGAGTCATATGCTGATATGATATGACCCTGCAACCAGGGTTCACGGAGAATTAAATTAGGTGCATGGCCTATTGGCGAATGGCGAATTCGATTATCCAACGTGGCGTAACCTCGGATAATTGGTCAAGACCTGGGGCATATTTTCCGAAAATGCTGTCCAGAGTTAGCTCTCGTCGAGACGCTTCTATTGATGTGCTTGGGTCAAAAAGTCAAATCTGACAAGTTTTCGATGTAATGGCTACGCATCAGGTCAGGTAGAGCAGATGAAATGAATTGAAAGCAGTCCAATAGTACACAACCTGCACGCTTCAATCTATATACTGTCGATCTCCTTGTCGCTTGATGGCACATAATCCGACATGACAGCATGTATCAGCTTGGCAAGAGCGCGGCAGCGCAGCACCTAGTATGGCGCCAGTTTGACCTATTCAGTCCCCCCCCCTCCCCCCCTCTTGGACCCCCCTTGACCCCCGGAGGGGGTCTGCCATGCCAATGCGCCAAGCACTGAGGGTCATGGCGTAACTATTGGATAATCAATTATCTACGGCTAATTGGCGAATTCGAATAGATTCTCCGTGAACCCTGCCTGCAACACTGCAACTGCTTCACTTGACAACGGCCTTGGCACTTTGTAACGGCTTTCGAATGCTGGCCTTGCCTTCTGACACATGGTAATCTGCTTGTTCATCTCCTCTATTCACGACGTGTCATATGTGCCTCTTCGGGGAAGCAAAAACTGGCACAAGGTTAATTTTGTGACTTCCTGCTTTCATGCAGCGCTGCCAAGAGTGACGTGGACTTCATTGCCAGATAGCATCCTGGCAAGAATCTATTGTGCATCCCTGCCTGTCACAAAGCCTTTGCAAACAAAGCATCCACACCATCGCCCCAACAGCAAAGTAAAGAGAGCGATCCAAATGATGCGAGAGGCAAGAGAGGAAAGGCAAGAAAAGCAGCTGAAGTTCAAGCTGGTTTGCAAGGCATGGCTGCAAGGTGCAGGTGGCATTCCTTCCTCCCTTGCAGCAATGCCATTGAGCGTGACAAGCATTCAACTTGAACCCTGCCTGCATGGCAGCAGAATGTGCTGTGCTACTCCTCAAAATACAGCTGTGTGTGCAATAATCATATCTGGAAGGTGCTGACTGGCTTGGATTGTACAGAGTGCGAAGTGTTCCATTTAAATTGCCATACAGAATTGAACATACTGGCACTTGTCATGCCCTGTATCCCCAGCATTCATAACTTATCAACAGTCTACAGTCCCTAGCTCATCATGAGCTGGAAAGCGTAAACATTAATTTCATTACTATAATGACAATGCCCCTGTCTTTGTGTGCAGGTCATGGCATTAGCAAAGGTCAGCTGTGCAACATAAATCTGCCAAAGGGGCAACTCCCGGCAGGCCTTCATCTCAGGTTTGGCGGCATATAGATCCTCACCCTCACTCAAGTCAAATTAGGCACATCTGGCTTCCAGGAGCTAGGCAGCCTGAAGCAGCTGCAGCAGCTGACCCTCAGTAACATTGACGGCCACTTTGCTGCCATTGGCCTAGCTGTTGTGCAGCATATCAAAATGAACATCAGCAGAGCTGGGAAGCTAAAGCATGCTGAAGCTGACCGTACCAAAGTTCAGCTCATGGCTGCCATGCCATACAGTGACAAGAACATTATACCAGTGTACGTGTTCATCACGCCACATTCAATGGCATCTTATCAATATGATCAGGCAGGAAGCGCCACAGGCAGCACAGCTGGGCACGGGCCCTTTACATGTGGCTCAGATGCACATGGGCATGGACAGCAATCCCCTTTTGCCATGTTGAGGTCCCTGACATCTGTGACGCTTCACCAGTATCCCCTTGCTTACCTGCCTGCGCGGTATGCTCACACTGCAGTTTGCACACACCTCCATCACTGTCTTACTATTCTGCATTTGGACATGTTCACTGATGCGCTGCTGCTATGTACCCTGGCGATGATAGCAGAGTTGCGTCCCTGCAGGATCCTGTTGCACAAACAGCATTGCCAAAAGTGACAGCTGTGCAGCATGGTCGGTGCTTCTGTTTCTACATTCATGTATCATGCTGTTACTTGCAGATCAGCATGCTTGGTGTCTCAAATGCCTGTAACCTGTGTCTGTCTTCATAGGGAATGTCTTTGCTGACAAATTTGAAGAGTCTCGTTCTGAAAGAGCTTTGGGGAGTCACCGTACCCTATGACACCTTGGCAGCACTGTCCAGCCTGACATCACTCAGCATAGACACCTCCCAGAGCCAGCACTCCTTGCAGCTGCTGCCGGCAGTCACAAGCCTCCAGTCCTTGTCTATTCACTTCATCACCCCCTCCATGTCTGCAGCCTGGCCTTTTGGACCTCAGTACTCAGCGTTGCAAAGCCTCAGCAGGCTGAAGTTATGTAATGTTGAGGGCGTCAGCAGTGAGCAGCTGCAAAGCTTGTCTGCCTTCGCTGCTCTGCAACACCTGGTGCTCAAGGGAGTAGACAAGGGTGATGAACCTGGCAAAGCATGCTGGGCCAAATCACGATCTTGGCATGAGCTGAAGGCACTCACAAATGTCAAGCACCTAGAGCTGATTGACATTTGTCACCCTGACAACATCTGTGACTCGCTGAGCTGTTTGACTCAGCTTACTCACCTATGCCTTCGTTCCCCCAACAATCTGTATCAGTCCCCATTGGGTGAAGGACTGATGCTTCTTGCCCCCTTGCCTAATTTGGATTACCTCTACTGCAAGTTCCTCCGCTTCAGTGTGCGGTCTGCCCTGCAACATGACTTGGCGGCTCAGGCCAGGCAGATGCGGAGGTTGCCAATACGCCACCTCGAGATTGATATTGAAGAAGTTCTTGATTGGAACGAAGAAGTTGATTCAGATGACATTGATTCTGAGCTTGCCTATGAGAGAGCACAAGAGCAAGAAGGGCAGCGTATGGTCCAGGAGCAGTATGAGGCAGACTATGACAGTGATGAGAGGCGCATGCACAGTGATGACCGTGACTTGTACAATGAAATCATGAGGGAGTACTACTAGTGAGTCATACACAGCACATTCATCTTGTTAGGGACACTGGTCTCCTGCAGAGGTCTAGAGGTATAGAACTTGTTTGCCACAAAGTTGACAGCTCCTTTTGGGGCAACAGGCTTGGCACCACATGAGAACATGCTCAAATTATGTTGCAGTATTTGAACAATCACTTGTGTCTGCTGTTCTGAAGCTTACATGGCAAGTCAGTACACGGTATCATATGCGTTGCGTGTGTTGAGTTACCTCTGTTCAACAATTCATGATCGTAAATGTGAATGATGAGTAACAGGGTGTCAATGATTAGCTTGAATCTTGCTGGAAGGATGAGCATGCTAGTGTGGCAGACATGAAGTGCCCTCTCTGCCTGGTCTAAGCACTGCCAACAGGGTAGATGCCTGGAAGCTAGAGACCAGCATAATTATTTCATTGTCTGCAAGCTTCTGTTGCAACTGCAGGCAGTATATAGCTCTTGTAGCTTGCCTTTTCCAATGTTGACATATGCACAGCGCTGTTTGCATCATCTTATGCCAACAGACGAAACAGTCTGTTGCAAAGTCTGTAACAGATTGAAAGGGCTACATCCTTTGCATTTGCTCACCATAGCTTCTGCGTGGTCTTCCAAGCCATTCCTCATTTGCAGGAGCGCACAGACTCTCTCGCGTCCTACCAAAAGCGAAATTTGCGAAAATTTTCCACTGCAACTGTTACTGCGCAAGACAGTGCGTCGCTTGCCGGTTGTCCATTGTAAACGTTAGCGAAGTCTATTTGTAAAGGCTGTCCTGTCTCGCCGAGCACTGCTTCACCGGGCTCTGCGGAAGCTTCAGCTGCTTTCCTGAAATCATCTGCCCGCAGCAGACGGGAAGCAGCGTCGACCTACGGTAGGGCAGTCGTTGGTCTCTGGCTTTCCAGATCTGAACAACCTATTTGGAACAATGCGTCTGCAGTCAGTTTGTACCCCTGTCCGTAAAGCGACCTTGCTCGTAGCAGTTTTCGTGTGGTGTCAGGGTATGTAAAAGTTCCTGTGAGTTCCTCGCTGGTTTGTCGTGTCGGGAAAATATCGGTATGGAGCTGTATCCAACTGAGTTGCTTTGCCGACCCGAACTCCACATGAAGCAGGGTGAAGACCACAGAGCAGGTAGCCGCTGCATTTCATTTCCTGGCACTTCAGCCGTGCTTCTTTCATCTCAGCGTTGTTATCTGAGAACAGCAACCAGTCCAGAAAAGGCGTGCCTGGCTGTCTGCAGCATCTTGTTGCCATGTTGCAGGGAGGTCCCACGCTTGTGTTGACCAATCCATGCTTGTGTTGACCCTCATGCACAAGTCGGACATAACGCATGCTCATCATAAGTAGAGTATTTAATTGAGCCACACAGCTGTATGTGCAGATGTGATTAATGCGCCAAACATTTGGGCAGCACTGCCAGGCGTCCTTCTTGGCAGGATCTACAATGCGTCGCTTGTCAAACAACATCAAGGCCTTCATATCAAGGCCAAGTATCATAAGAAGATGCTGCAAGAGGCTCAGAGACATAAGGAAGACAGACAGATCGCTTTCAAGCTGGTCTGCAAGGCCTGGCAACAAGCTGCAGGTGAATACTTTGCATGCTGAATGTTCCACCCTGCTGTAGCATATTGATGTCTATAGCTGTGTATGGCCTACTGAGCATAATAGCTACTTGCTGCCACAGACTTTGACTCTGTTGATTTCTGTAGTCTGTGCACCCCTTGCTGCACAGCACTACACATTGCCTGCATGAAGGCTGGCAGCAATGGCACTGCAGTGTTATTTGTCTGTGCTTCCTCAACTGCTCTGTTGTCAAGTACGTAGGAGTGGCATCTCTGCCACTGTCCAAACAGAGAGACTTGACAAAGCGTGCCATGCTGCATAACCTTTTCTTGGTGCAGTCGTGCATGTTGGATCAAAATCATTTTCCTTTCCGTCAAACTCGCCGCATATCATATCTTGTACACCAGATGCAATGTTTGCCACAGGTGCGACTGTCACCAGCGGCTCCTTGAGCAGCGCAGCATTGCTAGACACAAAGCTGCCATCAGGGTTCACCTAAGGCATGCTGGCCTGCAGATTCTAACCCTCAGCAGGGTCAAACTAGACTCTGCCGGGTTCCAAGAGCTGGGCAAGCTTGAGCAGCTGCAACAGCTGTCACTCATTGGCATTGTTGGCCGTGCAAGCTCAGCTGACATCAGAACGCTCAGCAGCCAGCATCTCAGTTCGGATTTCAAGGCTAGGAGAGGGGTCAGTGCTAAAGAGCCAGGTTCCTCAGCACAGTGCATTACTCATCAGACTGACCACACTCAGATCCAAATGCTGGCATCTGTACCCAACGGGCCCACGGCAGCAGTCCTCCTGCAAAGCATGCTTGGAAGTTCTCATTCCCAAGGAACTGGCCAAGTCAGGCCTGGCTCAAACTGCGCAGGGGAATCCAACAGCAAAATGCAGAGAAGGCTTGGTTTGCCAGGGCCTGGGCAGCTCATCCAGACCTCAACTGCACTTCAGCTGCCAGATAGGCCCTTTGCTCACTTCACAGAATCCCTTCAGTTCTGCGCTGGACTAGACAGCCTGCACAGCATCCTGCCTCATACAGACAGGGGCAATGTAGAGACGCTGCTGGAAGAGGCTCTTGCCTACATTCAACGGCTTCAGCACACGACACAGCAGCTAGAGTCAGATTGGCCGCATGCTTTCCAAACCACCCAGTTCCCTTTAGATCCTGTTGACAACGCACTGGAGAGCCTGAGTCAACTCGTCCCCAATCCCCCCGCGACCAATGCCCCGAGGCCCCCATGCCGCGTTCATGACAAAGGCGGTGAGACTGCAGCAATGCTGGAGCAGGCTATTGACTACACTCTGAAGCTTCGGCACAGAACACAGCAACTAGAATCAGGTTTGCCAGAAGCTGTCCAGATGATGCAACCGGCCACAGCCTCAGTTGGTGCAAGCAGCAGAGTTGACTCAGACTCGCCATTTTGGTGTCTGGGTTTAGTCACCTCACTCAAGTTGAGTGAGTACACATCTGCTGAGCTCCCTGCCCTTGATCTGCTGGGGATGACTCAACTCAGGAATCTGAAGCACCTGACGCTGCTTGAAATCCGGGGGGTGGATGTGCCATACTGCGAGCTAGCTTCGCTGTCGAAGCTGACATTTTTGGAGACAGACATGTCTCAGAGTGAAGAGTCCTGGCAATCTCTGCCTGCACTCACAAACTTGCAGCGTCTGTCTGTAGCTTGTACAAGGCCTGACATGCCTCAGTTCCAGCTGTGCACAGAGTTCACAAATCTGCTGGGCTTGACTAGGCTGGATCTGACCGAGGTGGACAAGTTCTTGCCTGAGCAGTTGGAGAGCTTGAAGTTGCTGCCTGCATTGGAGCACTTTGCTGTTGTTGGCGAGAACATGCAAGGACAGGAAGAGGAGCAGCCGCAGCAGTGGAGGGATCCCATTGCTTGGAAGGCTCTGTCTGCACTCACAGCTCTCAAGCATCTAGCCTTGATCAACATCGATCACAAAGACGGCATTTTCAACAACATATGTAGTCTGACATGTCTCACCTTTTTATATTTGTTTTCGCTGCGTAACATATACAAGTCTAGCATTGGCAAAAACCTCATGCTGCTAAGCAGCTTGCCCAGCTTAGATCACCTGCAGTGTGAATTTTACATCTATGATGTCAGGTCTGATCTGTACAAGGACCTTGAAAGCAGATTTAGATACCTGCGCAGTGAGAAGTTGCCAGCCATGGCTCATCTTCAGGTGCACTTTCACGTACTGCAGGTATGGGATATGGATTGCATTGATTCTGACGATGTGAACTCTGATTACGCTGCATTGATGGAGTCGCATAGGGAAGGTGAGGAGCACGAGGAAGAGGCTTATGAGGCTGAGTATGACAGTGATGAACGACGCATGCATGCAGAAGATGCTCAGTGGCGGCGTCACATTTACTAGGTGCCTTTTTATAACCTTCCTTGTAGCCTAATAGCCTTTTTGTCATATTTGTAGGAATCCTTTTTGTGCATGTATAGCAGTGCCTTGAAGCAATAAAAGCACCCTAAGATTTTTTGCTGTCTGTGTCTAATTAATTACAATATTGGCACGGTGCATCGCTTTCAGCTTGTTCAAAGCAGAACCTTGGCTCATCTCTTTACAATGTAGCATGCTGGAGACATGCCTGGAAACTCGATCTGCAATTTGTGGCAACTATATGTCCATCCTCGAAGGCAAGGGAAGTGCTCCTGGCTGATGAAGCTGGCTTCTAGCTGAATTCTGTCCTGCAAGCTGCCTGTATAACATATCTTGAGGTCCTTCAATGCTGGAAACACAGCAGCAAGCTTTGTAGTGCTTTGTGAGGGACTCAACTTGAAATAGTCTCCTGATTGTGAGAGATGCCTGCTCCTGACCGTTGTATCAAAGCTAAGCTGAAATTCAAAGGTGTGCACTTGTGGCATGACCACACCCAATAGCAAGCTAACTACATGATCAGTCAAAAAGTCCCCTATCTGAAACACTTTTAACATTGAGAGCCTAGAAAGTGCCTGACCGCAATCTAAAAAGGACTTCACATCTCCTGTTATGCATTCAAGCTTTTGCATCAAAGACAAATGCCGCAAGTTGCTTGGCAAGTCAAGCAAAGTTGTTGCGTTGCATGCCTGCACACAGATCTCAGCAGGTGCAGGACAGTGAGCAATCTGTGAGAACATGATTGCGTACCCGTCAAATGCAGCAAACTGTTGAATGTTTGCAAAACACAATTGCCCAAAGTTGAGCAGTGCATAGTCTACAGTCACTCCCCAACTCAGCTCCAGTCGCGTGACATGTGTCAAGAACGAAGCATAAAGCTCAAGTGGACAGTGCCTTGTGGCAACCCTCAAGGCGGTGACATTTGGCACACTGTCAAGTACTTTCAGAAACCTGTTGACATGCTTTATGGCATTGATTGTCCATGAGAAAATATGCATCTCTCTCAGCTGTGGTAAGGATTCAACAGCAGCATGAAACTGTGGCAGCAAGTCATATCTGTAGGACAATGAGAAGCTCAAAATACGAATATTCGTCAATGGAAAAGCTTGCGTCGCAAAGGAAGTCAGGCTCTCCAAGACACGCAGGTGAAAAATGGCATGTGACAATGACCCAAGCATATACGCAGAGCAGGCAAGGCCAATTGTGTGGACCTGATGCGTAGCTGCAACTCAATATTTGGTTGTGTGTTCATGTGTGCTATGCCATCCTGTAGTGCCTGTAATGGCCGCAATACCTCCTTGACTTTGTCTGGCACATAGTGTGCAGGCTCCAGAGTCCACTGTGACAACCAGCCAGGTTGCCTGGTGTCCAGTCTGACAACATCACTGCAGTGCGGGGAGTCCAGCAGCTCTAATAGGCTTTTGACCTCACTGACCTGAACAACAATGGTGGCTGCTGGCAACAACCGCCTTATTTGCTCAGCTGACTTTCTCCAATCTGCTGTGTGTCTCAATACTGTTCTGGGCTCCAGTGGATACGCATCACGCCAACTTTTGCACGTCAAACGAAAATCTCCTTGGTCTGACTGACATAAGTAGCCAGCAATCAATGACACCAGACTTTGTGGCAGCTGCAGCAGCAGCGAGCCATTTCAGCGTCGTGCATTGCAAAGCCAGCTTGGGCAGCAACCAACACTGACCTGATCCATAGTGAGAATTGGAATCTTTGGCTTCTTGGCTTCAGGTTCACGATATTCATCCTGATATTTGCAAGGACCTATAGCTTCCGCACACCTCTTGCCAAGTCGGGTCATCTCAAATGCAAACGTTTGACAGCAGCAGCGTGGCGCCAGACAGATCATAGCAGATAGTGTTGAGCGGTAGAACCACTGAGCCTCCAAGCTTTGTTTGCAGGCAGCGAAGACATGCAATATGCCGCAGATGAGCGGTTGCAGGACAGCATAGTTGCGAATAGACGGGCAAAATGGTCGCCAAGGTGACTTTGAATCGGGCCGGTTATGGGGGTCATGATCAGGGGCTCAAGACTTCTTGAGTCGAGAGAGGCAAGCGTTGCCTGCTCCTTTCTTCGTTGCTC
>JAABUO010009501.1_pt1 | contig 10871 bp, 16 predicted proteins | sample 5559291 | NCBI WGS metagenome assembly JAABUO01 (sample SAMN10711878, study PRJNA513372) | rock metagenome | isolation source: Antarctica rocks | place: Antarctica: Victoria Land, Finger Mt sud
CCCCGCCCATATCCTCGCCCATGCAGAACTTATGCCTTGTAGGCACAACAGCCTTATGTTTTCCACACATATTGACAAGTGCAAAGCTGTTGCAACAGAAAGCAAGAATGCAGTGACAATCAGGAGGCGTGGCAAACATACCTTTGACCACATACTCCTCTTCCCCTTCGTGTCGGCCTTTCTCTTGTTTGTGTTCTCATTCTTTCCTTCTTCACTGGCATAGATGGGCATGCAGGCAAGCGGAAAGCAGTGGCATCAAGCATTCAGTATCCTGTACTGTACTGTTGGTCACTTGGCTTCTTCTTCTTCTTCCCCTCCGTATCCTGCTTATCATACTTCTGTGCTTCCTCTCGCTTCTTTGCCTCCTCCTCCTCCTTCCTTCCCTCCTGCTTCTCCATCGCATTTTATATCTTCCTTTCCTCCTCCTCCTTCTGCTCTTTTCTTCAGGACGGTCATGATGTGTTGGGCATGCGTCTTGAAAGCATGTAAAGTTGCCGACTGACAGACTGACAACCTGACTGACTTATTGACTGACTGACAGACTGACTGACTGACAGACTGACTGACTGACTGACAGACTGAGTGACTGGCTGACTGAGTGACTGGCTGGCTGGCTGACAGACTGGCTGACTGGCTGGCTGACTGACTGGCTGACTGCATGCAGGCAAGTGGACAGCAGTGGTGACAGAGATCAAGCGTATGGTGAAGACAGGGCGGCCTGTATTGGTGGGCACCACCAGTGTGGAGAGATCGGAGATGCTGGCTGGCATGCTCAGAGAAGCTGACATCAGATGCCAGGTGCGCTGATAGTTTTGGTCCCTTGTTTTGCATTGTCTTTGTGCTGGCCTTACTGTCGCTGTACCAGTGTGGAGAGGTCTGAGATGCTGGCTGGCATGCTCAGAGAAGCTGACATCAAATGCCAGGTGCAGTGATAGTTTTGGTCCCTTGTTTTGCATTGTCTTTGTGCTGGCCTTACTGTTGCTGTACTAAGGTGAGAGGTCAGAGATTCCTGGCTGGACTTACTGTTGCTCTTCTGTTTCAAAGTTGAAGTTTTTATGGGATATCAAAATACATGAACTGTTTTACTACCTATAAACAAGTTCTTGTTGATGTCAGTGTTGATGTTGCCGGTGAGTGTGTTGCTTGTGGCACAGTTGCTACCTGGGACAGTCTGTAATCTTCTTCTACAGCTATTTGGCGCAAGCAGCTTGTGCATTTTCGTCATGTGTATGTTGTGGCGCCTTCCAGCACCTTTCACTACATGTGTTCAGTAGACTGTTTCCCCCTGTTTTGACAGGAGCTGGAAGAGCAAACATTTGCCAGGGAAAAAGAGCATCTGCCGTGGAGTTGTGCTCAGTGGGCGCCTTTTTGTAATCGATGGTCGATTGGCTTTGCAGTACACAGTCACATCACTGCTGGTGTGCAAACACCAACAGCAGTCCTGATGGCAATTCCGATTTTGGATTTGTGATGCAGTTGCTGAATGCCAAACCTGAGAACGTGGAGAGGGAGTCTGAAATTGTGGCTCAGAGTGGGCGCAGCAAGGCAGTGACCATTGCTACTAATATGGCAGGAAGAGGCACTGACATCATTCTTGGAGGGAACCCTGAGTACATGGCTAGGTACATACACTGTCAGCCTGTACCCCTGTAGTACTCTCATGCTCTGCCTTTTTATGCCTTTCAAACTGTTGCTGCCTTTCAGCCTTGTTGGGCCTTCCAGTGCCTTTTGGGTTGTGAGTGCCTTTCAGTGTTGTTGGGCCTTTTACTGCCTTTCAGATTGTGATTGCCTTTCAGCCTTGTTGGACCTCTCAGTGCCTTGAATTGTCTTCCAGGCAGCAACATCAGCCACCTCCACCACAGCCGAATCAGGTTGAAACTAATACTGATGACCCTTTTGCAGCTCTTCCTCTAACCTATGTTCTAACCTGCCTGTATAGGTTACAGCAGAGGGAGGTGCTGCTGCCTGACCAGCAACGCGAATGTCAGGACTGCCAAGCTTAACCTAAAGTCACCCGTTCTAACCCCTTGCAAACCTAAAGTCACCCTTTCTAACCCCTTTCAAACCCAAAGTCACCCGCTCTAACCCCTTGCAAACCCAAAGTCGCCCACCCTACCCCTTGCAAACCCTTCTTTCATGAATGCTCAACTTGCATATGCAGATTGAAGCTGAGGGAGCTGCTGATGCCGGAAGTGGTGAGTCAGGTGGAGGGTAGCAACCCTAATGTCAGGACCGCCAAGAAGAACGGCGGGTACAGAAGCTGGAAGGTCAACCCAGACTTGTTTCCCTGTGAGCTTCCCAAAGAACTTCAGGAAGAGGCTGATGACGCAGTTCAGGTAAGGGGGCTGCAACTGAGGCTGCATGTGGCATAAGCAAAAAACCACTCAGTAAAATTGTAACAAGGACGTCAGTAACAGCCCTGATGCCTGCTTGGGTGCTTTATTCTTTTTATTTTGATCATCATATTTATAATTGTAATCACTTTTTTCAGTATCATTACTCTTAGTTATATTTAGTTTATTTAACAGTAATTGCATCGACTTTATTCAAAAGTAGGGAGCTGTAGGCCAGCATCTGTTCAACACTTTTACATCCTGGCTGTCATGTGTGTCACATTGCAGGAGCACAGTGATGTGTGTACATGCTTTGCTGTGCACTTGCCTGAAAAGGCTGAGTCCAAGCGCTTTGTTGGTGCTTGGGTGGGGTTGGTGGTCGACCTTGAACTGCAATACACAGAATGAAGATATGATACCAAGGCTGGGTCTGTGTATTGCGACTGCAAGGTCGCAAGAGCTTGTAGAGCAAGCAAAACGCAGCAATGGAAATATGAAGTCAGACTAAAAAATGACGTTGTCAAGAAACTTTGCAAATTTTGCATGCACTATGCTATGGGACCTTCAAGAAGAGGCACGACACCAACAGGTCTGCGTAAAGAAAGTTCTGCTTGATCTATGAACAAAACTTTTTTTTCGTCACCGAAACACTCTTGCTTTCTTGCCACGACCAAAGCCAGACGAACAACAAGCTTCCATGTGATCAAGAAGAAGAAGAAGAAGCACAAGATTCTGCTTCATTTGGAACAGCAATCAACACAGATTTAGGGTTTGAACCCTAATGTCCAAACCCTAGATTGTGGCACAGGCTGCAGTGAAGGCTTGGGGTCAGAGGGGTCTGCTGGAGCTTGAGGCAGAAGAACGGTTGGCCATTGCCTGTGAGAAGTCACCTACTCAGGACCCAGTCATCGCCCAGCTCAGAAAAGCATTCAATGTGAGTCTGTTCAACTTGCCATTGTTTGTAAATGTTTGCTCAATGCAGATCATCACCTGACTGTTACCCCTGACAGATGGTACCTGCTGGATGACTGATGTAATGCTGAAAGGCATAAAATTTTCTTTTTCTTGCCTCTGACAAGGTTCTGTGGAAGGGTCTTCAGGTGTCCATCATTTGGAATTTGAGTTTTGCCATAAACAGCAACGCATTGCCTTTGAGTATGATTGTACAGCTCCTTGCTCAGTACCCCACCTCTCTTATGCCCCCTGCCCCCCATAAGCCCTCTCCCCCTTCACTCACCCAACAAAGTGGCCATTCATTTGATGAATCGACAGCGGTGGTGAGCTGCTACTCACACAAGAACAGCAAAAGCTAACTGAGCAGCGTTTACGTGAACCACCAACAGGTCTGATCCCCCCCTCAAATGTTCAACAGTCGCCATACTCATTCCACTTTACTGTAATCCATGACTCACCGAGCTGCTACATGTGCCAATTCAGGCAATGGAGGACGAGTACAAGAAGTTCACAGCAGATGACAAGAGCAACGTGGTGGCAGCTGGCGGCTTGATGGTCATTGGCACAGAACGTCACGAGTCACGACGCATTGACAATCAGCTCAGAGGGCGCTCTGGCAGGTATGGGACCCCTGTTTCAAGCCTAGGTTTTAGTAGGGTCAGCACGTTCTGTCAGCTGTCAGCTTTCAAACAGAAAGCAGGCCCTCAACAACCAGCAACCGCAATGTGTGAACGAATCCTTAACCCCATCCCACATCTGCAGGCTGCTCTGATTACAAAGGTGGAGTACAAGACAACAAGCCTTCATGCAGGCTTACCTCATACGTACACAGTACTCAACACGTTATACGTAGTATGTTACAGTATTGGCAAAACAGTGGCAGTATAGTGGCAAAAATTACGTTAACCTCAGACTTGCCAAATTTTTGTAGTGTTGGCACCACAAAAGCACACAACACAAACAAGATGTGTAACACAGTCAATTAGCAAAGCGATGGCTGTGGCTTTTACTCTTCCTCTTACTTTGGGGTTAAGTTCTAGCATTTCAAAGCCTCAACATCACCTATAGCAGTGTGGTATGTGCATGTTACCTCAGTCTGTGTTTTGTCATACACAGACTGTGAGTCATGCTGGCCAGGTGATTCTGACCTGCACTCATCACTTCGTATGTCTACAGGACACTATGTTGGTCGTTTTGTCTGACTCATCATTGTTGCTGCTTGTGATTGCTGGCAGCTATGCTGCTATGGCTTAGACGCTGTCTCACACTGTCTGCAGGCAAGAGTGCAGTCATGATTCTGTGAATCAACCCATGTGACACTGTTTGCAGACAAGGGGGCAGTCATGATGATGTGCTGCAATCCACATTATGTCATTTGCAAACAAAGAGTGCAATGATGACAATGTTACTTGAATCACTGTGACATGGTTCGCAAGCAGGGCGGCAATCATGACCATGTGACTCATCCCATGTGATGCTGTTTGCAGGCAAGGCGGCAGGATTGCCGCCATCATGTGACCAAAATTTGCAACTGAACTCCTGTGACTAACCCGAGTGACTTGGTCCATGTGACTAAACCCCTGTGACTAACCCCCGGTGATGTTGTTTGCAGGCAAGGGGATCCAGGGAGCACGCGCTACTTTCTGTCTCTGGAGGACAACCTCTTCCGCATCTTCGGCGGTGACCGCATCAAGTCGCTCATGAACACTCTGGGCGTTGGTGACTTGCCCATTGAGAGCAAGATGTTGACCAACTCCCTGAGTGAGGCGCAGCGCAAGGTAGGCTGTGGGGAATTCTTTAATGACTTTAGGGTTTTTTGTAGGAGTTGCTTAGGGTTTATCCCCAGGTAGGCTGCACCTTTTGCTTTGCAGACGTACACTGCAGACTCAGATTACATGAACATCTGTGCTGTTGCTGATCAGTCAGGGTTTTCTGATGCAGAGCAAAACAGTTGAATTGCTGATGAGTTTGGATGCCCATAGGGTTTAGGGTTCAAAGCTTTGATATTTAGACAGCAGAGTGGTTGACTGGCTTTGCATTGCACATTGCAAGGTGACCTGCGCATCCTCCTGAAAGCACAGAACTCATCACTCACTCACTCACTCACTCACTCACTCACTCACTCACTCACTCACTCACTCACTCACTCACCCACCCACCCACTCACTCACTTGCAAAGCGTAGTACACTATGCATTCTGTGCTGTGCTGCATCTGCTGCTGGTGCATCAGCATGTACATGCGTGTGGACAAATTTCAATGATCACGCACATATGGACGCATGTACGCTTGTCTATGACGCCTGATGAAAAAGGATGAGTTGCTGCAGGTAGAGTCATACTTCTTTGACATCAGGCGGCAGCTGTTCGAGTACGATCAAGTCATGAACACCCAGCGTGACAAGGTACACAGTCACATTTACTTGACTTGCATTCATCATTACAGCAAGAGTCAGGTGTACCCAGTCTGTGCCTTACATGTCAGATTCTTCTTGCAAAGGCCCTTCTCAACTTGTTTTGATTTGATACTGCGCATGCCTTCCGGTTTACGGTCATAGCGACTTGCAAGCGCTCTCTGACAGAGCGTGATTCACCATCTATATGTACACAACAGTGGGAACAAAGACCAGCATTTGTTTGGCAGCGTCCGACTTTTTGGTAATTTTAAGTGGAAGTGCAGAACATCATCCGGTGTTGCTTACTGCTGCAATGAAATGATCTTATGCAGGTGTATGGAGAAAGGAGGCGAGCCTTGATGGCCTCAGATCTGTCGTCTCAGATGGTTGAGTATGCTGAGCGCACAGTTGATGATATCTTAGAGGTGCACCAATTTCCTCTGCCCGCCTAGAGGCGTCATGTTCAGCATAAGAGGCTCTAGCTGATAGATATGTGCTGCGCTGCGCTGCGCTGTGCCGTGCCGTGCCGTGCCGTGCCGTGCCGTGCCGTGCCGTGCCGTGCCGTGCCGTGCCGTGCCGTGCCGTGCCGTGCTGTGCTGGGCTGGGCTGGGCTGGGCTGTGCTGTGCTGTGCTCAACCATGTAGCGCTTTGTGCAGCACTTCTACACCTGCTTTTTGTTGTCATATTTGATGCGTTTGCCGCTCAAAGCAAACAGCCAGCTGCCTGCATACCAAGGGGCTCTCAGGTCTGCAGCAGACAAACTGATCCCACCCCGTGAATGGCTGCTTTCAGCATGCTGCATGCACCTGCATGGCCTCATCTACATTTGGTGGGCATAACTGTGTCAGCATTTACTGTGTCAGCAAATGTATAGTCAGCATAGCAGCTGCCTTACTCAAAACAGCTATTAGAGTAACGACTACTAGGCTTTTGCTTATAGCACAGTGCCAAGCAATGTGCCAGTATGTCTGAAGCACTTTCTGAATGCCGAAGCAACGGTCAGCAATGAAGATCAGGCGTTACTGCTACTCATGGCTACTGTCTTATCCAGGTCTCCTTTGAAGCTGGAGCTAAATTCAAGTGACTGACTCTGGTTATATTGCTGCAGGCCAATGTGGATAGTCAGCTGCCACCACAGGAATGGCCGCTGGAAGCTCTTGCTGTCAAGATGAAGCAGTACTGCTACCTGTTGGATGATCTGACTGCCCAAGTCCTGGATGAGCAAGCCGACGGCGACTACGAGCTGCTCAGAGGCTACCTCAAACGGCGTGCTGTTGATGCTTTCTGGCAAAAGGTGGAGTGTCTTGTGTGACTCAACAAAGGCTGTGCCTTGAAGCTGGCAATGGTGGTGTTAGTGTGCAAGTGCATAGTTGCGACACACAGCGGGCTACATACAGTGCCGATGCAGGTCAGCAGAGATTGGCCACAAATTTAGTGCTGAAATCTGTAAATTTGTTGGCTGCGCCTGCCTGACTGTACACCCCTAGCCCTGTCTTTCTGTGAGTCTGTGCGTCTGTCCATGCATCGGTCTGTCAGTGTGTGTTCCGTTCACTGAGAGCACAGCTCAGCATGTGTTTGGCATACAGGTTGAAGAAGTGAATGCAGCGGAGCCTGGCTTGATGCAAGATGCAGAGCGCTTCTTCGTGCTGACTCAGACTGACAACCTGTGGAAGGAGCATCTACAAGCTATCAAGTTCTTGCAACAGGTGTGTGCACGCTCAGAACGCTTACCTCGTGTGCTGATTTGCGTGTATGTTGGTTTGCTCACCTGCAGCTGTTATGCATGATAGGCTGAGCTAAATTTGGCTGGATGGCGTGCATGATGTGTACAACGATGCTGTGCAACATGTGCAGAAACAGCGCACCACCGTATGTAGTCTGCTATACACTCAGCATGTCCATTTGCAAAGACGCTGATACTGTTGATTGAAGCTCAACATGCACAGGTGCCATTGGTGGCACTCAACAGGCTTCTGGGAATATAGGAAAACATGGACGTGTACCTCTTTCAGACTCTACCTTCCTGTTGTTTTTAACCTCTCTGTTCCCTCTCAATGTTGCCTTTTGTTTACAGGCTGTGGGCCTGAGAGGGTATGCCCAGAGGGATCCCTTGGTGGAGTACAAGCTAGAGGGCTACAATCTCTTCCTTGAAATGATGGCCAACATCCGCCGTAACACCATTTACAATGTGTACATGTTCCAGCCAGCCAAGGTGACCCTATCTTGCGTCATGCACTCAGCATACATCTTGCAACAATCATACACCTATGCCACTCATTGCACCTCAAGCACCTTCCGCTCAAACGCAATTCCTGCAGGGTGTGCTTTGAAGGTTCGCTGAATCAAACATGCATGAGTACATCTTGCCAAGCGCTAATTTAGGGTGTCAATGCTCAGCTGTAGCTGGGTCTGCTCCACTACATCTCAATGTGCTACAGATGTTACTGCACATTGATGGTGCAAGTACACAATTATTATGTAACACCTGCTGTCTGACACACCTCTGGCTTTCAGGTGGTGTTCCCAAAAGACCCACTCAAGCATGTACAAGGTGTTTGAGCTCATGGCATGTAGAATTTTGCACCATGCACAACTTTTAGAGTAGACAAAGTTAAAAGACAGCATGCACTTCAAATTTTCAAAAGTTTGAGCTGTCTCACTGGTGTTGCAGGCAGCACAGCAGAGGCAGCAGCAGCAACAGCAATTACAGCAAACCTCCGATAGTGAGCAGATCTCAGCAGAGGATGCTGTCGTGGATGTGGCAGCAAATGCGTCACCAGGCTGCAACGGCAGCAAGCAGAAGACTGGTGCATCACAGAATGGGTCCAGCCGTGGCAAGCAGTCTAGGAAATCCAAGCAGCGAGACACATCAAAGTCTAAATAATTGTTGAAATATGGGCATGCTGCATCACATTATCGTACTGCCTTTAAAGTTGGTCGTGTAATTAAATAACTCATATCTGCACGATCTCAATTAATAAACGTATAAAGTATTATTATAGTCCACGACTCCCATTAAAAAATAATAAACAATGTAACAAAAAGCGCAAAAAGCAGTGCACTACGATCTGTTGGTTTGCATAGTCCAACACAGTCATCATTCCTTGTTGAGTGGGATGCAATCCAAGCTGAGTGAATATCCTTTGAACCAAGCACATGCCTTCGTTGACTTGTGTTGTAGTACAGCAAATTTGCAATTTTTCGCAACCGCAATCAGCAGCCGACTCGAATTGAAATCATTAAAAGTATTCCGTACAGGTGCCGACCCACATTAAGGAGAATCGGTTAAAGTTTTATTCTTAAATTGCGCAAAAGGTCGTCTATCATATTCCGAGGGGTCACGACCCTAATTAGAAGCCGACCAACATTAAAAACAGTACGGTGCTTGCTCGCATCGTGTGTACACATTTGCGTATGCAAGGTGCCAAGCGATCGCCTTCGCGAAGGGACCACTAAATTGTTTATGATACAACTTGTTTGTCCTGCCATGTGTCACAGATGACAATGCATGACTAAGCTGTGTGCTGATGAGCAGGAGGCTCCATGCAGCACACCTTTGCATGGTGTGAGAATGAGCAATGGAAACTATGATGCCATTGGATCATGCAGCAAAGACTGCTGCTTGATTGCAATGCAAAGCTGCAGCAGGAAGTGGCATGTGAATCATAGATGCATCTGCCGCCGCTCCCTTACAAAACTCAGCATCCACTACAAACTCCTCTTCAGCAGCACCGCCTGCAAATGACAGCAAGCACACAAACTGGTTTGCATCAGCAGGGAAACACAGCAAGCAACAGAGCCAAAGACAGCAAACACATGGCTGTGCAATAGAATACAGCAAAGACCACAAGCTATGATGTGAACTAGCAATGCAATGTCCACAGATCTGAGACAATACCTGCAGACAAAGCACACGCGTGTATGCACCTGGCAAGCCTCAGATGCAATATTGATGAGCATGCTGTGAGCTCACCTCGAATTGCACCGCTCAGCTCAGATGCTGGCACTGCTGCAGTGCCAGAGTGGCAGGCGCAGCCATCATGACGGTTCCCTCGTTGTCCGTGTCCCTTGCCACGCTGAGCACTACAAACACCACTCAATTGCAAAGCAGCACTGTTGAATACAAAATAAGTCTTGCTTGACTAGTCCTGGATGTCATAAGGCAAGCCCACGTGATGTGGTTGATAGTCCTGACTAGGCTGTACGTGAGCTGCGCAGGAACAGACAAGAAGCAACTTCCTTTGCCCTATGCACTGATGATCTGTGCACAACCTGCGTTTCGACATTAGCTGACTTGTTCTCTGTGCTGGCATTGCTTTTGCTCACAAACATGGCTGGACACACTGCAGATAACTTTTGGGACAAAGAAGCTCTTGTCGCCAGCTACTCAAACATGAACAGCGATCTGTTTCGACCAAACACCAGTAAAATACTTGAGCTGGCGGAGAAGCTGATTCATCCAAAGGGTGGCTTGCGAATGCTTGACCTGGCTAGTGGGACGGGAAATCCTGCCATCGGCCTAGCTATTGCTTTTCCCGATAGCAAAATTCACGCCAGTGGTAAGCATTCAAGTACGTTCGGTGTTATGCGCAGCTGCCGAGCAAAGTACGTTGAAAGCGCATCGATTGTAGGTCTAGCTTACAGCCAAACATCTCGTCTAACCTGCAGATCTGGCGCCAGCCATGCTGCAGAAGCTACAGTCAAATGCAAAAGAGTTGAATCTTGCAAATCTGACAACTCAAGTAGCAGACGCTCAGGACCTTTCATTTGCTAGCGATTGTAGCTACGATGCTGTCACTTTCAGCCTGGGTGTGCACTTTTTACCAGATAAAGCCAAGTATGCACCGATCTCCATAGTCTGCAGCGTGCAGAAAGTACATATGCTGCAAATCTTGCCAAGTCAATTGCCCTGCTTTGATATGCAGGTGCTTAGCTGAATGCTTCAGGGTTCTCAAACCAGGCGGAGTGCTTATAGCATCTGCTGTGGGGCCAATTGACAAAACAGATGGGGTGAGGATCACCAAAGCTGTCCATGACAGGTCAGGCCAAGCAACTTTGTATGCTCTTGCACAGGCATCAGAGATTGTGTTCAACTGACAGCCCATATTGTGTAGCCAGTAACAAGCCTTCCTAAGCCAAATTGATTAGCAAGGCAGCTGTAAAGATGCAGATCATACTTTAACATCTGCA
>JAABUO010009502.1_pt1 | contig 10871 bp, 15 predicted proteins | sample 5559291 | NCBI WGS metagenome assembly JAABUO01 (sample SAMN10711878, study PRJNA513372) | rock metagenome | isolation source: Antarctica rocks | place: Antarctica: Victoria Land, Finger Mt sud
TATATCCAGTCTAGCTGGCTTGCATCAAAGTCTGCTGGAAGCTTGGATTTGAGTGTCTGGAAAAATTTGGCGTCATCAATCTTCTTATCAATACTCTCAGCGAGCTCCTTGTGGGTCACTTTCTTTTCACCATCCAAAACTTCCGACATCTCCTCGACGAAATATTCGGCCATAAGACCAGTGCAAGCTCTTGACGCGTTACGCATGGAGCGCTGTTAATGTTAGCTCCTTTTCGATGCAAGCTTTCTATGAAACCGCGGCAAGCATCTTACCAACTCATTTTCGTCCTTGATCGCTAATGCAGCTGATGATATTGCCATTGCGATATCCACCTCCTCAACGTCTTTTGAAATATCTCCAAACACCTTTCTCCACTCCTCAGCAAATGGGCCGGTTGAAGTGTCCTTCGTAATGGTCCCAACTTTATTCTGCTGGTATGTTAGACAAGTTGTATTACCGTACATACGCATATCACATACGCCGGCCCCCTTTATTACATCCAAGCATTTCTCAAAGTGCTTGGCGTTCTGCTCGGCGTCCTTTGGGTTGCGAACCAAAATCTCAACAGGAACCTTGCCGCCTTTCAGAGGCTCGAGGTGTTTTGCTTCGATCACGCGCATGAGTCAGCGTAGTTGCCTAAAATTCTATCAGGGCTAGCAATGTACCTTTCTTAGTAGTCGTTACAATATAGAGTGCTTCTGTGGTAAAGACCATCAGTGTTGCAGGAAACTCGTATCCAAGAAGCCAGAACTGCAGGTTATCATCTCCATCAGTATTTGAAGGTAGCATGCGGGCTTGAGCGTAATATATACATGCATCGCATTATTCTTTTGGAAGGTGACGTTTCCCTCATTTTTGCCCATAAGCAGCACAATTGATCCAACGCCTCCAAATAACGCGTCGTTCGATCTTTTGTCGGCTTTCCATGCTGATATGAAATGCGAAAGGCGGTCCTGGAAAGCTTGCTTATCAATCTTGACTTCGTCTGCCATGCTCGCAAGATGTTGATGTCAAAAGGTTGGAGGTTCCAGTGAAAAGAAAGGTGATGCTGAAAAGTAAAGAGCCGCGAAGCGCGTTGAAGTGGATCCAAATGCGGTTAGACGTAGGCAGGGTAAAATGCAAAGCTAACCAAGCTTCGTACGGTACGGAAAGCTCATGAGCCTCATTGTAGAATGCAGTTCGTCAAACTTTTTGCCTGTTGTCTTATACGTATATTATGTTGACATGATGCCAACCACAACCTACGTCGCGGCCAGTTCTACATAACTCTTATTACTAGGCTTTACAACGCAATGGATTGGCTGACTTTTGATCGCAAGACTACATCTGCAATATGGTCATATCAAACCAGTCTCAACCCACATCTGAACAAACAATACCGCAGGCGCAAAGGAGAGACCGAAAGAGCAATACCGTAACAGGTGCTTCTGCTGCAGGCGTCCGTGCTATTGGGTCTCACATGATAGTATTTGACTTCAGAGCGCCTGCAAAAGCCTTTTTCCGTACCCGCGTGGAGTGAGTTCTAAGAATGAGCTTCCGAGTATAGATTTCGTAGCTCATGTGTTGGTATTTACCTGGTATACTAATCTGTTAGCTGAATGGAAGGCCCTTTGCTGAAAGTATATCAGGCCTAGGCCAGGGCTATCAATCCCCGTGTCCAAGCGAACGAGGCATGGTCGTGGCGCATGAGCACCCCTGGACTTCTGGCACATGCTGTTCGAGCCCAGGGAATCAGATTCATTCCTAATCATGTCCTTCCACCATTGCTGGCTAACGTGAGGTGAATGAGGGTCAAGCTAAGGCTAGGATTGTTTACTGATACCTTATAGTGTGGGAGCAATACTTTATACATCCTACCTCCAGACGTTGGGTCTACTGCACCAACCATTGTCACAGTCATTGAAAAGGGTCTACTCAGCTCCTCCTGTCCGGAGTACTTTCATTGCTGGCTTTGTAGCTGGTGCAATTCAGTCAATTGCAGCAGCTCCTCTGGACGCCCTACATGTTCGCTTCCGGATAAGTGACATATTAGAGGGCAGGTACAAAAACATGTGGCATTTTGGACATAAAAAATTGAAAGAGATTGGCCTTCGCGGAGCATTTGCAGGCTGGGGGCTCTCCTTTGTGAAGGACTCTATCGGCTATGCATTATTCTTTTCAACCTTCGAGTATGTCAAGGCTCAGGGCTACTATACCTTTGTGACGACTTATTATAGTGGTCTCAGCTCTCGCTACCTTGGCTTCGACGAAGCCACCAAGAGTGCTGGCATCTCAATCATCAAACCTCATTATTCCATTGAGCTGATTTTTCTATTGCTTGCAGGCATCACTGCCTCTGTAACTCCACCAAGAGTGCTGGCATCTCAATCATCAAACCTCACTATTCCATTGAGCTGATTTTTCTATTGCTTGCAGGTATCACTGCCTCTGTAACTCAACAGATTGTACAGCATCCGGTCACCTTGGTACAGAGCATCCATTACGGGTCTTTGACAGCGCCAGACAAGCAAGCTAAGCTAAACCTTTCGAATTCTGAAATGCTGCATAATAATTCTAGTGCCTACGAGAAGATCTATGAGCAATGTTCTATAAGAGCTAAGCGCGCCGGAGGATGGAGGCGCTGGCTTTATAGGGGCTTCCTGTGGAATACCCTGAGGCCATGAAAATTGAGGAGGACGGCTATGATCGCGTAGCCCTACTTACGAAGGACCTTGTCCTGCGGTCTACTTCTACATTCATTCCATCACAGGCGCTTCAAAACCTTGCGAACATCAAAGAAGAAGGCAAGTCTTGCAAGCGCAATGGTAATGGGAATCAGAAGGGTAAGCTTGTAAGCTATGTGCTGCGCATCCTCGTCAAGATACAGTCGTCTTGTACTCCCGGCCGCTCATATAAAGAGTTGTACGTTCCAATGGTTTGTTTATTGTATTCGCAATGAAGTGCAAATAGTGGTCGCAACAAATACAACACAACGAATGTGGAACATTAACCTCGAACTAGGCTGACGATTTAGGAATCGCTTCTGCAGTTTCTGAACAATCTACGAGCTTCGCCACCCGCCCCCAAACAAAGCGTCTCCTGTCTCATGTCCGCGCCTTATTGAGTGTTTGAAGTATTTGGATGCATTATTGAGGGTTGTCGGCGGTCAATTTAGTGTCGAAGGATTTTAAAATGGAAGGACTCGAGGCTCGAGAGTGCATAACGATGCGATTCCTACTTTCGTCCGTGCACAAGCCACCAAGGTAAGAGATGTGCACAGACTTGGAGCATCATTCAGTCGTGATTTGATTGGCATGGTCAATCGGGTAAATCTCTTGTGGAAGTTCCGCAGCTTGTCGCAAGATCAAAAAGGGTAGAGCGCATCCTGTAAGAACTCAATTGAGCAATGTAACGATATGAGGAGGATTGCCCTCAAGCAGGAAGGTGTGACAGGCTATGATTCGAATAGTGAGGATTTATATACTGTTCTAATCAGATAATGCAGATAACGGATCTTACCTTGTGGTTGCCATCACAAGCAAAACAAGTCTTGTGAACGGAAAGCATGACTTTTGGAGTGGATGGATGATCTTGGGTTGGAATTTCGGTGGGCGCAGATGACACCGAAAAGGTTGCACCGCGACCGGATATGGATGACGACTGGACGGAGTCAAGTGGACAGACTCGGGGATTAAAGAATGGAGATAAGTAACGGTCGGTCGATAGCAATGGGTCACAGAGTCATGGATTGAAGGTGAACTGTAATAATCAATTGACAAGTATATCTGTCGGCTTTGATGACAACTGATTGGTGTCGTGATTACGGATTCGATACTCCATAACCCGTATGCAATCCGTATGCAATCCGTATGCTATCCGTATGCTATCCGTATGCAATCAGCATTTAGTGTAACCGTGCCTTACGTACTTTACACTCGTCTATGATGAAGGAAGATGCGATTGGGAAGACTAAGATTCGGTAAGATGGAAGGAGCGTGTCTATGTTTTATTTCAGTACCGGGAAAAACAGAGGTACCGTAGTTTTCAAGGTACCAGTCGATGGTGGGGCATTCCATACAAGGATTCTGCCGAGGAAGGGGGCGCATGTCAGCGGAGCTAATGCCGTTTCTTGCTTAGTCCGGTACCTGTCTAATCGATTGACTCACTTCCATCCACTACCAAGTCTATTTCACCACAAAGAGTCGAAATTCACCCAAATGCCCGACTGTGGCACTGGTGACTCTCTTTGTTCTCGTGTAAGGTGTGGTCGCTACTCTACCCACACACCCTATTCACCAATTGCCAATTGACCAATGATTGTCATGGACTCAATAAGCCAGCTGATCAATCCATTGGCGCTTGCCCAGTCTCTTTCAATCAAGTCATGCCTGGCCTGGTGCCTTGTGCCCACTTTCGTTCGCCTCATCATCAGACCGCATCTCCCCTCCCCCCAAATCCAATTGAACTCAGCCCCAATTGAGATGGAGACACAGTCATCCTCCTCTTGATTCATCCATTACTGCTGCCTTGTCATTTTCCTTTCCACCCTCAGCCTATCTGACTGACTTCCATTTAATTCACCCGTGCCCCCAGATATTACTCAGTTTTTCGCCTCCTTCTTCCGCCACCTTCCATTGCTGCCTATTGTCCTCTATACTCTTCTTAATTAACACTTGTCTGCTGTGCAGAGCCGATCAAAATCTAAGACAAAGCCATCCGTGTATTCCACATCATCTCACGTCTTCGAAACAGCTATCATTGATTGATCCGCAAGTCGTCAAACCAACAGTTGCCGCTCACCAATTCGCTTCTTTAGTACCCACGACTGCCTGACAAATCCAATCTGTATCCTTCCATTGATTTCGGAGCATCATTGAAAGGCTTCCATACATCGTTCATCTTCGACCACGACACATTCCATTTATAACTTCCTTACAAACATCTTCCACGCCCTCAATTCGACAAGCATGACCCGATTGCCATCAATCCTAAGCCTAATGTCTCCTCCAGAGGCAAAGCCTCTCGAAACCTTTAGTTCACCGCTTATCTCCGGTCCGCCACCATTTTCGACACCCAAGGCGTCGTTCAGCGCAGAAAACACTCTTCCACCAATCTCCGATTGCCCATCTCCAGACAACGCCACGACGAGAGTCCTTCCATCCCCACCAGTATCGCCATGGCCTAACAAGTCATTCAATGAACATGAAGGCGACCAGAACAAGGCAAGAGCTGGAGATGAGAACACAAGGGCGAGGGATCGTGTTCTGTACCCTGAGGGGCACACTCTGGCAGACATCCCATCGAATCAGCCTCTCTTCCCTTCAGAGCCGACAATGGCAATCGCAGAGGAGATAGTCTCACAGCATATGGCAATGCATATGACCGACTTTGATCACAAAATTAACCGCCCTACACGTGATGAATACCTCTTCGCCTTGTCCTGCGTACCCACAATTGGCCGAAGTTACAATCGCAATCCTGGTGCTTATATGAAGAGAACGCGCGAGGAGACCGAAGATCAGTACTGGAAAGCCAAGCGTATCTGTGCGAAACCAGGTACGAAGGCAGTGTCCCACGTCAACATCGCTCCAGCACCAGCATCAAAGGCGCCCAAGAGAGCCATCAAAGCAGTTTCGGCAAGCAATCCTCTTCCACGAGTCAAACGAAGTCCAAAATCTTCTCCCCTAGCCAAGCTGCAGACCTATTCACCCTGCGGGAGATCCCAGACACCCGAGATTCGGCTTCCTGGCACCAAGCGCCCAGAAGATGTGGATTTCAATTCCCTACCCGATTACTCACCGTCAACTGAGACACTCCCCAAAGGCAACCCGAAGTGTCTGAAGGCTGACTGGCCAAGCAACAATCTTCTCAATCTCTCCAACGATCCCGACCGGGATTTGCTTCACGAAGCGGAACTCAATCTTGCGGGTACGCTGCGCTTGAGCTGTGCTACTTATCTCTGTAGCAAGCGTCGCATCTTTGAGGCTCGCCTAAATGCCTTGAGGATCGGCAAAGAGTTCAGGAAAACAGACGCTCAACAGGCTTGCAAGATCGATGTCAACAAGGCTAGTAAACTTTGGACTGCCTACGACAAAGTAGGCTGGTTCAGCAAAGGTTACTTTCAACAATAGCTCTGAGCCAATCCCATTCAATTACTGGATGGCTCATGATTGCTCCCGGCTTCTATGATTGACGATTACACGGCGGATACCCCATACCAAATGGCTTTCGATTTTACCAGTATGACATGTTTACGACACTCCCCACTTTTCGACTTAGATCAGCTGGCTGATCTTTTCATTGACGTTTTCGGCATTATTGTATCAGCATGCGCCGGTTTTACAATCACCACTCCCGATGGCGAACATATTGCATAGCACCGGAGTTATGGTTACTGTCGTGATTTTAGTTGAGGGATTTTGGACTTCCGAGTATGCGGTTTCTCGGAGCATTTTTTTGTAATGTGATATGGATTACTGGCTACATTAGGCTCACCAATGGTAGGGTAGGGCATTGGAAGGAGCTTGGGAGAGAGAATTTCTGGAGAACTTTTTCGGAGAATGTCAGTATCTCATCCAGCCTGCAATTCGGCATGCGTGTCCCCTTGAGGTAACTTAGCTTTTGAGCTCAGCTTTACCATCCAATTCAATTGCTCAAGTACTCATTACTTGTTGGTAATGTAAGTGTAATAAAGAAGAATGATGTAGAACCAATTCCCTGTCGCAAGTGATTTCCCACTTTCTGGTCATCTACATGAAATAATGGCTTGTAATTGGGATGCACAACCATCCTTGTATTCCAACATCTGTATAGTGTTCTCTCAGCCTGATGTGATGGACCTGCATGTTCAATGGGGGAGGGATCGATTGCATTGGCGCCACCGCCGATTACGAGATTGCGGCTTGGGCGTCAGCCTTACGCAACCCGACACCTAAATTTGGCATACGCAGCAAAGTGTCCCAGCCGCATCACCACCGACTACATTCCATCACCCAGTGCTCTGAGCTTTACGACGACCTCATGAGTCCGGAGAAAATACAATGTCGCAAAATCAAGCTGCTCATACGGATTCAATAGATGGCCAAGACCCCAATAATGAGGTGCAGAAGAAAGTAAAGAGCAGGAGGCCTGCAAGTACGAATACACCTTGGTGTTATTATCGATAGTTATTCCGTCAGTGTAGATGCTAACGTAGTATCTTACGTATAGATACTGCCTTTCGGCAGCAAAGATTAAAAGCATGGCAGTGAGTGATCCGAGCTGGAGCAACAGCTTCCCCATAAACATGTGCTGACTGTTTCCAGACCCATCCTAACTCCCAAAACCGTTCTCCCTCTCTTCTTCGTTATCGGTATCATCTTTGCGCCAATAGGGGGACTTTTGCTCTACGCCAGTGCTCAAGTCAGTATCGCTACACGAAGTTGAACAGAGCTAGGTTGACTTAGGATTAGGTACAAGAACTTGTCATCGACTACTCAAAATGTGCCACGGATGCCCCAGAAGGCAACAACTCAGGCGACTTTGGTCCAATACCGAACGGATTGGTGATAAGCCATTTCAAGTCGTCGAATTGCACTAAAGTAAACGAGCCGATCCGGTGGAAGCGGAACACTACGACGGTCAATTATGGAAAAAACTTGGATGAGCCAAAGAAAACGCCAACTACGATATGCTCTTTACAATTCACTATCCCTGCCAACATTGGTCCGCCGGTCCTGTTTTACTATCGCTTGACCAATTTCTACCAAAACCATCGGCGATATGTCAAGTCACTCGATACAAATCAGCTGCAAGGCGCTGCTGTTGCACCTGGCACTATTGGCAAAGGTTCCTGTGACCCTTTACGACTTGATCCCCAAGGCAGACCCTATTACCCATGTGGACTTATCGCAAATTCTGTCTTCAATGACACTTTTACCAGCCCGGTGAAAATTCTAAGCAGCTCGAACAATGAGACATATCCTATGACTGACAAGGGAATTGCGTGGGCCAGTGACAAGGTTCTCTATGGTCCCACCAAGTACAGCTATAGTGATATTGCTGTTCCGCCAAATTGGATTGAACGGTGGCCGTCTGGAGAATACACAGATAGCAATCCACCTCCACAACTACAAGATGACGAACATTTCCAAGTATGGATGAGGACTGCCGGCTTGCCGGCTTTCTCTAAACTAGCTTTACGAAATGACAATCAGAACATGTCTTGTGGGATGTATCAGGTGGACATTCAAATGAGTATGCAACTCGGCTTTGTCTTGTAACATCAGCTGACTATGTGTAGACTTCCCCGTTACGGAGTACGGAGGTACAAAATCCATTGTAATTTCTACTCGGACTGTAATGGGCGGGAAGAATCCATTCCTGGGGATCGCCTATGTTGTTGTTGGCGGGATATGTATTGTCCTAGGTGCCTTGTTCACAGTAGCACATCTCATAAAGCCACGGTAAGTTGCATCCCGAGCTTGAGTAGGGAAGTACTGATCAAGGTCTGTTAGGAAACTTGGGGATCACACCTATTTGACGTGGAACAACGATCAACCTAGTACGGCGACCGCAACCGGTGTGTCCAGGCCTGGTAATGATGCGGCTTGAAAGTATTTGATGTTTCCTTTTTTTTCTGTCCAAGTGTAGCGCGACGGATGGGTGTTGAGGTGTTTCTTGGCGTCAATGGATTTAGTCCTGCAGGATCCTCACGCCCTACTATCAAGTTATTCCGAAATGATTGACAATCTCTTCATTGATACTGTGCGCCAAAATTCTAAGGCCTCGAGTCTTGAAGTGATTCTTGAATGGTTATTACGACCATGGCGTTCTGTTCGTGACCAGTCCCTTTATGCTAACACCAAGCCAGCCTGGATGCGGTTTCCACATTGGAGCTTCGAATTCCATTGTTGCAAAGAACTTTCCACGATCTCACTACCGTTGTTGATAGGCATAGGATTCGGGGCCACGGCTTTGAAAAGCATTGTTTTCGAATCCAGACTTTGCAATTGATTGCAATTGAGTTGTTTATATAAGATGATGTATCCGGACTCACTTCCGATCTGCATTCCTCTACCAGCCCCTTGCACCAACCTTAAGGAGTTTAGTGTGGAATCGGTGTCAGGATGCTTTTCCCCTCTGTGCTATTCCTCTTCGGAGCCCTCGTCCATGCCGGGCCCACCCCCAACCCTGCCCCCAGCTCCGCTCCTGCCGGGAACCAGAATGTCCCGCAGCGCATCTGCGGCACCGCGCCCCCCAGCACCGAACTGCGCCAAGTACACGGCACCCTACACGAAGCCGCCCGCACCGCCAAGCTCCAAAAGCGCGCCACCACCTTCCAGCACACCACCGTCGAAACCTACTTCCACTTTGTTACCACCTTCGACCAAGCCCCGCAGTACTCGGCCGACCTGCGCCAGACCCTGGCCAGCAACCAAGCCTTTGTGCTCAACACGGCGTACGCCTCTTCCAACATCTCCTTCCACATGCAAAAACCCACCTATACTATCAACGACGCCTGGGCCACCGACGGCAGCTCTACGGCCATGAAAACCGCCCTCCGCAAAGGCGGCTACGCCGCGCTGAATATCTACTTCCAATCCAACCTGTCCTCGTCCTCGTCCGCCAGCTCCCCCGGCCAAACCCTGCTCGGCTACTGCACCCTGCCCCAATCCGTCATCTACAACCCCCCTTGCTCCAGCACGCCTTGCCCCGCGCCGATCCCGTACCCGCCCTCAGCCTACGCCCAAGACGGCTGCAACGTGCTGCTGGGCTCGATGCCGCAAGCGGGCGTGCAGGGCTACCAGATGGGCAAGACGGCGGTGCACGAGGTCGGGCATTGGTTTGGCTTGCTGCATACCTTTCAAGACAACACGTGCACGGCGGGCGACAGTGGGGATTTCATCGATGATACGAGGCAGGAGAGCGTGGCGACGACGGGGTGTCCGGCGGGGAAGAACAGTTGTCCGGGGTTGACGGCGCCGGGGGCGGATCCGATTAGTAATTTCATGGATTATTCGACGGATGAGTGGTGAGTTTTTCTTCTTCTGTTTTTCCCCCGGGATTGGAGAAAGGTATTAATGGGGGCTGCAGTTATACGTCCTTCACGGCCGATCAATACCTTCGTATGCAAGGCATGTGGACGACGCTGAGGCAGGGCAACTAAACCGCCCACACTACTTCCACCACTCAAAAAAGAAAAAGCCTGTATCTTTCCAAGGAGCCTTAACAGAACCGGCGGTTTGGTGAACACGCACGCAAGCAACGCAAGTTTTTGATTTACCCTTTCACTTCCGGTATCGATTTTTTTTTGGAACGTTTTGGACGATAGATTATACACGATCGTTTTGGGAAATTCTACGCGGTCTCGTTTATGTGATTTGAGCTTTTTTTTACAGATGGCTAGGTCCGGTATGCGCGGAACGTTTTTCGTGAAAGGAGGGGGCCTACAGATAGAGAGGAAAGATGGGGCCAGGAGGGTAGAGGAAGAGAAACGGAGAGAAAATCCGGAAAACAGAAATGGGAAAAAGATAGTTAATTCGGTGTAAATTTCTCTCGATTATTTTTGGGTTTAGGGCAAATGGTAGACAAGAAAATGAAAACAGGAAAAAGATAGAGATTATATAGATAGAATATCCTTAGACTCGAAACATTCAGAGTGTCTTGTTTTGCCGTCGTCCTCGGTTTTTGGAAAGATCTTCGCTCATGCTCGTCGTGATTATATTATAGGCGTAATGCGAATTTTGTGCAAGTGAAAGCATGATGTAAGAAGTTCGTATGAAAATTCCTATCCCCAAAAAAAACCCACACTCACCTCCCTCTCTTTAACCACCCCCCGCCTCTCTCCCCCCTTCCCTCCCCCATCTTCCCTGAACCCCTCCCCCACCCTTCCCTTACCGCCCGAAACCTCA
>JAABUO010009504.1_pt1 | contig 10870 bp, 13 predicted proteins | sample 5559291 | NCBI WGS metagenome assembly JAABUO01 (sample SAMN10711878, study PRJNA513372) | rock metagenome | isolation source: Antarctica rocks | place: Antarctica: Victoria Land, Finger Mt sud
CTGCTGGCGATCCGCGCGCAGCTGGCGGCCAAGTACGGCAAGGAGTTCATACAGGAGGCCAGCTCTGATATCAGCTGCCTCAAGTGGAATGTGAACGAGAACATGATCAGGCGCGCCCGGCGCACCCTGTGTGCGCCCAGGCTGCAGTGAGAGTGTACTACTGCGACCATGTCCTCTGCAGCAGCCCGCACCCCTGCGATAGGGCAATCATCTGGTTGCCAGAGCTCATCGGACTGCTGGCTATCTCCCACAGCATGTGGTACACGCATGATGTGCTGCAGCGCCTCAACAAAGGCAATTCCTCGGGCAGGGCGTGCCGAGCTACAGTGTTGGCTGCCTCAGGACGCAGGGGGCGTTGCGCCTGAGTGCGCGGCGCGGGCGCAGGTGCCTGACGCTGCAGCCGCCGTCGCCGGAGGACAAGCTGGCCACGTTGAGCGACATCGCGCAGGAGTACAGCGTGGAGTGGGACGCGCACGCGGCCGCGTCTGAGATGCTGCCGCCGAGCGGCGCTCAGCCGCTGCCGTACGGCGGCGGCGGGCCCCTGGTGCGCTGGGGCGCCTGCCGAGGGGCGGCGTGTGCGGTCGGGGATCACATGGCGTCTGGCTGTCGTCCGTTCAGGCAAGGCGTGCATGCAGGCTTGTTTTATAGTATGACACTGCGGGAGTCCTGACAGAGAACCTGCATGTCTTCGTGACATGTGACGCTTGAGGCCGTCAGGGTGTCAAGCCACCTTGCTTTGCCTGTGAAGGTACGGCACAGGTAATCAGGTGGCGCCGGCTGTGGGCAGGGGATGATGCAGCCGCCGGCAGCTTCGCAGTGGGGCGCGCCGCCAGGCGGGGCAATGGGGCCTCCTGGGGGCCCCACGCCGCCCGGGGGCCCTGCGGCCCGGCCGCCGCCGCCGGGCGGCGGCGGTGGCGGCGGCACCGGCGTGGGCGGGGGCGGCGTGATGGGCGGCCAGGCGCCCCCGGCCGCAACGTACGCAGATGCAGCGGCGGCGGCCGCCGCCGCGCACCTGTCCGCCAGCCAGGCAATGGCGGCCGCCGAGGCCGCGCAGCGCTTTGCCGACAGCCTGCAGGTGCGCCGGGCGCTGCGCCCCTTCGCCCGTGGCGTGCGGCCCGCCTCCTTGCGTGCTCAGCTCGAGCAAGTCGTTCGGCCGCCTTCTTTACACGGAGCAGCTGGCGCAGGGGTGCTGCTCCCCTCCCTTGTGAGTTTGCAGACATGCTCTGCGAGGCAGCGTGCGAAGCGCTTGCCTGCCAGCGCATGCAGGCCATGCCTTCTGCTTGAGATGGTGTAAGGGTGGCGGGTTGGAGACACGGGCTGGGTGCGCGAGTGCTCTGCGTTTGCCGCTTGCACGCTCCCCGCCAGGCTCTGTTGTGCAGTGTCATTATATGCACATGGGGGTTGATATATGGCAGCTGTGCAGGGCCGCGCCGCGGACGGAGACCCGGCGGCCGCCGGGGCGAGCGGCCCGGGTGAGGCCGCCCGGCCGCCGCCCCCCCCCGAGGCTGGTCTGCCGCGCGGCTTCGGCCTGGGCGAGGGTTTCCGCCAGGGCCAGCCGCCCGCCGTGGACGAGGCCGCCCTGCGGCAGGCCCCAGGTGCGGCCCCGCTGCCCTGCCTGCTGTGCCAGCAGAGATAGCGCGCGCCGCGCCTGCTTCTGAGTGTCGTTCGCTGGGCGGCGGTCGCAGCCCCGGGGAGGCAGGCCTCCTGAGGAGGCTCGAGCAGCCTGGCAGCTGTGTGGCTGTTACAACGTGTGATTCTCACCCTAAGTTTGAGGTGGGAGAAGCTTCGTAGACGGGTCATTCATGTGCAGGCCATGCCATGCAGGTGCTGGCGGCGGCGGCGATGGCGGCGCACCGGCGGCGCCGGGCGCGGGCGCGCCGGGCAGCGCGCCCGGCCGCTTCACCAAGCGCAGCGACTCCGCCATCCAGCGCAGCTACGATGCCGCTGCCGGGCCGCCCTCCAAGTCGGATGCGCAGCAGGCGCGCCGATCGCGTGTCGCACTGTCTCCTTTGACCCGCCCATGATGCTCCCAGGGTTATCGGTGACGCGACGGACCAGAGGTTGTTTGGCTTTGTGTCATGTCTGCCTTGTCTGTCGCTGATGGACAAAGCTGCTGCGTGGCGAGTCAAAGCAGTCTCGTCTTAGGTTTGAAGACACTGGTCTCTTCCTTGACAAGCCCAAAACATTAAGTGTCTTGTTGTGGTGCTGAGGCTGAGGCGTGGGGCAGGTGGGCAAGCCCTCGGCGCCGCCGCCGCCGCCGCCCACGGCACGGCCGCCGGCAGGGCCCTCTGCAGGCGGCGCCGGCAGCAGCTCCGGCGGTGCGTGCGGCGGGCATTTGCGTCCTGAGACATGCATACGTAGGGCACGCATGAATTGTGCTTCTCTGCCTTGAGAGTTTGTTTAGTGTCAGGCGCATGCACAGCGCATTGGCCACCTGTGAAACCACGTTGTCTTCTTGCCAGTGCGAGAGCAGTGAAAAGTCATAGCGACAGAGCACTTCATTATGCTTGCGACGCGCAGGTGGCGACGAGTACAGTGATCTGGCTAAGCGCTTTGAAGCGTTGAAGAGTGGGGTTGCGCGGAAGTGACGCGGAGCCTACTTCGGCCTGGCTGAGAGCCACTCAGACTGGGTGGTACCGCTGCATGGCTGTGTCTGGAACGCGTTCTGAGTCGGGTTAGTGCAGTTGCATGTTGCTGAGGGACATGGATTGTAGAGTCCATTATCAGTACACACAAAAGCTGAAATGCCTGCAAAGGGCAGCTCTGGCTCGCTGCATGCTGCATGCAAGCCAAATTAACAGCTCGCACGTGCACTCCAACTTGGCAAAACGAACAGAGCAAGAGTAGCCCAGAGTTAGGTGCTGCAAGGCCACACACATTCCCACGTATCAGCACAGTGCGGAGCCGCGCAACAGAAGCGCCGCATGGCTGGCCGCACTGCTCTTGCAGCAGCGTTCACCAGATGCATCAACGGCCTGCTCGGCAAGCAGCGCAGCGCATGCATACCCGTGCTGAAGGAGCTGCTACGCTTGCATGTGCGGACACTTGCTGCACTTGTATGTTTTAACAATCGGTGCATATCTATCTGCTGCAATGGGCTACATCCCGTGCTGAATATCCTAGAACACAACAGGTGTGCCCCCGGTGCTGCCTCCGCTTCCTGGGCGTGCTGGACGGCGGGGCCTATGCGCTGCCCGCACCAACTGAATACGAGCTAGCCTCTGCCGTGGACCAGCTTGCAAGCTCAGGCCACACTCTTGCGTGCGCGCCAGTTGGCGCGCCAGCCGGCGCTGCCGGGGCTCCTGACAGCGCAGATGTCAGGCCTGAGAGCAGCGCGGCAGCCCCCAGCAATGGAGCACAGCCGCCAGCTCTCGCCGCAGCATACGGCGCTGCTGCAGCAGCTCCACAGCAGCCGCCCTCGCCGGCGAGCGGCCTGAAGCAGCCGGCGAGCGGCCTGACGCAGCCACGCGGCTGTAAAAGCCCGTCCTCAGCAGGCCCCTCTGCCAGCGCGGGTGCTGCACAGACGGAGCAGCCGGCGAGCAACGCGGCGGCGGGGCGCGGCGGTGTGACCGAAGCGGCAGGGGCAGGTGCAGAGCGGCCGGCAGCCGCGAGCGCGCCGGCGTTTGCGGAGGACAAGACGTGCCCCGCGTGCCTCGGCATCCTGCAGGTGGGTGGCTGCGCAGAATGAGCTGCCAACTAGAAACTTACAATACTGTGCGCCTCGTCTGCGTCCATGGTTTTGGCGTCGCGGCGAGGACACGCATAAGGAACGCCGTCTGATTCGCAACGACTGTGGATGCAGCCCGAACTGCAGTCCAAAGGCCCAAGCACTCAGCGCTCCAGCGCAATTATGTTCAGAGGACTTCTGTGGACCTTGCATGCAGTACACAAGAGACGGGGCCCTGGGCAGGCGCGCGAGCGGGCGCTCGCGCCGGAGGCGGAGGCCGCGGTGCTGGCCGGGCTGGAGGACGATGCGGTGGGGACGCCCTGGCGGGCGCAGGCGGCCGGCACGCCTGCGGCGCTGGCCGCCGCTGTCAGGTGCGCTGGTGCCCCACCCTGCAATGCTGCTATAAGCCTGATGCATACATACGACAACATGCGTGCACAGGGTGCATGTCATGTTGGGCGCCGCATGCAAGCCCTGCGCATAGGAGCCGTGACCTAGGTTGCTATCAGACGCGCAGGTGTCACATACATGTCGTGCGAAGCGATGTCGTAATTAAATCTTGTGATGATGCACCCCCAATGCGCAGGGCTTCCGGGCACGGCGAGGCGCTGGCAGCCCTGGCGCTGGACCTCTCGCTGCCGGCCGCCACGCAGCTGCGGCAGCACGCGCTCGCGCTGCATGTGCGCCGCGCGCTCCCGGATGCGCGCGCGGGCGCGGCCGCCGGAGCGGGCGGCGGCGGGGCGGAGGCGCCCTGGGCGCCGGGCGGGTTTGTAACCGACCTGAAGGTTGCCGCGCGGCTGGCGCTGGGGCCGCTGATGGCGGCCGAACTGGGCGCTGGGCTGGCCTCCGACGCGCCCGTGCGCCCCATGCGCCTTGGCGGGGTTCTGCTGTAACGCTCTGAAGACAGGGTAGCCTGTGCTGAAACAAGCTGTTGCTTGCTGCGCATGCTATGTCAAGAAATGTGCCGCCCTCATGCTTCTTGTCCTTCGGGCTAAGGTGACAGGTAACCTGCTTTACAATGGCAGGCTGCGTATCCACTACCTGGCTATGGCGAGGCGCATACGCATGTGATGAACGCACATAGCATGCCTGCATGTACTGAAATGTTAGTGTGCGGGTAACCCAGTGCATTGCTCTTGCCTTTTGCACAAATATCGTGGACAGGACTCAACATGGATGCTTGACTGTTTGCTGCCTGGTGCAGGTGCGTGTAGGCCTCGCATACCTGCACGCTGCCAGCGCGGGTGAAGTGGACTTTCTATTTGCTGCAAGCGGCGGTGGGCGCCGCAAGCGCAAGCGCGGCAGTGGCGAAATCGTGCGCCCTGGTGCGCCACGCTGGGGTGCATACTGTGTATTGGCTCATGTGGTGTTCACATGGGTACAAGTGAGTGTGCAGCTACATGTGACGTGCGGGTGCTCCAAAATCATATGCATCCAGCTAGATGCGTGTGCAGGCACACTAGCTACTGTGAGGCGATCCACACGCGTCAATGATTCAGTGTGTTTCAAAAGGTCAATGTAAGAGACTGATCGACGTTTCGGCGAAGCAGTGCCCTGCGTTAGCAGTGCGGTGATCTGCACTTGCCCCATCCCATCACCAGTTGGTAATATCCTGTTTGTATCGACGCACAGCGTGCGCGCAGGGCGGACCGCCACGGCTGAGCTCGCCACCAAGCTGCGCACGTACCCAGAAGCCAAGCTCGGCGAGCAGGCGTGCGCCACACACAGTCCTGCGCGGGCGCTGGCTTGCACTTGCGCGGGGCTGCGCCAGCCCTCCAGCAAGCTGTGGAGTGGCAAGCAGGCATACGTACCAAACTTTAACCCTATATACCTCTTCACTGCCCACCGCAGCCCGTGGAACCCAGGACAAGGCAAATGACCTTGCGAGCGCCCTGGCGAGCATCGCTGCGGCTGAAGCATCAGTGTGCTGTCCATGGCTGCAGCTCGTACAGCGCCTGAGACCGCCTCTGGTCACAGGCGTGCGTGCCGCCCCGGGCGCCCGCTGCGCCCGTGGCGCTCGCGCTGCGCGTGCGCCGGGAACCCGTGTACGTCGCAGGCCGCTACCTGAAACTAGAGCGGTGCGCTGGCCGCTACCTGCGACTGCAGCAGTGCGCTGGAGCAGTGGGCCGCCCATACTCAGGTGACATGGTTGGTTGATATGCACTGACATTGCGGAGCACTGCTCTTCTGCTGCTCGGGCAGGCTGACGCGTACGCTGTCGCGTGTGATGCATGGTCAGCCACGCGAGCGCTGGGCGTGAGCCCAACCCCAGCCCTGCCTGGCGCGCAGGGATGTGAGCAACTCGCCCTTCTTCATCAAGGGCGCGCGCCTGGGCCGCACCAGCGTGCAGGAGGAGCTGGAGCGCCACCTGGCGCCGGTGCTGCGCTGCGACGGCATGAAGTTTTTGTCCGCGGGTGCGCCGCAGCCTGGGCCCTGCCTTGCATGCACACGCCCAGGCACGCTTACGGGCGGGCGTGCTCATGCCCAGCTTACAGCCGTCGCGAGGACAGCCGCGGTCATCACGGAGAGGCGGCCTCCCTGCATGCGGTGCAGAATGGTTGAGTCGCGGATCGAAGCCGTGCCGCGCGCACAGCGAGCCGGGCGCTCTGGCCCAAGGGCTGGCTGTCACAGCGGCGCCCCGTCCATGCCGCCAGGGCAGGCAGGCATGAGCATGACAGGTGCTGTAGCGCCGACCGCATGGTGCACTGGGGCATTTGCCCTAACCCTTTACCAGGCAGACGCGGCCGCGGCGCGGCAGGCCGCGAGGACCTGGACGTGCGCATGCTGGGCAACGGGCGGCCGTTCGTGCTCGAGGCGCACAACGCGCGCAGCCCGGCGCCCGGCCAGGCGCAGCTGGACGCGGCGGCAGCCGCGCTCGCGGCGGCGGGCGTCGGCGTGGAGGCGCGGCGGCTGCGGCTGGTCGGCCGGGAGGCGCTCGCGCAGCTCAAGGCGCGCGGCCCCGGCTGTCCCCCATCACGACTTACAAGCTGATGATGAGCTCTGTGTGAGCTTGAAGCGTGCGCCGCAGCCTGGAGGCCCGTGTCGCGACGCGCGTCTGTCCTTTTTCTCGTGTTAAGCGGCTGTGCTTGGGGTTTGGAGCGGAGGCTGACCGCCGCCGGCAAGGGGCTTTTAGCATGCGCAGGTGGGCGCGGTGCATGCAGCAGCCTGGCGCTTTGCGGGTCGTGGGGGAGCGGTGACTGGCAGGGCATGCACTTGACTTGAGTGCTCGAGGCACGGTTACAGGCTGCACCAGGGTCGCTGATGAGCGCAAGCTCAAATGCGGCCTCTGCTGCGGCCTTCGATGCACATGCCCGCTGTGGCCAGCACACTCGCGCCGAGGCAGGCAAGGTCGAGTCACTCACCTCCGCACTCCTGCTCATCTGCTCAGGCTGTGAGAGGCAGGGCTAGGGTAAGGCTGCTTACCCCAAAACCTACCCTAACCCTTGACAGTAGCTCCACTAACGCCAGAGCCCGCGCAGGCGGGCGAGGCCGAGAAGCAGAAGTCGTACGAGGTCACGTGCCGGCTGCCGGCCCCCGTCACGCCGGCGCTGCTGGCGCGCCTCAGCGCGACGCGCGAGCTGCTGCTGCAGCAAACCACGCCCGAGCGCGTCGCGCACCGCCGCGCGCTGCTGGTGCGCGCCGCGCGCTCGCCGCGCCCCCCCGGGCCCCGCACTCTCTCCATTGTCCACCGGCATCCAACATGATGGGCCGAGGAGCGCCTGCGCGCGGCTGGTTCGATGGGATGGCATGCGGTGGCAGGCGTGCAGTGCGCCGTGAGCAGATGCTCTGCGCATGCGCCCAGCCTGGCTCGCCCCAGAATGGTGCATTGACGGCGTGCCGCCGGCCGTGCGGAGGCAGGTGCGGCCGCGCATGGTGCACGAGATGGCCGCCACGGCCGTCGAGGGCGACCCGCACGGCATCGTCCTGCGGCTGCGCACGCAGGCGCGCCGCCCGCCTCCCGCGGCCTCGCCCTGAGCTCGTGCCCCCGCAGGCTTGTGGAGGGCCTGCGACATGCGCTGTGCAGGCTGGCAGTGTGGCATGCAAACGCAAGAGCGGCTGGCATTCCCTTCTGCCTGCTTGCTGCACCAGAGCACAATAAATGTGTGCGTGTGTGCTCGCCATTCTGTTGCACAGTGATGACCGCCGTGTGGGCCGGGCCGCATTGCTTGAGCAGGCGCTGGGTATGACTGCATAGCGCTGGGTATGACTGCCGTCCTCAAATATATTTATTATGCTTGAGCCGCAGTCTGCATGCGGCAGCCCAGCTGTGCCAGCAAATGCACAGAGACTGTGTGACACGGCGCTGCACAGCGCAGGCCGGTACATACATCAAGGAGTTCGTGCATGGAGACGGCGGGCGCACAGTGCCCAGCCTGGCCAGCCTGGCGGGCTGCTCCGAGGCAGCAGAGGTGCTGGCGCTGGATGTCATGCAAGTGCACATGGACTTTTTGTAAGTTCGAAGCATGAAGCATGAAGCCTGGCCTAGAACCTTGCATTCAATGACGCAAAAGAAGAAAAGCATTACTCTCACAGCATGCGCAGCAGGGCCTGAACAACATCGCTGGCATCGCTCAACGTGTAAAAGGTCAGAAGGCAGCTGCGGAGCAGAGAACCGATGCCTTTATCCAGCACAGGCGCTAGTGTAAACCGTGCGTCCAGCACCACAGTTGGGCTGCCATCCACATGACAATGCCTTGGGGCTGAAAGGGGCCTCGCAGTCAGTCACTGCAAGGCACGCGTTGCCACAGCCCGCGCAGCTCACTTAGGCGGCCCTGGGCAGTCGCTTCTGGTGAAGTGGAGTTGACATCGGGTCACCACAGTTGCAGAATGGGCCCCCCCAAGCGCGCCCGTGGTGCAGACAGCAGCTACCACGCTGCCTGCACCAAGCGGCCGCGCAGGGCGCACACAGCAGCGGCCAGCGGAGCTGACGCTGAGGGCGCCGCTGCAAGCGCACTAGCCCCGGCCACGGCAAGCGTGCTTGTCACCACCGGCGCGCAGCTGCGCAAGCGGCTGCCTCAGACCTGCGGCGTAAGCGCAGCAGCTGCAGGCGGACTTGCGCGGGGCCCGCATGGTGAGCGCGCTGGGCCGCCAGCAGCAGCAGCAGCACCTGCCGTGTCCGCACCGCCAGGCGCAGCGCAGGCCGCCGTGGCCCGGCCTGCGGCCAGCACGCCCGTATCAGAGCCTTGTCAAACACCTGAGCAGCCAATAGCTGCAAGCCCCGCCGAGCAGCGTGGCGCGCGGGGCACCGCACGTCCCACAGGCGCTGCCGGGGCGGGAGGCGCGCCGGTTGCTGAGACCGGGACCGCGCTCGAGACCGGACAGGCCGCCCGAAGTGGGTCGCACGCGGTTGCACCCGCGACTGCACAGACAGCGGGCGCCGCGCTTGCCGCGGGGCCAGAAGCGGACCCGGCTACGCAGCCGCGCGTGCGCAGCGCCGCGCCTGCAGGGGCCTGTGCTCCCAGCGCTGCGCATGCCGGCGAGGCCGGGGCCGCCGCTGAGGCGGCGCATGCCGCCGGAGCGCCCGGTGAGCCAGGTGAGGCGCCGGACGCGCTGGGGCGCCGCTTGGCCGCTGCGGCGGCCCGCTTCGAGGAGCGCGGCGGAGGCTTCACGCGCCTGTACGAGTGCGCGCCCTGCTCTCCCCAGCAGCGTTTTGTTATAATGCTTGACTGCCGATTTGGACGAAAACACACGAACAAGTGAAGTGTATGTTGCCAGGCTGGACGTGGCGACGGCGGTGGCGCCTGAGGCGCTGGTGGGCCGCCGCATGAGCCTGTGGTGGCCGGACGAGGGCGCCTGGTTTGGCGGCACCATCGGCGCGTACGACGCTGGCAGCGGGCAGCACACGGCGCGCTCGGCAAAGTCATTGACACCCAACGTTACTTACAAAGTCAGCTGCTTGGTTGAACATGCCCATGGAGCTGAGCCGATGCTGCACAGCGCCAGCGGTCAAGCTGTTGCCTCCTGTACCGTGCCAGCGCTCAGTCCCAGTCCCAGCTGCAAGCGCATCCTGTTTGTCTCTTGTGAGTCACCTGGTGCACCCGAGCAGCAGGCCGCTGACAGCCGCGCGCACAGGTCAACTACTTTGACGGCGACGAGGAGACGGTGTGGCTGGCCGCAGAGCGCGTGCGCCTGGCGCTCGCGCCGGGCGAGGCGCCGCCGCCCCCGACGCCGGACTCGCTGCGCCGCCTGAGCTCCCAGCTGCAGGCGGCCGCGGGCGCTGCCGACGCGGGTGCGGCCGCCGCGCGGCTCCATGCCGTTACCCCATCTCTGCTGCAAGCGCTACCCCGCATGTAAAGAGGAGATGGCAGCGCGCAGCGTTGGCATGATCGCTCTGTACAGCAGCCATCCCCGGCCTCTTGCAAGCTATTTTTGATTCGGACATAACAACAGATGTGTATTTGAGCACGCTTTTGCTCCAGGGACGTGCGGCCACTGGCAACAGGGCAAACACGTTTCAACCCTGATCGCTCCGCACGCCTGGCAGATCCGCTTGGGAGCGCGCTGCGCGAGCGCGCCGCCGCACTCCTGGCCGCGCCCGCGGGCGGCGGCGCGGCGGCCGGCGCGGCCGTGCCGGCCGCGGGCCGCGGCCTGGGCTGCGTGGTGTGGGCGCGCGAGAAGGGCTGGAACGCATGGCCGGCGCTGGTCGTCACGCCGGCGGACGCCATGGCCGCCGCGCCGAAGCTTGCGAAGCTCGGTGTGGGCCTGCCGCTGTGTGCGCGCGGGCCTGTGGCAGGGCGCTCGACGGCATGGCAGCTGACAAGGCCTGCCATTCGGGCTCAAAGCGGACGCTCGCCTCACGCATGCAGGGTGCACAAATGTGTGGTTTGTGGCAGCTGATGCAAGGAACATGGGGTAAAGCACAAGACGGAGTAATTTTTGGGCGTAATTTCAACAGTACACAGTGCCAGCAGAGGTTGCCATGCGTAGTGTGCTGACAGGTGCATCCGGTCGTGCAGCCGTATGTGGTGTACCTGGCGAATGACCATTGCATACATTTACGCATATTACATGGCGCACTTACCTGCTGCGCAGGGCACATGGCCTCAGGCCCCGGCTACGTCTTTGTGCGCTACTTCGCGACCGGCGAGACCGGCCGCCTGCGCGCGGCCGACGCGGCGCCCTTCCGCGCGGGCCTGGCCGCCGGGCGCCACGCCGCAAAGGTATCCCGCAGCGCGCATGCGGCCTTTGCGCGCGCGCTTGATG
>JAABUO010009505.1_pt1 | contig 10870 bp, 9 predicted proteins | sample 5559291 | NCBI WGS metagenome assembly JAABUO01 (sample SAMN10711878, study PRJNA513372) | rock metagenome | isolation source: Antarctica rocks | place: Antarctica: Victoria Land, Finger Mt sud
GACTGCGGCAGCAGCCACGCTTGATCGAGGTCCCAAGGACGAAAGGTCTTGCTCATAGCAAGATCGAATCACAAATATCCCCGTTTTGCCACAGGATTACTCGGACAGGCTCCTAGGCATGCCTGTTCTGGGAGTAGCCCGACTGCTCCTAGCCTACTCGACACGCGACGCCCCACCTTGTTCCCTGCAAGGTGGGCTTTCGTTGTCTTACAAAAGAAATGGCGCCATTGTCCACTCGGCTAAGTGCAAGTGCAGACAGGCCTACTGACCTGTAGTTAGCTAATGGACTGGTCCCATCCGACAAATAGGCTCTCCCGCATTTTGTGTTGGAGTGATGTGACTCACCCTCCATCAGTTCTATAGGCGCTCGGTTGATGGCTCAAATCTGTGTGTGATTCAAGGATTGCGTTCTTTCTTTGGAGCGGGATCACGTGCTCGAGCCGAGTGGGATTGCGGTCTGGGCGGCAGGCATCACGGACGATCTGAAGGCGCGCCTTCCCTGCCAACGCAAAACTCAGCGCGACAGGCTGGCGCTTTTGGTCGCCACCATGCTGCATGTCCCCATCGCCATCTGGTGGAACTGGCATTGGGATTGCCGCGTCCGTCGGACCGTTGGGACATGGGCTACCAATGGATCGCGCGCTTCCTGGCCAACGATCTCGTGTCGTGCGACACAGTGATGCAGCCGTTCGCCCACAAATCCTGGCGCGCCTGGCGGCTGGCGGCGATCCGATCCCGCTGATCCTCGACCAGAACAAGGCTTCGGACCGCCATCAGGTTCTGCTGCTGAGCGTGCGCTGGGGCGAGCGCGCCCTGCCGGTGGCGTGGCGTGTCGAGGAAACCGACGGCGCCATTGGCTTCGCCACCCAGAAAGACCTGCTCGACGCAATCCTCGAATGGCTGCCCGGGGACATGCGCGTGGTCCTACAGGCCTGACCGCTTCTATGGCACGCACGAACTGATCCGTTGGTGCCGTGACCAAGGCTGGGACTATTGCCTGCGCCTGAAGGGGAACCTCACCACCCACACAGGCTCGCGCAAGGCCACAACAGGCGAACTCGCCAACTCCGGGGCGCGTTACTTCGACAACGTCGCACTCATCAGCAAGCGCGTCAGCACCAACATCGGCATCATCCGCGACCTCGGTCACACCGAGCCCTGGATCATCGCCATGTCGGTCAAGCCCGGCTATCTCAGCACTCTGGAGTATTCGCCCCGTTGGGCATCGAGCCGATGTTCTCTGACTTCAAGTCGCGCGGCTTTGGCCTCTAGAAGACGCAGATCCAGTGTCCCGACCGCCTCGGGCGTCTCATCCCCGTGATGTCGCTTGCCCTCTACTGGGCAGTATCGACCGGGATGTGGGATGCCACCATCAATCCAACGCCGTCCAAAAAAGCTACGATCAACAACCCCGGAAAGTCGCCAGGAGGAAGCTCTCGTGGTTCAAGCGAGGCCTCAGAAAAGCTGTCAAGCTGATGCTCAGAGCCCTGCCACTGCCAAAACCCTGGGACTGCTTACAAAACTGATGGATGGCGAGGGTGTCGTGTGTAATTTCTGATTGTAATTTGCTATATTTTGTTTACTAGCAGATTTCTGAGGCAAATCCTCTAGACTTTGGTTAGGTTTTTGTACTTTGTTGTAACAACAAATTCGTCACTTTTGGTAGGAAGTAATTCAGGCGTTTTTAGAACATTTACAACCGTCAGTAGCGGCCCCCGCTGCTCTTGCACCTCCTCCCACAGCACTAGGATTAGCTATGCCCACAGCCCTTGTCACTGGCGTCACCGGCCAGGACGGCGCTTACTTGTCACAGCTGCTGCTGAGCCGCGGCTATCGCGTGGTGGGTATGATGCGCCGCTCGGCCAGTTCGGACGTGATTGGCGAGCGGCTGCGCTGGTTGGGCATCCTGAGAGAGGTGGAGCTGGTGGACGGCAACCTGGCAGACCTATCGAGCCTGATCCGCATCGTGCAGGCCTGCCGGCCGGACGAGGTGTATAACCTGGCGGCGCAGAGCTTCGTCGCCGCGTCATGGCAGCAGCCACTGCTGACGGGGGCAACCACCGGACTTGGGGCGGCCAACGTGCTTGAGGCGGTACGCATCGCACGGCCCGAGGCGCGGTTTTACCAGGCGTCCTCCTCAGAGATGTTCGGCTTGGTGCAGCAACCGCGACAAAACGAGCGTACGCCGTTCTACCCACGCAGTCCGTATGCGGCGGCCAAGCTGTATGCGCACTGGATGACGGTAAACTACCGCGAGAGCTTCGGCCTGCACGCCAGCAGCGGCATCCTGTTCAACCACGAGAGCCCGCTGCGCGGCATCGAGTTTGTCACCCGTAAGGTCAGCGACGGGGTGGCGCGCATCAAGCTCGGGTTGGCGCGCGAGCTGACGCTCGGCAACCTAGCTGCGCGGCGTGACTGGGGGCACGCGCGCGACTACGTGCGGGCGATGTGGTTGATGCTGCAGCAGGAGCAGGCGGACGACTACGTGATTGCCACCGGGCGCACGGCGTCGATCGCCGATCTATGCGCCATCGCCTTCGGCCACGCCGGCCTCGACCCGGCCGAGCACGTACGCAGTGATCCTGCGCTGATGCGCCCGGCAGAGGTCGACGTGCTGCTGGGCGACGCCACTAAGGCGCAGCGCGTGCTTGGATGGAACGCCGACACCACGCTCGAGAACATGGTCGGTGAAATGGTCGACGCTGACATTGCTAGGCACAAAATTCGCCGGGAACGCTGAGGGAGCATTGGTACCCCGCCGTATTCTTATCACCGGGGCTGCGGGCTTCGTTGGCAAGCATCTGCGCCCGGTCCTTACGGCAGCATTCCCCGATGCCGCAGTGGTGCCGGCAACATTCGACTTGCGCGACCATACGGCTATACGGGAAGCGCTGCAGGCCGATCCGCCGGACGCATGCGTCCACCTTGCCGCAGTGTCCGCCGTTACGGCAGCGGATGCGGACCCGGATGCGGCTTGGCAGGTCAACCTGCATGGCACCTTGGCTTTGGCGCGCGCGCTGCTAGCGGCTGCGCCGCATTGCACCTTGCTTTATGTCTCGACGGCGGACGCTTACGGCCGCAGCTTTCGCAGCGGCGTGCCCGCGATCGAAGCGACTGCGCTAGCACCGATGAACACGTACGGCGTCACCAAGGCCGCGGCCGATCTGGCGTTGGGCGCGATGGCCGGCGAGGGCCTGCATGTCATCCGCGTGCGCCCGTTCAACCACACCGGCCCGGGCCAGTCTGACGCCTTCGTGGTGGCGGCGTTCGCGCGGCAAGTGGCGCGCATCGCGGCCGGGTTGCAATCAAACGTGTTGCGGGTGGGCGCACTGGAGCCGCAGCGGGACTTCCTCGACGTACGCGACGTTTGCGCCGCTTATGCTCTGTGCCTGGAGCGAGCGGCGGCGATCCCGACTGGCACGGTCTTCAACGTCGCCTCTGGTGTCGCCCGCCGCGTCGGTGACGTGCTAGCTGAACTGCTGGCGATCGCGGGCGTGCAAGCAAAAGTCGAGACGGACGCGGACCGCTTGCGCCCGGCCGACATCCCGACCGCCAGCGGTGACGCCTCCGCTGCCCGCGCGTTGCTGGGCTGGATGCCGCGCATTCCATGGCACATCACGTTGGCCGACACGCTTGACGACTGGCGCGCGCGGGTCCTGGTGGAACCGAACTGTACAGCACCCAACTAAGGAGTTAGTTAAAGATATGCCTCGTAGTCACTCCCAAGCCTGCAAGGGCGTAACGCAGGTGGGTTTCGTGATTTCGTCGATGTTTCCGCGGCCGGCTTGGCCTGCAATCCTGACCTGGATCTGACAAAGGCTAAGTGTGCTGCGATTTACGAGAATGATAACATGTTACAATACAGATGGTGAGTAAGTAGTAAATGTTGAGCAAGTTCGAACTCCATGACAGGATTACTCAAATATGGACTTAGTAAGTACCAAAAACTCACAATTGCTTGAAGGCAATATAGATCTGGTGACACGCGAAAGATTGCAACTTTGGGCGTGGTACCCCGAAGAACCCGAGCAGACGGTTAAACTCGATGTTTACATTAACAAAATTCATATCGGTCAGTTTGTGGCTGACCAGTATCGGCAGGACTTGGCCGATGCTGGAAAGGGTGACGGAAAGCATGGTCTTGACGTCGAAATAAAAAGCCTGACATTGGCTTATGAAGCTCAGTCTAATCTCGACATTGAGTTGTTTACGTTGGCGCCTAACCGGACGCTGATCGGAACTCGCCGTTTGGCTGGTGCTGAGATGGATCTTGATAGTATTGATGGGAAGAAATTACGTGCCACCCGGGGCATTCTGTCGCCGTTTATGGTAACGTTATCGCGGCAATTAAGCGCCAGCCCGCCTTCTGGAGTGGCTGCAGCATTACACCCGTCGTTCGATCGCGTCTTCAACCGCGTCAAGGCCGGTGCATCCGCATCGTCCGACGAAGGAAGTAGCGCTCTTGCTATTTCAGAGTATGCCGAGTTTGTTCGATATCGTTTTAGAGTTGAAACCCGTTATCAAACGGAACTTGGCAAAATCGAGATCAACAACTATTTGAAATGGTATCTTGAGTCTTACTGTGCGATGCGTGGTGAGACTAGGGCACCACTTGCAGCTTATGAGATCGATTACTTGAACGAGCTCGTCGTTGTTGGTGGACAGCGATTTCATCTCAGTCGCGCGACATACATGTTTCTCTTTGACAATCCAGGTCTGCTCGCCAGTCTGAATTTGAATCTTGTCGAGTCATATTTGGCTATCGCCTACTGGTGGGCGATAGAACGTGCCCGTTCAATGTTCATTGAGGATTGCTTGGTTCCCGCGGCCTATAAAAGCATGTTGCTAAGTCTCCGCAGCGACTGGCTCAAGCGACCATACCCGCTCAGCCGGTTCATGGAGATCTATTTCAGCCGTTACACCAACTGGCACTTCCTGGACATGGAGCTTGAAGAGGACCGAGTCCTGCTCTATGTCGGGCTGATGCTAACCGCTACCAAAAATCCGTCTATCCTAGAATACATTCCGAAGTCTTGGCTGTATCAAATAACAGCACCCGTGGTAGACCGGGAGCCGCTGCTGCGAAGAGTATTCTCCTTGCTGTTCGGTAATGAGAATTCTTTTGCGCATGACTGTACATACGACGAGATCATGCGGGTGAATGGCTTCGACTTGTATGGCTGCAGAAGCCTATCGCTTTCAGCATCACGCAATCGATTGTTTGCAGCATCCTTACCCCGGCCTCCGGCCAGCCAAAACCCAAGGCATATTCAAATCATTGGGCCTATGCGTCTCGCGTCCGGCTTGGGCCAAGCCGCACGGCTTTCCGCCAATGCTATGTCGAAGACGGAATTCAGCCACTCAGCTTGTCCTTTTGATTTGGACAACCCGGCGCCGGTTGGTTTCGCTAGTGATGTGTTGCTCGGTGAGATGGTGTGCCCGGGAATCAACCTGATCCATCTCAATGCAGAGTCCATCCCGCTTGCTTTCACCTATCTGCCGGATATTTTTTCTGAGTCTTACAATATTGGGTATTTTTTCTGGGAACTCGACTCTCCTGCCAAATGCCATATGCTCGGCGTCAACTTGCTTGACGAAATTTGGGTTTCCTCAGAGTACGGCGTCAACATCTACTCACCATATACTGATAAACCCGTGATCAACGTAGGCATGGCGATTGAGGCGGTGACGCCCGTTGATCGCACTCAGGGAAAGCTGTTTCTGCAGCAGCGCACCGGGATTCAGTCCGATGAATTCACTTTCATGGCCGCGTTCGACTCATTCTCCTTTATTCAACGTAAGAACCCGCAAGCCGTAGTTCGCGCGTTTAAAATCGCATTTAGCAAAGGCGAGCGGGTCCGCCTACTCTTGAAGACCCATAACAAAGACTTTGTGGGGGATCCGGCCCAGTTGCGCGTGTGGCAAGCCTTGAGTGAAGAAGTCGAATCAGATCCACGCATCGTTCTGCTGAACGAAACGCTCACTTACAACGATCTTATCTGCTTGAAATGCGGTTGTGACGCATACATTTCTTTGCATAGGTCCGAGGGATGGGGCTTCGGCATGGCGGAAGCAATGAATCTTGGAGTTCCTGTTATTGCCACAGGGTACTCAGGAAACATGGAGTTCTGTAGGCCAGAAACATGCTGGCTCGTCAGCTACAAGATGAAGTCTCTTGGTGCCGATGACTATATCTTCGTTGTACCTGGGCAGCAATGGGCCGAGCCGGATGTGTCTCATGCAGCTCAGCAAATGCGGGCTGTGTATGTCAATCCATCTGAACGCGCTGACCGTGCTGCAGCAGCAAAAGAGTTTATCAAGCGAAACTTCTCACCTGAAGCGGTCGGCGCGCGCTACGCGGCCCGACTCAACGAAATTATGGCAGCCCGTGGCCTATTGCAGCAAGCCAAGCCGGCCCGCCGCAAGACAAAATAGCAGGCATCATCCAGTAAAGTTGTAGGTAGTCTTGCTCGTCTCATAAACTCTATACAGCCCAAAGGAGGTTCATGTGCCCTCGCTCGCCCGATCTGTCATGCAAACGCTGTATGGAGCCAATTTATGGGATGGCTTCGCGCCGGAGCGCGTCTCCGAAGAGGTCCAAGGTTGGAATGGGGACCACAGCGCCTTGCAACGGCTGACGTCGGAGCACGGCAGCAGGTTTGTCGTCGACGTGGGCGTTTGGAAAGGACAGTCGACTATTACCCTCGCCAACGCCATGAAGCTGTCCGGGATCGACGGGTGCGTCGTCGCGGTCGACACCTTCCTGGGATCCCCGGAGCATTGGTCGTGCCTCGGCGGTCTGTTCTCGCGCCTGAATGGGAGGCCAGACCTGTACGAGACGTTCTTAGCGAACGTGCATGCTGCCGGCCTCACGGACTACGTCGTGCCGCTGCCCCAGACTTCGGTGACCGCGGCCGCCGTCTTACGACACTTCGGCATTCGCCCGGAGATCGTCCACGTCGATGCGGCGCATGAGTATGCGGATGTGCTCAGGGACGTGGAGGAGTACTGGGGACTTCTCGCCCCCGGCGGATTCTTGATCGGGGACGACTACGTTCAGGCGTGGCCCGGGGTGGTCCAGGCAGCCGGGGAGTTTTCGGCCAGGGTGCGTTGCCCGATCCAGGTGGAGGCGCCGAAGTGGATCCTGCAGAAGCCCTCCTCCTAGACCTGTAAGCACGCGCCGCGATGCTCGCCCAAGACGAACACGGAGAGGGGGACAATCAACATGAGCGGCACAATCGTCGTCAGGCCGGCATCGTTGCTGTCCATGTTAGAGGCCGACGTGAACCCAATCCTGTCGATCGGCGTCCTGCATGGCGGACGGTGCCCCGACGAGCCCGCGTTCGTCGTGTCCGAGGAAAACGGGGGTGTCCACTCCCGGGTCGCCGCTACTTTGAGGTACATCGAGCGCCTGCATCGGATGCGCCCGGCGGCACAAGGACCGGCCCGCGACCGTACGCTCACCCTGTTCCAGGCAGAGGACGCTCCCCGCGACGCGGAGGGTGTGTCGTGGCAGGCGAAAACGGCATGGACCGGAGTCCGACTTGTCCCAGATCTCTACTACTTCACGAACGATGGTTATGAGCGCTTCCTCCCCCCAGGCCTCTACGACCTGCCGCCCTGGGAGCGCCGCAAGGACATTGCCGTCTGGCGCGGCTCGACGAGCGGAATGCTGGGTCTCACGTCGTCGTCCATTGAGACCCTGCCGAGGGTGCGGCTCTGCCGGTTGATGCACTCGTTAGGACTCAACTGCGACGCCGCAATCACCGGGGTCGTCCAAGCCGTTTCTGAAGACGAAAAGGCGAGCATAGAAGCCATGCTCGTCTCCGAAAGGTTGCTGAAGGACTTCGTTTCCTTGCGGGAAATGGGATTCTACAAGCTCGTCATCGACATAGACGGCAATGCCAGTTCGTGGAACTTCCTCGCCAAGCTTAAGCTAGGATCCTGCGTGGTGAAGGTCGAGAGCGATTGGTGTCAGTGGTTCACGGCGCGCCTCATGCCTTGGCGGCATTATGTTCCCGTTACTGCCGATCTCGCGGACCTCGGAGAGAAACTCGATTGGTGCTTCTCGCACGACGAGGAGGCGGAGCAGATTGCCCAGGCGGGGCGCGAGTTCGCGCTGGGCTTCTCGCTTGATCGGGAACTCGCCAAGGCATCGCGCACGATCTTCCAGGCGCCCGCGAGCCCGGGCTCCGAACGACAAGAGACATAGCGTCGGACGCTGGAACCGGTAGGCGTATTCGACAACGGCCAATGCCACCGAATCCCAACAATGCTTCGCGACCTGACACGGCACTGGAAGCCCGGTCATTGCTGACCCGCGGTATCCATCCGGCCAGGGCCGCGGCGGTGAGCGGTTAGGCTGCGACGGCAGCATCCCGGATGGTATTGCGCCAGTTCCACGGCAGCAACTCGTGCAGCCGTGACGCAGGATGGTTGGCGATCCGGCGCAGGACGTCGGCAAGCCAGGCGCGCGGGTCGGTGTCGTTCAGCTTTGCGGTGATGACGAGCGAGTACATGGCCGCCGCGCGGTCGCCGCCGCGATCGGAACCGCAGAACAACCATGACTTGCGCCCGAGGGCTACGCCGCGCAGCGCGCGCTCGGCGGCGTTGTTGCTAAGGCAGATGCGTCCGTCGCCGAGGAACCGGCTGAACGTGTCCCAGCGTTTGAGCATGTAGTCCATCGCCTTGGCGACCTCGGCGTGGCGCGACATCTTGCCGCGCGCCGCGCGCATCCAGGTCTCAAGCTCGGCTACCAGGGGTGCCACGTGCGTCTGCCGCAAGGCGAGGCGCTGCTCGGCCGGCAGGCCGCTGATGCTGCGCTCGACGTCGAAGATGGCGTCGATCCGCCGCACGGCCTCGGCGGCGAGCGGCGCACGCGCGACCTTGGCCAGGTCGAACAGCTTGCGGCGCCCATGAGCCCAACATCCCGCCTCGGTCACCGGCCCGGGCTTGCGCCCTGGATGGTGGAGGTCGTTGAACCCGGCGTAGGCGTCGGCCTGCAGAATGCCAGCATACCCAGCCAAATGCCTGTTCGGGTGCTCGCCCCTGCGGTCGCGCGAGTAGTAGAAGATGGCGGCAGGTGGCTCCGGCCCGCCGAACGGCTGGTCGTCACGCACATAGGTCCACAGGCGGCCGGTGATCGTCTTGTTCTTCGCCAGCACGGGCACGGTGGTGTCGTCGCCATGGATGCGAGCGGCCGCCATCACGTGCGCCTGGATCAGCGCGGTCAGCGGCGCGAGCGCGGCCGTGCATGCGCCGACCCAATCCGCCATGGTCGAGACGTCGATCTCGACCCCTTCGCGGGCATAAGTGTCGCTCTGCCGGTTGAGGGGCAGGTGCTGCCCGAACTTCGCCTCCAGGATCATGGCCAGCAGCTCGGGTCCAGCGCGGCCGCGCGCGATGGGGTGGAACGGCGCCGGCGGCTGCGTGATGCTCTCGCAGGTCCGGCAGGTGAACCGCTCCCGCACCGTCTGCACAACTTTCCACTGGCGGGGGATCACCTCCAGCGTCTCGGTGACGTCCTCGCCGAGCTTGGCCAGCTTGCCTTTGCAGCACGGACACTCTGTCGGGCCGGGGATCACCACGCGCTCGCGCGGCAGATGCGCCGGCAACGGCCCGCGCACCGGCTTGCGGCGGATGTGGCGGGCAGGAAGTCCCTCCGCGTCGGGCTCAAGCGCCGCCTCGTCCTCGGCCGCGGTGGCTTCCAGCTCCTCGAGCTGCAGCTCCAGCTGGTCCAGCAGCTTGCGGCCACGCTCGGAGGAGGCGCCGAAGCGGTCGTGCTTGAGCTTGGCGATCAGCAGCTTGAGATGCGCCACCATCGCCTCGGCGCCCGACGCGCGCGCCTCCGCCTCACGGCGCGCCAGCTGCTCGGCCGCCAGGGCGGCACGCTCGTGCAACAGGGCCGCGCGGAGCGCTTCGATGTCGTCGGGGGCTGGATCACTGGCGTGCGTCACGCGGTCGATTGAATCATAGTTGCTGTCGCCTGTGTACCCCTTTGTGCGAGGCTGACGTCAGCCCGCCATCTCCGGCCGCCACGTCCGTTGCGGGTTTCGCCAGTCGATGCCTTCCAGCAGCATCGAGAGGGTGGCCGGGGTGAGCGAAACCACGCCATCCTTGGCCTGCGGCCACACGAACCGGCCTCGCTCCAGCCGCTTGGCATACAGCGACATGCCGGTGTCGTCGTGCCACAGGACCTTCACCAGGTCGCCGCGGCGTCCCCTGAACACGTAGAGATCACCCGCATGCGGGTCACGGTTGAGGGCCTGCTGCACTTGCAGCGACAAGCCGCCCATGCCGCGGCGCATATCCGTGTGCCCGTTGGCCAGCCACACCCGCACGCCCGCGGGCATCGCGATCATCGCCGTACCGCCGTCATCACCCGGCGCAGCGCCGCCAAGCCGACATCCGCACCCACCCGGATGCAGGTCCCGTCCGGCAACGCGATCTCGATCCGCTCCGCCTCGGCCGGCGCCGCCTTGCTCGGAGTGGGACAGGATGATGAGAGTGCCAGGCGCTCAGGAAACGGCACGTCAGCGGCAATCTGCACCGGCACGAACACTGGCATCGGCTCTGGCGCCAGCACACCCGCACGAACCTGGCGCCGCCAGTTCCACAGCAGGCCGCGGCTCACCTCATACCGGCGGGCTACCTCGTTGAACGACGCCCCAGGCCGCTCGACCTCGGCCACGATCCGCAGCTTCTCCTCACACCGCCAGCGGCGACGCCGCTCAACCCCGGTAATGATCTCCATCCCAAACCGCCTCCGATCTTAGCAGCACTTGTACGAGCACCTCTAAAATCACCAAGCCAGGTCAGAACTGCCAGGCGATACTCGCCGGATGGATACTGTTCAACCGGATCTTCGCGG